>ENA-OUOG01004459-OUOG01004459.1-marine-metagenome-genome-assembly--contig:-NODE-4459-length-12040-cov-3.286968_pt1 | contig 12040 bp, 7 predicted proteins | sample MGYA00248635_ERZ508505 | MGnify/ENA primary metagenome ERZ508505 (study PRJEB26176, sample SAMN06267871) | marine metagenome | isolation source: Saanich Inlet, British Columbia, Canada | place: Pacific...
CATTGCCAATGATGGTGATATCGCTGATTTGCAGACTGCATTGCAGGATGAAATCACTCGCGCCACCGGCGCCGAGGCTGCAATCCAAGGCGATGTAGACCAGAACGAAGCTGACAGCGATTCTGCTGACGTTCAATTGCAGACGAACATCAATGCGGTTCAGGCCGACGTTGACCAGAACGAAGCGGATAGCGACCAGGCTGACGCGGACCTGCAGGCTGACATCGACCAGAATGAATTGGACAGCGACACTGCTGATGCTCAGTTGCAGTCGAACATCGACGACGAAGCACAAGCGCGTGAAACAGCGGACAATACATTGCAGTCGAACATTGATGCTGAAGCAACTGCTCGCGCCAATGCGGACGCTGATCTGCAAGGTCAGATTGACGGCAACGACACCGACATCACAAACTTGCAGAATGGCCTCAACCAAGAGGTTGCAGACCGGATTTATGCTCAGCAACAGTTGAACTTCGGCATTCAGAACAATCAGGGCGCCATCCTTCAGGAGGCGGAAACTCGTGAAACTGAGGACGATGTTTTGCTCGATTTGATCAATGAACTCCAGGGCGATGTAGTTGATGGCGGTGTTGTTGATGCCTACTTCGACCACGCTGGATCTTCTGTTGAATTCAACGATGCAATGTTCTCTGAGATTAGCATGAACGAGGGAGACCTCGTTGGAGTCGGTAACATCGTCGCGGACCAAATGGACGCTGCGGTTATCGATGTTGATGACGCTGCGATCCAGAACTTGGATGTTGAATCTAACCTCACAGCTGAAGCAGCTTCAGTTTCAAACTTGTTGACCACGCAGGAATTCCGGGTATTTGGTGATTCTCAAATGGATGGAGACCTTTCTGTTGCGGGGGCAGTTGATTTTGATAGTACGCTCACAGTCGCTGGGGAGACGACTTTGAACGACAACACTGTCATCAACGGCGATCTGACCGTCAATGGAAACGTTACTGCATATGAAGCAACGATGGACAGCCACTTGCCTACTTACGGCCAGGTGACTTACATCGCTGATACTTTGCAGGACAACATCGACGACGAGGAAGCTGCACGCATCGCTGCCGACAACAACTTGCAGAATCAGATCACAAGCAACGACACTGACATTTCGAACCTCGATTCACGTGTAACAGTGAATGAAGGGGACATCGTTTCCTTGGAAGGCCGCATGGACACTGCTGAGGGTGACATCGATGGTCTTGAAGTCCGCATGGGCACTGCAGAAGGCGACATCGACAGCCTCGAAGGTCGCGTGACAACGAACGAAGGTGACATTGACAACTTGGAGGGTCGCATGGGCACTGCAGAAGGCGACATCGATCAGTTGCAATTGGATGTTGTAGAGATTGCAGACACGTTGCAAGCGAACATTGACGCAGAGGAGTCTGCTCGGATTGCTGCAGACGGCAACTTGCAGACTCAGATTTCAGGCAATGACACCGACATTTCTGCTTTGCAGTCTGAGGATATCGCCCTGAATGGACGTGCGGACAGCTTGGCTACGGCCGTTGCTTCCAACGACACTGAGATCTTCGATCTCCAGGGACGCATGACAACTGCGGAAGGCGACATTTCTGACTTGGAAACACGTTCGGACAGCTTGGCTGGTGCCGTTGCTTCCAATGACACAGACATTGAGAACTTGGACATTCGCGTCACTGCGAATGAAGGTGACATTTCTGACTTGGAAACTCGTGCGGACAGCTTGGCTGGCGCTGTTGCTTCCAACGATACAGACATTTCGAACTTGCAAGCAGAGGACATCATCTTGCATGGTCGCGCAGACAGCTTGGCTGGCGCCGTTGCTTCGAACGATACGGACATTGCAAACTTGCAGACCGAGTTGGATGATACGCAGGCAGGTGCTGGTTTGAACACCGACGGATCATACGCTGGTTCTACTGAGCGTTGGATCGACGATGCAACAAGCCTGGCAAACGCTGATGATCAGTTGGCCGCTGCTGCCGACAGCATCGAGCAAGTGCTCTACTGGAACAATGGTGGAGAATATAGCGAAGGTGAGATGGAACTCGTTCTCGATGAAGGCATCGGCAACTTGGACATCAATAACACGGACATCCACGCACGTAGCATCTGGGCAGACGGTGTGCATACAGATTATGTTGGAACTGAGCTGATCATTGCTGACGAGGCGATTTTGGAGGAAGTCTCCACAGACGACTTGAACGCGGGTGTCGCTGATATTGGCACTTTGCGCTGGACGCATGGTCGGGCAGTAGGTTCCAGCTCAACAACAGACTTGGATGGAACATTGAATGTTGATGGTCGTGCGACCTTCCGTTCAAATGTTTATCTCGATTCAAATCTCTATGTGGATATGGATTTGTTTGTTGATGATGCATATGGAGACACGTTGGACTTCAACTATGCTGAAATCGACAAATTGGCGACAGACACCATCACGAACCTGACGGATGATGGATTGGTTTTGAAGTCAAATGAGGACATTCACCTCTATGCTGATAGCTCTGACTTTGAGGCGTGGTTCGATGACCTGTACTTCTACGGAGCAGGCCAGGACGGAACTGCAGCTACATACTTTGAGATGGAGGCTGACAATGACGACGAAGCGGATATTTATCTGAGAACCGAAAACAATTCAGGTACAACTCAGCTTTGGATGGATGTAGACGAGGACGGTGATGATGCGGATGGGGTACTTAGTGCCTATGCGAACGGCTATTACTCAGAGTTGGGCATGGAAGCGGAGGAGGGATCACATGCTGAAGCGAGAATGTATGCCACTGATGACTGGGATGATGGTTTGGCCGGTGTTTATGTTGAGTTCGACAACAATGACGATGCAAGTGTCGATATCGTCGTGGAAGGTGAGAACGGCGACGGTGGCATCAATGTTACCGGCTGGGACGCTGCGGATTCAGTTAGTGTGAACATTTATGCAAACAGCCTCGAAGTTCATGGTGCGGCAGATTTCAACGAGTCATTGAATGTTGATGGCTTGACCACGTTGAACGACAGTTTGCACGTAGACTTGGGTGCTGGTTTCGGAGACGATATCTGGGTTGATGGCAATAGTGATGTTGCTGGCAATAGCCAGGTTGATGGCAGCCTGAATGTTGACGGAGCGACGACTTTGAACAACACATTGGATGTTGACGGAGCGACTACACTTAACGACAGCTTGCATGTTGACTTGGGTGCAGGATTCGGAAGTGACATCTGGGTTGCTGGAAACAGCCAGATCGATGGTGGTCTGAATGTTGATGGTGCGACCACGTTGAACAGCACGTTGGATGTTGACGGAGCTTCTACTTTGAACAGCACGTTGGATGTTGATGGTGCTTCTACCTTGAACAGTACGTTGGATGTAGATGGTACAACCACCTTGAACGACAGCTTGCATGTTGACATGGGCGCTGGTTTCGCGTCGAATGTTTGGATTGACGGCACATTGGATGTTGATGGTGCGACGACTTTGAACAACACCCTCGATGTTGACGGAGCAGGCACGTTCAATTCTACTTTGGACGTTGACGGAAACACCACGTTGGATACGACTTATGTTGAGGAGTATTTTGACGCAAGCGTTTCAAATGCTGTGATTTCAGCGACAGAGAACGTTTCAATCGATGGTGATACGCTGTCTTTGGATGCGGTGTCTTTGGTCAGCCTTTATTCTGATAGTGTTCTTTACGAAGGAGCGCCATACCGCCTGAGCGAATCTGTACTGAGTGCTGATGCTTCAATCGTGGATGTCGATGCTGCTGGTCTCGCTGTAGACGCTGCCATCGTTGATGCAACGCTTGCTGGAGCAGCTGTTGATTTGAATGCGGTTCAGCTGTCAGGTTCTATCCTCGGCAACGGCTCGTTCTCTGGTTACGTTGATGTGGATGTGGTAACAGGCCCCGAGGTCTTGAGTATCCTTGGAGATATCAATGGCTTGTTGGGTCCTGATGGTCCAAATGTGGAGGATGCACTTTCTCTGATTGGCGGATTCCTGGGCTCCTCTCAGTGGATTGGATCAGGCGACGTATCTATTCAAGATGCCTTGCCATTGATCGCTGGACTGGAGAGCTTGGTGTTTGGTTCAGGTTCTGCTGAATTCCAAAACTTCATTGATACGTTCGGTTTGGACGGCGACTTGGAGAGCGAGTATTTGTCTTTGCTCTATGATGCGACAAGCGGAATGATCGGTGGCGCTGGAAGCTACTTGGCTGACAACACCAACGGTTCATACATCGGAGGCATGTGGGCGGATAGCCTGATGTACATTGGTGAGAACGCTGGTTTGTTGATCGAGTCGGAGATGCACCTTTATGCAGACAGCTTGGTTGCTGATGCACCTACAAACTTGCAACAGTCGCTGGAGGTTGATGGCCACACTGAGTTGAACGACAGCTTGCACGTAGACGGCAGTGCTGACATTGACGGCAACTTGAACGTTGACGGTACATTGGATGCGGGCACTACTGATATCGACGGCACGTTGGATGTATCAGGCCACACCGAGTTGAACGACAGCTTGCACGTGGACGGCAGTGCTGACATTGACGGCAACTTGAATGTTGACGGTACATTGGATGCAGGCACTACAGATATCGATGGTTCGTTGGATGTATCAGGCCACACCGAGTTGAATGACAGCTTGCATGTTGACGGAAGCGCCGATTTCGATGCGAATGTCAACATCGATGGCATGCTCACAGTGCGTGATTCTGCCCAGTTCGATGACAACGTGAACATTGACGCTACGTTGACTGCGGACAGTGCAATCGTTGAGGAGTCAATGAAGATTTACACGCCGACATACGACGAGTACACCTTCTCTTCTGAAACGTTGTCAGAGCCTGAGTTCGAAATCTTGAACGTTGGTGGCGATCCCATCTTCGAGGTGGACGGACACAACGATGACGTCATCGCTGAGAACTTGACTGTAAACGGAACATTCACCACCCAGGACTGGATCGTGAACGACGACATCTCTGCTGATGACATCTCTGCAGCTGGTGTTGTTACTTCCGGAAACACCACATTCGGCAGCGAGTGGGGAACAGCAAACGCGAACGGCAACAACTGGTTGACTCGCCGTGACTACGTCGACTTCCACCGCCAAGCGGCAACAGGTGTCATCCAAGCGTTCAGCTACGATGCAGACTTGATTGGAGGTGCTGCTGGTGCCGACTACAACGAAGCTGTGTACTACATGAACGGAGATCTCGTTTTGTATGCTGATTCAGTAGAGTCTGCAAACAGCAAGAACTACACCATCACGGTGAAGGGCGAGAACTTCAACAGCTTGATTGACGAAGACGGCGCGCCGTTGACCATTGAGGCTGCGATTTGGGCTGAGAACAACAAGCTCGACATCACTGCCGCAAGCCACAACTTGTCAGTAGTTGACGACAACACGATCACATTCGAGATCGGATATGGCGACATCAACGGCATCGTTGCTTGCACATCAGGCAAGGTTCGTCCGACCCTGGCTTTGGGATCAGACACCTACGGAATGCAAATGACTGGACTGCACTTCTTCATCGAGATTGAGGAGGCGGTTGCAACACCAGAATAATCATCATTAACCCCCTAACGAGCAATAAGTCATGAAAAAGCTCTTTTACATCTTGTTCCTGCTCGGGGGTCTCTCGCTGATCTCTCAGGAGGCTTCAGCTCAGGTCACGCCTGAACGCGAAGCCATCACCTCAGGGTATCATTCGGGAGAGGTTGACGCAATTGGAGAAAGCCTGAGCCAAATCGAGGGATCGATTGGCCAGGTCTTCACCACCACGGTCAGCGAAGGCAATGTCTTCTTGACCCAAGGTTTCCAGCAAATGGCATACCGCCCTTGCCCCGGAGACGTGAATGGTGACAATACAGTTGGTACAAATGACCTTTTGGCCATCCTCAGCGTTTACGGACAGCAATGTCCAGAGATCTACGACTCACCCAATGGTGGTGCGGAAGACCTCAACGAGGATTGCACAATCGGAACGGCAGACCTGCTTGTTCTCCTCGCTTACTACGGTGAGTTGTGTAACTAACACCCAGAGCGCTAAATAAAGAAAGGGCCTCCCAGAAATGGGAGGCCTTTTTTTTGTGTCCATTTGCCAAGGAATTGAGGTGGTCGGGAAAAACTGGACACGAAACGGGGGTGTCTTAAATGAGGAACGATGTCCAAAACATGCAGAAAATTCAACTCGGCCTTCAAGGCGACAGTGGCCATTGAAGTTGCCACGCGCCACATTTTGCTACCGCCCGGTTGCAGCTTCTGAACAGGATTTGGCCGCCATGCGCACACTCGATGAGCTCTACCAAGAAGATCCTACGCGCGGAACGCGGCGCATGAGCAGCGAACTCCAGAAGCAAGGATTCAGCATTGGACGAGACAGAACGCGGCGTCTGATGCAACGGATGCGGATGAAGACAATCTACTGCCGACCACGAACAACCGTTTGTGATCCAGCGAAGTACAAGTTCCCGTACTTGCTTCGGAACTTGAAAATCACCCGCCCGAATCAAGTTTGGGCCCTTGACATTTCCTACATCCCGATGGAACGAGGCTACATGTTTTTGCTGGTCATCATCAACTGGCATTCCCGGGCCGTTGTGGGCTGGAGTTTGTCGAACACGATGGAAGCCTCCTGGGTCGTTGAGACCCTGGATTTCGCCATCCAACGCCACGGCAAACCCGAGGTCATCAATTCTGACCAAGGCAGCCAATTCACATCAGATGAATATGTTGCGTTCGTGAAGGGGCAAGGCATTCAAATTTCGATGGACGGCAAAGGTCGGGCCATTGACAATGTGATTGTTGAGCGGTTTTTTCGAACCATCAAGTACGACAAGCTCTACCTCGAATCATTGGAAACAGGTGCAGATGTTCAGCGCGCTTGCCACGAATTCATTCAGTATTACAACCACAAGCGAGATCACAGTTCGATCGGAAATCAACCTCCGATGGTCTTCTACAAACTCGCTGCTTGAACCATGAAATCCACCTTAACTTGCCCTCAAACGTGTCCAACTGAATCCGACCACTTCATTGGAACAACCGCGTTGACCTTGATTCCTTGGTCGCCATCGTTCCTTGGTTGCCCTCGTTCCCTAGTTTCCCTCGTTCCCTAGTTTCCCTCGCCCCCTGGTTCTCGGAGGTTCCGGAACCGCCTCCTTGCTTCCACTGCGTGGAGGGAGGCCGGGTATTCAAACAAGAGGCGTTCGTACAACGATGACGCTGTTTCGAGGTCGAGGTAGTGCTCCTCATGCAAGGACGCCAGTTGGAACAATGCGTCGTCGCCGAGAATGTCGTCGAAGTGAAGTTCCGTGATCTCCGTGAGAAACGTCATGGCCGTGTCCACGTTGCCTTCAAGCAGGGCCAATTCGGCCTTGCGGAAGAGGATCTCATCTTCCAATGCATGTCCCGGCCAAACCGTGAGGATGGAATCCATTTTGACGCGAGCGGCATCGAGCTCGTTTTTGAGAATGTGCAGGTCGGCAGCTGCAAACAACGCCATCGGCTTCACAATCGTATCCAAGGCGTAGTTGTCGGTGATGAGGAGCGACAAGTCAATCGCGTCATTCGAAATGAGCTTGGACGTCGAAGCCTTCAACGCATCAAGTTGGGACTGGGCCCAGTCAAAGTCGCCAGTGAAATAGGAAATTCGGGCGTTTCTGAATTTGGCCTCATGCCCCAGAGGATCGTCTTGGAAGTCCAACTCCACTTGGGAGTACAAGAGGGACGCATCCCAAATCGCATCGTCCAAGATGAAAATATCGCCCAGTTCGAGCTTGCAAATGGCGGCAATTTTGTCGTAGAGCCCAGGAAGTTCCAGCAGCGATTCGAGGCGGGCAATGGCCGACGCAGGTTCGCCGAGATAGTGCCCTTCAATGTGGGCCAAATCCTTGACGAGCATTGCAGTTTCGGCACGCACGCCCAGTTGCTGCAGGGTCGAACGATACCGTTCGGCGAGATCTGACAAACCTTCGCTGTCGCGCGGAATGGTTTCTTCAAGCATCGTCAGCCGCATTTGCAGCGCGTCGGTGCGGGCGGCATAGAAGTATGGCGTGTCCTCGCCTTTGTTGGCCACATCATTGAAACAGGCAATGGCCGTTTCGTAATCCCCGTTGGCGCTCGCGGTGTTGCCGAGCTCCATCAGCCGGGCACCCGTTTCGTTGCGCCGCAGATCCAGGGCCTTCGTGTGGATGTAAGCCCCTTGGAAATCTTTGAGCTGATTGTAGTACCAAACCAGCAGCTCGGTGAACAAGTCCTCTTCAGGATGGGCCTGATTCGCTTCAATGAGTTTGCCGACGAGCATTTCGGCGAGCTCGGGGTTGTCTTGAATGCGCAGGTTGCGCTCAAAACTGCTGGTGACGTTGCGGTAATACGCGGGCTTTGTGAGCAGCAGGTCGAGGAACGCATCCACCATGCCGGGGTAGTCGCCGCGAAGGCCTTGGAGGTTGGCGATTTGGTAGGCCAAATCCACCGTGCCAATCCGCGAGGCCTTTTCGTACACAGCGAGTGCCAAATCCAGTTCATTCAAATCGATGAATGCATTCGCCAGCGCAATGGCGCCCGACCGACCGGGTTCCAGCCGTTCGAGTGCTTCGTTGAACGCCTCCATGGCCGCCTCGCGCATGTCGAAGTGCATATAGAGGCTCCCGAGGTCGACGTACGCCGTCGCCCGCACAGAGCGCTGCTTCAACCTCGATTTCACCAACTTCTCGGCTTCCTCAAAATTGTTGGTGGCCAACAGACTTCCGTAGTACATGTCGTACACCGCATTCGTCTTGTTGCGCTTGTAGATGTTTTCCAGGTAAAGCAAGGCCTGCTCGTACGACCCTTCGTTGAAGTAGTATTCGGCGAGTTCGAGGTCGGAGGTTTGGGCGTTTGCCGATGGCATGGCACCCAACCCAAAGCTCAGCGCGCCCGCCAGCAGCAGCGTCCGCAATCTCAGGTGGCGCGTTCTGTGTTTCATCGGGGAGTCGGGTTTGCGCCATCCTCGATTCGGGCGATCACAAGTTGCGCCAAACGAGCGCGGAGTTGTGTCTTCAACCGATCTGCATCTGTGCGCACTGCCGCTGCGGTGAGCGATCCGCGCTCGGCGTATTGCGTGGTTTCCTCGACTGACGCCAGAAGTGCACGGGCGATCCGGACCTCTTGTGCCAAATTGTCCGAGATGTAGGCGGAATCCACAGCATGCCCAGCACCGTCGGTTGTGGCCTTCGATTCGAGCAGATGGGCGAAGCTGGAGATTTGGTTCAATGCCCGATCGATCGAGGCATCTGTTCGGACGATGCGGTCTGGAAAGTCTTTGAGCAATCGCCGGGCCCTGCTGACTTCAGCAATGACCAGGCCTTCTTCTTTGCTCAGCACCATGCCCGAATCGCTCAGCATCACTTCAAACGCCCGCAACTCCTCCGATGCCCATGCTCGGGTGCTGGCCAACGTATCCACATCCAGCTGACCCAGCATGGATTTCGCGGTGGCCAACGAGTCCTTCAAGTCCGCCAAGGTTGTCAACTCCGCTTGATGTGGCCCGTTTGCACATCCCGTCCAGAGGCCGAGCAGCAACGCCCAAAGGGCAGCAGTTCGCGCCGATTGAAAAACCCAGTGAATCATGCCCCGAAGATAGGGCGATGGTCAGTCAATTTTTGTGAAACCGCAATAGGGATGCAAGGCGGCCGGGATGAGAATCCCATCCTCGGTTTGGTGATTTTCCAACAGGGCGGCGACAATCCTGGGCAGGGCCAAAGCCGAGCCGTTGAGCGTGTGCACCAAATGCGTTTTCCCGTCCTTCCCTTTGTAGCGGCATTTGAGCCGATTGGCTTGGTAGGTCTCAAAATTCGACACAGAGGAAACCTCCAGCCAACGCTCTTGGGCAGCGCTCCAGACCTCAAAATCATACGTCAAAGCAGAAGTGAATCCCATATCGCCACCGCACAACCGAAGCACGCGGTAAGGAAGCTCGAGCGCTTCGAGAAGGCTCCGCACATGTTCCACCATGGCGTCAAGGGTGTCGTAGCTCTGGTCCGGATGGGAGATTTGGACAATTTCCACCTTGTCGAACTGGTGCAAGCGGTTCAAGCCGCGCACATCCTTGCCATAACTGCCTGCTTCGCGGCGAAAGCATGGGGTGTACCCACAGAGCTTGCGCGGCAGGTCACTTTCTTGCAGGAGAACGTCGCGGTAAATGTTCGTCAAGGGAACTTCTGCCGTGGGGATCAGGTAGAGATCGTCTGCCGTGATGTGGTACATCTGGCCCTCTTTGTCGGGCAGTTGTCCTGTGCCAAATCCACTTTCCGGATTGATCACATGCGGAGGAATGAACTCTTCATAACCCGCAGCATCGGCCCGGTCGAGAAAGAACTGAATCAGGGCGCGTTGCAATTTCGCCCCTTTGCCTCGGTAGAACGGAAACCCGGCACCTGTGACCTTCGCCCCAAGGTCGAAGTCAATCAGGTTGTATTTCTCGGTGATGTCCCAGTGGGGCATTGCGCCCATGGGGAGGTCTTGGGTGGGGCCGCCTTCACTGACCACTTCATTGTCTTCGGCCGTGCGACCGGCAGCAACCAGAGAGCAGGGTGTGTTGGGAATGTGGCAGAGTGCGGCCTGAATGCTGTTTTCCAACGTGTTCATTTGGTCCTTCAGCCCGGGAATCTGTTGCTTCAGTTCCGCCGTCTGTGCTTTGATGCCTTCGGCTTCCTCCTTCCTTCCTTCTCGCATGAGCCCACCGATTTGCTTGCTGAGGGCATTGCTTTGGGCGAGCATGTCATCGAGCTCAGCCTGCGTGCTGCGGCGCTGAGCATCGAGTTCGAGAATGCGATCGATGGCTTCGGAGGCATCGAAATTGCGCTTGGCCAACGCGTGAATGACGCGCTCCTTGTGATTCCGAAGGGTGGACAGTGTGAGCATGAGAAGTTTTCAGTGGGGCAAAAATAGAGAACTCCCGAACCCCACAAGGGGAACGGGAGTTGGATTGTCATGAGAAAGTTGCTGGCCCAAATCTTCTCGGGACTGTCACGATGACGCGCCCCGGAAAAGTCCAGCAAACTGCTTCAGATCTTCAGGATGCCGCGACGGGCACAACCGACACAAACGATCGGTTGTTCGCTTTTTTGCGGAATTCAACCACGCCGTCAGTGAGTGCGTACAAGGTGTCGTCCTTGCCGATGCCCACGTTGAGGCCTGGGTGGTGTTTTGTTCCTCGCTGACGAACCAAGATGTTGCCTGCGATGCACTGCTGTCCACCAAAAATTTTCACGCCCAGCCGCTTGGAGTGAGACTCCCGGCCGTTTTTCGAACTACCTACACCTTTTTTGTGAGCCATGGTTTCGGGGGTTTATGCGGAAATGTCCGTGATTTTGATTTCCGTCAAAGAGGCGCGGAAACCATTCATTTTCTGATAACCTTTCCGGCGCTTCTTCTTGAAGACCAGAACCTTGTCGCCTTTGAGGTGGCGTTCAACCTGAGCGGTCACTTTCGCGCCGCTTACCGCCGGGGCGCCAACTTGAACGTCACCATCCTTGTCCACGAGAAGAACTGAGTCGAAAGTAATTTTCGCTCCTTCTTCCTCGCCGAGGCGGTTGACGAACACCTGCTGGTCTTTCTGTACTTTGTACTGGTGCCCTGCGATCTCTACGATTGCATACATGAGAAAAATGTTTACTCCTCCGAAATGAGGACGGCAAAGGTAGGGATTTATCCGAAACTTTTCAACGCTTTTTCCGATTCGTCACCCACACCCCTGCGAGGATGATGACGCCTGCCAGGATTTGGCCTGAATGCAACACCTCCCCATCCCAGAAGCCCCACAGCGTGGCAAAAACGGGAATGATGTAGGTCACCGAAGCAGCGACCAGTGCATTTGTCCATTGGATCAGGGTGTTGAAAAGCACCAAAGCCCCCGCGGTTCCCACTGATGCGAGGACAACAATGGCCAGCCGCCCGCGGAGTCCATCTGGATGGGCGGCCACGACTTCTGGCAAATCGCTGCTGGCGACCCAGGCCCAGGCGGGCAGGGCAACAAGGCCCAAGCTGATC
>ENA-OUOG01004461-OUOG01004461.1-marine-metagenome-genome-assembly--contig:-NODE-4461-length-12037-cov-4.525334_pt1 | contig 12037 bp, 11 predicted proteins | sample MGYA00248635_ERZ508505 | MGnify/ENA primary metagenome ERZ508505 (study PRJEB26176, sample SAMN06267871) | marine metagenome | isolation source: Saanich Inlet, British Columbia, Canada | place: Pacific...
GCCGGCACACGGACTTGAACCGCGGACCCTCTGATTACAAATCAGATGCTCTACCAACTGAGCTATACCGGCACATATTCAAAAAGCGACCTCTCTATACGCCAGAGCATCAATTAAATCAACGAAGAAATAGTCTTCACGAGCTCTTTATTGCAGCAAAATTAGAAACGGCAAATACCCTATTTCTGCGAATGAAAACATAAGTCGCCAAGCCAATGATCATAAGGGGATATATAAAAACAGATATAATGGGTAAACTGCCTTTGGCGACAAGCGAGGACATTGAGACCACACCCCCAAAAAATAAAATGCCAAGTATCGTCGCCAGACCAATACGGCGAATATATCCCGAACGCTGTAAAGGCCCGCCCAACACAACCGCCCAAACAATAAACGCTAAAACAATCGGGCTAAACAACTCCCCGATGGTTTCTAAAAACCGTGCATGTATTAAAGACAGCTTTTGGGGGTCGCTAATGCCTAGTTTTTCGGGGTTCATGAGCTGAGGAAGCGTCATCTGACTGGGCGATAAGCTTGACCAATCAAAAGTACCTTGCGCGCCAGAATTCAAAGGAAATGGATATGTTTCAAATTGTACAACTTGAGGCTTTCCATTGCGCTTGGTTTTGATCGTACCATTCTTTAAGATTAGTTGGCTTTGGTTAATGCCCGTAACGAATGTGCCAGATTGCGCAATATAAAGAGCTGATTGCGCCGCATCCCTTTCATCATAAATCAATAATCCTTCAACATAGCCACCCGCTTCTTTCGATTGAGCAAAAACGGTTACTCCCTCTCCAAGATCGGTAAAGACCCCCTCACGGATTAAACCAAAAGACAACTGAGCCGCCAAGGCTTCGCGCTCGATGCGCAATGTCTGCACCATAAGAGGCGCGACATAAAAATTAAGAACAAATAAACACGCAACTATAAATAGCGTGAAGGCAATTACAGGACGAAATAAGGTAAAAGGCCCTAAGCCTGCCCCTGTCAGAACATAATATTCTCGGGATGTGAGCATTTGATTGTAAACCGCCAAAAGAGCAATCAAGACACAGGGCGTTGCGACATTGGACAGAATGGGAGGCAATAGATAGAGGCAAAAAAACAAAAGCTCTTGGCCACCAGCACCGATACTTAAATAATAATCCACGACATTTAAAATACGCACGAGCCAAATCGCGCCGGCAAGCGCGAGCAAAATGCCGAAATAACTTTTCGCCAACTTAAAAAACAAAAATCGATCTATTTTGCTAATTCTCATTAACACCCTACACGCTATAGAGCAGCCATATAAACTGCCCTCCACTCACACATATTAATTTAAGGCAGGCGGTATATAGCCCATTTTCTCAAACCCTTTAATGTCACTTGCCACCAAAGCTGCAACACTCTCTCGCGCCAGAAAACGCTCAAAGAATGCAGCAAGAGAAGGACTATCGCTCTCTTTCACCCGATAGCCTGCATGCATCAAATTAACCAGGTTACACCCGATCGAGATATCAGCCAGGCTGAATAAATCGTTGCCAAACCATGTTGCATTACCCAGTTGTTCGGAAAGATACTTAAAGTGATTGTCGCGTAAAATTTGAACACCGCTTTCAGCGGTTTCGGTATCAGGTGCTTTGCCTGAAAACGCATTGAAAATCACCGGCCGAAAAACCTTCAAACCGATCGTTTCCGTGAAATGACTATCACTATACTCTTCAAGCCATAAATTACGCCCAAATTCTAATGGATCAGATGGGTAAATAGAGGGCGTTGGTTGTAATTTCTCAAAATATCCACAAATAGCCGAACTATCGTTGATAATTGCACGAGGGTTACCTTCCTCAACCACCAAAGCCGGAATACGCCGAAGCGGGTGAATTTGCGAGTAATTTTCCGGCATATTCATTGGGCTAATGGTTGGATCAAAATCATAAGACAATCCTTTTTCAGCCGCAACAATACGAACTTTTCGCACAAAAGGAGATAATGGCGCACCAATTAATTTCATTGCAAAGTCCTCTTTGGATGACAAATCAGTTCATTAAGTTACACTATCTTCAATATTGAGCAACCAGACCAATGTGGGAAATATTTTATGACAACCATATATGAAGCCAGATCTATTCTGACCATGAACCCATCACAAGAACGCGCCACCCATGTCGCGGTTCGAGATGGCCATATTTTAGCCGTTGGCCAAAAAGAAGATGTCAAAAACTGGGAAGAGGCTTTTGGCCCCGTAGAGATTAATTCAGACTTCACCGATAAAATCATCATGCCTGGCTTTGTAGAAGGTCATTCACATTTGATGGAAGGCCTTAATTGGAACTTCATTTACACCGGCTATTACGATCGCGAAGACCCAAATGGAAAGATTTGGAAAGGGCTCAAAAGCATTGAGGACGTAATTGCACGTTTAAAAGAAGAGCATGAAAAACGAGAGGATAAATCTGCCCCACTTATTGCTTGGGGATTTGACCCGATATTTTTTGGTGACCGCAAACTTAACCGACACGACCTAGATATAGTGAGCACAGATTGTGCAATCTTATTATTTCACGCCAGCCTGCACATTATAAATACGAATAGTTTTGTCATTGATGAAGTTGGTGTGGACGCCAATGATAATTCTGAGTTTATTCGCCGCAACAGCAATGGTGAACTCACAGGAGAATTCCTTGGCCAAGTTGGAATGTTTATCGCGATGCGCGCAACAGGCGTTAATATTTTTGCCTCTTTTAACGATAATAGTGTTTTAGAGAATTTTGGGAAAATTTGTCAGCGCGCTGGTGTAACCACAGCCACTGACCTTGCGAATAATCTTGCCGATGATAGTGTGGCAGCCTTACGCATGATGACCGATAAAGAAGATTATCCCGTCAGGATTGTGGCAGCTTTAGCTGGTAATGCCCTAGAAGCTCAAGATGGCATTGATAGGCTCAACGCTATAAGCGATCAGCAAACAGATAAATTACGAATGAATATCGTCAAGCTGATTGCAGACGGTTCGATCCAAGGCTTTAGCGCACGATTGCGCTGGCCATATTACCACAATGGGGCCCCAAATGGCCTTTGGTATATTGACGTTGATAAACTCAACACCTTGATCCATGACTATAATGCAGCGGGCATTCAAATTCATATTCACACCAATGGCGATGGCGCTATAGACGCGGCCTTAGACGCTTTTGAAAACGCATTAAGTGCGCATTATAGGCCAAATCATCGCCATACACTTCAACATTGCCAGATGGCTGATCGAGCGCATTTTAAGCGAATGAGCCAATTAGGGCTTGGCGTTAACCTCTTCTCTAATCATATTTATTTTTGGGGGGATGCACATGTGAGTACAACCATGGGGCGCGACCGCGCTAATCGTTTGGATGATGCCGGGGGCGCTTTAAGCGCTGGCGTACCATTGGCAATTCACTCAGATGCCCCCGTAACCATGATGAACCCATTATTCACCGCCTGGTGCGCTGTTAACCGCACCACATCAAGCGGAGACCATTTAGGCGGGGACATAGAATGTATTACAGTTCGAGAAGCCCTTGAAACCATCACACTTGGCGCTGCCTATTCGCTTAAAATGGACCATGAAATTGGCAGTATTGAAGTTGGTAAGCGCGCGGACTTTGCCATACTTGACCAAGACCCAATATCCGAAGGCGAAGAAAAGCTAAAAGACATTCGGGTTCATGGCACATTATTAGGCGGGAAAATATTTATAAATGAAATGGTGTCATAAGTGCCTAAACCATTAACGCCTCCTACCATCCCTCTCACTATTTTGGCGGGGTTCCTTGGAAGTGGCAAAACGACGGTCTTAAATTATATTCTGCATAATCCTGCTGGCCGACGTATCACAGCGATCGTCAACGACTTTGGTGCACTTAATATCGATCAAGAAATTATTGCCCAAAAACATGGCAATCAAATTTCACTCGCTAATGGCTGTGTTTGTTGTTCTGTTGGAGACGATTTAACACGCACTTTATTTGAAATACTTACAGCGCCCAATAAACCAGACCATATCTTAATAGAGGCCAGCGGTGTTTCAGATCCAGCACGAATTGCCGCCTTTGCAAGCGTAGATAGAGAGCTCCGCCTAGAGGGCATTATTTGCTGCATAGACACAATGGCCTACGCCAAACAATCTCAGGACCCAAGGTTAGAAGACACTATGGAACGACAAATAAATGCCGCCCATATATTGCTTGCAACAAAGACAGATCTTCTAAGCGAGGCGGATTGGGATGGATTTGAACAAATCTTCACTAAAGCCAATGGCAAGCGGGATCGCTCGATAATCAAGTGCGTTAACGGCGCTGTTCCAGCCGAAATTATCTTGGGGTTTCATCAAGCGACGGACTTAGACACCCTTTCCTCAACACCAATTTCTCATCAGTTCAAAAGTTTTAGCGGTCACCTCGGAGAGATCACACCAGAAGCACTTCATCAGCAAATCATAAAACTTGAGCCTCACCTCATACGCGCCAAAGGCATAACGCGCGATGCTGATGGACCTTATATTTTTCATTTTGCGGGTGGTCATTGGGCGATCGAACGCAATTCCCAGATCAGTCCGAGCGGGCATTTCGTTCTTATTGGCTTTGAAAACTTGAATATTGAAGAAACTATTTTTGCATGCTAGTTTGATAAAGTTAATAATAAAAATAAGGATATAAAAAATGTTTGATTCAAGATTATTTGACTGGCTACTTTCTCTCTTCGCGTAACAGTTTCAGAATATAAAAATAACAAAAAGGAAAAAAATATGTTTGATTCAAGATTATTTGACTGGCTACTTTCTTTCTTCGCGTAACAGTTTCAGAATATAAAAATAACAAAAAGGAATTTGTGATGATTTGGGATTTGCCAACACGGCTTTTTCACTGGCTATTCGCCATATGTTTACTCGGCGCATATATTACTGGCGAAAAAGAAATAATGGAGTGGCATGCAAGGTTTGGCGTTACAATTTTAGGCTTAATGATATTTCGTATAATTTGGGGGTTGATCGGGCCTAAGGCCGTTCGGTTTTCAACTTTGTTTGGCGCTATATCAGAATTGCCAGCTTATATTAAGTCATTTCCCAATTCATCACATTCCAAAAAGCCCGGACATAACCCGCTCGGGGCACTCTCGGTTCTTGCATTTTTTACTATTGCCTTGGTAATGGCAACCACGGGCCTTTTTAATGAAGATGACGTGTTTTTTACAGGACCACTTTATTATACGGCCCCAGCATTTTCAGAGATAGCTAACGAAATTCATGAAGTTTTCCAAGCGCCAATCATCCCATTAATCCTTCTGCACCTTGCGGCTATTATTTTCCATCGTATCGTACTCGACAAACATATCCTAAAGCGCATAACAACTGGCATAGAATATAATGAAGGCGCAGCGCCTCAGGAGAAATCCTATCAAACAGGTGTTTCTATATCTGGGATCAGCATTATGGCGATATGTTTGGCATCCAGTTACATGCTTCTGTTCCTGTATTAACCCCTTTAGAAATTAAGAACATTCTTATCAAAAAAAAGTCCTGAGATCACTCTCAAGGCGACCCAGGAGTTTTAGATAAGTTACTCTTAACTTTAGAAATTAATTTAACTTTAGAAATTAATTAACCCTAAACAGGCTTATTTAATCTTGCCGGTAATTTTTATGGCAAGCTTTGCATGTATCTCCCATTGCCTTAGCTGCAGCGGTGGTAAGTTCTACATCATTAGACCGAGCGGCCCGAGCTAATTCAACAGAAGCAAGGCCAAATGCATTTGCTTTGCCCTCAAAGTCGCTCCAATTTTCCCAAATCTCAGGCTTAGAGTCTTTACTATTTGAACCCTCGGGAAACGCAGAAGGTATTTCTTTTGCCCAAGCCTCTGCATCAATAGCAAAGGCTTCAATGGCAGCAAAATCATTTGCAGGAATATGAGTTCTAAATACTTTTTTAATATCATCGCCCAAGGCTTCAAAGCGATCAGAGCGCATTTTAGCAAATTCATTTGCGAAACTAGGAACAATCACAAAAGCAGAAAACACAATGACAAGGCTAATATATTTTTTCATAGCAAAGTCCTTCTCGAGTGATGAAAAAAGTCATTAAGTACGATAAGACGCATCTACACGATCAAGCCGACGCAAAAGACCTGGCCAAGCCAATTGATCGATACCAGGCTGGAACAAACTCGCGCTTTGCTCTCGTGTTGTATCAATAGCTGCTTGGCTTGGTATATTTAAATTATCCTTACCAGCAGATAATGCACGCACTTGTGCAGAGCAGGCGCGTTCTAGGAAATAAATACCTAAAAATGCAAGCCCGCATGTTGCACCAGTTGCCAGAGTGCCATGATTACGAAGGATCATGAGTTTTTTATCACCCATATCCTTTACCAAACGCTCGCGCTCTTCGAGATTAAGCGCAACACCCTCATAATCATGATAAGCAATATGTGACTGAAGGAGGAGCGCTTGCTGACTAAGTGGCATTAGCCCTTCTTTTTGAGCAGAAACAGCAACACCATCATCTGTATGTATATGCAAAACGCAATGGGCTTCTTCACATGCCTCATGCAAGGCACTGTGAATGGTAAACCCTGCTGGATTAACAAAAAACGGGCTATCCATTACAATTTCACCTTGAAGATCGATTTTTACCAAGCTTGAAGCTGTAATTTCGTCAAATGTCATACCGTATGGGTTAATTAAAAAATGATGTTCCGGTCCAGGCACGCGCGCTGAAATATGTGTGAAGATCAGATCATCCCATCCATGCATTGCAACCAAGCGATAGGTCGCTGCTAGGTCAACACGAATTTGCCACTCTTCCGGTGATACACGATCTTTAACAGATGTAATTTCTAAAGCTGCAGACATTATTTTACCCCTCCAAAACTATTACCTTATTCTGCGTAAAGTCTTGTTAGCTGTCAACTGAGCTAACACCACCAATTCTTCTTATTTTTTCAACGGCATCATGCCACAGCGCACGCTTGGCAAGCCGTTTGTCGGCAGGCATGTCGGGCACAAAGACATCATAGGTAGATCCAATGTCTTCCAAATCAGTCTTGCTTTTGACGATATTGGCACCAATCATTGCCATATAGGCAGCGCCCAAGGCTGTGGTTTCCAAAACTTGCCCTCGCTCAATTTGCAGTCCCGTTATGTCGGACAAGCTTTGAACGAGCCAATTATTAGTGACCATACCGCCATCAACGCGTAAATTACGCATCTCAAACCCCATATCAGCATTAATAGCCTCAACGAGATCACCGGTTTGAAAGGCCACACTCTCCAAACCTGCTCTGACAATTTCAGGCACTCCGGTGTCGCGCGTCATACCAACCAATGCGCCGCGCGCATCTGTATCCCAATAAGGAGCCCCAAGCCCAGTAAATGCCGGCACCATCAGAACCGCACTTTCCGGATTTGCTATTTTGGCTAAATTCTCGCTATCGCTTGCTTTTTTAAATAGATGCATATTATCCCGCATCCACTGAACGATGGCACCGGCCATAAAAATACTGCCTTCAAGGGCGTAAGTTTTTTTACCGTCAATTTGAAACGCAATAGTGGAAAGAAGCTTATTCTCAGAGACAACAATATCATCGCCTGTATTAACCAGCGCAAAGCAACCCGTACCATAGGTCGACTTCATATCGCCCATGGCAAAGCATTTCTGTCCAAAAGCCGCTGCTTGCTGATCACCAATAGCTGAATAAATATGTGCATCAATGCCAAACAAGTTTTTATCAATGCACCCATAATCAAACGCGTTATCGACAACAGATGGCAATAGATCCCGAGGAACATTAAATATCGATAATAAATCGTCATCCCACTGACCCGTATGAATATTCAAAAGGCTTGTGCGGCTAGCATTTGTGGCATCACTGTAATGATGCCCCCCTGTAAGACGCCAAATTAAAAAGCACTCCATAGTTCCAAAGGCTAAATCACCTGCTTCGGCGCGTTGACGCGCGCCAGGCACATGATCAAGCATCCAAGCAATTTTAGTGGCCGAAAAATATGGATCGAGAAGAAGACCCGTTTTTTCCTGAACCATTGCTTCATACCCAGCCGCTTTCAAACCTTCGCACACTTTAGCTGTCCGCCTATCTTGCCAAACAATGGCCTTGCAAATGGGTTCCCCCGTTAGACGATCCCAAATAATGCTTGTTTCACGTTGATTGGTAATGCCGACAGCCGAACAAGTGGCGCCTGTAAGTGCATCAGAGGCAATTAAGCCCTTACAGGCATCAAGAGTAGATTGCCAAATCTCTTCGCCGTCATGCTCAACCCAACCATTTTGTGGAAAATAATTAGTAAAGTCACAACTATGCGATGCCAGAATATCGCCCTTGCTTGAAAAAGCAAAAGCGGATGTCGAGGTCGTGCTTTGATCAATTACCAGAATATAAGTGGACATAGACCCCTCCTGAGGGTTCAGCGAAAACATGTCTGTTATTTTATTCAGGTCCATGATAGGTCTGATATAGTTTAATTGCAAAGATTGCACATAATCAGCGTGTTACAGATGAGAAAATTTGATAAAATCGCTTTCGTGGCTTCAGAAAATTCAGGTGCAGAGAGCGTGCAGGCTGACCTCACAAAGCGCCACAAAGGTGTGGGCATTGAGGAAGCTGATGTAATCGTCGCTCTGGGCGGCGATGGATTGATGCTCGAAACCCTCCACAAAGTAATGGGCAAAAATATTCCAATTTTTGGTATGAATTTTGGGTCTATCGGTTTTTTGATGAACAGATTTGACCCTGAAAATCTCAGCGAACGCCTTAGTGGGGCTAGCCTGACTTTACTACACCCTTTGCGAATGATTGCCACAAACCATAATGGCGAACGTTTTGAAGCTGTGGCCATTAACGAAGTCTCTTTGCTTCGCCAAACAGCGCAAGCCGCCAAACTTGAAATTTCAGTGGATGGTCGCAAACGTTTAGATGAGCTTGTCTGCGATGGCGTGTTACTTGCTACACCAGCTGGGAGCACAGCCTATAATTTATCAGCTCATGGCCCCATTTTGCCAATCACTGCATCGCTCATGGCCCTAACCCCCATTTCAGCATTCCGGCCAAGAAGATGGCGTGGCGCATTACTCTCAAATCATGCGCGTGTCAAAATCAGCGCGCTTGAATCTGAAAAACGCCCTATTAGTGCGGTTGCTGACCACTCAGAATTTCGCAACATTGAGCATGTCGAAATATTTGAAGATCGAAGCCTTGAAATGTTTTTGCTTTTTGATCAAGACCACGGGCTTGATGAACGCATCTTAACAGAACAGTTCACGCCATAATTTGGCTTAATGCATAAGCTAAATTTCAGGCTCATCCAAAAATGGAAATACAATTAAGACGGTTGCCAGAAGATTACTTATTTTGGCAACCGCCCAAGCGGTTCTTTCGGGTCGCCATATCCTGCATCAACCTGAATACGCAAGAATGTGGTTCCGTCTTCTTCTTTTTTCAAAAATGGCTCAACCGTTACGACATTTCCGCATGACGCCAAAGCTACTGCAACATCAGATGAGCGCATCAATTTTTCAACATTCATCCGTGTTGGAAAAATAATAGTCCGTTCGCCAGCATCTGCGGCAATGATTGCTTCAGCAGGACGTATCCATATTGAGTCAACGCTTTCAGAGCCATCATGCAAGGCCACGTGATCTTCAGGGGCACGCGCTAAAAAGAAATGTGTATCAAAACGCTTTGGCATTAAGTCAGGCGTGATCCAATGCGCAAAATGCCCAAAGGCATCCAATACGAATTCAAGACCTTCTTCACGTGCGAAAGTCAGCATATCGCATGTGCCCGCATTAAACCTGTCTCGCCACACATCTAACTCTTGCAGCCGAGAAGCTGAGAGATAGTCCAAAGCCCCTTTCTCTCGTGCAAATAAAACACCGCATTCCTCAAAAGACTCTCGAATAGCGCCAATTCTAAATGCAACCTCGCGCGCATCAAGTCCATCAGCGCCAACACAATATTCAACCAATGCAGGGTCACGATCCCCCGCATCCACTTTACCGCCCGGAAACACCAAAGCCCCAGACGCAAAATCGATTTGATGATGGCGCACAACCATGAATACTTCCATGCCTTCAGGCCTATCACGAACAATCATAACCGTTGCAGCATCTATAAGCGGGTTTTCATTGGTCATTGTGACATCCTTACATTTACTAATTTGTTTAAGTATTCAGCTTACGCCGCGTCGCTACAAAGGCAAGTAGGCTCGTGACCAAAATATACAAAACGCCAAATTGCGCGATTGTAACAAATGTTATCCCAGCATCTAAGGCAAGACCAAATAGGATTGGCGCCAAAGACGTCGATAAAATCATGATCGGACCGGTCATAGAACGAATAGCTCCCAAATGACGCGTGCCATAAAGCTCTGCCCAAAGGCTGCCGCTAACCGGCGATGTAACGCCAACCGTAATGCCGCATAAACCAAGATAGAGAAAAACAATAATATGGTCACTTACGCCAGCATTAGTCACGACGCCCGGAAATGACAAAATGAGAAAAGCAACCATCAAAGGAATGCCTGTAAAAGGAAGAACACGCTTGGCGCTCAATCGATCAACCAACTGCCCCGCCAATAAAGAAGAAATAATTTTACATAGCGCAAAAAAAGAAAATGCCGCAGCAAGAATACTTAAGGTCCAATCACGCTCACCCGCGAGAGCCACTTGATTAAAAAACATACCTGTCAACAAAAACGGGGACGATAAATAAAGCGGCAATATAAGATAGAATATCGGATCACGCAGAACATCTGAGCGATCACCAGACTTAACAGCTTCGTCAGACTGATGATCTAAGACAGGTTCATAGCGAGTTAGAAAAAGCAAAATTGGCAAAGCAATAAAGCCAATAAAAACGGCATAAACCAACCAACTTGTTTGCCAGCCAACAAGCAAAATAATTGCCAAGCCAAGAGCAGGCATAAAGCTCTCACCAATTGGAAAACCGAGCTGACCTATTGCAACTGCTGTACCTCTATTCTTTTCATAAGCACGCGCAATCGCAGTTGTACCTGTGTGTGAGGCCAGCCCTTGTCCAAATTGACGAACGAGATAAAGACCAACAAAAAACAAATAAATATTCGACGTAAGCCCCAACAACACACAGCCAATCACAAGCCCCGAAAACACAAATAAGGTAAAACGAGCCAGGGGCCATTCATCAATAAACTTGCCAACAAAAAAATAAACAACTGCACTTAGTAGCGTCGCCCCAGCATAAAGAGATCCTAGCTCGGCAAAACTCAAATCAAATTCAGTGCGAATAGCCTCATTATAAAGCGCGATAAAGAATGTCTGACCAAAATTGCTTAAAAGCGCACAGAGCATTCCAAAGCTTAGAAAAGCAAATTGCTGACGAAAAAATGAGAGACTTGTCACTGAAAAACCTTTTTTATTTGAATTTTAACCAAGCAGTAACGAAAAACAGCATTGTTCGATCATTTACAGCTTTGCAAACTCTTTGGCCAACTCTAATATTTATCCAATCACTGATGGCTTGATGCATGATCCTAATGCATTAATCAAGCGCGCTGCAATTTATAGAAATGCCTTTCGATGGAGATAAGAATGCTTAACGGTTTGAAAGTAATTGAAATGGCGACCTATATTGCCGCACCTGCCGCAGGCGGACTTTTAGCAGACTGGGGCGCCGATGTGCTTAAAATTGAGCCCCTTACAGGTTGCCCAATGCGTAACTTTTTTGCGAGCGCTATGACCGATGGCTATGATGATAACCCAGTATTTGACCTCGATAATCGCGGCAAAAGAGCAATCGCGATCAATACATCGACACCAGAAGGCCAACAACTCGTCCGTGATCTGGTCAAGGATGCAGATATTTTTATTACAAATTTACGCCCGACGCAGCTCGTCGAGCAGGGGCTTGATTTTGCCAGCCTAAATGCAATCAATGAAAAGCTTGTCTATGGAAGCGTCACAGGCTTTGGCCTTGAAGGCCCTGAAAAAGATAAGCCGGGCTTTGACTCAGCTGCTTTTTGGGTG
>ENA-OUOG01004463-OUOG01004463.1-marine-metagenome-genome-assembly--contig:-NODE-4463-length-12033-cov-4.318836_pt1 | contig 12033 bp, 7 predicted proteins | sample MGYA00248635_ERZ508505 | MGnify/ENA primary metagenome ERZ508505 (study PRJEB26176, sample SAMN06267871) | marine metagenome | isolation source: Saanich Inlet, British Columbia, Canada | place: Pacific...
CTGTGCGAAGGTGTGGAGGCGGTTTGACATGTCCAGCTCAAGCGCGCGAAAGGCTGAAGCACTTTGTATCTCGGGGTGCACTTAACATTGAGGGTCTTGGCACGAAACAAATTGACGATTACTGGGCGTTGGGCCTGCTGCAGCGGCCCGAGGATATATTCTCGCTACGGGATAAATATGCACAATCGCCGCCCGATATTTGGACATATGGTTCAGGTAAGAATAAAGGGGCGCTTAAAGAAAGCGCTATAAAATTATTTGATAATATTGATCGCGCGAGAACGCCGAGTCTCGATCGGTTTATCTTTGGTTTAGGTATGCGACATATCGGGGAAACGAGTGCGCGATTACTCGCGCGTCAATTTGGATCGCTTGAGGGTATGGTGTCCGCGGCACTCAAGGTCGTCTCCGGTGATGTTGAAGCGCGTGCGACTATTTTAGAAATAGATGGCATTGGTGAAACAGTCGTTGAAGCTATTTGTGATTTTTTCGGCGAACCACATAATTTAGAGACGTTGTCAGCTCTGACTGCGCTTGGCGTCGTGCCTGTCGCCTTGGAAGACGTTGCTGTCGATAGTCCTGTTGCAGGTAAAACCGTGGTTTTTTCAGGTACATTAGAGAAGATGACCCGCGCAGAAGCGAAGGTGCGTGCTGAAAATCTAGGCGCAAATGTTGCGGGAAGTGTGTCTGCCAACACCGATATTCTGGTTGCTGGGCCTGGCGCGGGATCGAAAAAAACGAAAGCTGAAACTCTAGGTGTTATCGTTTTGGACGAAGACGGCTGGCTATCTTTAATAGGCGCTAACTAGCCTCTCGCAAGGGGCGCGCATGCGTCTTGAAGCCAAGCGCGTTCCTGCTCGTTTAATGCCGGGCCAATTTCGCGCAAGACGCGTTGATGGTATTGGTTTAGCCACGTAATCTCATCATCGAGCATGAGTTTCGTATCAATCAGACGGCGGTCTATAGGAGCGAGGGTAAGGGTTTCAAACCCATGCATAGGGCGTTCCATTTCGCCTGTTTGTAGAGCTGGTGTTACAACCTGAAGGTTTTCGATCCTGATACCAAAGGACCCTGTTCTATAATACCCAGGTTCATTTGAAACAATCATGCCAGCTTCAAGCGCGATATCTCCTCCCTTAGAAATACGCTGAGGCCCCTCGTGGACGGATAAATAACTGCCAACGCCGTGGCCTGTGCCGTGGTCAAAGTCCAGCCCTACTTGCCATAGAGGTGCACGAGCGAGAATATCGAGCTGTGCGCCTGTGGTGCCAACTGGGAAGCGGGCGGCAGCTAGTGCGATGTGTCCGCGTAACACACGTGTAAAACAAGAAATAGCATCCTTAGGGGGTGTGTTACCTATGAGAATAGTACGTGTGACATCCGTCGTGCCATCTTGGTATTGCCCACCACTATCTACAAGATAGAGGTCACCATCCATAAAAGTACGATTGGTCGTCTCGTTTACACGGTAGTGAACAATGGCGCCATTGGGCCCACTACCAGAAATTGTATCAAAGCTTAAATCGAGCAAGCAATTTGTCTCGGCACGCATTGTTTCGAGTTTCTTCGCCGCATCAATTTCAGTGATTTCGTCAATTTGGGTGCCCTGAGCTGTCTCAGCAATCCAGCACAAAAAACGGGTAAGGGCGATACCGTCGCGTAAATGAGCGCTGCGCGCCCCTTTAATTTCGGCTGAGTTCTTTTTCGATTTGGGAAGGGATATTGGATTTGGCATATGGCATATCATGGCTCCCTTGAGCGCATGGGCAAACCACATCGGTGTAGAGGAGGGGTCCAAGCCAATAGGTTTTTCTGTATAACTTCCCAAGGCGATTGTGATCGTGGATGGTTCTAGATAGGAAACATGATCGCCAATGATGGCGTTTAAATTGTCATCAATACGGTTTTTATCGATGAACCATTTAACGGCGCCCATTTTGTCAATAATGGCATACGACAAAACAAAAGGCGTATGTGGCACATCATTGCCACGAATATTTAGCAGCCATGCAATATCTTCGGGCTGGCTGATGATAAATGCATCGACCGCACTGTCGCGCAGTGTTTGGGCAATCATACCACTTTTTTCTTTGGCAGAGAGGCCTGCGTATAAAATGGGTTGGGATACTACTTTCTCGATAGGTCGGCTGGGTCGGTCAGACCAAATCTCGTCGATGAGATTAGTTGTGATATCAACCAAACTACCACCGGCCAATGTTAAGGCTTCTTTATACTGTTGATAAGCATTTATGGTATGAAGACTTGGGTCTATGCCAAGCCGCATGGTCGGCGACATATTTTTTTTAAGCCATGTAATTGGTCGTTGGCTGCTCGTATGAACAATTTCATATATAGATGTATCTGTTTGTGTTGCGGCTTGCAGCGTGTACCGCCCGTCAACACATAGCGCGGCCTTGTCTCGAAAGACAAAAGCGAGACCAGCTGAGCCAGAAAAACCTGTAAGCCATTGTAATCGTTCATTACATGCAGGGACATATTCACCTTGAAAAGCGTCTTCGCGCGGAACAATAAAACCGTCAACGCCATATGCATCGAGCCGCGATCTGAGGTCTAGCACGCGTTCAGCGCAGGCATTTTTAGAATTGGTGTCTGAGAAGTCTTGAAACATTTTCTATTTATATCGCCTAAATAGCAGGCTCATCCATTCATCTATTTGAATTTTTTCTTTTAGCACAAATCCATGTGCGCGGTATATGGCGCGTATCATTCGTTCTTGGTGTTTTAAAAGACCAGACAAAACAAGACCGCCATTTAACTGCATAATATGTCTCATTTGGGGGGCCATTGCCTTTAATGGCTGCGCTAGGACATTAGCAACCACAAGACCGTAGGGTGCATGGTTTTGAATCACGCGATGATTAAGACCTGCCGCACATATCGTTGTAAGGCGATTTGCTAATTGATTGGATGTTGCATTTTTTCGGGTCACTGCGACGGCCACTGGGTCTATATCTGTTGCGATGACGGCGTGAGGCGTAGCCCGCGCAAGCGCTAAAGCCAAAATACCTGTGCCACATCCGATATCAAGGCAGGGTCCAGAGAAGCCTCCCTTAAGTGCCTTTCCGATGAGCATTAAGCAGCCTTGTGTGGTCGCATGGTGCCCAGATCCAAAAGCGGCACCAGCTTCGAGCTCGACCGAGAAACGCATGGTGTTAAATTGTGGTTTGGCGTGTGCGCCGTAAACGCTAAAGGGCGCGGCCTCGACCAGAGGCAGGTTGCGTTGGCTTTCAAGAACCCAATCTGTGTCCGGCACTTCTTCGACTATAATGTCACGGGCTGAGCCGAGGTTGAGGCGGCTAATATCAAGTGCATGGTCGAATAAGGCTTCTAAGCGATCGCCGTATTGAGGTGGTCCGCGCCACAAAGGAGAGACAGGGGGCATTTCATCATCGGACGCGATAAAGACACTCAAGGCGCCAAGCGCTTCGAGCGCTTCTTCGATTTGTTCTAGTTCTTGGAGTGAACTACTGGTCAAGCTGAGTTTGTAAACTGTGGTCACGATGATCTATTCCTGCGGTTGAGAAAAAAGTTAAAACACATATGACGTTAATGCGTATTGGTCATACGCGTTCGACATAACTGTCTATGACTTTCTTAACACCAGCTTTATCAAATCTAACGGTGAGTTTATTACCTTCAATGGCTTCGACACGGCCATAACCAAACTTTTGATGAAAAATGCGCTGTCCATAGGTTATTCCGCTTTGCGTGGTCGCACTGCTCGGTGAATGCATGCCAGCTGGAGACCTCATAGGAGATGAGCTAACAGTTGGCGCTTTCTCCATGTTTTCCTGCGCCCGCCGCCAGCCTGGGCTAGAATAGCTTGATGCATTAAAGTCGCTTGCGAAGCGGCTTCTTGGCATTGTCGGCTGATATCCTGTGTCGGGCGAGAGAACCTCCACATGATCTTCGGGTATTTCATCTATAAAGCGCGATGGCAGAGCTGAGATCCATTGGCCATGCGTTTTTCGGTTTCCTGCAAATGAAATGGTAAGGTTGCGCTTCGCGCGCGTAATGCCTACATAAGCGAGACGGCGTTCTTCCTCGAGCCCGCGCGTACCGGTTTCATCGAGGCTGCGTTGATGCGGGAACAGGCCTTCCTCAAAACCTGGTAGAAAAACGGTTTCAAACTCTAACCCTTTAGCCGCATGGAGCGTCATGATGGAGACTTTGTCTTCGGTCTCATTGGCCTGAGCGTCCATGACCAAGGTTATATGTTCTAGATATTCGCTAAGCGATGCAAACTCTTGCATGGAGCGGATAAGCTCTTTCAAGTTTTCAAGTTTTCCGGGTGCTTCGGGCGATCTGTCTGCTTGCCACATAGCTGTATAGCCACTTTCGTCCAGAATAATCTCGGCAAGCTCTGTGTGCGGGGTATTATCGATTAAGCTTCGCCAGCGGTCTAAAGCGTTTAAAAAGCCTGCCAGGGATTTGCGTGCTGCTGGTTTTAGTGCGTCTGTTCCCACGAGTTGAGAGGCGGCTCGATAAAGCGATGTGCCTTGCGCACGCGCCGCATTGTGCAATGTTTGCAAGGCGACGTCGCCCAAACCGCGTCGTGGTTTATTACATATGCGCTCAAAGGCCAGATCATCGTCTACTTGCGCGATGATGCGAAAATAGGCATTGGCATCTCTAATTTCTGCGCGTTCATAGAACCTAGGGCCCCCAATGACACGGTATGGGATGGCGAGCGAAATAAAGCGATCCTCAAATTCACGCATTTGAAAACTGGCGCGCACAAGAATAGCAATATCGTTAAGGGGGTGCTTTTTGCGCTGAAAGTCCTCGATATCATCCGCGGTCAGTCTTGCTTCTTCTTCACTGTCCCACACGCCCCGAATTCTGATCGGCTCGCCATCATTCTGCTCGGTCCATAATGTTTTGCCAAGACGGTTTTGGTTTGCCTTGATAAGCCCCGATGCAGCGCCCAAAATATGTGATGTTGATCGATAATTACGTTCGAGCTTTACTGTGACCGCACCTGGAAAATCGCGTTCAAACCTGAGAATATTATCGACTTCAGCGCCGCGCCACCCATAGATAGATTGATCGTCGTCACCAACGCAGCAAATATTGCTATGCTTTTGCGCTAATAACCTCAACCATAAATACTGAACGACATTTGTATCTTGATACTCATCGACCAAAATATTGGTAAATTTATTTTGGTACTCGCTAAGAATTGCATCATTTTCTTGAAAAAGCCTTACCGTTTCGAGCAATAAATCTCCAAAATCCGTCGCATTTAATATTTTTAGACGCTTTTGGTATTGGTCATAAAGGGCCACGCCTCGACCTTCGGCAAAAAATGCACCTTCACTATCAGGCACGTTTTCAGGCGTCCAAGCACGGTTTTTCCAGCGGTCAATCATGCCAGCCAATTGTCGCGCCGGCCAGCGCTTTTCATCGATATTATCAGCTTTGATAAGCTGTTTTAACAATCGGACTTGGTCATCCGTGTCTAAAATCGTAAAATCAGGTCTTAAACCAACAAGTTCCGCGTGGCGGCGCAAAATTTTGACGGATAGGGAATGAAAAGTTCCGAGCCAGGGCATACCCTCCATGGCGCCACCGATCATTTTTTCAATCCGTTCCTTCATCTCGCGCGCTGCTTTATTGGTAAAGGTAACAGCGAGAATTTGACTTGGCCAAGCTTCACCCAGCGCAAGTTTTCGCGCTATACGTGTCGTTAATACGCGTGTTTTACCTGTTCCTGCACCTGCTAGGACGAGCAAGGGGCCATCAGGCGCGATAACGGCCTCATTTTGGGCTTCATTTAGACCGTCCAGTAATTGGCTAACAGAATTTACACGCATGGCGCGCGCCGCCCGCTGCGAGGTTGTTAATCCGCCCCCTTGCTCTTGGGGTAGATCGCGCGGCATTGCGAGAGGGGTTGGGTCCTCATTGCCAAGGTCGAATGGGTCTGACATGTTACTTTCCTGATTCTTGTGGCATTATAGCACCGTAGTTTGAAAAGTCCTGCTTTTGGCTGGAAAGGAATAAACAGAACGTTATGCGCTCTCCCGTTACCATTTTAGCGTCTTTTTTGATCGCCTTTTTGGGTAGCCTTTTGCTTGTGCCATCTCTCTTTGATCTGTCGCCTTGGGCGAAGATGGCGCTTGAGCAGGCTCAAGTTAGAGAAAATGTGCGTGTTGCGTCCTATGAAAATATTGATGTACGTCTTCTGCCCAGCCCATCTATCACGTTTACCGCTGGTGAACTCAAATTTAAAGGGGCGGCGCTAGAGCCAAGATTTGAAAGCCGAGAAACAGAGGCGCATTCCAAATGGCAATCTCAACGCTTTACGTCGCTACGACTCAACTTTTCATTATTTGATCTCATTGTCGGAAAGTTAATACCACATCATGTAGAGGCTGCAGGCCTTACCTTCAGCGTGGTGCCGTCCGATCTCACAGCAGTATTACGCGAGGGCCCAGTTCGGTTTCCTGATATTAGCTTCAGCATATCTGAGAGCCTTATGCTTATTGATGTTAGTGACCGCGAAGCGCCTATGCAACTTACAAATGTTGCCATAACGGCTGATATTCAGGGCAGCCTATCGCCAGTAAACTTGGCCATGAGCTTTGATTATGAGGGAATTCCCTTTATGTTCAACGCCGTCTCTGCACGGCCGTCAGCAATGCGTATGCCACTGGTTATTTCTTTAAAAGCTGAGCCAGCGGTTGGGCTGGAGTTTGATGGATTTGTTGCGCGCAGTCGTGCGCCTGAAATTAGCGGCGAATTTACGCTGACAGGAAGTCGGTTATTAGCACCCCTTTTAAACTCAATCGGCTTTGAAGCCTCAGCTATGGTTGATCAAAATTTATCTCTTCGCGGTCTGCTCTTTGCAAATGCGACTGGCATTCAAACCGACAATGTGCGCTTTAGAGCCCTTGGCCAAGACGCTGCCATGCAGGTGAATGTTGACTTTGCACAAAATCCAGATGATGACACAGACCGCATTTTTATGCGTCTCACGGCAGATCAGTTTGATGTTTCTGGTGTCTCTTTTAATGGTAATATCACCAGCATGGATAGGTTGCCTTTCGCAGATGCGCTCGGGTTACTTTTTTCTAAACCACCACAGCTTGATGCCGCAATTAGAATTGATAGTCTCATGATTAACGGCGAGGCGGTTTCTAATATCGTTGGTTATGTCGGGTTTGAAAATGACGGGCTACGCTTAAATCAAATTAGAGCAGATTTGCCTTTTGGTAGTTCCCTCTTCCTTTCGGGGAATGTTGATCTCAAAAATATTGACCCTGTTTTTGATGGGTCTATGTCGGCGAACTCGTCCGACGCTAAACAGGCAATTTATTGGTTATTCGATGCGTTTGATGTCAACTTGGATCGTGTTCGGAAAATTATGGACACAAGTGGCTTGCAACGTTTAGGGCTTTCCGCTGATATCCGAGCATCAAAAGATATGGTCAATATAAATAACCTTATTGGTCATATCGATGGTGATAAACAATCTTTAAATGTAACTTATACGCTGGGCCAAAATAAGGGGCTTAATCTTAAATGGTCTGCTCCACATATGGATGTGGCTAAATGGGGCCTTTTAGACTCGGATCTCATTCCACGAGGCGAGACAAGTCTTTTGGGTTTTCCGCTCGATGAGTGGGTCAATGAGCTCTTAGTGTTTATTCCTAAAGACATTGCGTTTTCTGTTCAGGTAAGCTCTGAGGACTTTAATGTTGGGTCAGTCCGACTTGGTGCCCTGATATCCGATATAAGCGTTCGCGATGAACAGGTTTCCATCAAACAGCTGGCTTTAGGTAATTTCGACGGTGCCAATTTGTCGATCTCAGGCACTTTAGCACATGATCGGCAATATGCTTATGGTGATCTGGAAATGTCGATTGATGCGCCAGCCGATAGCGCGTTAACACGTCAATTACAGAATATCGCGTCTCCTTTTAAAGTGGCGATCAAGAATAGGGTGCAGTTTAAAACCCAATGGGGGTTAACCCAAGCGAGTGATCCGAAGTGGCCGTCAATGACAATGTCAGGCCGTATTCTCAGTGGTGACTTAGCGGGGCAATTTGCGTTTTTCTCGCCGAGTAGAGACTTTAGTTTAGTGTCGAAAGATACAGAGCTCAAACTCAGTTTGGCAGGCCCGTCTCAATCGCTCCTCTTGCTTTTAACTGGAAGTCAGCGTGCGTCAAACTTAACTAATCCGCCTGCTAATGAGGAAAGGCAAGAGTTTGAAGCAGATCATGTGTCGCGTTCTCGTGCACAGGAAACTTCGCAAGATGGCCGTTTGGTTCTCACAGTTGCGTCACCAAACAACCAGGTTGCCAGCGTGGCAGGCGAGATTAGGCTTTGGGAAGATAGCGTGAAGATTTCTGGTTTATTGCGCGGTGTGGGTAATACAAGGCAGATCGAAGGGACGACAACGATCGATATTGTTAATATCGGGACATATCTTGGTTGGGATCCTGCTGAGCAACCTATTTCTGTTAACGGGAATGCCAACACGACACTATCACCAAACCGATACGTCTTCTCGGCGTTGGATGCTCTCTTTGGTGGTGGTAACGTTGCTGGCGAGGGCGTTTACATTATAAATACCAAGCGACCAAACTTGACGGCGAACCTAACCTTCTCGGATCTCGACTTGATGCCATTTATGCCAAGTTATAAAGACGGTTGGTCAAGCACACCACTTGCTTGGTCATTACTTGGTTTGGCTGATGCAAACTTAGAATTAAAATTGGAAAATGTAAGCTTAAATAAGTTGGACTTTGCCTCGGCCAAGGGGCGCGTGAGACTGGTTGATGGGGTGATCGAAGTAAGTGATTTAGAAACGTCTATTGCCGGTGGAACAATCTTAGCCAATTTGAATATAGAAGGTGGTAACTTACTGCCAAGCATCACAGTGGATGCGCGCGTCGAAGAAATTGAGCTCGCGCGCATAACTCAAAGTTTATTCAGACAGCAATTGATCGAAGCGCCTTTATCAGGAAGCTTTAGTTTGCGAGGCCGTGGGCGCTCATCACTTGAGTTTATGACGAGTTTAGCGGGTACGTTCAATCTTGATGTGGGGAAGGGTCGGTTGCAGTTTATAAATGTGGACGCTTTAACTAAGCCGCTATCCATTTTACAAGGTGCTGTCGCCACAGTAACCCCGGCCCCCCCGCCCCCTGTTTTATCTGACTACCAAGGGCAAACAGAGTTCTCAAATATACTTATGTTACTCGCATTGAAAGATGGATTGTTGCAGGTTGATCAGGCTGAGTTTTTAGGCGGCAGCGCATCTTCATTGGCGCTGCGAGGTGGGGTTAATATATTAAGCCGAGGTTATAGTTTAGGCCTGTTTATACCGAAAAATATAGATGAACGGTTGGAGCTACAGATCGGTGGCAACATGATGGAGCCCTCAATATCGGTCGCTTTGCGACCAATGCCTGATGCAAACTAAGTCACGCCGAATGAGGCTTAGATTGTGGTTTCGATAGTGCAAGGTTCTTATAATAGTTTAAAATAAAAATCCGAAGGCGGCTGGATAAACCGCCGGCGTGTTTGTTTGTGTCTATTTCGGCAACCAATTGTGCAATTGATTGGCCCCGTTCTTGAGCAATTTCATTGAGCGATAACCAAAAAGGTTCCTCTAGAGAAATACTGGTCGCATGCCCAGCAATTTTAACAGAGCGCTTCTTGATCATCGATCTCTCTTGCTCGTTTTATTTCGGCGATATCATATCTTCAGGGCGGACAATGGCATCAAACTCATCTTCGGTAACAAACCCGAGCCCAACTGCCTCCTCACGAAGTGTTGTGCCTTTTTTATGCGCCGTTTTGGCAACAGTCGTTGCGTTATCATAGCCTATTTTCGGAGCAAGCGCTGTGACCAACATGAGTGAACGTTGCATCAAATTTCTTATATTATCCAAGTTAGGCTCGATACCCACCACACAATTATCAGTGAAGCTGACGCTGGCGTCTGCGATCAGGCGAATAGATTGGAGCAGATTATAAGCCATCACCGGTTTAAAGACATTTAGTTCCATATGCCCTTGAGCGCCTGCAAAACTGATGGCGGTATGATTGCCCATGACCTGCGCGCAAACCATTGTGAGGGCTTCGCATTGCGTCGGGTTTACTTTACCTGGCATGATAGAGGAGCCGGGTTCGTTTTCGGGTAGGCTCAATTCGCCCAAACCAGAGCGTGGGCCAGAGCCTAGCAGCCTGATGTCGCTGGCTATTTTATTCAAGCTTACGGCAAGTACATTTAACATGCCTGACATTTCAACAAAGGCGTCATGGGCAGCAAGCGCTTCAAATTTATTCTCGGCGGAGATAAACGGCATTCCGGTATAGGTCGCTACTTCCTCCGCAAATTTTTCTGCAAAACCTGGCTTAGCATTCAAGCCTGTTCCGACAGCTGTGCCACCCTGCGCGAGCGCGAGAAGGCGCGGCAGCGATTGTTGTACGCGCTCTATGCCATAGCGTATTTGTGTTGCGTAACCAGAGAACTCTTGGCCTAATGTAAGTGGCGTCGCATCTTGTAAATGCGTTCTGCCAATTTTAACGATATCACGCCATTCATTTGATTTTGCCTCTAGTGCTTTAAGTAAATGTGTAAGTGCGGGCACCAATGCATTGGCCACTTGTTCGGCCGCAGCTATATGCATCGCTGTAGGGAAAGTATCGTTAGATGACTGGCTTCTGTTACAATGATCATTTGGGTGAACAGGTTCTTTGCTGCCCATAACGCCACCAAGCACTTCGATCGCTCGGTTTGAGATAACTTCATTTGCGTTCATGTTGCTTTGTGTGCCAGAGCCTGTTTGCCAAACAACTAATGGGAAATGATCGTTTAAGTCACCATTTGCGACTTCGTCAGCGGCTTTCACAATAGCTTCGCCTATATTGGGCTCTAGATTATCAAGCGCGACATTAGCTTTGGCTGCGGCAAGTTTTACAATCCCGAGTGCGCGGACCAAAGGCAGCGGCATTGTCTCGCCACCAATTTTGAAATTTCCGAGCGAGCGTTGCGTTTGGGCGCCCCAGTATTTAGTTGCATCAACATCTAATGGTCCAAAACTATCTGTTTCTATGCGCATGTTTGCCATGAGTGATATCCTTCTAGAAGACAAAAACGTGTCTGTGCTTTAACACGCAGGAGAGATATATGCCAACTGTTCGGCAGTCAAACTATGTAAATTATTTGTCCCGAAAAAGGTCGATTCTGACGACATTATCGCCACCTTTTTCGCTATGTGCCGTATCGTCTGAGTTGTTATCTGGCTTTCGATCTCCGATGTTATGAAAAATTTCGTCTTCGTCGAGAAAGTCTTCATCATCGTCATCGAACATAACATCAGAGCTTGTTTCACCGTCTTCTGAATGAAAACGCAATCCAAATTCAACGTGCGGGTCATAGAAGCTGATAATAGCTTCGTAAGGAATATGAAGGTTTTCAGGAATTTGACCAAAGCTAAGCCCGACTGAGAATGCATTGTCTAATACAACGAGATCGCGAAACTGGTGTTGTAAAATAATCGTCATCTCTTTTGGGTGGTCTTCTTTGAGACGGTCTGCAATAACGACTCCTTCGGCGCGGGTGTTAAATGTAATGAATAAGTGGTGCTCTCCCGGCAGGCCATGTTTGACAACTGTCTCCAGCGCTTCGCGTATAACCAGTCGCATCGCGCGTTCAGTCAGATGATCATATTGCATTAAGTCTTCGGTCACGGTTTTTCCAAGTTTCTGGTTTAAAAAGTCTGATTAAAATAATACTCGCGGCAGGAGTTTAACAGGGTTCGCCACAAGGCATAATAAATTCCGAAAAATAAAATCTCAAGAGTCTGTTATTAATTTCTCGGCAGAGGCACATCCATTTGGAAAAGAAAGAATGAGTATAATTAAAAGAATGGGTATAATAAAATTGGCGAAAAAAGTGGGCAGCTTCTGTTGCCAGGTGCTGCCCGAACCCCGCCAGTTCCTGCGACGGAACTGGGCTTAAGTTGAAGTCACGTACTGCTTACGCAGCAAGTGATGCTT
>ENA-OUOG01004464-OUOG01004464.1-marine-metagenome-genome-assembly--contig:-NODE-4464-length-12033-cov-3.112747_pt1 | contig 12033 bp, 9 predicted proteins | sample MGYA00248635_ERZ508505 | MGnify/ENA primary metagenome ERZ508505 (study PRJEB26176, sample SAMN06267871) | marine metagenome | isolation source: Saanich Inlet, British Columbia, Canada | place: Pacific...
TTGGCGTCTGTGATGTGGCCGCATTGTCAAAATAAACAAGTGGTTTTCCGTTCACTTCTCGTGAAAGGATCGGAAAATCTGCTCGTATTTTTTCAATGTCAAGGCTCATAGTGTATTACAAATCAAATCCGATTTTTACTCCGAGTTTTTCAGCAATCATCTGCTTTACACGACGAGCTAACGCCGCATTTTTCACGCTTTCAAGCACATTATTAGCAAAAGCATACATCAGCAGGGCAGCTGCTTCTTTTTTCGGAATTCCGCGTGATTGTAAATAAAACAACGCCTCCTCATCGAGCTGACCAATAGTACATCCGTGAGAACAGCGCACATCGTCGGCAAAAATCTCAAGCTGAGGTTTGGTATTTACCGTAGCTGTATCGCTAATAAGCAGGTTGTTGTTTTGCTGAAATGCATTGGTCTTTTGAGCGATCTTATCTACAATGATTTTTCCGTTAAATACCCCAACCGATCGGTCATCGTAGATACTCTTGTAGTCTTGGTGACTTTCGCAGTTTGGCTCGGCATGATGCACCAGCGTGTAGTGATCAATATGTTGACGTTCGCTTCCGAGGGTTACCCCCTTAAGAATCGAATTAATGTGCTCGCCTTTTTGGTAAAAATTCAGGTTGTTTCGGATAAGCGATCCGCCCAATGAAAACGTATGCACACTCACCTCGCTTGAATCGTGCTGTTCAATAAAGGTGTTGTCAATGAGACTTGCCTCGGAGGTGTCGTTTTGAAACTTGTAGTAATCTACCCGTGCATGTTTTTGTGCATAGAGTTCGGTTACCGAATTAGTAAATGCCACTGCACCATTAAGTGACTGATGACGCTCGATAATCTGAACTTCGGCATTCTCCTCAACAACAATAAGGCTTCTGGGTTGAAGCAAAATCTGAGGAGTAGCTCCCGTTGCAAAATGAATGATTTCAATAGGCTTTACCGGCGCTTTACTCTTGGGAATAAAAATATAGGCCCCCTCGTTAGCAAACGCTGTGTTGAGATTGGTAAGTGCATCTTTCTGATCGGCAATTTTATTAAAGTACTGATCAACAACGTGTTTGTATTTCGGCTTTTCAATGGCCGCGCTAAACAAACATACATCTACCCCATCGTGGGTGGTTTCAGAAAGAAATGAGCTATACTGTCCATCAACAAAAACAATTTTAAACGTTTCTGTCTCGTGTAAAAAATACTGGCGGACGTTTTGATACTCAAGTGCGCACTTTGAGCTCGGAAAAATGCTAAAATCTTTATTTACTAACGCCTGCAATGAGGTGTACTTCCAGGCTTCCAATTTTTTAGTAGGAAACCCTTGTTGCTCAAAGCGCTTTAATGCAGCCGTACGAATCTCGTGTACCTCATCATTCACATCGACCTTTTCTTCGAAGGCGATGAAAGAAGCGAGTAATTTTTCGTTCAAATCCATTAGTCTTGATTCTCTGCTTTAATCCAATCGTATCCTTTTTCTTCAAGCTCAAAAGCGAGTTCTTTGGTTCCCGACTTCACGATTTTTCCATTGTAGAGCACGTGTACAAAGTCTGGCACGATATAGTCAAGCAATCGCTGATAGTGGGTAATCACCACAATAGCGTTGTCTTTACTTCGAAGTTTGTTTACCCCATTTGCCACGATTCGCAGCGCATCGATATCAAGGCCCGAGTCAGTCTCATCAAGTATGGCGAGCTTAGGCTCAAGCATAGCCATTTGAAAAATTTCGTTTCGTTTTTTCTCTCCTCCAGAGAATCCTTCGTTTAGAGAACGAGAAAGAAACTTGCGATCGATTTCTAAAAGACCTGACTTCTCGCGAATTTTCGAGAGCATTTCGTTCGCAGGCATCTCTTCAAGACCACGAGCCTTACGCGACTCATTGATTGCGGCCTTAATGAAGTTAGTCACCGTAACACCCGGGATTTCTACCGGATATTGAAACGACAAAAACACACCAGCATGAGCTCGCTCTTCAGGGTCTAAATCTGCGAGATCTTCACCGTTAAGAGAAACGGTACCCTCAGTAACCTCAAAGTCTTCACGACCTGCGATAACCGAAGCTAGGGTGCTTTTTCCAGATCCGTTCGGACCCATGATTGCATGAACCTCTCCGGGTTTAACTTCTAAGTTAATTCCTTTTAATATTTCCTTTTCTTCAACTCTAGCGTGAAGGTTTTCAATCTTTAACATGGCAAACTATTTATTATCCTACTGAGCCTTCAAGGCTGATTTCTAACAATTTTTGAGCCTCAACAGCAAACTCCATCGGAAGTTTGTTGAGCACCTCTTTACTAAATCCATTTACGATAAGGGCGATCGCCTTTTCGGTATCGATACCCCGCTGGTTACAGTAAAAAATTTGGTCTTCTCCGATCTTACTCGTAGTCGCCTCGTGTTCTACTTGTGCAGATTTATTTTTGGCCTCTATATACGGAAAAGTGTGAGCTCCACAGGCGTTACCCATAAGGAGTGAGTCACACTGAGAGAAGTTTCGAGCATTATCGGCACGAGGTCCAATTTGTACAAGCCCTCGATAGCTGTTTTGCGATTTTCCGGCCGAGATTCCCTTTGAAATAATCGTGCTCTTCGTGTTTTTTCCGATATGCACCATTTTAGTTCCGGTATCTGCCTGTTGGTAGTTATTTGTTACGGCGATAGAGTAAAACTCTCCTACCGAATTGTCTCCTTTTAAAATACAAGATGGGTACTTCCAGGTAACAGCAGAACCAGTCTCTACTTGAGTCCAAGAAATCTTAGCGTTTTTCTCGCACAAACCACGCTTGGTAACAAAGTTGTACACTCCGCCTTTACCTTCTTTATCCCCAGGGAACCAGTTTTGAACGGTAGAGTACTTGATCTCTGCATCGTCAAGCGCAATAAGCTCTACAACCGCAGCATGTAATTGATTTTCATCTCTAGATGGAGCTGTACAGCCTTCTAGATAACTTACATAACTTCCTTTATCGGCAATAACCAAGGTACGTTCAAACTGCCCGGTACCTGCTTGGTTGATTCTGAAATAGGTAGAGAGCTCCATCGGACAACGCACCCCACTTGGAATATAACAGAAACTTCCGTCAGAGAATACCGCTGAATTTAGGGCCGCATAAAAGTTATCCTTCGCAGGAACCACGCTTCCCATATACTTTTTCACGAGCTCTGGGTGTTCTTTTATTGCCTCTGAGATCGAGCAAAAAACAATTCCTTTTTCGGCTAGTGTTTTCTTAAAAGTCGTAGCTACCGAAACCGAGTCCATTACGATATCAACCGCAACACCAGCTAATTTTTTCTGCTCGTCGAGCGATATACCTAACTTTTTAAAGGTGTCTAATAACTCCGGATCTACCTCGTCAAGACTATCGTATTTCGGCTTTTTATTCGGAGCAGAATAGTAAGATATAGCCTGAAAATCAGGCTTCACATAATGAACATTGGCCCACTCGGGCTCTTTCATTTTTTTCCACTGAGCAAAAGCCTCTAAACGCCACTGTGTCATCCACTCAGGCTCTTCTTTCTTCTTAGAAATTGCTCGAACGATGTCTTCGTTTAGTCCAATAGGAAGGGTATCCGACTCAATATCGGTGTAAAATCCGTACGCATACTCTTTGGTCTCAAGCTCCTTCTTTAATTCTTCTTCAGTATATGCCATAGCTTAATTTTTATGCGGATTTAAAGCGAAAAACTCTCGCCGCATCCGCAGGTTCTTTGGGCATTTGGATTGTTAAACACAAATCCTTTACCGTTTAGGCCACCTGAATACTCTAAAACGGTGCCTACTAGGTATAAGAAACTTCTCTTATCAACTGCGATTCTCACTTGATTATCTTCGAAAACTTGGTCGGTGTCGCCAAGGGCTTTATCAAACTTGAGTTCGTAGGTTAGACCGCTACAGCCTCCACTCTTTACGCCCACTCGAACATAATCAGTATTCGCATCGTAGCCCTCTTCGCTCATAAGCGTTCGGACCTTTTCACGTGCAGATTCTGCTACTTTGATCATAATATGGGTATTTTGTGTGCAAAGATACGGTTTAACCGATTCCTATCATAAGAAGACCCTCGATTATACTTAGGTATGTATAAGCAAAATTGATGCGAAATCGCCCTACTTTTGTTGGCACAATTCTGTTACTATGTTAGAAGAACAAAGAAGTTCGCTTCAATCAATTGAAGCCCTTGGTGAGTTCGGCCTTATCGATCACTTGACTAGCACCTTTTCGCATTCGCTAAAAAGCACCATAACAGGCATCGGTGATGACGCTGCAGTAATTGATTTCAACAACAAACACACGGTAGTTAGTACTGACATGCTAGTCGAAGGAATTCATTTTCATTTGGGCTACATGCCTATGAAACACTTGGGCTATAAATCGGTAGTGGTGAATGTATCAGACATCTGTGCTATGAATGCCACACCCACTCATATAACGGTTTCAATTTCGGTGTCTAGCCGGTTTTCGGTCGAAGCGCTCGAAGAATTTTATGAGGGAGTGGCGCTAGCTTGTAAAGTGTATAAGGTCGACTTGATAGGTGGCGATACGGTTGCCTCTCAAAAAGGAATGACCATTAGCGTTACCGCATTAGGCGCAATTGAAAAAAACAAAGCTGTTTACCGAAGCGGCGCACAAGAGAATGATTTATTGGTGGTAAGTGGTGACTTAGGCTCGGCCTATCTTGGTTTTCAAGTGTTAGAGCGCGAACGACAAGTGTTTGAAGCAAACCCACAGCATAAGCCAGACCTTGATCTATACACCTATTTGGTGGAGCGTCAACTAAAGCCCGAAGCTCGTAAAGACATCATTGAACTCCTTGGGCAGCTAGAGGTGCAACCAACAGCAATGATTGACATCAGCGATGGTCTTGCCTCTGAAATAAAACATATTTGCAAAAGCTCGACGGTCGGATGCCACCTATATGAAGATAAAATTCCGATCGACCCTGTAGCCATTCGAACCTGTGAAGAATTTTCGCTTGATCCAACCACCGTTGCGCTTAGCGGAGGTGAAGACTACGAATTGTTATTCACCATTGCTCAAGAAGATTACCCTAAGATTAAGGCAAATCCAAACCTTACTGTAATTGGCCACATGACGGACAAATCCCAAGGAGCCCAGCTCATTACCCGATCTGGAGAGGCTCTTGAACTCAAAGCACAGGGCTGGTCAGCCTTCTAAAATGAAGAAAGAAATACGACTGGTAGCCCTTTCCTTCTTTTCACTCTTTTTTGGAGCAGGTAACCTCATTCTTCCGCCTTATTTAGGATTTGAAGCCACGCAATATTGGCCGGTTGTGGCCTTAGGGTTTTGCATCACGGCTATTTTAATTCCGTACTTAGGTATTCTGGCACACTCTAAAGTGCAGGGAGGACTGTTTGAACTCGCAGCGCCCGTTCTAGGAAAACTCGCCTTACCCTACACCACAATCATCTTTCTTGTCTGTGTTACCATTGCGGTACCTAGAACAGCCGCGGTAACCTATGAATTGGGAGTGTCTGAGCTCAGTACTATGCCAGCATGGCTAAGTGCAGTGATTTTCTTTGGTCTTGTTCCGCTATTTGCCCTTTTCAGGGGTCGAGTACTGCATGTAATCGGATCGTACATTACGCCAATTTTAGTCGGATTAATGACGCTTCTGATTGGGCGATCACTGTTAGGAAGCATACCAGAAAACAACACGGTTAACTCACTATCAGGTCTATTTAGCAAGGGCGTAATCGAGGGTTACCAAACCTTCGATGCTATTGCCGCTGTTGTGGTAGGTGCAGTGCTTGTAATTTCGGTTAAAAATCAATTTGGCTACCTCAGCCGTTCCCAGCAATCAGTGGTGCTAAAAAGAGGTGGTCTATGGGCAGCTATCGCTCTTATGCTCATCTATATCGGACTCATTTATGCAGGTGCTACACTAGGTGGCAAACTCGAGCTATCTGCAACTCGTTCTGAGCTACTCCTGCAAATGAGCGAGCAGTTTTTATTTTCTTTCGGAAACCTAGTACTCGCTATTGCCGTTAGCCTTGCGTGTTTTACTACCGCTGTTGGAATCTTAACCGGCACTGCCGACTTTGTGCAAGAACAATTGGTTAAATCTCGAACCGGATACGTGATAACCATTCTTCTAGGATGCGGTTTAGGAATGGCCCTCGCCACTCTGGGAGTGGATGAAATTATTAGGGTTGCGTACCCTGTATTACTGCTTGTTTATCCGCTTACCATTGTGCTTATTTTACTGCATTTACTTCCAGAGAAGCTGAAGTCAAAAGATGTGTTTTATTCGGTCTCTTTTGTCACTTTCCTATTCTCCTTACCTGACGCGCTACTTGGATATACCGATTGGTATTTATTGCAGAGAATTAAAGAAATTATTCCTTTAGGTGCACAGCAACTAGGTTGGCTGATACCCGTTGTCCTAACAGCGGCAGGGGCAATACTTATTCGTTCATTAAGGTCTCGATATGATCGGCCTCAATCGGAATAGACTGCATCAGATTAAGCGGATTACCATCGGGCTGAACTACCACGTTGTCTTCTAAGCGAACCCCAAAACCTTCGGCCGGAATGTAAATCCCAGGCTCAACCGTGAATACCATTCCGGGCAGCATCGGTGTTTTAAGCTCGCCATAATCATGGGTGTTTAATCCCAAATGATGGCTCGTACCGTGCATGAAGTATTTTTTATACGCCTGCGGATCGGACATGACCGTATCCTTGTCTAAAAGTCTAAGCCCAACAAGTTCGCTGGACATAATCTTACCGACTTCTTTGTGGTATTCAGCCCAAAGTACGCCAGGTCTCAAAAGTGCTGTCGCTTCATTTTTCACTCGAAGTACCGCATTATAAACAGCCTTTTGGCGATCCGTAAAACGACCACTAACAGGGATGGTGCGGGTCATATCGCTTGAATAGTTCGCATATTCGGCAGCGACATCCATAAGCAGTAGCTCTCCTGCTTTACACTGTCTATTATTCTCGACATAATGTAAAATATTTGAGGATGCTCCTGAGGCAATAATTGGCGTATAGGCAAAACCTTTCGAACGGTTACGCACAAACTCATGAAGAAACTCGGCCTCAATCTCGTATTCCCAGACCTCGGGCTCGACAAACTTGAGCACTCTTCGAAAGCCCTTTTCCGTTATTGCGCAGGCCTGGTGTATGAGCTGAATCTCTTCCGCTTCCTTAACCCCTCGAATCGCGTTTAAAATCGGAAAACTTTTCGCTACACAGTGAGCGGGATATTTATTCTTAACCCAGAAAATAAAGCGATCTTCTCTCGTTTGAGTCTCGACAGCTTGCCTGTAGTGTTCATTGGTATTTAAGTAAATCGTGCTGGCCTCCGACATCAAATCGAAGAGTACCTGCTCAAATTGATGCGTCCAGTAAACAGTGCTGATTCCGGAGGTTTCAGTGGCCTCTTCTTTAGTGAGCTTATGTCCCTCCCAAACCGCAATATGGTCATTGGTTTCGCGAACAAATAAAATCTCTCGATGAGCTGGATTTAAAGCATCCGGAAACAGCAGCAAGATGCTCTCTTCCTGATCCACTCCACTTAAATAAAATATATCGCGATGTTGTTCGAACGGCATGGTGCTATCACCGCCAATCGGGTACACATCATTAGAATTAAAAACCGCAAGGCTACCGGGTTGCATGAGCGCGATAAACTTCTTGCGGTTCTTTTTAAAAAGTCGATTACTAATGGGCAAATACTTCATAGAAGTAAAGGTAAGCCGCAATTAGATTATCTCAAATATTATTGGGCTTGATAGAAACGAACGTAATCTACTTCCATTGTTCCTTGTGAAAAACTCGAAGGTACTTCGCCTCCTAATGTTCCACCGACAGCTACATTAAGCAATAAATAATGAGCTGCTTTGAATTCTGACTCGGTATTGGTCATCTGGATAATAAGCTGATTGTCCACATAGATTTGTAAAACCGCTGCATTCCAAACCAATGAGTATAAATGAAAATCAGCGCCGATGTCAGCAATGGTTTTATCCTGGCTATACTGGGCGTGATCTCCCGTGGCATCATCTTTCCAATGAAAGGTGCCTAAAACCCTGTCGGTTTGATAGCCACGCTTCTCCATGATATCAATCTCGCCACAAGCTGGCCAGCTCGTAGTTCCTTGTGTAGGTTGAAAATAGCCACCGCGCTCGTTGATATTTGAGCCAAGTGTCCAAATAGCCGGCCACAGACCCGCACTAGTCGGAAGTTTCGCGCGCACGTCAATTCGTCCGTAACGAAGCTCATATTTAGAATTAAGTCGTGCAGAAGTATATGACTTCGTACTGTTTTCAAACGTGTACGATTCGCGTTTTGCCGTAATCTTAAGGGTACCATTACTCACCTGTGCATTTGACGTACGATCGGTATAATGTTGAAGCTCGTTATTAGCCCAGCCTCCACCAAAAATGGGCAGGGTCTGCAAATGCCACTTCGAGGCGCTTGGTGCTCCCTCATAGTCGAACTCATCGTTCCAAACGAGTTGCATTCCGTCATAAGTGGTAATTTCTTCTGTTCCACCATTACCGTTTGGGTCAGTACCGTCAGTATCTGGGCCTTCGGTGCTGTCTTTCGAGCATGAAACAAATAACAATGCAAGAGAAAATAGTAAATAGTAATTCTTCATAAGGCTATAAAAAATATTGCCCGCCTAGGCGGGCAATAAAATTAAAGGAATTAAATCGCTAATCCACAGTGATTTCAATATTGGTAATGGTAACCGCAATATCACGAGTATCTAGGTACATAAGCGCAGATCTAAACGTATTCGCTGCATCTTGTGCTGGGATTTCGATAGTATACTCGGTAGCCGTTGTTCCAGAAACCGTAGCTTTTGCCGTATTGAAAGCAGGGTCTACATCTGGGTGCGGAAGTCTTTCAAAGCGGAACGAAACCCCTACATCAGCCCCCGCAGAAGAAGCGGTGAACGTAATCGAGCCGCCATTCGGGAAAGCTAATGGGTAGATTGCTGCATTTTCATTTGCAAAGCCAGCCCATGTTTCGGCACCTGTTGGGAACGTATACACATCACCCTCTTTAGTTGCTCCACCAAATACTCCAGTGTACTCAGGAGCATAGGTTCCAGCAGCAGCTCCGCCACCGTTTGAACCATCGGTTGAGAAGTATACGTTATCGATATATACATCTGCTTCACCTCCTGGTGCAGCTGATAAAATGAGCTGAGCAATATTTCCTGTTGTTGTTAGGCCTGGGAATGCTTCTGCAAGGCTTAGTGAAACAGTTACCCACTCACCTTGTGCTGGAGTTGAAATGGTATACTCGTCTTCAACATCATCACCTTGACCATCACCGCCGTCTCCACTATATCCTCCAGTAGCCCCGAAGTCAACTAGTTTAATTTTGAATTCAGTTACGTTTGCTGACCACATATCAAGATTGAAATGCGTCATTCCCGAAGCGTCAACTTGAGCGCTAACTGTTTCAATTCCTACAAAAGTTAGGTCTGAGTATTTTTTAACAGTATTTCCGCCTAAGTCTACTTCTTCATAAGCTCCTACATTTGACCAGCCTGTTTGCCAAGTATCTACAGTCACATCGGTATATGAGTCACTGAAGATTGATACCACATCTGCAGCGTCTGCTGTAGGCGCAGTAGGACCTTCGGTTGGTGCAGACTCGTCGCCTCCTCCGCCAGTAGTCTCAGCTGGAGCAGAAACGCGAATGTTATCCATATAGTGGTTGGCTACTGCATCGTTTACAACACCGTAGTCCATAATGAAAACCATTCTATCAAATAAACCATTATAGTCTGCTGATAAATTGAATACAACGGTTTCCCAACCGGTACCAACAGTGGCTACAATAATTTCTCCGGTATTGGCGCTAGCATTGGTCTTATCTTCTAGCTTAAGCATAACACGCTGCCCTGCTCTAACCGAGTGAACGTCAACACTGATAGCCGTGTTTGTGCCCGAGAAAGCAACTTTTGACTCAAGATCAAAGAAAAACCCTTGCCAAGGCTCTTGACCAGCTTGCTCAACTATAGAAAGCACATGAGCAGATGTATTTCCTGTAGGGTTCGGATTGTCTACAATAGACAGAGCCATTTTGTTAGCCGCGTCAGTTCCGAAAACACCCCAGGTACCCGTAGGATTAGAATCGTTGTTTTCTTTAGAAGAATCGAAGTCAGGACCATATCCAGTCTCTTCCATATCAATTGGAGCAACATTAAGGTCTGGAGCAGCCATTGTTTCAGGCTCTTCACAAGCAGAACATGAACCGCCGCAGTCAATTCCCGTTTCATCTCCATTTTGAATACCATCATCACAGGTAGCCTGTACCTCTGGTGTCGGATCGTCTTTCTCACAAGAAACTACCGTAAGCACCAAGATTAGTGCAAGGGCACTAAGCAGCGAGGTGCTGAATGAATGCAATTTTTTAAAAGTCATCATAAATTAATCTTTAGTTAAACGTTAAGGAATGTCGATTGAATCGAACCTCACTAAATTAAAAAGTAATCAGGTTCGAAAAGACATGCTGTAGAGTAGAATTATAACTGAGTTTTATTTAAAAAATTGATTAACAGCAATTTAAATTCTCATAAAAATAAAAATGTAGAGTAATTGTAGAGCTAAAACGAGTGTATATACTCTGTCAAACTCTCTGATTTTAGAAGTCCAAGCTTTTTTCTGACCCGGTAACGCTTCATCTCGACACTCTTAAGTCCGATGTTTAAAAGTTGTGAAATCTCTTTATTTGAGAGGTTAAGTCGAATGTAAACGAGAAGACGCACTTCTTGACGAGTAAGTCCTTGATGTCGTTTATGCAAATTAGCAACGAACTCAAAATCAAGTTCATTAAAAGCGTTTTCAAATTTCTTCCAATCACTGTCGTCTTCTAGATGCTTATCAATATGTGCAATAACCGAATCCAGAGATTTTTTTGATTGCTCACTGCGCTCTAAGCGCGTTTTTAATTCTTTCAGCAGGGCATTTCTCCGAATTTCTGCCTCATATACTCCCGTAAGCTCCCGCTTGCGAAGTTCCAATTCACTTTCTAAATGCCTGGTTTTTAATTGATTCAATCGGTCGCGTTCTTTCAGTTGATTATTTTCAATAAGCTGCGCATTAGCCTCGGTAATCTTGCGCTCGCGTCGCTTATAAAACGCCCTTGAAACAGTGGATGCAATTACAAATAATAACAAAGCAGCGGCCACCAAATACAACGAAAACTGTGTAGTTTGATACCAGGGATTATCAATGGTAAATTCAAACGGGCTCGATGTAGTCAACAAATTCCCCGAAGTGTCGATTGCAGAGACCGTAAGTGAATAGGTGCCTGGATCAAGATTGTAATAGATCTTATCTGGCGTGTCACTCTCTTCTGAAACCGTTCCAGCTTCACTCTGTAAACTAAAACGATACCCTGCACGAAAACGGTCGCCAAACTGAGGGTGTTTGAATACAACCCTTAAGGTATTGCTAGAAAAAGGAAGTGAACTTTGATCGCTGAGCGCTCTTTCTATAAAATTATCTTGTCGCACAACAGCAACCTCACTAAGCCAAATCGGAAAGACAGGCGGAGGATCAACTTCCATGGCTGTATCTACTAACATGAACCCATCACGAAGACCGATGAGAAAACGTTGTCCCTCTAAATAGTTTAAGTTTTCAAATCCGCTTACACCAAAAGAAGCTAAGCGAGATTTTGGCAATGGCACCTCAACAACAGAGTCTATTATCGCCCCTTTGGAGTACAACTGATACACTCTATTCTCACCTAAAAAAGCCGCGCCATTGGGCGTGACTGTCGATTTAGAAGGTCGAATAGTTTTGAAATTCAATTGATTGCTAAAATTTTTTTGAAATCGAAGAACTTTGTCTTTAGTATCTACCTCGAAAATCCCTTCGGTACTTCGATAAAAAATATGCTCATTAAGGGTAAAAAGGCTTGTGGCTGATCCTATTGTGGCAATATTTTTCTGCGCCTCGATACGTTCTGCATTTGCATCTAATTCTAAAAAAAACAGTCCTAACTTCTCGTGATTCACCACTAACTGATTTCCGGCAACCGAAAGA
>ENA-OUOG01004465-OUOG01004465.1-marine-metagenome-genome-assembly--contig:-NODE-4465-length-12031-cov-4.400535_pt1 | contig 12031 bp, 6 predicted proteins | sample MGYA00248635_ERZ508505 | MGnify/ENA primary metagenome ERZ508505 (study PRJEB26176, sample SAMN06267871) | marine metagenome | isolation source: Saanich Inlet, British Columbia, Canada | place: Pacific...
AGGACTGGATTTAAAAGGAGGGATAAACGTTATCCTTCAAATTTCTGTTCGCGATATCTTGAAAGGATTGGCCGACAACACCAAAAACCCAATCTTCAACAAAGCACTTGACGGAGCTGATCTATTGCAAAAAAATACAGATGATCCCTATGTGGAGTCTTTCTTTGCTGCCTTTGAAGACATAAAAGGAACCACTAAGCTCGCTGATCCAGATATTTTTGCCAACAGAACATTAAGCGATCAAATTAACTTTGAAATGAGTGACGAACAAGTTCGTCCAATCATCCGTCGTAAAATTGATGAATCCATCATCTCTGCATTTGAAGTACTTCGTAAGCGTATCGATAAGTTTGGGGTTACTCAACCAAACATTCAGCGTTTAGGAACTTCAGGAAGAATTCTTGTTGAGCTTCCGGGAGCAAGAGATGTTGAACGTGTCAAAAACCTCTTACAAAGTACGGCACAATTAGAGTTTTGGGAAACCTTTAAAAACGATCAGTTTTTTAGTTTTCTCTCCCAAGCCAATGAATTGGTTAGAGAAATCGAAGCGGCTAAACCAAAAGAAACAGCAACTGATTCGGATTCTTCTGTCATCGACGATTTATTAGCAGACGTAGAAGCACAAGATTCTATCACTCCTTCTACGGCTAATCCTATTTTAGATTTGATTCGTGGCTATGGCTACCAAGGTGGGCCTGTTTTAGCGCAATTCTCTAAAAAGGACATGGATGTAGTGAAAGCGTATCTAGATCTTCCTGAAGTTCGACGCTTACTTCCACAAAATTTACGCTATGTTGATTTTGCATGGGGAAAACCAGACCCTAATGCTGACCTAGTAGATTTATACCTGATTAAATCCAACCGCGATGGGATTCCTCCTTTGAGTGGTGGAGTAATTGTTGATGCTGTTCAAACCTATAGTCAACTTGGTCAGCCTGCAGTATCCATGCAAATGGATTCAAAAGGTGCCCGTATATGGGAAAACATGACGGGGAAAGCCTTCAAAGAAGGAAGTAATATTTCCATTGTGCTCGATGATGTGGTTTATTCTGCTCCTGGTGTCAACAATGGTGCTATTGCTGGAGGACGTTCTGAAATTACAGGGACTTTCACCCTAAACGAAGCCATTGACTTAGCAAATGTTTTACGCGCTGGTAAATTGCCTGCCTCTGCTGAAATCATTCAATCTGAAATTGTTGGACCATCTCTTGGAAAAGAAGCCATTCAAAGTGGTATCTATTCTTTCGGTATCGCTTTAATTATTGTATTGCTCTGGATGATTTTCTATTACGGATCATCGGGGATCTATGCTGATATTGCCTTGGCCTTGAATATCCTTTTGATTTTCGGAATTTTAGCTGGCCTTGGAGCAGTTTTAACCCTACCTGGAATTGCTGGTATAGTATTGACCATTGGTATTTCGGTAGATGCTAACGTGCTTATTTTTGAACGAATTCGCGAAGAATTGCGCAAAGGAAAAGGAGCCTTAAAATCTGTAGCAGATGGATTTAATAACGCCCTCTCTTCTATTTTAGATGCCAACATCACAACTGGATTAACTGCCTTGATTTTATTCATCTTTGGTACAGGACCAATCAAAGGATTTGCCACTACCTTATTGATTGGTATTGGTACATCATTATTTACGGCAATTTTCATAACACGTTTGTTTGTAGACGGACGTTTGTTTAAAGGGAAGAAAATCAGCTTTTCGACATCGGCTACTGCAGCTTTATTTACTGATATGAAGATCAGCTTTCTCCAAAAACGAAAAGTTGCATATATAATTTCGGGGATCTTAGTTGTACTGAGTCTAGCTTCATTGTCCATCAATGGTTTAAATCAAGGAGTTGACTTTGTTGGAGGACGTTCTTACACTGTTCGTTTCGATCAAGTTATGAACCCAACAGAGGTAGAAGCAAGTCTTATCGAAACTTTTGGTAGTGCCGAAGCCAAAACCTATGGTGACGATAACCAATTGAAAATTACAACCAAATATAAAATTGAAGAAGAAGGGTCGTCGATTGACCAAGAAATCTACACCAAACTATACGCTTCTCTCCAATCCTTCTTACCCGATGATGTCACTTTTGATGCCTTTGTTAATGGTGCTGAAGACAAAACCGTAGGAATCATGTCTTCGATTAAAGTAGGACCTACCATTGCAGATGATATCAAGAAGAACTCTTATTTGGCGGTCATTGGTTCATTGATTGTTGTGTTCTTATACATCTTGTTGCGCTTCCGTAAATGGCAGTTCTCATTGGGTGCAGTTGCAGCAGTATTCCACGATGTATTGATCGTTTTGGGGATTTTTTCCTTGACCTATAGCTTTATGCCTTTTAATATGGAGATTAATCAAGCATTTATTGCGGCTATCCTCACCGTAATTGGATATTCCCTGAACGATACCGTAGTTGTGTTTGACCGTATTCGTGAATACACCAACGATCATCCAAAATGGACCCTTAGCGATAAAGTAAATGGAGCATTGAACTCTACACTTAGTAGAACCCTAAATACCTCATTAACGACCTTGTTGGTATTGTTAGCCATCTTTATCTTTGGAGGAGAATCTATTCGAGGCTTTATGTTTGCACTGATTGTTGGGGTGTTGGTTGGAACGTATTCCTCTGTATTCATTGCGACACCAGTTATGTTTGACACACAAAATAAAAAAGAAGAAAGTAACTAATCATTTTGATTATCATACCATAAATAAAAAATCCCGGTTATAACCGGGATTTTTTTTATTCAACCAAGGGATCTTTTTAGAACTTATAGTTGAGTGCTAAAGCGTAGTTTCTTCCTAGTTGACCCATTTGCGATACTTCACTAGAATATAAAAAACGTCCACCAGCATTAGTGCCATTACTATCCAAAATTTCATCAGGATATACATCCAATACGTTATTGATGATACCAGTCAAACTTAATTGGGGAGTGAATTTATAATTCACTCTAAAATCAGTTACTAATTTAGAAGATAATACTTGGTCAAATTTAGGGTCGTTCCCTACATGAGCAATGGTGACCTTACCAAAATGAGTATTGTACAGTCCTAATTCAAATTTTTCAGTGTTGTAATCGATTGTTAAGGCTACTTTATGCTTTGGGCGAGAATTTTTAATTAAACTAGCTTCTCGATGATCAAAGATTTCAACTCCAGCTAATTCTTTTGGGGTATCAATACTGTCAATCGTAGTTGAATTTAAATTTCCAATAAGCCCTAATGATAAATCATCATTTCTCCAATTTAACACAAAATCTAAACCAGTTGTACTGGTGTTACCTGCATTGATCCAAGCTTGAATTGAAACTACACCAGCATCCATTAAGGATTGCGCTAATGCACTTCCAGTTGCTCCTTGTATTTGTGATGTAAATAAAACTCGATCATTTACCTGAATAGAATATAAATCTAAACTTCCAGAGAAACCATTGTCATTTCCAAAGGTAAATCCAGCAGTAAAGTTAAATGATGTTTCAGGGAACAAGTCTTGTATTCCCAAAGCGCGCACCTCAGCAGTTCCATTCTGAAGAGTTCCTTGTAATAAAGGCTCAGAAGAACCAGCGACAATAATATACTGTGTATTAGAAAGTTTTTGTTGATGTAATGAGGGTGCTCTAAACCCAGTAGAAACAGAAGCACGTAGAGCAGTGTTGCTCTTAAATTTATAACGTGATGCAACTTTCCAACTAAAGTTTGAACCTACATCAGAAAAGTTTTCATAACGTCCTGCTACTGAGACTAAAAACTTTTCACTAAAATCTAGGTCTAGACCGCTATACATCGCGAAGTTGTTTCTTGTCCATTCTCCTTCTTGATCTACAGAGATACCCGCAAAAGAATCACTCCCACCACCGAAACGGGAGAACGGATCTCCTTTAAATGCCTCAAATTTTTCCGTTTTATATTCTAACCCAGCTGAAAAAGAAATAAGATCGTTAAATGTTTTTGTTAAATCTGCATTCTCAATAATATTAGAAAAAGCATATCCGCCAGGTTTAAAACTCCTCGGACTCCATCCATTTTCCTTTAGATAATCGCGATTTACTGAACGATTAACAGTATAGTCGATACTGTTTTTTCCATGTGTTACAGATAGGTCTAAACGCCAGTCATTTCCTAAATCCAAATTGGCGCCTATAACATTGAAGTGATCTTGGATACTTCCTTCAAAAGTAGGGTGATAGCCTTGAAATTCCCCTTCAGGAGCTAAGAAATTCGATCCATCAACATCACCTCTCCACGCTGGATGACGATAATATGCAAAAGAACGATTCCAACGGTCAGAAAAACTATGTATTGTATAGAATTCTGAATTCTCTCCTAGAGGATGTGAAATATTAACTAGGATATCTTTCTGTTTCAAATCTGGTCGGCCTATAATCATTCCTAAGCTAGGATTGTTAATAGCAAAGTCAATCACATGTTGAGGTGAATTAGCATCTGTATCACCTGAACTTAAACCTGGCAAGCCTGCTCGATTTGTCAATTCCTGATCGGTGTACCCTAAAGTAAGGTTTACTCTTCCTCCGTTTCCAAAGGGAAGTGTAGTATTGTAGTCAATATTGAATTGGAATCCATCTCCTTCAGAAGTAACACCAGTTCCCACGTTTAAATTGGAGAAGGCAGAATCTTTTTTCAAAATAAAATTAATTACACCAGCCATTGCATCAGAACCGTACTGGGAAGAAGCTCCGTCTCGAAGAACCTCAATACGCTCAACAGCAGCAATTGGAATTGATTTTAAGTTTACTCCAACTTCACCCTTTCCAGGAGTTCTATTTAAGTAGGCTTGCGCTTGCTGATTAACTCTTTTTCCATTAATCAAAACCATTGTTCTTGATGGACCTAATCCTCTCAAATCTGCAGGACTAAAACCCGCTGTTGCATCAGAAATTGGTTGATCCTGGGCATTAAAAGAAGGAACTGTAAACGTGAGTGCTCTTTCAATAGAAGCCTCTCCAGTATTTAATATTTCAGAGGTTTTGATATTATCTATTGGAACAGCTGAATCAATAGCAGTTCTTGGTTTTGAGCGGTTACCTGTTAAAAGGACTTCATCCAATGCTAATCCAGGCTGTAATACTATTTGAGGAGCAGAACCATCTAAAGATTGCTCAAGTGTTTCAAAACCAACATAGGAATAGATTAAGGTATCTCCACTTGAAGCATTTATAGTGAAAGTTCCATCAAAATTTGTTGTCGCACCAGTTGTTGTGCCTTTAATGACAATACTAGCTCCTGGAAGAGGATTTCCATCACTGTCTTTTACAGTTCCAGTTACTTGAGCACTAAGTGAGAAAAAACCTAGTGTAATTAATAAAATTGAAAGTTTTGTTTTCATGGTAGTTAAAGATTTGGGTTAGGAAATAAAACTACGTTGAATATTTTAATAACACAAAAATCAAAAGAGAAATTTAGAGTTTCGTGAATTTTTAAAATAGTTTAACCTTCAAATAATTCACTAAATTGTATATAATTCACAATATGTGCGAGGTGGTGTTGGGCATGCCAAGCGTAGAAACATACAACTTCTGACAGGGAGAAATGCGCAGTTCGTTCAGGGTGTACATAGGATTTAGCGAAATCGTCTGGTTCCAGCAGAACAAAAAAATCCATCCAACGTTGGTGAACACCCTCAATTATCTTTACACTTGCCTCAATATCCTGAGATAAGACTTCTGGGCTTTTTTCTGCCCAATCTTTCTCCTGATAGTTCATTATGGTTGGAGTATCTTCCAAATAAGCAAATTTGCAACGCAGATAAGAATGCATATGCGAATCGGCAATATGATGTATCAATTGACTAATTTTCCAGCCCCCTGGGCGATAAGGACTATTGAGGTCAGCTTCACTACAGAGAGAAAGAACAGCGGATAGCTTTTTTGGAAACTCTTTTAGTACTTCTATGGCCGTTTGAACTTCTTCAGCAGAAAATAGTTCTTTGGCCTGATAGCGTCCAATAGGATATTGCCATTGTTCTAAGGAAGGTTCCATCTTAGGCTTCTTTTATTTTTTTGGTCGCAAACATCAGAATAAGCCCAGCAATAATGAGGGGAATACTCAACCATTGTCCAGTTGAGAGAGCAGGCAAGGCAGTTTCAAAGCCTCCTTGACTTTCTTTAACAAATTCAACCAAAAAACGAATGCTGAATAAAACAGCCATGAAGACACCCAAAATAAACCCATCTTGACGTTTGATCCCTTTTTGGTAGAGATAACGCAGAAAGAAAAACAATAATATGTAGGCTATTGCTTCATATAATTGCGCAGGATGCCGCGGTAATATTTCTCCTCTGTTGACAAACACCACACCAAAATTATTTCCTGTATAATTTCCCACAATTTCTGAGTTAAAGAAATTACCTATGCGAACAAAACCTGCCCCAAGGGTTAATGGAATAATCATTCGATCCAAGATCCATAACAATGGTTTGTAGGGATAAGTGCGTTGGTATACGATTACCCCCAATAAGATACCAATAGCAGCTCCGTGACTCGCCAAACCTCTAAAACCGACAAAGGAGTAGCCACCGTCTGCAGTACTTGCGATCGGTAAAAGTATTTCTAGTAAGTGATTTTGATAATAGGCCCAGTCGTAGAAAAAAACATGACCAAGACGTGCGCCGAGGAGGGTAGAGATGACAACATAAAACAAAAGATTCTCAAGCGTTTCGGTAGAGACCTTTTCTTCTTCATACATTTTTTTTAAAATGCGTAGACCAAGAAGAAAAGCGATCACAAACATTAGGCTGTAATAATGAACACCAAAGCTCCCTAGTTTGAAAAGAGTTGTACTTGGCTCCCATTGAATTTTAAGTAAGAACATGCGATTAGGTTTTGTATAAAAGTATCGAAATTATTTTAGAATAGGAAGTTGTTAGGGCACTGGATCATATCCACCTTTAGCCCAAGGATTACAGCGGAGAATTCTGTTAATTGTTAGCCAACTCCCTTTGAAAACACCGTGTTTTTTCAGGGCATCTATACCATAGTGCGAGCAGCTTGGGGTAAAGCGACAAGTGGGAGGTAATAGTGGTGAAATAAAACGCTGATAGCCTCTAATGAGGAGGATGAAGATGGATTGTATTGGATTTTTCATGGGCTAAACAGAAAAGGTTGTCCCGTCTTTTCCATCTTTAAGTTGAATTCCTAAGGCAATTAATTGATCGCGTATAGCGTCTGAAGTAGCAAAATCTTTATTGTCTCTGGCTTTCTTTCGAATATCGATCAAAAGGTTCACGGTTCCCTCTAAAGCTGTATTGATTTTACTGTTGGTATCTTCTTGGTGCAAAACGAGTCCTAAAACATCTTTAATAAAAACAGTCATCATATTCTGCAGCTGACGTAGATCGGCAGTGGAGATCGTTTCAATTTGGTTGTCTACTGCATTGATGAATTTTACCGCATCAAACAATTGGGCAATTAAAAGCGGACTATTAAAGTCATCATTCATTGCCGCATAACATTTTTTCTCCCAGGCAACGATGTCGAAGCCTGTACTAGTAGACTGACCTTCAAGTTTTTTCAATACCTCCATTCCTTCGGTCAAACGTTGAAAACCTTTCTCTGAGGCTAGTAAAGCTTCTTCACTCAAATCGACAATACTGCGATAATGGGCTTGAAGTAAGAAAAAACGAGTAACTGCTGGTGAAAAGGGTTTGGAAAAAATGATGTTTTCTCCACTAAACATTTCTTCTGGTAAGATGTTATTGCCAGTAGACTTGGCCATTTTCTTTCCATTCAAAGTAAGCATATTGGCATGTAGCCAATAGTTTACAGGAGATTTTTTATTGATTGCTTCGGCTTGGGCAATCTCACATTCATGATGCGGGAATTTTAAATCCATTCCACCACCGTGTATGTCAAATTGCTCTCCAAGATACTTGGTGCTCATGGCAGTACATTCCAAGTGCCATCCCGGAAAACCATCGCTCCATGGAGAAGGCCAACGCATTATGTGCTGAGGTTCTGCCTTTTTCCAAAGGGCAAAATCCTGTGGATTTTTCTTGTCACTTTGTCCATCCAAAGAGCGTGTATTGTGGATTAAGTCTTCAATTTTGCGCCCACTTAATTTTCCGTATTCTTCTATTTCATTGAATTTGATGACATCAAAATAGACAGAACCATTGATTTCGTAGGCAAAGCCAGCCTCAATAATTCCTTTGATGATTTCAATTTGTTCAATGATATGTCCTGTGGCAGTGGGTTCAATGCTCGGTGGGAGATTATTGAACTTTTCGAGTGTTTGATGAAAGTCAACGGTATAGCGTTGTACAACCTCCATGGGTTCTACTTTTTCGATCCGTGCTTTTTTAGCAATGCGATCTTCTCCTTCATCAGCATCGTTTTCTAAATGTCCTGCATCGGTAATATTACGCACATAGCGTACTTTGTACCCCAGGTGTTTTAGGTAACGAAAAATAAGATCAAACGACATGAATGTACGGCAATTCCCAAGATGAACATTACTGTATACTGTGGGACCACATACATACATCCCTACATAGTCTTTGGTAATAGGTGTAAAAACTTCTTTTTTACCGCTAAGCGAATTGTATACCGAAAGAGAGGACATTAAAATTCAGTGTCAAGTTTTATATAATCAAGAAATTCACGTTTCTTTTCTAAGTTTTTAAATTTTCCGCCAAATTCTGCCGTTACAGTGCTGCTCGTAATGTCGCTAATTCCACGTGCGTTCACACACAAGTGCTTGGCGTCAATCACACAGGCAACATCTTTAGTGTTCAGTACTTTTTGAAGCTCCTCAACGATCTGTAGTGTTAGCCTTTCCTGAACCTGAGGGCGCTGAGCGTAATATTGGACAATACGATTCATTTTTGACAAACCAACAACACTTCCATTGGAGATATAGGCAACATGTGCTTTTCCGACGATGGGAAGGAGATGGTGTTCGCAAGTAGAGTAGAGGGTAATGTTTTTCTCTACCAATATTTCACCGTATTTGTATTTGTTGTCAAAAGTAGATGCCTTTGGTTTGTTGTTAGGATGTAAACCACTGAAGGTTTCTTGTACAAACATTTTGGCCACCCGTTTTGGGGTGCCTTTAAGACTGTCATCCGTAAGATCCATACCTAAGGTGTGTAGGATCTCTGCAACCTTTTCTTGAATGATATCGATCTTCTCTTGGTCTGACAATAGAAAAGCATTCTCTCGTAAAGGGGTTTGGGCACTTCCGCCAATATGGTCTTCACCGTATCGATCGTCTTCTGCTAAAGTTGTTTTTTCAATTTTCATAGACAAAAATGTCTTGCAAAGATAGAGAAAACATCATGAATTCGGAAGGAGAATAAGGGGGATTATAATTTAACGCGATAGCTAATTCTGAGGTTGCGTCTTTCGCGATCTAAAAGAACAGTATCCGTTAAGCCTTGATTGAACAAGGGGCGTTCGTTCGCAAAGTTTTGCATCTGTAGACTAAAGTCTAAGGTGCTTGCCCCAAAGGTATAGCCTAAACCAGCACTTAGTTGTGTTCTGCTGTTGTCAAAGCCTGCTTGAGAAGCGGTTTCAGACACATAACCCGCTCGTAAACTTAGGAAAGGTGTTAGACGATATTCTCCGCCAATTTGCAACAATTGATTGCTGACAAATGCATTTTCAATTTGTTTGTTAAGCGAAAGAAAGTATTGATCATCTTCTGGATGAAAGACAGCATTGGATAAATTTTTCTGAGAATAATCAAAACTGATCAGCCCTTTGTCGCCAATGATATACGAAAAACTTCCTCGAATCCCCCCCGGACTATTGAAACGGTATTCTGGAAATTCGGTTGAAATCCCAGGATCCAATCGAGCAAAAATATTTCCTTCTTGGGTGGCTGCTTCACTTTCTAAGTATTGATAGATGCTCTCGATTAATCGGAAATAGGTTGGGCTGTCTAGTGTAAGCCCGAGGCGTATTTTTGGATTGACTTTATAGATCATTCCAAGTTGGAAAGAGGCACCAGAGCCTATGGTATTCAGTTCATTGTTGAAGCGTAGGGATTGGAGACCAGAGGAACCACTATAGCCACTTTCTTGAAAATCAGCCACCTCATTGTATTCCACAGCATAGGAATTAATGTTAAAACCGATAAAAAAGCGGTCCTGATAGGAACTACTGAGGTTTAGTGTGTATTTCCGTGTTTGTCCCGATGTTAGATAAGAATATCTATGGGTATAGCCATTAATCCCTGCTTGGGCGTTGGAGGAGTATGTATTGATGTTTGAATCATCAAACTCATCAGACCCTTCTAGAGGAATGGGATTCAAAACATAACCTTCATAGCCAAAAAGCGCTTGTTGCGCCGGATAGCCTAAGTCAATTGTTTCCCCAATTTCTATATAAGCATCAGTAAATGATTCATCGCCGAGAATAGAAATATCCCCTAAAAACCTGTTTTGCGCATGGAATAAAAAATATTGATCGATTCCATTCTGAGGATTGTTCCCCTGAACTGCAAAAGCACTGTCAAAGTCATTTGTTTTATTGTAGGTAAAACCCAGCGCTACTTTCGACCAGCCACTTCCTGTAGTTTCATTCAGGAGTAAAACAATGCCCAGTTGATCAATGTTCAAACTTCCGTTTTTATCTTGCGCATTCCCGTTGAAATAAGTAGAGTTATTGCTAAGTTGGTAGGAATTTAAAGTCAGCACAGCCTCAGAAAAAGCAAATATAGAGGAGCCGGCAGGATTAATTTCAAAAGCACTAAAATCTCCCCCAACAGCACCAAATGCACCTCCCATAGCGGAAAAGCGTGCGCTTCCATTCAAAGAAGTTTGGCTATGCCGGAGAACGTCCGACAGGCTTTGCGCATTGACCTGAATGCATAGTAAGAGCGCTAAAGAGAGTAGTATCTTCTTCATATTAAGTCTTGAGATTAATGAGATTAAATTATTGTCTTCTTCCAGAACTTCGGCCAGAGGAGCTTCTTCCAGAGGAACTTCTGCTTGGAGAACTTCTTACAGAGGAAGAGCTTCGCGAGGATGAGGATCGACTGTATGAACTTCTATTGGAGCTATTATTGGATGCTTTATACGAATTGTTTGATCCGTTGCTTCGTTTTGAGCTTGCCGAGGGTTTTGATTGAGCTGAAGTATTGTATCTACTTTGTGTTGCTCCATTTGTATAGCTTTGATTGTTTTGACGGGAAACAGCTCGTCTCGCTTGAGTAGGATTTTGAATAACATCCACATTATAACCACGCGATTTGTATGTGCGAATGACTCGGTCAATATAGGCGGAGTTATTTTGATTGTTGGTACCCACTTGTGAACTTCTTCTCGCTTGGGTAGCTCTTCTACCAGTTTGCACAAGATTTGGAACACTGGTGTTCCCTTGTTTTACGCTTCTTGCTTGATTGGAATTGTTTAATGCAATGCTCCTAGAGCGTGAGCTTCTGGAGGCAGTCGCCTGCGAAGCTTGAGCAGGAGCAGTAGTTGAGCGACTTACTCTTGTTTGAGAAGAGGGACGCCCTCTGTAGGTGGAACTATAGGCACGGTTGCGCACGCGATTGTTGTGTGCAAATCGGTTGATACGGTTATAGTTTCTGTGGTATGGATGCCGGTAAGAATAACCATATCCACCAAAATAAGGGTCGTAAAAGGACCCATATCCCCCATAAAAACCACCGTAGGGTAAATAATAGGGATTGTAAAATCCTCCCCCAAATCGGTTGAAATAAAAGGGATTGTTATAGCGATAAGGCCAGTTCCAGTAGGCTGGGTAAGGATCATAAAACCCACCAAAACCAAAACCGCCAAAACCACCGAATCCAAAATTTGGACCATTGTCAACAAAAACAATTTGCGTGGTATTGTTGCCACCACCCCATTGAGGTTTTGATTGAAAATTATTCTCGTTTTGTTGATTCAATGAATCGATTTGCGTCAGGGCAACATTCCCCTCTTGCTCATCCCATTGATATTCTTTTGCTTTTTCATCAAAGTACTGCGAGTAACTGTTGGTGGCTGCTGGTTGTTCTCCTTGTCTGCGAACAACAACTACAGCACGGCTGCCGTA
>ENA-OUOG01004466-OUOG01004466.1-marine-metagenome-genome-assembly--contig:-NODE-4466-length-12029-cov-5.659220_pt1 | contig 12029 bp, 15 predicted proteins | sample MGYA00248635_ERZ508505 | MGnify/ENA primary metagenome ERZ508505 (study PRJEB26176, sample SAMN06267871) | marine metagenome | isolation source: Saanich Inlet, British Columbia, Canada | place: Pacific...
AGTAAAGATCCCGCACGGGAGCCTTTCGCTACCCCATTCGTTTTCTTTCTTAACATGCCTATTACCTCATGTTTTTATTTTTCTCGTTCGTCAAAAAAACTCACCCCGTGGGCATCACGCAACCGCGGGGATCAAAATTTCTTCAGAAGCGAGCCGATTCCAGATATTTGCGTGTGTGCTCAGTGTCACGTAGGCCACGACTCTTAGGGACGCCATCTGCGGCGGCCTGAGCGGCGGCTTTCGGTGCAACTGCCACAGCAACAGCAGCAGGGGCTGCAGTTACTGCCAACCGCAAAAAGCGGCGACGGCTGTTTTCACGCGTTTGGTTCTCCATGGAACACCTCCACCTGATTTAAAGGACTCGAAAGTCCCGGTTATTGAATTGCAAAAGCCTGAGCCTCTACCGCCATGAAGGCTTTCCCGAGGGAGCCTACAGGGGCATAGAACACAGCATTTTGCGCTTCTTCTAAGTCAGCGAAAAAGAGCTCAGCCCACTTCCCTAAGTGGGCGTCGAAAAACGCTTTCTGCGATGCGAGATCGCTGTCGCAGGCAAACTCATCGGTAATAATCCCGGCCATGATCTCGCACAGAGTACCCATATGGTCCTCTGGCTCTTTCACGTCCTCGTTTGCCTGAATACCGCGGCGCATCAAATCGGTGCGCAGATCTGCTAGGGGTTTTTCATTGAGGAAACCGGTTAGGTAGTAACTGGCATAAGGCAGAAGTTCGCCGCGCCCTAGACCTATGAAAAGATTATTGAATTCGCGTTCAGCGTTGGATGAGTTAGTTCTCGCCGCGAGTTTGGCAAGGTTCTGACTTGCTTGGCCGACGGGTGTCTCATCGCCGCTAACTGTTGCAAGCCCTGCCAAGAGTTCGGCAGACGGGGGTGCGCTGAGCAGACTGCCCAGCAACTGATATAGCTGCGCGCGGGCTCGATCTTCAGGGGTGATAGATCGAGGGCACTGTTTTTCCGCACTATTTTCCAAGGTGTTTTCCTTTTAATTGTTCTTGGTAAGGCGTTTTTACGTCTTGTTTCAAACTGCGCTAAGCATCCTGCACAGCGGCTTTCAATCCTTTAACTAAAACTCATTCTCGGCCGGTATCGAGTCGCTGGGATCTCCGGTTGCTGCACCTCTTCTGAGCTCTGGGATCTGTCCTTGTCCTCGCGTTCAAAATAGTCTTCGGTTATCTGCGCCGCGTTCTGAGTCAGCACTTCAGACTCAGATGCGGCTGCTTGAATCTGCGGCTCAACTGGAATGCTTACGTCGACCTCAAAATTCTGGATCTCATTCTGGGACTGAGCTGCTAGCTCGTCTAACTTCTCTTGCGCTCTCTGGGCTTTGTCAAACATCCCTTTGCCAACCTGATAGAGTGTCTTCACACCCTCAGCGCCGGTGGTGACAGCATTAAAGTCCTCGTCGTAGTCATTCAGACCATCGAGTACAGCCAACACCGGATTAGAACGCCACAGCGACCGTAAAGCACGACGCCTGAGCGCTTCCGGGATTTCGGTTCGCATGAACCCTTTGATATCCATACCGAGCTCAGACACGTCTGGATCGGGCAGCTCATATTTCGCCAGAATCTCCTCGTCGCTAAGCGTCTCATTGACGGCAAGCTCGCGCTCCTCCTCGGAAAGCTCCTCAGAGAGTTCTTCTTTCGACTCCACCGCCGTTTGTTCGGCTAACTGCTCCTCCTGACGCGCCTCAGACTTGCGACGCGACCAGCGCTCAAATCGAGACTCAGCCATCAGTGCACACTCGCCTTTTTAATCGTGGTGGGTGCCCGGTAGACGTCACTCTCCTGACGAATACGCACATCACCTTTGCCATCCTCGATACCATCCACCTTCTGTTTATCACGACGGCGTTTTTTAAATGGCTCCTCGATGTAGTGCATATCGATAAACTCCTTGATCCACGCCGCCAAAGAGTCAGGCATCGGCACGGCTTCAACGATGCTTTCACCGCTGTCCAAGGCATCTTGCGCTTCGTATGCACTTGCAGTGATGGCGCTGAGAAAATAATCAGAGGGGGATTGGCCACTTTCGTCTCGGTCGAGAACCACCCAGAGAGAAGGGACAGCCATGTTAAGAGAGACAAGGTAGGCTTCTACGTCAGCGCGGAATAGCTCCAGCGTTACCGTGCCTGCGTGATAGTCAACGACATCACCCTCGCGCACCAGCTCTTTCCAGAACGCATCTGTGGCGCCTGGTATGACCGCTACCGGCTTCCAAATATGCTTGGCCCAGCGCGTTACGCCGGGGCTACAACGCACAACTGCGCCGACGGGAAGCTCTCGTCTCCAACTATCAGTACGACCGCTCATGGCTATTCTCTTGTTGTTCTATCCGAATTCGGCAACCTACACTAATCTACTTAATATAGACGTTCGTAGATCACTTTGGTAATAACAGAGTGTCCGCATTGCGAAATGCAGAATAAGTAGACCTAATAACAACACGAGTCTCTCCCTGATGGCGACCAACAAAACCCTGCTGCTGTGCAGCTGCGACAAAACTCAACCTATTGATATCAATGCATTAAAAGCAGCTGCGAAGGCTGACGAAGCTGTCAAAGTCGATCAATTGTGCACAAACGAACTCGGCGTCGCAGTGCAGCATTTGAATGGTGAGAGCGAGGTTCTAATAGCTTGCGGGCAGCAAGCAGCTCTGTTCGAGCGACTGTCTGACGAGATAGAGCAAAATGCTGGACGAGTGGCACCACTCGATTTTATTGACCTACGTGATCGCGCAGGCTGGGCGCCCAAAGGCGCGAAGTCAAAACGCGTCACGGCCAAGCAATCAGCACTGCTCGCCGCATCACAGCTCGCCAACCCAATCGTGCCGCTGAAAAACATCGTTTCCGATGGAGTCTGTTGCATAGTCGGCCCCACAGAGCAGTGCATACGGATGGCGGAACTGGTTCAGGACGATCTTGGAGTCACTTGCGTTGTAACCGACTCAGGCCCAATCGCACTACCCTCATCGCGATACGATGTCGCCAAGGGGCAGCTAAAATCAGCCAAGGGCGCCCTAGGCTGCTTCGAGCTTGAGTTTACTAACCTTCAAACGCTAAGCCATCCTGGCCGCGGGGCACCCAGCTTCTCCGCGCCAAACCCGTCTACCAGCAGCAGTTGTGACGTATTCATAGACCTGCGCGGCACAGAACCTGCTTTCCCTAGTCACAAGAAACGTAACGGCTATTTTTGGGCAGATCCCGCCAAAGGCGGCGAACTAGAGCGCATCGCTTTGGTCGCTCGCGAGCGGGTGGGCGAGTTTGAGAAGAGTGTCTACTACAAGCTGGACACTAATCTGTGTGCACACTCGCGCGCATCCAAGGTTGGCTGCACACGCTGCTTGGATGTGTGCCCAACCGAAGCGATCTACTCGGCTGGCGACTTTGTGCAGATCGACTCGAATATCTGTGCTGGCTGCGGCACCTGCGCATCAGTCTGCCCTACATCCGCCATCGATATGAATGAGTCGCCCTTCGAGTCTATTACCAAAGCGCTGTCACTGATGGCGAAGACCTACACCGAACAGACCAAAGAGGCGCCACGACTACTGGTGCACACTGCGCAATTGGGTTACGAGTCCATAGCTAAACACGCGCGTCAAGCAGAGGGCTTGGCCGATGATTTGATTCCTTTTGCGATCGAACATACCGACCGTTTCGGACACGCCGAAATGCTAGCCGCTCTGGGCGCTGGTTTTTCTGAAGTACTGATACTCGCAGATAGCGCTGAAGATGCTGAGGTTTTGCAACCACAGCTAGCCTTGACGCATGCCATGCTGAAGGGCGCTTCGTCGCAAATAGAGCGAGTAAAACTGATCGGTGTCGAGCAGTTGAGCTCGGCGGCAACGCACACTGTAGCTGCCTGCGATCCTGTCCTGCTTCTCGGCGGTCGACGTGATATCACTCGAGTTACCGCAGCTGCAATTACAACCAAAGCAGGTGGCTCAACCGAACAGGCTATAGCGTTGCCAGCAGGCGCGCCCTACGGTGCCATCGAGATCAATTCCGATAAGTGTACGCTCTGTTTAGCCTGTGTTTCGCTCTGCCCAACCGGAGCACTGGCCGACCACCCCGACCGCCCAGAGGTGCAGTTTACCGAAAATGCCTGCGTGCAATGTGGCGTCTGTGAGAGCACTTGTCCGGAAACCGCTATCCAACTTATCCCTCAACTGGAGCTGAGCAAAAGTGCGCTTGAGAAGCGTGCGCTACATGGTGAGGACCCGTTCGAATGTATCAGCTGTGGCAAACCCTTTGGCGTTGCCAGTACGATCAATCGAATCGTGGAGAAGCTGGAGGGCAACCACTGGATGTACACCAACACTGATAATTTGCAGTTAGTGAAGATGTGTGATGACTGCCGCGTGAAAGCACAATACCATGGAGAGAGCTCTCCTATGGCAATGGGCGAGCGACCAAGAGTCCGCACCACTGATGACTATCTCGACAGCTAAGAAGAATAATGGAATAGAATATGGAACAATTTGTAGACGTAGGCGCCAACCCAAATATTATCGGTACTGATGCGCCACGCCCGCAGGATAAAAATCCGTCCGGTATCGATCGCATAATCGCCATCGCATCGGGCAAAGGCGGTGTAGGCAAGTCAACGGTTTCAGCCAATCTAGCGGTTTCACTTGCCGCCAAAGGCTTAAAGGTGGGTCTGCTAGACGCCGACGTGTATGGCCCTAGCCAACCTCGTATGCTGGGCGTATCCGGGCGTCCTTCAAGTCCAGACGGTCAGACCATTCTGCCGCTGCGAAACCACGGCGTAACCTTGATGTCACTCGGTCTAATGATGCCGGAGGATGAAGCAATTATCTGGCGTGGACCTATGCTGATGGGTGCACTTGAGCAGATGATGAACCAGGTTGAGTGGGGCAAGCTCGATGTGCTCCTAGTTGACCTACCGCCAGGCACCGGTGATGTGCAGATGACGCTCAGTCAGAAGTTCTTTGTAGCGGGTGCAGTCGTCGTATCTACACCCCAGGACATCGCTCTGCTGGATGCACGCAAGGGCATTGATATGTTCAAACGCATGGAGGTACCCCTCTTCGGCCTGATCGAAAACATGGCCTCTTTTGTCTGCGATGGCTGTGGTAAAGAGCACCATCCCTTCGGCTCTGGCGGTGCACGCGCCGAGGCAGAGAAGATTGGCGCACCCTTCTTGGGCGAAATTCCTCTGGATTTGGATATTCGTATCGGTGCGGACGGCGGCGTACCCATCGTCGTCTCAAAACCCGACAGCCCGCAGGCTCAGGCTTTTAGTCGCATTGCTGATCAGATTATTAACTCTGAGGTCTACGCCCAGGCGGTTCTATGACACAGACACCCCAATTTCCACCGCTGTTTAACGGTGAAAAAGTACCAAAGCACACTGACCCTTTTGACAAGGCGGTCAGCCGTGCGGTTGCTGGTATCGATTCAGGAACCATATTCTACTCTGAGGATAGCGACACACTAAGGGCAGCCTTAGTACTTGCGCCAGAAACCCCTCTAGAAGAGTCCATACAAGCAGTGTATGTGGCTCAAATCGGCCTTGCAGAGAGTTTGGGCGCACTGGCCCCGCCCGAAGTGCCTGTGCATTTCGAGTGGCCTGACCGTATCAAGGTGAACGGTGCCGTGTGCGGTCGAGTTCGCTACGCCGCCGAGACCATGGACCCGAGCCAGATACCTAACTGGTTGGTGATTGGAATTGAAGTGGCGTTCATACCTGAAACGGATGATCCCGGCGCTAATCCTCACCAGACATGCCTCTACGAAGAGGGATGCGGCGAGATAGAACCTATGGCGCTATTGGAGAGCTGGTCGAAACACACGCTGTTGTGGCTTACCCACTTTATGGATAGCGGCTTCGACCGGATTCACAACGAATGGCGGCCCCGCTGCGACAGCCTAGGCAAAGAGGTTGAAGCGCCGATGGAAGGGCTGTTTGTCGGATTGGACGAGAAAGGACGGATGTTGTTACGCCAAGGCGTAATGACGGAAACACTGAGCCTGATTAACTACGCGGAGCACCAATGAAGTTAGCTCGAACTGTACGCTTAGACATCTCCGATCAGAATGTGTTTGACCAGCCTGCCGAAAGCGGTGAGTGGGCTATTTCGGGCGGTTTTGAATTCTCTAACTGGAGCGAAGTCGATCTCAAAGGCAAAGCCAAACAGGCATTTAGCAATGGCTGGTATAGCGTGGAGTCTGGCGGCCGAGCCAGCTTCGTCAGCGTATGCGCCATTACAGAGGCGGAACTGGACGCCGTAAAAAGACAGCTCGCTCAGACCTTTGTAGAGATCTATGGTGCACCAAGCATTGAAGCAGCCATGCCGGTAGCGATCGACGAAGTTGAGCAGATGCAGGCGATGTGTGAAGATTTCGAGGACAACACTCTTTTGATGGTGAGCCGGACTTTAACCGATCTAGGTGTAGAGGAGACCTATCGCTCCCGCGCACCTCAGGATGCTTCACTCGAAGCCTTTGCGGTGCACGGCAGTTACGACTGAAACTTGAAGTTAAAACGGGCTCTGTTCAGAGCCCAAAACTTGAATAAGGGATGTAACGCACTATAACGCCCGGTTCGATCTGCTGAGCTGACTCATCCAGATCGACCAAGCCCTCAGACCAAGCTAATCCGGTCACCCGGCCTGAACCCTCGGAACTAAACACCTCAACCTTGCCATCACGCACTCGCGCGCGTAGTAGCTCTGAACGTCCTGGCTTCTTATTCTTGGTAAAGTTAGCTGGCATCTCAAACCCCTGAGGCTCGAACCACTCACCACCTGAAAGCAAGGCCATCGCAGGCGCAGCAAATCTCAGCGTACACACCCAAGCGGCCACCGGATTGCCGGGCAGACCAACGACAGGCGTCCCTTTGTACATCGCCAGTGCCAAAGGCCGGCCAGGCTTCAAAGCGATACGCCAATTACTGATCTCACCCTCGGCTTTCAGGGTTTTAGAGACGTGATCTTCATCGCCCGCAGAGATACCACCACTAGTCAGAACAATGTCACACTGCTGAGCGCCCCTGTCCAACGCCGCCACAACCTCTTCAGCGCGATCAAGTGCATGGCCCAAATCGACCACTTGGTAGCCCAATTGAGCAACCAAGGAGATCAACATCGGCCGGTTCGCATCGTAGATTTGCCAGTCCGTCACTTCAGATCCGACCGGTTTCACCTCATCCCCGGTAGAGAGCACCCCAACTCGAAGCGGCTTGAAGGCATCTACATGGGTTACACCGACACTGGCGAGTACCGAAATATGGGTCGGTGCGAGACGAGTGCCGGCGGTGATAATGGCATCACCGGAGTGAATATCTTCACCCGCCAGGCGTGTGTTAGCGCCCTGTTTCAACGTGCCATTGAGGTGCAATACGCCGTCAATAACCTCACAATCCTCATCCAATACGACAGTGTCGGTACCCGCCGGTACGACTGCACCGGTGAGAATGCGAATTGCATAGCCATCAGGGACCTCCCCTTGATAGGGGACCCCTGCCGCACTGCGGCCATCGACCAGTGGCATCTGCGCGGGCACATCCTTGAGTGGACCGGCAAGAGCGTAACCATCAACCGCTGAGTTGGTACTCGGCGGATGAGCGCGTGGAGCCACAACATCCTGTGCAAGGATACGGCCATTGGCTTCGGCCAGCGGCACCCCAGCTTGAATTTCAACAACGGGATGGAGTCGCTCTTTTAAGCGCGCCAACGCCTCCTCAACCGGTGTCCAGTTAACACCAGGCGGCAGCGCAAAACAGTCATTACGTAAGGGCTTCATGTGCCTCCTGCACCAGAATAAAGTCGACCATAGATTTGACGTCATTAATATCGAACTCTGGTCCGTCAAAGTCCAGCTTATGGTCAGTCGCCACCGCGATTATATCGGGATCCTGATGAAAGAGCGGAGTCTGATCGCAGGTTTGTAGGTGTACTTCAATTTTCGGATGCCGGTGGCCTTTCATTCCCTCGACTACGACCCAGTCGCAAGGACTCAGCCGAGTGAGTAGCTCATCAAGATCTGGCTCGGGCGCACCACGCAGCTCACGCATGATTGCGTAACGCTGACCACTAGCCAGGATCACCTCATTTGCGCCAGCTTCTCTATGCCGATAGCTGTCAGTACCTTTCTGGTCTACATCAACAAAGTGGTGGGCATGTTTGACAGAGCTCACGTTGAACCCGCGAGAACTCAACTCATTGATAACAGCAGTGGCTAGAGTTGTTTTGCCACAGTTCTTCCAACCGACTATCCCGATAATCTTCACTTAAGGTGCTGCTCCGCCCAGGCCAGATCCTCTGGCGTATTGATATTAAAGAAGTCGTTCTCGTTGAAGAGTACCAGAGATTCACCCTGAGCTTGCGTCCACTGGCGAATCTTTCTTACCCCTTCTTGCAACGCTTGGCGCAGATCGTCCCTGCAGCTCACTTTCCAGCGCCCAAAAGTCGGTTGAGGCAGGCGCCCACGCTGCGGATCAGGTGTTGCCGCTAGCACAACGGGGGTTGTCTCGGTGCAAAAACGTTGAACGAGGTCTGCAGGAAAATCCGGGGTATCCGCTGCAACGCTAACAATCCATTCATAGCCCTGCTCTGCAGCCCAATCCATACCCGCCAAAACCCCCGCAAGGGGGCCCGGGTAGTCTGATATAGAGTCAGCAACAACCGGCAAACCTAGATCAGCGAAACGCTCCAACTCCCCATTAGCATTGATCACAACCGCATCGACCTGCGGCGAAATTCGCGCGATAACACGTTCAATCAGTGTTTGGCCATGGAGCTCAAGACGACCTTTATCGATACCGCCCATGCGGGTCGCCTGACCGCCCGCCAATACAACCGCACACTCAGCCAAGTCGTGCTCCTTTGCGTTGCATCTTGTCGCTCTCATCGACCACCAAATTGAGATCTTGATCGTAGATCAAGCGGTGCTGACCGCTGAGGCAAGTAAACTTTTTACCACGCATTCGGCCAATCAGTGTTAGGCCTACCTGGCGGGCTATATCGACACCCCAGGCAGTAAATCCGGAGCGGCTAATCAATGTTGGAATACCCATCAACGCCGTTTTAATGACCATCTCTGAGGTGAGTCGGCCCGTAGTGTAGAGGACTTTATCAGCGGCACTGATGCCGTTCACATGCATCCAACCTGCAATTTTATCAACCGCATTATGACGCCCAACATCCTCCATGTAAGCGAGTACTTCCTCACCCTGACAAAGCGCTGTACCGTGAATAGCTCCGGTCTCCATATAGAGGCTCGGTGTATGGTTTACCTTATAAGAGAGCGCATAGAAGCTACTGGTACTGACTGGAGTATCCTCGAGCTCCAACCCTTCCAATCCAGCCATCATGTCGCCAAACACTGTACCGACCGCACACCCCGAGGTGCGGGTTTTCTTCTCGAGTTTCGCCTCAACATTGGTCGGCGCCGCCGTGCGCACCACGGCAACCTCTAGCTCTTCGTCATAGTCGATGGCCGTTATCTCATCAGTCGGCTTGAGCATTCCCTGATTTAGCAGAAAACCAAGCGCAAGGTATTCAGGGTAATCACCAATCGTCATCGCGGTAACGATCTCTTGTGAGTTGAGATAGATTGTCAGCGGACGCTCTTCAATAACCTTGATCGATTTAGGTTGTCCAAGTTCATCAACCCCCTCGACCTCTCGAGAGAGGCGCGGATCACTTGGATTTGGGACAGGATTTTTTTGATTCATCTTATTATTGCCAGCTTAAGGGCTAGTTACTCGCGGAGCCGGATTACATCTCTTTAGCTCTACGTGCAGACCAGCTTCCCTGATCAGCTAAAAGGTCGAGACTGCGGTACGCTGAGTTGCTCGACTGTTGTATCCTTAACGCTCTGCTATAGAGAGTAAACCATGTCAGAGTTTTTAACGACTAAAGAGGTGGCCGATCTACTGCGCATCAAGGAGCGCAAGGTGTATGATCTCGCGGCTCGCAATGCTATCCCCTGCGCCAAAGCCACCGGCAAACTGCTGTTTCCAAAAGCCGAAATTCGGGCTTGGATGCAGGAAAAAGGAATCAATTCCGACACAACGGCTGCACCTGCGGCAATTGTTCTGGGGTCACATGATCCAGTATTTGAGTGGGCACTCGGTGCATCTGGCTCAGGCATTCCTACGCTATTCAGCGGCAGCTACGATGGCCTGCAGCGTTACAAAAACCGAGAAGGTATTATCTGCGCAATTCATATTGAGAACGCTGATCAGTCCGGCTGGAACTCTGAGATAGTCAATCAAGAGCTCTCTAACAGTCAGAGTGTGTTAGTGCACTGGGCTAGGCGCGAGCGCGGCTTGATCGTCAAACCGGGTGCAGAAATCTCCGGGTTTACTGATCTAGCGGACAAACGTCTAGTAGCACGTCAGTCGGGTACCGGCTCCCAAACCGCCTTCCTATTACGCGCTGAGCAAGCGGGACTGAGTCCGCAAGCGCTCAATTTTACCCGTGAAGCGCAGACAGAAACCGAAGCAGCACTCGCTATCCTCGAAGATCAGGCCGACGCTGCCTTTGGGCTGCGCTGTTTTGCCGAGCGCTACCGACTCGACTTCGTGCCGATCTGTATCGAGTCCTACGATTTGGTGATAGACCGCCACGCTTACTTCGAGCCAGCTATACAGTCTTTACTGAGTTTCACAAGAACATCCGCCTTCGCTGCAGAGGCCAACCGCTACGTCGGCTACGACGTAACCCAGACCGGCACAGTGCTTTTTAACGGAGCTCGTTAGAGCTCAGTTCGCGTTTGGGAAAAATAGCTGATTCCCTGCCACTTCGTAGCTGGCAATCGCATTCTGCCCCTTGTCCGAAACCAACCAATCGATAAATTGCTGTCCGCCTTTAACATTAACGTTGGGGCACTTCTGAGGGTTCACCAGAATTACACCGTATTGATTAAACAGTCGCGTATCACCCTCTACGTGGATCTGGAAGTCATCTTTGTTACCAAACTTGGTCCAAGTAGCGCGGTCTGTCATCGCGTACGCTCCCATGCCCACTGCGATATTAAGGGTAGCGCCCATACCAGAGCCGGTCTCACGGTACCAGGTACCAGAGCTCGCTTCAGGATTTACACTGGTTGCTTTCCACAGACGCAGTTCAGCCTTATGCGTACCGGAGTCGTCACCACGTGAGGCAAAAAGCGCCCTAGCAGCGGCGATCTTCTCTAGGGATTGCGACACTGAATTAGAACCGTGCACACCTGCGGGGTCTGCCTTGGGGCCGACCACAACAAAATCGTTGTACATCAGATCAGAGCGACTAACACCGTAACCGGCTGCAACAAACTTCTCTTCTGATGCTTTGGCATGAACGAGCAGCACATCCCCATCACAACGTTCAGCATTCTTGATCGCTTGTCCCGTACCGACGGCAACCACATTAACTTTTACACCCGTATCAGCCTCAACCATCGGCAGCAGATAGTCATATAAACCCGAATTTTTCGTTGAGGTGGTCGACTGCACAATGATCGAGTCGGCCAGGACTGAGCTGCTGAATAGCGACGCTGCTACGAGCGCTGTCGCGAGGGGTAGCGCTTTAAGGTTTGTCATCGAAGGTGTTCCTTCTGGTTAGTTTCAGGGTGTTAAACAAGCAGTTCACCCGCGAGGTAGGCTTGAGCCTCCACCGAAGCGGGCTGCTTGAAGAAATTTTCAGCAGGGCTATGTTCTGTAATTTTTCCTTGATGCAGAAAGACCACATCAGACGCTAGACGTTTCGCCTGGCCGATATCATGAGAGACGAAGATAACTTTGACGCCCGCTGCAGATGCCTGCTGAATCAGACGCTCAATAATCAAAACGGAGCCAGGGTCCAAACTCGCAGTCGGCTCATCTAGCAACAGTATCCTCGGCTGTGTCAGCAGAGCGCGCGCCAGCGCCAGACGCTGCTGCTCGCCACCCGAGAGTCGGCGAGCTGGCTGCTTGGCCTTCTCACTCAAGTGCACCTCGCGCAGTAGCGCATTGATCTGCGCAGTTGACGTGCCCTCAGGTGCCGCGAACTGCATGTTCTGCTC
>ENA-OUOG01004467-OUOG01004467.1-marine-metagenome-genome-assembly--contig:-NODE-4467-length-12028-cov-12.013221_pt1 | contig 12028 bp, 12 predicted proteins | sample MGYA00248635_ERZ508505 | MGnify/ENA primary metagenome ERZ508505 (study PRJEB26176, sample SAMN06267871) | marine metagenome | isolation source: Saanich Inlet, British Columbia, Canada | place: Pacific...
CAAAATTGGCCACAACACGACCAGATTGAAGATCGCGATCAATCACTTGATCACTTCATCTCCAAAGACGGCGAAATTTTTGCCGGAACACACCTGATTATTGATCTTTGGGGCGCCAAAGACCTTGACTGCCTCGAGCGAATGGAAGCAGCCATGCGCGCTTGTGTTGACGAGTGTAACGCCACTCTTTTGCACATTCATCTCCACCACTTCACACCCAATGGTGGCATCAGCGGTGTTGCTGTATTGGCCGAGTCGCATATCTCCGTTCACACCTGGCCTGAGAAAGACTACGCAGCTTTCGACGTCTTCATGTGCGGCGACTCCAATCCACATCGGGCGATTGAGATTTTGGGTCGATATTTCCGTCCTACTCGATCGGAGTGTGTTGAAGAGCGTCGCGGTAAAATTCGGTGACTCGTTACCAAGAGACACTGTATTCGGAATGGGGTCAAAATTTCGAGCAAGGAAAAACCCTGTTTGAAGCAGACACTGGTCATCAACACCTGATTATTTTTGACAACTCCCGCTTCGGACGCGTGATGGCTCTCGATGGAGTGATTCAAACAACCGAAGCCGACGAATTCGTGTACCACGAGATGATGGTGCATGTGCCGATGAATACACATGGTGCCCCCAAGCGCGTGTTGATCATCGGCGGTGGTGATGGAGGGATTCTTCGCGAGGTCCTCAAACACTCCTCCGTCGAATCCGTCACACAAGTGGAAATTGATCGTGCTGTCGTCGACATGTGCGTGGAGTTTTTCCCAAATCACTCACAAGGCGCCTTTGACGATCCCCGTTTGAATCTAGTGATCGATGACGGAGCCGCTTTCATCGCCTCCAACACAGAGACCTATGATGTCATTATCACGGATTCCACAGATCCCATTGGCCCAGGCGAAGTGCTTTTCGAGTCACACTTCTACCAGGGTTGCGCTAACGCCCTAGCCACTGACGGTATATTAGTAACGCAAAACGGTGTGCCTTACATGCAAGGTGACGAAGTCACTAACACCTATCGGCGCTGGAAATCCTGTTTCGCAACTCGGTCGTTTTACCTAACGCCTGTGCCAACCTATGCAGGCGGCGCGATGGCCATGGGTTTTGCAAGCAAAAGCGACATAAAAACGCCTGATCATGCAACCTTGAAGCATCGTACTGAACAACTCAACGCATTGAAATACTACTCTCCCGAGGTTCATCTCGGAGCATTCGGACTTCCGAAGTATGTCCAAGATCTCATGATCGATTAATGACCAATCGAGGCGAGCTGATGCGAGAGTCGTGCACCCGCCTCCCTCGGCAATTCAATCCTGACACTTTTTTGCTTCGACTTCAGTCCACTCACTAGGTGCACTTGGCTCCTAGACGTGTCAATGGCCTCTGCGATTGCAACAATGATGGTCTGATTCGCCCTGCCTTCAATGGGCGGTGCTTTGACAAACAACTTCAAGCGGTCATTCAATACCCCATCAGCACGTGTTTCTCGTGCACCCGAGCGAATCGCCAGCTGCACAAGCCATCCTTCATGTTTCCAAATCAGCCAAACCGGTAACTCATCGCTATTTTTGTGCAAAGCAAAAAACTCCTTTATGATGCGCGGCCTCAGGGAGAATTGTATGTTACGAACACTCATGACAGGCAAACTGCATCGTGTCACAACGACCGCAGCAGAGGTGGATTACATTGGATCCTGCGCGATCGATCAAAATCTGATGAATGCTGCCGGCATTCTCCCCAACGAACAGATTCATTTGTGGAATGTCAACAACGGCGAACGACTGGTGACTTATGCCATTGAGGCACCGCGCGGCTCGGGCATAATTTCAGTCAACGGATCAGCCGCTCATCGGGCTCGCGTCGGTGACATTTTGATTTTGGCCGCATTCGGTCAATTCACTGATACAGAAGCACAAAACCATCGACCCAAAGTCGTTTTTGTGAACCAACACAACCAGATCATTACCGCCGAAGAGGCGCGCCAGCTAGGTGTTGTGACTGACCCTGTTCCGAATTCGTGACAGGGTCCACCACACCACGCCGATCACGGCAGGCGCCAAACCGGCCTTCACCCAATCTTTGAATGCAGGCTCGACAAAGGGCTCAAGTGTCGGTGAGATCAAACCCACTGCATAATAGGCAATAGCAACAGTTGATAACCCTTCAACTGCCGACTGCAATCGAATTTGTCGCTCGGCGCTCTTATCAAGATTAGCCAATAAATCTCGCGTCTGGCTTTGCAGATTCAATTGTAACTGGGTGCGTAACAACTGAGCGCGTTCATCAATCTGTTCGGCGAGTTCTGAACGACGACGGAGCACGGTTTCTGCGGTCGAAACGGCAGGTGTCAAACGTCGCTTCAAGAAGTGACGGATGCCCACATATCCATCCAAGCCATGAGCCTTTAACTGATCAAGTCGTTGAAATACCAATTCATGGTAGGCCTGGTTCGCCCCGATCCGCCACGCAAGCTTCTCCCAGACCGCATGTAATTCACTTTCTTGGGCTGACAGAGAAGCAAGTGTCTTCATCATCGCATCATGATCGAGCGTTTCTGTGATCTCTTTCGGAAGATGATTAGCGACACGCTGCAAAATCGGATGAACAGCTCGGATTCGATCCATTCCCATGACTGCAAGCGTTCGATAAGTTTCAATTTCCAGAATCATTTGCAACAGTCGCCCTGCCGCCTCATCTCCTGGATCTTTCTTAAACGCCACCGTCCATGAGGTAAACCCTGCGTTATCTTCAGTAAAGTTACTCCCAGCAACAACCTCACCGCTGCGCAAGGTGCTCACCGCCTCAACGTCAGCAGGCATTTTGCCGCCGACCGACGAGGAGACCCTCGCCAGAACAAGAACATCTTGCGGTGAGCGATCAATCCATTGTGAGTCGGCAACTTCAGTAAATTGAAGACCTTCTGGAACAACCTGTGTAATCGCAACAAACTCTGTGTGCCGTTCGACACGAACCCAGGAATCAACCCCCGGACGTTCCCAATGCCCTTGGAAGTCTTCGGGGAAATCCTTGATCTTTTCTCTGAGCCAAGCTCGCACCTCATCCCGTGATGTTGGTGATACGCGGACACACAGATGCACCAATCGACAGGTGGCACTCAGTATTGGGAAAGGACGGGCGTGAAGTTCTCGGTTAGCTTCAAGACGAATACGATGAGGGTTTTGCTGCATGGATCGATATCAGAAAATGGAGATACACCCGGTCAACACGCTACACAAACCGACAAGCAACAAAAAACGCATCCCAAACCTCCTGATCCATACACTTTGATCAGAATTAAACCACAGATCTCAACGGGATGCTGTGTCGTCCGTTAAGAATTGGTTCTGTCGATAGGTCAACCAAATCACCAATGTCACCAACAAGGCCCCTACGCCATTCAGCAGCAGATCCAAAGGCACATAACAAAGCACCCCACCCATCACCAGAAGTGGCCAATGCCATAGAGCCAAGGGGCCCTCCGCAAATCGTGCGATCACTGCGTTGGTCGCATAGATCCCAAACAACGCAAAAAAGCCGATCTGGCACATCTCCGGAAAGGTTCCGTTAATGAGCGGCGTATAGGCAAACAGAAGCGGTACCACATAAAGACCCTTGGCCGCCCTCCAAGCCTGAAATCCAGTGGCCATCGGTGGTGATTTAGCAATCCCTGCCGCCGTAAAGGCAGCAAGGCACACCGGTGGAGTGACGTTACTGTCCTGACTTAACCAGAAAATAATCAAATGCGCGACCAGCAAAAAGCCCATCAGGGTTTCGGCCTCAATCAGCATCGGACGCACCGTCATCGCCACTTCAAAGGGCATCGCCGACATCAGACTGGAGGCTTCCTCCAAGGTCATACCGACCATGACTTTGGCGGCATGCGGGCTATCAACTAACATGAACATCGCGGCCTGCGCGGGATCGGTTAACCCGTTAATGAGTTTCTCAATGATGATGGTGTCAGACAGAATACCCGCCAAAGCTGGCGCGCATAGAATAGCTAAAATGATGTAGGCAGCGGTGACTGGCAATCCCATTCCCAACACGAGCGACGCCAAGCCAATCAGGAGAATGGCAATGACCAATGAACCCTGAGACCACTGCGCAATCATGAGCGAGAAACCATTCCCAATACCACTAGTTACGATGGCGTTATTAATCACACCGATCGATACCATTAAGACCGCGGTCAAAATTCCACCTCGCATGCCCAACAAACAGGCTTCGATGATCCGCTTCAAGTTCATCACATTCGTTTGCAAATCCTGAGTGCCGGTCCATTGACCGATCAACCAGGCAATCCATGACACCACGATCAACACTGCAATGGCCGCAGACGCTGCGAAAGACGGTGTCACGCCAGACATCAGAAAGTAGATCATGACTGAAAGAGGGATGACAAAGGTCAGAGCACCCGCAATGATTTTGGTTCGACTCACAGTCATGTCGATCCCTTCACCAACGCGATGCTTCACCGCCTCAATTCGCACAACAAAAGCAACTGACAAGAAATACAACAAGGCAGGAATCACCGAGACGGCAACGATGGTTGAATAGGGAATGGATGTATAACTGGCCATCACGAAAGCGCCAGCGCCCATGATCGGGGGCATCAGCTGCCCACCAGTCGATGCCGCAGCCTCGACACCTGCTGCGAACCGTCCGCGGAATCCACTGGATTTCATCAGGGGAATAGTGATCACCCCAGTTGACGCTGTGTTAGCAACCGCAGATCCGCTAATAGTACCTGTGAGCGCGGACGACAACACCGCCACAAAAGCCGCACCGCCGCGCACCCGCCCAGCAACCACTTTCGATAATTCAATGACAAAATCACTGGCGCCCGAGATGACAAGAAACCCGCCGAAAATCATGAACAAAGTGATGTTGGATGACGAAATAGTCGCGAGGATGCCAAACAGCCCTTCGTCGTTGTAGATCGTTCGAAACAACACATCGTCGAGGGGAAGACTGGCTGTTCGAAATACGCCGGGTAGAGATTCTCCAAGGAACAAGATGTAACAAACAGAGAAAACGATCAGCGCTGGAATTACCCAACCTGAGACCCGGCGGGAAAAATCAATCGCAGCAACGATCAGAAGACCACCAGCACACCAATCCCAGAGATTAAATTGCCATGATTGGCCAGTCACTGCGAGCGTGTCAGCATAAATCCGTGACTCAGATGCGATCACCCAGCACGCAGCCCAAGCAACCAGGAGTCCAAATGTCAGATCAAAAGCCAGTGACTGACGCCCAAATAATCGTGCAGGAAAAATGACGCTGGCCAAGACCGCAAAGCCCGCGAAATGAATCGCATTTTGCCAGAGAGCAGATTCATTAATGAGAAGATTGGTGGCTACATGCCAGAATGCAAAAACAACCGCAAACGCGACAAAAACCCATTGAAGCCATGTTTTTGGGGTCCTTTGCTGCCCAAGTGCCAGCCATTCATCGCGATTGGCGACGACAGACTTTACGGATAACTCTGATGAACTCATGGGTTGATGAAAGCCCTAAGGCTGGATATCCAGCCTTAGGAATCAATCATTATTTACTGATCAAGTGTGAAGGAACGGTCAGTCCCACTTCTTGATAATACTTCGCCGCACCTGGGTGAAGAGGTACTGGTAACCCAGCCATTGCTTTTTCGATTGCCATCGCTTTTGTTGCTGGATGAATGGCCTGCAAAAATGGCAGATTTTCATACATCGTCTTAGTCAACAAATAGACGTGGTTGTCATCAACATTGGCGTTGACCGCCAAAAAGTTAGGTTGGGCAACGGTATTAATGTCTTTTGACTGCCCCGGATAGGTTCCAGCCTTGATTGTGTATGGGGTCCAAAGCATCCGGTCACCGTCAAGCTTCTTCGCCTCATCAGCTGTCACATCAAGAATCGTGAACTTGCCTTCATTACCAGCCATTAACTTGGTAATTGCACCTGTTGGTGGCCCTGAAGGAATACCCGCAGCAACGATTTGCCCGTTCGCCAAAGCGTCTGCTGTCGGACCATAGCCGCCATAAACTAATGAGAAGTCTGTCTCGATATCAATTCCGAGTCCCGACATCAAGACCTTGTTGGATCCCAGCGTTCCTGAATTCTTCGCACCCATACCAGCACCCTGGCCTTTCAACGCCAGCATGTCAGACACAGTTCCGGTCTTGACCGCTGAATTGGCAACCACGTACTGTTCAACGTTTTGCCACAGCATCGTCACAGAACGCAGATTCTTTTGTGGGTCAGAGATTGGACCGGTGCCGGTAGCCGCGTAAGAGCCATAGAGGCCTTGCAAGATCGCGAAATCTGCAGTGCCCGCGCCCATCGCCTGGACATTAGCACCAGAACCCGCAGAGTTCACCGCTGTCAGGCTAAATTTCTGTTTCGGTAATAATTTGACCTTCGACAGGGTTGCAATAGCCGTCCCTACCGGATGGTACGTGCCTCCTGTTGAAGCAGTATTCAATACATAGTCTTTTGCATCGGCAACAGCCAGACCAGATACGGTTAACGATCCCGCCAGCAGACCTGCCGACAGGGTAAGTAATGAACGACGATTCATTTTTTAGACTCCGTAGTTATTTTTTCTCATGTCTTTCAAGTCGGTCATCCTAACCTTAGGCATTGATCGAGCGAATAGCTCCTCCATCAACACGGATCTGACTCCCTGTAATATAACCTGCTTGCTCGCTGGCCAAAAACGTCAGTACAGAACCAAACTCCCGAGCTTGTCCATAACGCCCGGTCGGGATCGTTGCAATCGAGTTGGCTCGCGCTTGCTCTTCGGTAATTCCAAGGCTCTTCGCTGTTGCCGCGTCAATCGCTTGAGTCCGTGGGGTCTCAACACGTCCCGGCAACACCATATTACAGGTTACGCCGTAAGATGCGACCTGTTCCGACAATGTTTTCACGTACCCACCGACTGCGGAGCGCAATGTGTTCGAGACGGCGAGTTTTGGAATTGGAACGACAATTCCGGACGATCCAATCACGAGGATTCGGCCAAATTTCGCGTCTTTCATCCGAATGACCGCGGTATCAATAATCTCGATCAAGCCCAACACCATCGCATCGAACTCTCGGGTCCAAACCTCTGAAGCAATCCCTGGTGCCATGCCAGGCGCTGGCCCTCCGGAATTGGCTACGAGTACGTCAAGACGCGGGAGATCTTCGATCAATTGACACAGAGCTTGACGAGACGCACGGTCAAAAAGATCACAACAGGCGACCTCGGCCGACCCCCCGGCGTCCTCAATTTGCTGTTGAACCGATGTTAAAGCCTCTTTACGGCGCGCGACGAGAATGACATGAGCACCCTCCTCGGCTAACTGCATGGCTGTCGCTTGACCAAGCCCTTGAGACGCGCCCATGACCAGTGCGGTCCGTCCTTTTAATCCTAAATCCACGTTTCATCCTTATTGTTGGTATTCATCATTATTGGTATTCATCAAGTATGTATTTGGCAAATGCGAAGCTTGCAGTAAATGCAGGACTGATGGCGTTCAGAATATGAATCGCACGTTCATCCGGAACCACCACAAAATCATTCACTAAATGCTTGGTTGTCGAATCAAATATCTGTGAACGGATACCCACTTTTGCAAGGCTTTGCTCCAGATGAGCCGGCTCTATCCCCGTCAGAATTTTCGACAGTTCATCACACACCCCGCGCATCCGCATCAGTTTCAACTCCCGCATGGCGAGCGTCCGAAGACCGTTGGTGTTCTGAACAAATTTAGCGATCAACGCCGCGCTGAGTGACAGCCCATCACCAAATTCGATCCCCTGTAGCCCTTGGTAATTTTCTCGCCCGATCACCGGTGTGGAACTGGGTCCGAAATAGACGTCACCAAGTTGATTGTGGGCTGAATGCACACCAAGAAATGGAAGGTTTAAATCAGGCACTGGATACACCAACCGTTGCATCTGGAACGACGGATCTTTGTGTTTCCAATACTTTCCCTTGAATGGTTGAAAGCGATAACGCGTCTGAAGACCCGCGCGCTTGGCAACCTGGTCAGCAAATAATCCTGCTGCATTGATGACTGTTCCCGCCTCAAATGTGCCGATCGATGTTTGCACCGTTCCTCGCCGAGAATGAATGGACTGCGCGGGGATCTTGTAATGAATCACGCCGCCGGCTCCAAGGACATCCATCTTGACTCGTTCGGCTACTTGTTTTGGATTCACCACGGAGGTAATCGGCACAAAGAGCGCCTGATCAAACTGGGGGTTGACGCGAGGTTCAAGCTGCAACGCTTCTTGACCGGTCAATCGATGAATTTCGACACCATTGGCACGACCTCGGTCAAGGAGTCGCTGCATTGATTCAAGCGCTGATTCAGAGGGAGGGACTAAGAGCTTACCGCATCGATCAATCCATAAGTCATGTTCTGCGACATAGTCGAGCATCTGCTGACATCCAGAGACACAAAGACGTGCTCGCAAACTGCCTTCACTGTAGTAAATCCCTGAGTGAACAACACCTGAATTTCGACCGGTTCCGTGGGACACAGAATTGGCTTCTTTTTCCAACACAACCACTTTGGAGGTCGGGTGACGAATCAACCACTCACGAGCCACTGTCAGACCGACAATCCCGCCGCCGATGATCAACAGATCGCAGGTCTTCATAGCAAACGAATCCAATTCATACTTTCTGCAACCCACAATACCAAAGGAACGGATGCGATGGATAACACGGTTTGGATTGCGACAATTCCAGCCATTAAGGGTGCATCTCCACCGAGCTGTCTGGCTAAAATAAAACTTGATGGCGCAGTGGAGACGCACATCAAAAGCAAACCCACTAACAGCCAATCTGGCTCGAGGTTGAGCCACATTGCGAGCGCGATAAAGATCAAGGGCTTGATGACTAATTGAAGAATGGTGGCGAGTGCAGCCAAACCAAATCCGGCTCGGACGGCTCGCCATTGCAATCCAGCACCCAAACAGAATACTCCCATCGGCAGGGCTGCTTGCCCAACCAAGGCCATTCCACTGACGGGAAATTGGTTTGGCACTCCGAACCCGCGAGCCAGGCCACCCAGTAGGCAAGCAAGAATTAACGGATTTCTTGAGATTTCACGGAACACTCGACGCAGAATCCGCTCGGAGTGACCAGCGGTCATGACGACCACGCAACTGATATTCAGGACCACGATGAAAATGGCGGCCGCCACGCCAAGGTGTGGCAAGAGAACAGGATTGAGTCCAGTAATCACAGCCATTGAAATAAAGGTATTGAACCGAACCGAACCTTGATACAACGACGTGAAACTCGGATAAGCGCGACCTAATAATCTAAGGTTCCATGCAACAATCAAAAGTACAGTGATGAGGCCCAGTGTTCCGTACATCGATCCAAGCAAGGGGATCCAAGGAATCTCAAAGTCGGGGGCTTGAATAATGACCGCCACCAACAGGCTCGGCATTAAAATCCAGTAGGAAATCCATTCAAGACCCCGCCAAACTGAGTCATCGAGTGCTGAAAAGCGTTTGACTCCAAAACCCAGCGCCAAGATCCACGCGATTGGTAAGACAGCATCTGCAATTAATCCCACCATCTTAGAGCGCCATTTCTCTCCGTTTCGCTTGGTGCATTCGATAGGTGAATAAACCTATCAGAGCGGTCAACAAGACCGCCCCACCAATAAAATCATTTTCACGCGGCGCTTCCTGAACGAGAAGCCAAACAATCACCGGTCCAATCAACGTCTCAAGCAATAAATACAGACCAACTTCTGGCGCAGGCAGGTATTTAGGCGCAATCGTAATCAATGCAAACGACACCGGAACCGTAAAACAGGCATTAAACAGAACCAACCAAAATGTGCCATTCGGAATGGTTACGCTTGGCAGGGAAAACCAAAGCACAATCGCAACACATAAGCTCGCCGCGCCATAAATCGGCCAGATGGTCTCGCCGGGATGATGTCGAGTCAGACTAATCCCCAGACCGGTTAAACCAGGGACCGTAATCGCGGCAAGCCAACCCTCGATCGGTGTGTCAGACGGGATGGCAGACCCGGCGATCGATGCTCCGGCAATCGCAAGACCAATAGCGATCCAAAGCGCCATATCAGTTTTTTCACGAAAAATAACCCAACTCGCAACGGCAGAGGCTAAGGGAGTCATCGAGACAAACACCAACATGGTCGGTGCACCGAGATAGGCGACTCCAAAGACAAAGGCCATCGATGAGGTGCCAAATGACAGAAAAATCCCAAAGGACAACCAACTTGGAGTTGTGAGCTGAACTGCAAAGTCACGAGGTGAGCGAATCAGCGCAAAACACCAAATCACCAAACACACACCAACACCTCGCCAGAATGAAATGATGTAGGGGTCACCGTCGATGAGACGTAACACTCCCGAGTCGGGTGATAACACCAACACTCCAATAATCATCAAAACCGTTCCGTACGCGTAGGGAGAAAGTGTGTTCATGGCAGTAAGATCAATCCAGCAGCCGCAGTCAGTGCGGTCGCAGTAAATCGCGACAACCACTTCGAGCTCTCGGTATCTTCAAGTCTCGCTTGCAACCAGGTTCCGCCAAAGGCGTAAAGCGCAATGGCTGCTACCTCGATCAAGAGAAATGTTCCGCCCATCACTGCGACCTGCGGGACGACAGCTGTCTCGGGATCAATGAACTGAGGGAAAAATGCATAGAAGATGAGAATCAATTTCGGATTGGTGAACGCAACCAAAGCCTCAGATCGCGCCATTTTCCACAGTGTGTGCTTCGCCTCAAGGGTTGTTGTCGTGGCGATGTCTGTCATCAACGACTGCCAGGCCATCCATAAGAGATAAGCCGCACCAATGACCCGCAACCATTGAAACGCTTGAGCGCTGACAGCAAGCAGTGCTTCCAGACCGACCGCAAGCAACACCAACATCACCACCATTGCAGGCAACCTCGCGAGCCCAGCCAAGGTCGCTTGTCGAGCATTGGTCCGCGTGCCGTGAACTAGCGCCAGTAAATTGTTAGGCCCTGGGAAAAAATTCATTCCAATACAGGCTGGTAGAAAAATCCACCATTGAGCCGCATTCATAGATAACCTCAATCCATCAGACGCGGGAGTGTACATCGGATGATTCAGAGACGTTGGCAATTGTGGTTGGTTTTTCTCATTTTTGCGTGGCCTGCACGGCTTACTGTCGCGCAAGATCGAGCAATCCCTTTGGAAGAAGCACTCAACACAACCGGGACTGTGATCATGATCCGGCACGCACTGGCTCCGGGGTTTGGTGATCCAACCAATTTCCGTGTGGACGATTGCAGCACTCAGCGCAATCTGGACGATCGTGGTCGACAACAATCCCAAGCAATCGGCCAAGAATTCAGACAACTGAACTACTCAGCCCGTACCGTGTATTCAAGCCCTTGGTGTCGTTGCCTCGATACCGCGCGGCTCATGCAGATTGGCCCGGTGAAGGCGTTTCCGGGTTTAGGATCGTTTTTTGAAGGTCATGTCGATCGGTCACAGTCACTGAACGCTCTCTCTGAGAAACTATCATCGATCGCAGATGAGCAGAAGCGGCCGGTCGTCATGGTGACCCACCAAGTCGTGATCAGTGCCATCACAGGTCTGGGGACTTCCTCTGGGGAAGCAATCTTGTATGATCCATCTCATCAACGAGCGATTCGGATTCGGCTGAGTTCTAGTGACTAAAACCATTCAGACAGACACTCTCATTATTGGCGCGGGAAGTTCCGGTTGTGTTCTCGCCAACCGGTTATCCGCGCAACCGGATCACCGGGTGACCCTCATTGAAGCAGGCGGCAAAGACTCCTGGCATTGGATTCATATCCCCGTTGGGTATTTGTACACCATGGGCAATCCCAAAACCGACTGGTGTTATTCCACCACACCACAGCCTGGACTCAATGGTCGCAGTCTGGCCTATCCTCGAGGCCGTGTTTTGGGTGGATGTTCCAGCATCAATGGGATGATTTACATGCGCGGACAAGAAGCCGACTACGACGCTTGGGGATCAGGCTGGACATGGTCCGATGTTCTGCC
>ENA-OUOG01004468-OUOG01004468.1-marine-metagenome-genome-assembly--contig:-NODE-4468-length-12026-cov-2.571763_pt1 | contig 12026 bp, 6 predicted proteins | sample MGYA00248635_ERZ508505 | MGnify/ENA primary metagenome ERZ508505 (study PRJEB26176, sample SAMN06267871) | marine metagenome | isolation source: Saanich Inlet, British Columbia, Canada | place: Pacific...
CTTTCGGGGTCCTTGGCCGCCTCGCGCCAACCTTCGACCACCGGAATGCTGTATTTCGATGCGCGCATCCTTGAGCTCATTCCCGCTGCTGCAGCCACCGAGCGCGCATCGAAATACAGCATTCCGGTGGTCGAAGGTTGGCGCGAGGCGGCCAAGGACCCCGAAAGTCGGAAGGATGCCCCCATGCGGCTTGTGTGTTTGGCTGCCGGGCTCGCGTCAACTTCAGGCTCCTCCGAACGGAGTTTGATGTTGAGCTCGGTCAGCTTGCGCGGGTCCATGGCCCACCTCGTGAACGGGTTCGCCCATTACCTCGAAGGGAAGCAGCACTTGGCCGATCAGCATTGGGGGCAGCTCGGGGATCAACTGCTTGGCCTAGAATGGTTGTTTCCTCATTTCATTCACCGCGAAGATTGGACCATCGCTGAGCAATGGGCTCGGAAGATGATTGAGCGAGCCCTGGAGGACGGCGATGCGCAGGCGCTTGGGCGCTGTGCCCGGCTGCTGATGAAGGTCGCGTCGGCTGCCGGTGACGAGGCTTTGTTGCACGACGCGTGCGGGTGGAATTGCCTGTTTCATGGGGCAGACCAAATCGCCCACCTGAACCAATTCCTCGCCCACGCCACTCCCCCCGAGCTCACCGAACTGGCCAATCGGTTCTTGTTCACCCGGGACGCCATTCCGGCGGAAGCTGTGCAGACCTTGGTGCGGGGCTTGCATGGGGCGGGGTTGGAAGGGGATTTGGTGCACCTGCTGTTTCACACCTTGAAAATAGGCTCCTGCAACATCGAGGACCTGTTCCCGGTGGTTGATTTGGTCCGAAAACCGATGGACAACATGTGGATCGAATTTCTTAAACAGTCGGCGGTGCACCAAGCGGACCGCTTGTACTTTGGATCCAACAACGAGGGACGTTTCATCGCCATCATGACACAACTCAAGCAAGACGGCACGGCTGCAGATTACCGCGAGGTGGAGGAAAGGATTCGAAAGGCACACCGGACGAACTACGCTGTGGAGCGAGCGTTCTTGCGGTTGCGTTGATGGGCGGGTCAGAGGGCGAGGAGGAGCCGGAGGCCGGCGGCGTGGAGGATCACGGGGCCGGGGATGGCTTCGGGGAGGCACGGGCCGGTGTGGAGGAGGCGGCCGGCGGGGTCGTACCAGCGGGCGGCGGGGTCCTGGATGCAGCGGCCTTGGAGGGCCGGGCGCGGGGCGGGTGCCGGGATGGTGGTTGGGGTCAGGGGCGAGCTCGCGGTGGAGCAGCCGTAGGCGTTGGTGGCGACGATTTGGTAGGTGGTGCTGGGGTTGGGCGCGGGGAGCGTGGTGAGGCCGTCGGCTTCGGGGAGCGGGAGGCCGTCGGCGAGCCAGGTGGGCGCGTTGGTGCCGAGGCCTGCGGCGGTGAGCGAGCCGTCGGGGTTTTCGGTCAGCCACGGGGCGAGGGGCACGGGATAGACGGTGATGGGGAGGTCGGCGGTCGCGGTGCAGGAACCGATTTGGGCCAAAACCGAAACCCAAACCGTCCCGGGCGCCACCGCACCGGGATCGAACAGGTCGCCGAAGACGCCGGGGCCGGACCAAATGCCGCCCGGCGTGGCGGCCTCGAGGGGCACCGGCGGCGCGTCCGCGCAGAGCGGTTCGACCGGGACGGGGGTGGCATCGGGCGCCTCGACGACCTCGACGGTGCAGCCGACCGAAATCGTCCCCACCGTGTAGGTCAGGTCGTGGAGCCCGACGCCGGCTGCGGCTGGATTGAAGGTTTGGCCTGAAACCCCGGCCCCTTCGAACACCCCGCCCGTCGGCATCCCCACCAACTCCATCGGCCCCTCCCCCACACAAATCGGCCCCACCGGGCACTCCAACGCAACGCTGACCTCCGCCTCAAACGCATACACCACCGCCGCATCGGCAAACCCCGGCATCGGCGCGCCATTCGCATTCGTCCACCCCTCAAACGCGACCTCCGCCCCCGCCTCCATGTACGGGACCTCGAAGCCCGCCCCCCAAAGCCGCAACGTGAACGCCTCCGCCCCGGTGATTCCCTCATCCACGGCCGCCGTGGTGGCGTCATCGCCGTAAACGGGCAGGTTGAAATACGCCAGTCCGCCGTTCTCAATCAGCGCAGCCGCCCCGGCGCAGTTCCCGTCGGGGTCGAACGCACCAATCCACATCGCGGCGGTTCCGGGCTCGCCATTCAGGGTGACCTGGCCGAGGACGCTGCCGGAGGCGCTGGTGGGCGTCCAGTTCCAGTCGGGTTGGGCTGCTGTCAATGCCGCGAGGGCGATACCGAGAACCACGAAGGATGTGCGTTTAAAACTCATGCCACCAAGTTCAGACACCTTTCGATTTCAACACCTCACCGATGTAGGTTGCATTCAACCAGAAGCACTGCTTCGTAAAATCCGAAAGCCCCGTCAATTGATCTGCAACGGGAAGCGGGCGAGTATCTTCTCGGTTTTGGCCATGCGGACGAACGTGGATGACATCCGTTTCCGACATGTTGGGAAACCAATCGCGGCGTGTGCCATTCGCATCGATGCGCTTCACAATCTTTCCCGTACGCAATGTCGACCTGGTTGATTCCCAGGTTGCTCGCGCCTTTTGGATGTCCGACTGTGGCATGTTCCAAAACACCGCCTTCTTCAAACGCATTTGGCTCCAAGAACCATCTCCCAAGTCATACACCACGAACAAATACCGCCTGCTATCGAGCTGCTCGAAGAGCTCACTTTCTTCCCAATCCTCCTCGACCAATTCTGTGAAATGAAATGCCGGAAACGAAATGGACTCCTTGGGCACCCCATTGGGTTTCAGCCGAATGGTCTTCACCGTAATGTTCGCCTTCTCCAGCTCAGGAGTGGTCTTGATGGACTTTACGCCTAGCATATCAGCCGTTAATGCAGCCCAGGCCGATTTCGACTTGGGGTTAAGTTCGACGTTCAAGTCAGCGGCAATCTCGGCAACAGTCTTTCCTTGGAAGGGGTTGAATTTGTCCAACACCACCTCATCGAACGATCGCTTTTGAAGTGCGCGGACTTCCGCCTCATTGAACAGCTCCTCAGCATCGGGTGAGCGCCGCTGAAAGGCCTCGACGATGCGGTTCACGTAGGTGGTTTTCAAGCAAAACGCTCGTTGCATCGCGAGCTCTGGGCTGAACGGTTGCTCGCGCAAGGAGGACTTGTTTGCTCCTTTGGTACAAGCCCCGAGGTAGTTCGTATCCCCTTCGCTGAGTTCGTGCGCCAATCCTGCCTTCACAATATCCCGAATGAACGTCCAATCCTGCATGATGATGGCCTCATCGGCCTCAGAATAAGACCACAGCCCCGCAAACATGATGCGCCGATCCGCGGGCAATCGGCTTTTCTCGTGCACATAGAATACAAGCAACAGGTGTTCACTTTTCCGCCAGAAATCACTTGTGTGAAACGTCTGGTGAACCAAGGCCAAATAATCGATGATGCTCAATACAATCCGTTCCTTCGCACGATAGGCTTTCGACTTCAATTGCCGCAAGGGCGCGCCTTTCAATTCGACTCCCAATTCCTTGAAATCAGCTTCCGAACGGCTATTGATTTCATATCCAAAATGGACCTCCTCCAGCAAATGACCGAAGCCTCCTTTGTGCTTCTTGGAAAGTCCCGTCGCCTGAGGATGCAACTCCCGGATGGTTTTTCCAATTAGGAGTTGCGCATGCGCCTCGACGGATGACTTTGTATTGAATTTCATATCGTTCAAGGTAAGCAATGAAATGCGACGGGTGAAATCTGTGAAAAACAACTCGGCCGCCTTGAGTGCAGCATCCGAAATATGGCTGAATTTTGGAGGTCATGAAGAAGGAGGGCCAAACATTGCGCGTAGCCGAACTGTTCGCCGGCGTTGGGGGATTCCGTTTGGGAATGGAGGGATGGAAAGGAATGTCCGCATCAAGCGGTTACACCGAGCCCTTGAATTCTCCATTCGAGGTGGTGTGGAGCAACCAATGGGAGCCGAGCACCGTTCGCCAACATGCCAATGAGGTCTACCTGCTTCGTTGGCCCGATGCGAACCACTCCGGTGACGACATCGCCACTGTACCGACGAAGGACATCCCCGATCACGACGTCCTCGTGGGCGGCTTCCCTTGCCAGGACTACTCTGTGGCCACAACCCTCAAAAACTCGAAGGGACTCCTCGGAAAGAAGGGCGTGTTGTGGTGGCAAATCGAACGAATCCTGCGCGAGAAAGGAAAGAAGGCACCGAAATACCTCATTCTCGAGAACGTTGATCGGTTGCTGAAGTCGCCGGCGAATCAGCGCGGTCGGGATTTCGCCATGATTTTGGCCTCCCTTGCTGACCTTGACTACGCTGCAGAATGGCGGGTCATCAATGCCGCCGAATACGGCATGCCGCAACGCCGGCGCCGCACGTTCATCGTTGCCTATCGCAAAGGCACGGCACATTATGCGAACCAAAAAAAGAGCGAGGCATGGCTCGAAGAAGGGGTGTTGGGCCAAGCCTTCCCCGTAAACCCCATTTACTCCATCAATGAGGGGCAATTGGAAGGAGAACTGCATGAATTGTCCGCGGAGTTCAACTCCCAAAAAGGCAGCTCCCACTCCCCTTTTGAGAATTCCGGGTGGATGCTGAACCGGAAGTTCTACACCGCAAAAACGCTCCCGGAATTCGAAGGCCAACGCGCCACATTGGGAAGCATATTGCAACCGCTCAAGGACGTGCCTGAAGAGTTTCGAATTGACGCCGACGATTTGGAGCGGTGGCAGTACCTCAAAGGCGCAAAACGCATCGAGAAGACGAACAAGGCACTCGGCTACAAGTACACCTTCAGTGAAGGAGGATTGGCGTTTCCTGACCCAATCGACCTACCTTCTCGAACCATCATTACGGGGGAAGGTGGCAAGTCTCCATCACGAACGAAGCACGCTGTGAAGCAAGGCCGCACTTTGCGGAGACTCACTCCCATTGAACTGGAGCGGTTGAACATGTTCCCGGATGAGCACACTTCAGGACCTTCCATACCCGATGGAAAGCGTGCCTTCTTCATGGGCAATGCGTTGGTAGTAGGGGTCGTGGAGCGAATCGGAAGTAAACTCAATCCTGGAAGCCTTGCGTGAGTTATTCATTCATGGCCCCCACATTGGTCGGCTCTTATTGCCCGTCCAATTAGGTCAGTATGACTTGTTTTTGACCAAGATTTCTTTTTCGTGAAATATCGGATTACCTCCTGATATTCCACTTTTGAAAATCTGACTGAGAAGACTTATGACTAATCGCTCCGAAAGCTTTCTGACGCTATCAGGAGTGTCGCTTGGTAATTGAACTACACAATACTCTTCCCAGTCATCCCAAGTATGATGAGCAGAAGATACCGGATAGCGCGACGAAAGAGATTTTTTCGTTTCACCAACGTAAAGCTCACCTGTCGACTTATTCGCTAAAACGTACAACACGTTTTCTTTCAGTTCACGAGGAAGGTCAGCCCTTTTTCGCCATTTTCCTATTAAGGGCTTTCCTTGCTTACCCGTGCCTTTTTCGATGTGAGAAGCAATGAGAAATGGCCCCATTTCTCTGTAAACGTTTGGAAAAAGTTGGACTTCTTCTCGAACTCTAAAGAGTTCGCGTACATCCACCTCCGGTATGCCACCTTTCCATTGGATTCGAATTTGAACTTGCTCCTTAAAACCACCAATATCGTATTCTGAGAACCCACGTTGCTTGTAAAAGTTATCTCCGATCACGAACTCCAAGGACCGGACAAAACTCTGTGGATAATCTCGAGCTAGTTGCGCAGCAAAGTCCTTTCTCCAAGTCAACCGATATGAACTCTCTTTTCGGCGTCCTGCCGAGTTGGTAATTCTCAGCTTTACATGGAATTCAATCGGACTTGATTTGGCTTGACCTGTTGTGGGAGGATGGTACCTCAAAAGCACATCATCCCATCCTTGACCTTTCATATGGTTAGCGGTTAAAGCAACCGGCCATTTCTCCACATAAAACGAAGGGACCGTAACCTTTAAGTCCTTCACGAACATTGACTTATGCAAATCTTGAGCATAATAATCTCGCTCGAGCGCTGCTGATTGTTTTCGTCCAGACCTGGTGTCCTTACTCATTCGATTATCTCCTATTCAACTGCGTGTTAAACCCAAGTCAACCACTTATTGCGCGAGAACCAACTTATACGCCAAGTAAAGGCCATTTCCTTCCACGGAAAGATCGTAATAGCCGGCGGTCAATCCTGTCAAATCAAACAAATGAGTGTGGGGACCGGGACTCAAGTCCTGCAACATGCGTGAACCGACTTGACGTCCAAGGACATCGCGTATTATTAAGAAAACCACGTCTTCATTCTTTGCAAGATTGAACTGAACTTGGACCTCGGAGCGGGCCGGGTTCGGCCAAACCGTCAAAGCCGGGGAGCCGTCCGTGAAGGTCAGGTCCAGCGCCTTGTGCGCCATTGCGCCTTCGTAGGAGAGGGTTTGGTCCGCCAGCTTGCCGTCGAAGGCGAAGCGCAGTTCGTCGCCTGGTGCGAGGCCCCAAGCGGCCGCGGAGGACGGATCGGTGCCGAAGATGGCCGTCGTCATCAGGTAGCCGCCGTCGAGGATGGGCAGGGCCGCCACGGTTTCGCCTGAGGGAGCGAGGACGGAGACGGTGCTTCCAGCCGCGTGGGCGAGGTCCGAGCGGCCGTTGAGGACCATGTAGTTCGGATTCGCCTTTTCGTTGGTAGGCGCGAGGCCGTTGGGATCATCGCCGCTGACGGTTTTCACCCAGTAGCCGAAGCCGTTTTCGAGCGCCGTCAGGGTGTTGAGGAAGGCCAAACCGTTCGGGTCAAACACCTGCGCCCCCTCGTAGAAACCGGTCACGTACACGAGGTTTTCGTCCGCGATGAGATCCGCGAAGTAGGCCGCCGGATCGCTCGGGGCGGCATTCGGGTAGCCGATGAGGTTCCAGCCCGCCGCGAGCGGTGGACGGAATCCGTCGGGCAAGCTCGCCCCCATGACCTCGAGCAGGTCGTCTTCCGCCACTTTGACCCAGTAGCCGTAGCCGTCGTCGAGCGTGCTCAGCGTGTTGAGGAAGGTGAGGCCGTTGGGGTTGTAGAATTGAACTCCGTTTTGGAAACCGGTCACATACTGCAGGTTATCCGAGGCCAAATCCCCAAACACCTCCCCCACCGGCGCCCCGCTCAGCGCCCGATCCACCGAAATCAAATTCCAGCCCGCCTTGAGCGCGATGACATCGCTGCCCGCCGCGACCTCCAGGGTCAAACTCGCCGGCTCGCTCGCATTTCCATTCACGTCGTAATGGATGGCGGTGTAGGTGTAGGTTTGGCCTGGAGAAGCGGCCGCATCCACCACCAGGGTATCCGTCCCCACGGTCGCATTGAACCCCGCGTCGTTGAACACCTCCGTAAACGCGTAGTCCTCCTCCATCGGCTCAGGCCAACTGATCTGCGCGCCCCCATCGGCCAAAATCATCCCATCCAACTCCGGCTCCGCCGGCGCCAAATTGTCCACCGACTCGCCGCACATGACGTTCGAATACCAATACGTATCCGGGTCATCCGTGTGCGCCACGACCGTGTAACAGCTGTGGAACTCCCCGAACGCGTTCGTGTTCCCCAAGGTCGGCGCCTGATACGCGTACCCGTTGAAACTCTGCGCCGGCATCTCCCCGATGAGCTCCCAGCTGCCCTCGTCGAGCGTGCTGATCGGCGCCCCGGTCGGATCGTAATGCCGCCAAAACGCATACGACGTGACGTTGTTCACCAAATCGCTGTTGTCCTAAAAGCTCGCCCCAAACGTCAACCCCACGACATTGCCCTGATCCTGCGGCGAGTCCGAAACGCTCGTCACGCTGCTCGCCCCATCCGGCAACGCCTCCCCTCCCCAGTACGCATTGTTCGGCCCACCGTACATGCCCATGTCCGCTCTCACCCCGCCCAACCCGAACGGCATGTACGCATCCTGATGCCAAGGCTGCCCCCCATCCACGCACGGAGAGAAAATCTCAAGGTGCAGGTCGTCGTCCGCAAACAACGGGTCGGCCTCAATCACGCCCTCACCCCAGTAGTACTGGCCGCTGCCAGAGGTGCCGTAGCTGCTGCGCCCTTGGACGGTGCTGTAGCTCGTGGAAATCACACCGCCACCGATGTCGATTTGGGTGTAGTTCGAGGAGTTGTTCCCCCACAAAATGCTGTTGTTGAGCGTGTGGAAGTTGTTGCCTGTCAGCACCAATCCCGTTCCGCCGCTGAATGCGATGTCGCAGTGGTTCACAGACACAGGAGATCCGCTGTGAATACCCTCCGCACCGTTTCCACGCAGACGGCAGTTTCCGAGACTCAGTGCGCCGCTTGCTGCCAGATCGATGCCGCGCCCACCGTTGTCGTCCATCAGCACGTAGTCGAGGTCAATGACGCTTCCAGTTTGTGCACCAATTGCGCGAGCGCCGTTGTCTTGGATGCGTGCCCCGTAAAGAGTGAGGTTCGAGTTGGCCCCGACGTCAATGCCGTCTGTTCCGTTTCCATTGACGTCAAGCTCAGTGGCGTCCAAATCGAGATCACCACTCACCAGAATTCCGTCAGCTCCGTTACTAAGCACTTCTGAATCTGAAGAGTTCCAAACGATGTCGCCGTTTACGTTAATGCCATCTTCTCCGTTGCCTGAAACCAAGCTATTTTCGTCTGTCCAATCTGTAGTTAAGCTTTCGATGTGGATGCCATCCAAGGAGTGACCAGCAATGCTTGAATTCTGGGTAATCAAATTCACGTGGTTGGCGTACAACCCCAATCCGTGGCTGTCCTTGGCTCTGTTTGTATTGGTGAGGATGGTGCTGTTGTTGAGCACAACATCCAATGAATCACCCACGCTGTGGAAGTCACCGACAAATTCGCTTTCAACCATTGTCAGGTTGCCTGTGCCGATGGAAGACAATTCCGAATCTATAATCTGACCTTGATCAGTTTGATAATTTGTGTTGAACTGAACGTCGTCAATTCGCATTCTGCCACCATACCTGTAGCGATACCTGAATCGAAACCTTATGGTATTGACATTGTTATAGTTTAAGCTGAAAGAATAGTTGTCATAGTTATTGCTCGGATTGGTGACGGTCGTTATGTCTTGATAGCCACCTCCGTTAATTGAAACCTGAGGGTAGAAATAGCGCGTATCGCTCCAATATTCGAACCTCCCTCGGAATGAGATGTTGGTCGGAATCTCCCCCTCGTGCATTGAAATGATTGGAGAGAGCAAATACATGTCATAATAATTGTTTGAGTTGCTTTGGTAAAAACCATCAAGGTTCAATTCGCCATCGCCCCCGAAGGAATTGTAAGTTCCGCTGGGAGACCAACTCGCTACTGCAGGCGAAAAGTCTTCGACATAGTAACCGAGATTTGAGGAAGGGTAATCGTTTACCAAACGATAGTCCGAGAAAAAATCTAAAGCTGAAGCCAGCGAGTCAATTCCCCATAAGGACTCAATTGCAATCCTAAATTGACCGAAGTCGAAATCTGGAAATTCGAACTCGTTGGTTTCTGTGATGGAGGAATGGGTCAGGACCATGTTTTCGGCGGGGGTGTGTGAGAGGAGTTCGCCGACTTCGATATGGACTTCGTTTCCCTCTTCACCGTTGGCGAAAAACGCCCCAAACACTTCAATGTCGTAGTCGTTGCCAATCACCTCGACGCCAGGGTCGATGTTGAGGGTGCATCCTTCGGGAACCACCACGTCGCCGACGAGGGTGTAGGGAGAGTTGATGAGGGTCCAGGTGATGTCGCAGATCTCACCGCTGACTTCGCTGATGCCGACCGCCGTGAGGGCGATCTCGATGGTCGCGTTGGTGGGGTCGTTGGTATGAAGCGTCATGGTGGCGTCCACTGAGCCCGCATTGACCGGTGCGTAGTTGACCACGATGGTGTCCGTGGCCCCTTCCGAGATGTTGAAGCTGCTCAGGGCGCTGTCGACCGAGAAAATGTCGTCGGAGAACACAATCGAGCTGATGACCGCCGCGCCGTCGCCCACGCTGGAGAGCGCGAGGATTTGGCTGTTGGTTTGGCCAATGGCCGTGGTGTCAAACGCCAACGTGTCGGGCGTCCACTCCAACTGCACCTGGATGCCGTCGCCGCTCACGACCAAACTCGCTGACCCAAACACGTTGCCGATCACTTCCAACGTGTCGCTGAACGACCCAATGGCGCTCGGCGTGAACGTGATGCTGAAGTCAATCGTGTCCTGGGACGCCACTTCAACGGGCGCATCATTGGACAACACGAACGGTGCATCGAGCCCGCCAAAGAACACCGTCTGAGCGATGCCTACGTCGTTCTTGAGCGACAGGTTGAAGGTCGCCGACGAGTCCACCGTGGTGGGGGTGAACGTGTAGCTGGCGTCTGTCAAGAGGACGACGCCGTTGCCGGTTTGGCCCCAACTGACCGAAGCCAGCAACAGTGAGGCGAGGAAGGGAAGAAACTTCTTCATGAGGTTATGATGTTGTGTTTGTATTCGTCATTCGCATGCGGTGTTGTACACCAGCAAGAGGTCAAGCAAGTCTTCGACGCCGACAAGGCCGTCTCCAGAGATGTCTCCTTCGCACGTGGCCCAAATCGTTTCGCCGTCCTGTCCAGGGAAAATGCAGGTTCCAATGTCCGTCGTGGCTGCCGGGTCGAAATTCTCGGCCCACTCGTACGTGCACCCAAACACTTCCGCGTCGTCGCACACGCCGTTGCCATTGAAGTCGTTTTCACACTCCCCGCCGCATTCCCCCACGGCATCGGCTGCCTGGTTGGGGCAATCGTCGTCGTCGTTGCAGATGCCGTCACCGTCGGTGTCGGGACACGCTGGCGTGAAGAAGGCATACACCGTCTCGGGGTTGCTGTATCCCGGCAGCGCCCCTCCGTTGGTGTTCACCCAACCGGAAAACTGCTGGCCGCCGTTGTAGCTGATGATTGTGCTTTCGCTTGCGTCGAAGAGGCGCAACGAATACGTACCTCCGCTGGCAATGCCCTCAACCGCATCCGGTGTGGTGGGGTCGTCACCGTAAATCGTGAGTGACACGTACGTCGTGCCCTCGAAAACGGTCAAGTTGGCCGCTCCTGCACACACCCCTTGAGGGGTAAAAGCCCCCACCCAATCCAAGCCGCTTCCCGACAATCCGTCGAGGGTCACAATTCCCAGCACCGTCGCTGAAGTCGGCCCCGGCACAAACCCAAAATCTTCCGGCGCTTCCAGTCCTTCGTAGTTGCAGCTGCCGTCGTTTTCTGTGGCGTCACTCTCAAAGTTCACCGCCGCGGAGTCGTCGCATCCCAGCACCTCCTCCGTGTCACACACCCCATCGCCGTCAAGGTCATCCTCGCAGCTGCCGTTGCACACGCCCACGGCGTCGTATTCGCCCACACAGTCGTCGATGTCGTCACACACACCGTCGGCATCCGCATCCGCCGCACACGCCCCGCCACACACGCCAATCGCGTCGAGTTGGTTACCGTCGCAGTCGCAGTCGCCTTCAGGGATGTCCGCACATCCACACTCGTAAATCTCACCGGGGCCGTTGCACACGCCGCACGCGTCGTACGCGCCGATGCAGTCATCCACGTCGTCGCAGATGCCGTCCGCATCGGCGTCCGCCGTGCATTCACCGCCGCACACCCCAACCGCATCAAGCTGGTTCCCTTCGCAATCGCAATCGCCGGCAGGGATGTCTTCACATCCGCATTCGTAGATCTGGCCCGGACCGTTGCACATGCCGCACGCGTCGTACGTACCCACGCAGTCGTCCACGTCGTCGCAAATGCCGTCAGCGTCTTCGTCCGCCACGCAGTCGCCAGCGCAGACTCCAAGTGCGTCGAGTTGGTTGCCGTCGCAGTCGCAGTCGCCCGCGGGGATGTCCTCACAACCGCATTCGTAAATGTCGCCCGGTCCGTTGCAGACGCCGCACGCGTCGTACGCGCCAACGCAGTCGTCCTCGTCGTCACAAATGCCGTCCGCATCCACGTCCGCTGAGCAGTCACCGCCGCAGACGCCAAGCGCATCGAGTTG
>ENA-OUOG01004469-OUOG01004469.1-marine-metagenome-genome-assembly--contig:-NODE-4469-length-12024-cov-3.545744_pt1 | contig 12024 bp, 19 predicted proteins | sample MGYA00248635_ERZ508505 | MGnify/ENA primary metagenome ERZ508505 (study PRJEB26176, sample SAMN06267871) | marine metagenome | isolation source: Saanich Inlet, British Columbia, Canada | place: Pacific...
CTCTATGTACTATGGATTATTTTACTAATGATCTTAAGTATTTAGTTGTACGTACAATATTCAACGGTAATAAAAAGAAGTTTAATAAATTAATGATGATACCAGAGATCGTCAAAATGACAATGAAATAGAATTATGAATTACAAAAAAGGAGATATTGTTACAATAAAAGAAGGTAACAATGAAAGACAAGGAAGAGTAACTGTTGATGGTATTGATTCTAAAAAAAGAGTTAGGGTTAGACCTGATAGATTTCCAATGGATATTTCAATAACAACAGAAGTAAATAACAAAATGTATATAACAAAATAAAATGGCAAATAAATCAGTATATCAAGATTTTGATACTGATGCTTTAACTTACTTTGGATTAGAACAGGACACTATTTATGGTGTCCTTTCTGGTTCAAGTGAGGTTAATAAAGTATTATGTACTCAGGATCAAACAACATATGAAAAAATAAACACTATACTAACTGTCCCAACAGAAGATGATCAAACTTTTAGAACTAAAAAGAAAGCTTTTATATTACCAAAGTGTAATGTATCACAAGATAGATTAAAAGCTGCTCTAAAAGAGCATGGTATAACTGTTACAAATGATTATGAGCTGGCAGATTTAATTATAGGTCATGAAGATATATCAACTCACCGTCTAGAAAACGCTGAGAATATACCTTCTACTATAATGATGAATAAGCTGTGGAATTATGAAACAACAAAAGGTAGAAGTTCTGCAACACATCCTAATGAAATAGCAATATACAATTCTGGATTAGAAGTTATATTAACTCCTAAACTTACAGACAAAGTAAGATACTATGATTTAGACATAGAAGATAGCTTATATGATGCTTGGATGATTACTGGTATGGCTCTTAACTTAGCTCATATTATAGATACTACAAATGTAAGTGTTATTGATACTGAGACAGTGCTTCATGCTTCTGCTAATAAAATGACTCTTGATGAACAGCTTCTTAGTGATCTTAAGACTCAGTTAAATTCATATGGTGATGATAAAGCTTTAGCTGTTAAAATTGTCCCTACTATAGATTATAAGAAAAACTATCATTTATTATGGCAGTTTGCACAAGACTGTAGTAATATAACATATGCAGACAATAGAGATAAAGATTTACAGTATTGGTTAGAGGCTTCTGAATTTACAAAATTTCAAAGAAAGAGTGCTCAAGACATGATACTTTGGTTAGAAGAGAAAGAATTATTATGCAAAACAACTTTCAGATATCTAGAACCTATAGTAAGAAAAGAAATAAGCATCCATAACAGAGATCTTTATACATTTAAAGTAGCTGTTAAAAAAGAATATCAAAAATATTTAAAATAGAATACTTAGTATGAAAACATATTATGAAGTAAATTTAAACTATGATCTTATTCAAGATAATCATAAAGCAGGTTCAATTGCCAATAAAGGTACGCTGAAACTTAATATTAGAAAAGATGAACAATTTATGGGTTTTACTAACTCATGGGAACTTGGTAAAAAAGATATAGAAAATCTAAATATACCTGATATAAAACCCGGTAAAACTATTTCTATTAATGGTAAAAGTATATATAGATTTCCCAATTTAAGTTTACCTAGACAAAAAGTAGATTTACTTAAAGAAAAAGAAAATATAAAAGTTATAAGAGATCCAAATAAAGCAGATATACATGTAATATCTTATAAATTTTTAAGAGATATATTTAGTTTTAGATGGGAAAGTGCTGTTCCTTTTGTTGACTTTTTTAATATCATAAAATTGGGAGTACAGGAAGGTCTATTTAGTCAAGAGTGTACTGATGATTTAAAATTAATGATTAAAAATGCTGATAAAGATTCTTATGTTTCATTAAAAACAAATTATACTTATTTTAGTAGCCCTCATGTAAAACAGTGGGATGATAAATTTAATGCTATAATAGATAAATATAAAAATGATTATAGTAAAGTAATAGTTATTGAAGAAAAGAATAAAAAAGCATATGAAGATTTTATAAGCAGCAGTGCGGAGATTGTATATGATACTGATATATTAGATATTATAGACTCTGAGTTAGCAGTGTTAGAAGATGACCAATATGATAATATCACCGCTATGATAAAAAGCAGTGATAGAGATAATAGAACATTGGGTGTTGAAATGCTGGCTAACTGTAATATAGAAAAATCTTTTAATATCGTGTCAGATTTATACTGGTGGCATTATGATTGGATTAAAGACACAAATAATTGGAATTCTGTAAATGTAAAGTCTTTACGTAATAGAATGAAAAGCTATGAAGGCGGACACAATACAGCTAATATTTATTCTTTTAACGCGTATTTAAATCAATTAGCTAAAGATGGAAAATTAACAAGATTTGCAGTAGACAAAACTAGAGAAAAACTATATAAAACTTTATTATCACCTATGTGTGGTAATACAAGTGCAGTTTTTAAAGTTGATCTAGAAAATTTGTATATTGCAGATGAATTAGAAAATATGATAGATGAATAGAGATGTAAATAAAGAGGAGCAGTTCTACGCAAAGAAATTTAATTGGAGTTACTCTTCTTTAAATAAATTATTATTTTCACCGTCCCTGTTTTACAAGGACTATATATTACAAGACAAAGAGGTTAGAACAGATAAACACCTTATAGAAGGAAAAGCTATACATTGTTTATTATTTGAACCTGATAATTTTAATACTAAATTTAATGTTGTTCCTGGTAAATCACCATCTGACAGCGTTAGAAAAGTACTTAAAAATATGTCTTTGCATACAGATGCAGAAAAACTGAATGATGTAGAACATTTTATTGTGCTTGATTCATTAAAAGAGATGAATCTATATCAATCTCTTAAAGCTGATGATGCAAGAATAGCTAAGATCATAAATGAAAATAATGAACCTTATTGGAAATTCTTATCTAATTCTGCAGTAGATGTAATAGATCAAGATACATTACAAAAATGTAAAGACAGTGTTGATCAATTAAAAAGCAATGCAAATGTCATGTCTTTATTTGAAAACAATCAAACAGATTTTGATTTAGATCCTATAGAAAGTTATGCTGAGCAATATTTAGTATCCGAACTAGAAGGCTATCCTTTTGGTCTTCATGGTTATGTTGATCATTATGTTATAGATCATGAAAATAAAGTAGTTACAATTTGTGACCTTAAGACAACAGGTAAAACTGTAGCAGATTTTAGAGACACGGTTGACTTTTATAATTATTGGTTACAGTCTGCTATATATTGCAAGCTTGTATATGATTCTTTAGGGGAAAAAGCGGATGAATATAAAATTGTTTTTAAATTTGTAGTAATAGATACTTATAAACAAGTTTATGTATTTGAAGTATCAGATGAATCATTGTCTGCTTGGGCATCCGGATTATCAGGAGCACTAAAAACAGCAAAACATCATTATGATACTAGAAATTATACCCTCCCTTATGAATTCTTAGTAAATAAGATTAAATTATAGTATGAGTGTATATACAGATTATTTTCAAAAGAGTAAAGTTTTTCTATATCCTTTATTAAAGATTAGAAAAGGTGTAACACATGTTCCCGTGCAAACTTATATTGCATGGGAAAATGTGTTTACTCTTAATGATAATAAATTCTTGTGTGAATACAAAACAAAAATGAATTCTGGATTTAAAAAGTTTATTATTGACTATCTTCAAAACCATGAATTATTTGAGGATTATATTAAGTTAGATAATAACAGACATTTATTCATATTTAATTATAAATCATTAAGTTTTGATTTTAATAATTTTATTAAAGGTGAATATTCAAATATTTCATTAAGTAGTAAAATTGACATAATTGATTTTTTTCAATCACAAGAAAAAATTTCATCATATATAAAAGGGTTTTTACAACCCAATACAGTACATGAAAAATATGCTGAGGAATTAAAAGTAGATGTGGAATTAATAAAGAATATACATGAAGTATGTGATCCACCAAACTTAGAAAAGGAAACTTTAATTAATAATAGTTATATAATATACCAATTATTAGAAAAAAGTTCCATATCTTTGACTAAATAAAAAAATAAACCAATGGCACAAATAGGACAAAATATGATGCTGGTAAACTCAGCGTTTAGAAATGCAAAATCATTTACACTTATCCCTGTGAGCAATGACTCACCATATGTAGAAGCTATGTTTGATCCATCATCGGGCGTATTAGCTGTTATCAGTAAGGTTATGAAGCAATCATACCACATGGTTCCTAAATTAGATGATGAAGGACAACCTATGAGATTAAAAAATCCTAATCAGCAGACTGGTAAAACAGTTAAGGAAGAGAGAAGGTTGGTAGATACCTTTTCTGAGTTTTATTTACAAGATAAAAATGATATTGAATTATTTATTAATATGTTTGCAATAAATGCAGAACAATTTGATTACAATTCATTTTTAGATGTTGATATAAAAGAAACTAAAAAATCTAATCTAATATTGCCTGGTCAATAGATCTGCTTACTTAAATTGACTTAGTTGGAGTTTCTCTAACTTAATATAGTAAATAAAAAGCTCATTGATTTGGGCTTTTTTTGGCACTAATAAATAATAATATGGCTGAATTGACCGCTGAAGAATCTCTTGAAATAAATATATTGTTTGCATTAAATAAATGCATGGCAGAAACTGCACATGGATTGCAATTTCTACATAAACACAAAATTAAATATAGAGCTAAACAAGTAATTGATGCAGTAAACAGATATGATAAAGAAATTAATACTTCTTTAGACACAGATCAATTAAAAGCTGTGGAAAGCATCTATGACTGCATTATGGATCTATTAGTTGAAGCAAAGGTTACTGCAATTAAAAATTACGAAAATGATAGAAACATTAGATCAAATGAAGAGAAGGATGATATTAAAAGCATTGAAAAAACATAAAAATCTTGAATATGCTGCTAAAGCTTTAGGTGTTACATCTAAATCTTTATATAATTATAGAATTAATCTTGGTCTACATAGTGTAAAATATAATAAAAAAGAAAAGATATGAAACATTGGGTAATGGATTATGAAACATTAAAAAATTGTTTTGCTGGTGTATTTGAAAATTATAAGACTACTGAGACTAAGGTTTTTGTTATTCATGATCTACGTAATGATATAAATACTTTTGTTGATTTTTTACAGGATAACATAGTCAATAGACAATGGCATATATCTTATAATGGATTAGCATTTGATGGTCAAGTTACTCACTTTATACTAGATAATCATCAAGATTGGTCAAATTTAAGCGGTTGTGATATCGCAAACATTATTTATGAATATGCCCAGAGTTGTATAAAAAAATCTAATAATAAAGAATTCAGTGACTATCCGCAATGGAAAATGAAGATTGGTCAAATAGATGTTTTTAAATTACATCATTGGGATAATCCTGCTAAACGTTCCAGCTTAAAATGGATACAATACAGTATGGACTGGGAGAACATTATTGATATGCCAATACATCATGAGACTGAAATCACTACACAAGAGCAAATTGATACTATTCTTGAGTATTGCATCAATGATGTTAGATCAACAAAAGAAGTATATAACAGATCAAAATCACAAATAGGATTAAGAAAAGAACTTACAGAAACATATGGTATAAACATGTTTAGTGCTTCTGAACCAAGAATCAGTAAAGAAATATTTGGCTATTATTTATCTCAAAATTTAAATATTCCTAAAAGAGATTTAAAGAAAATGAGAACGCATAGAGATTCAATTAAAGTATCAGATATAATTTTACCATATGTATCATTTATGTCTGATGAATTTAAGTCTTTACATAATAGGTTTAAGGCACTAGAAATTGATTCAGCAAAACTTAAAGGTGGTTTTAAATACAGTGTAAACTATAAAGGTGTTAAAACAGATTTTGGACTAGGTGGTGCACATGGTGCTGCAAAAAAAGCAGTGTATGAAGCAAATGATGATATGATGATTATGTCTTCAGATGTAACATCATTTTATCCAAATTTAGCCATCAAAAATAAATGGTCACCTGGTCACTTTCCAAAAGAAGAGTTTTGTAACCAGTATGAGTGGTTCTTTGAAGAACGCAAGAAGATTCCTAAGAGCAACCCGATGAACTATGTATATAAGATTATACTTAATTCAACTTTTGGCCTTAGCAATGATGTAAATAGTTTCTTTTATGATCCTGAATTGTGTATGAGAATAACTATTAATGGTCAACTTTCTCTAATGATGCTTTATGAGCAAGTTATGGAAAGGATACCGGGTGCTGTAGCATTACTGCAGAACACAGATGGTATAGAAACTATGATACCAAGAGAGTATTATGATGACTATTTAGGTATATGTAAACAATGGGAAGAAATAACCAATTTACAATTAGAACACGATGAGTATCAGAAACTTATTTTAGCTGATGTAAATAATTATATAGGTGTAAATAATTTTAAGGAAGTAAACATTACTAAATGGAGAGAAATAAAACAATCTGAGCCACACTATTTATTCAAAGTAGATGGTGATAAGTTTAGTTATGCTCCTGTAAAATTAAAAGGCCGCTTTGATTTTCATAATTTACAATTACATAAAAATAAATCAAAGTTAGTTATTCCAAAAGCTATTTATTCATACTTTGTTAAAGATATATTACCTGAAGATTATTTAGAAACAAATAAAAATATTCTTGATTATTGTATAGGTGGTAAATCTAAAGGAGATTGGAAACAAGTAGCAAAATCAATAAAAGATGGAGTTTATATTGAAAAAGATTTGCAAAAGATAAATAGGTATTATATTTCTAAATCTGGCGTAAAAATTATTAAACTTAATAAAAATGATGGTAGGGAAATACAGCTAGAAGCCGGGAGATGGCTACAAACTGTATATAATGATATGAAAGTAGAACCAAAATGGGAAAACTATAATATCAATAAAGTTTATTACCTAGAAGCAATTGAAAAGGAAATAAATAGCATATTAACAGTACCGTCAAATCAATTAAAATTATTTTAAAAATATGGATTATTTTGAATTAGAATGCGCAGTAGAACACTGGGCGGAAGAAAAAGAAATTCTTTCTAAAGCAACACCAATGGCTCAAGCATTAAAAACTTTAGAGGAATGCACTGAACTGGGTGTAGCAGTTAATAACAATGACAGAGCAGAGATTATAGATGCTATGGGTGATATAATGGTCACCCTGATTATTCAGGCTAAAATGCAAGGACTTAAACTAGAGGAGTGTCTTGAGTCTGCGTATAATGTAATTGCAAAACGTACAGGTAAGATGATCAATGGTCAATTTGTGAAAGATGATGAAGGCAAATTTTCAGAATGGGATAATTTAGAAGATATTGAAGTAAAAGATGCTGAGGAAATAAAAATGAAAGATATAGATATTATATCTGGTACTGAATCTGCATATATTAGAAATGAGTTATAGACCATTACCTGAAGGTCTTACAATAAAAGGTTCTTCAATACATGGTTTAGGTTTATTTGCAACACAAGATATTGTCAAAGGTGTTGAACTTGGAATAACTCATGTATATAATGATAAGTTTGAAAATAACTATATAAGAACTCCATTGGGTGGATTCATTAATCATAGTGATAATCCCAATGCTCAGTTACTATCTGTAGGTGACGTAATGCGTTTAACTACAATAAAATTTATTAAAAAAGGGGATGAACTCTTTACTAAATACGAATTATATGAAATTATATGATGTACCTAGAAACAGTAGAGTAAAAGTAGTTACTCAAGATAAAGTGCCACCTGGCGCTCCTGAGATTGAATCAGGAGAAGAGCTTAACTTTAGATCCATAGACGGAATGTATAGCTATTGCACCAGAGACAATGGTGAGGTAGTACATTTAGCTGCATGGACAGAAGTAGAAATACTTAATAAATAGAAATGACAAATAAAGAAAAAAAAGAAAGGGAGAGATGGGCTAAAGCAGGTGTAAATTTTATGCCTTGCGATGAAGATAGTCAAATATATAGTTGGCAAAGGACAAATAGAAAAGCTTCTTATACAACTAAAGAAACAATATCTAAGAAAAATAGAAACCCAAAAAATATGGGTGTTAGACAATCTGATATATGGAATGATAAAAACACAAAAAACTAAAACTCTTGTTACTAAAGACAATAATAATAGTGCTAACTGCATAGCTCCTAATATAATCTACGGATGTTTTGGGGGCTGTGTAGATACTTATTGTTATATGTCTAGATACAATGGTAATAGAGTTTATGTCAATACAAATGTTGATGAGATATTTCAGTCTGTTGTTGATTGGGAAAAAGGTTACTATAAGGAACCTGATCAACAGGACCCTATATATACTATGGTAGATGTTGCATGTAATTCAGATCTTGTATTAATGCAGAAACATATGCCAGAACCTTTGATTAAATATCTTAAACGTTATGATGATCACCCACAGTTAAATACTACAATGGCCACTAAGTATCCGGGATTATTAAAACTAGATGTGAATCATTTTAATAAACCACCACGGGTACGTGTAAGTCTCATGCCTCAGAAGTATTCTAATATATTAGAACCTAAGATGTCAAGTATTTTGAGCCGTATAGATGACATCAACCGGCTTAAAGAATTAGGTTGGGAAGTACATTGTAATTACAGTCCTCTTGTATTTTATCCCGGTTGGAAAGAAGAGTATGATAATCTTTTCTCTATGGTAAAACAAGATGCAGGTATTAATAAGTGTGAGGTAATTGCATTAACCAATCATAAAAATCAAATGGCTAAAGCATCTCCAGAAGCTCAAGAACTTATGAGACGTTCTTATGAAGTCAAGAATCAATCAGGAGTTATGAGATATCCTTTACAACATAAAGGAAGGTTGCTTAATGAATTCAAAAAAATATACAGCAAATACTTTCCTGTGGATACAATACGGTATATATTTTAATATTAATAATATGATAACAATTATTGAATGGAATAGCAGACAACAATTTGCATCAAAAAAATTAGCGTCTGAATATTTTAAAATACCCGTCACTTTAATAGATAAAAGTTTAAAATTAAATAAAGGTGTAACATGTAAAAATAATAAAAGATATAAATTCTCAAAATCTTGGTCCCAGGATGGCCAATCAAGAATATTAAAAACACCGCGCAGTACTACAATGCCTTTTGGTAAATATAAAGGTAAAAATCCTAAAGATATACCTTTGAATTACCTTGTATGGATGTATAAACAAGAAAACTGCCCGTGGTGTGTTAAAAAAGCGCTGAAAGATTTAAAAGAATTAATTAAATAATTTTTTGTTGACTCAGCTAAATTAATTATATTTACACTTTAAAAGTTTATAATATGGGATATTCAAAATCAACAGAAGTAACTAGATCATATCTAGAAACTGCCCCTTTACCAAATCATGGTAAATCTTACACAGTTGTTTCACATAAAGAAGTGATAGACAACACATTGACTCTACTTCAAACAAGTGGATTCGCTATAACAAATGAAACATATAGGTCTAATATGAGAGCTAATGTTGCACAGGGTATTTATTATTTAAGACCCATTAATCCGGTTGATAAAACTATACTGGAAGAAGAAGAACTTGGAATGATGTTTTCCTGGACAAACTCTTATGACAAAAGCACAAGATTTCAATGTGCAATTGGTGCATATGTAAAAGTATGTTCAAACGGCATGGTTGCTGGTGATATGATGAACTATTCAAGAAAGCACACTGGTTCAGCAAACATGGATATTAGAAATCAAATTTCAAATCAAATTAAGAATGCAGAGAAGTACTATGCACGCATAATAAAGGATAAAGATGTTATGAAAACTATGGACATGTGCATAAAAACACAATCTGAACTAGTAGGACGTTTATTCATTGATGAAGATCTGTTAGACACTCAACAAGTATCTTGCATTAAAAAAGAAATAGATAAACCATCATATGATTATGGTGTTGCTAATGATAGTACTTGGGCCTTTTATAACCATGTTACACATGCATTAAAAAAAGCACATCCACGGGATTGGTTAGTTGATCAGCAAAATTTTCATGATTTTATTACAGCAGAATGCTTTAATAACAAAATAAATAATCCCAATAATTTATTTCATTCATATGAATTAAACTTTGATAATACTGAATTAAATATTAATAAAACTGATACTGACTTATCTATAGAAATAGATGAGGATATTACAGAAAAAATGTTAGTTCAGGATATATATATGGGTAGATAAATATGATTTGGTGTCTGGTTATTTTTGGAATAATATTTTGTTTTTACATGACCCACAATAATAATATGGACAACTTTTAGTCCAGGAGATGTAAACCAACAGGGGGGTAAGTTTTTGCATTCTTATTCCCCTTCTCCTATTAAAAAATTAAATATGAACGCAAAAGATAGAAGAGAAGTATAAAATAGTTCATATGCCTGTTCCATTAAGGCGTAGAGGACGACCTAAAAAAGTTATATAATGAAAATTTGGCATATTAGTGATACACATGGATTCCATGAATTATTACAAATACCAGAATGTATTGATATGGTTATTCATAGTGGAGATTGTAGTAATGTAAGAAACCCTTATAACAATGAACCCGAAGTAAGAAAATTTATTGATTGGTTTAGTAGTTTAGATATAAAATATAAAGTATATGTTGCTGGTAACCATGATACTTCAATTGAAAAGAAGTTAGTAACTAAAGCAGATTTTAATGATCACGGTATTGTATATTTAGAAAACGAAACTTATGAAATAGAAGGTATTAAGATCTTTGGATCCCCACATACTCCTCAATTTGGTCAGTGGGCTTTTATGAAAGCTAGAAATAAGTTGGATAGAATTTGGGGAAGAGTAATCCCAGATGATGCCAATATTGTTATTTGTCATGGTCCCCCACGAGGAATGTTAGATTTATCTTATGATAGATATAATGTTTTAGAATTTTGTGGTGATAAGTCACTAATGAACAGGATAAAAGAAGTAGAACCTATATTGGTATTATTTGGCCATATCCACAACAACAAAGATATAGTAAATGCAGGTACTAGAAAGGTATATGGTTTAGATACTATATTCTCAAACGGTTCTGTGGTTACTGATGGAAAATTTGGTAAATTAACAAGTCAAGGAAATATATTTGAAATATGAAAGCAAAAGATAGAAAAGAAAGACCAGTATTTACTGGTGTTATAAAATATTTTCCTAAAGCACTTATGGAAATAGCAAGAGTTTCGCTACAAGGTAATAAACAACATCACCCTGATAAACCTTTACATTGGGATCGTAATAAATCTAATGATGATTATGATGCACTTGCTAGACATCTTATAGATGCAGGCACTATAGATGATGATGGGATTCGTCACACCGCAAAAGTGGCGTGGCGTGCATTAGCATGTTTAGAAAAAGAATTAGAAAATTAATATAATTTAGACAAATGACAAAGAAAATAAGATATTCGTTTAGAAGAAAATGTAGTCAGATAAAGAGAGTGTTGGATTTCTTACCTTTAATCTGGAAAGGATATGATTGGGATTATCATTATGCAGTTGAATTATTTCAACATCAATTAAAACGAATGGCTAATTTTTTGGAATCAGATAAAGCAATGACATTAGAATCAAAAGTTACTGCCTCTAGAATTAGAACTGCTATTGAGTTAATGGGTAAAGTATATGATGAAAAGTATGGAGCAGAATATATAGATGATATTGAATTTCTTTATGGTAAAACCAAATATGAGTTTGTTGAGTTAGAAGAAAAAGATGAGAAAGGAGACTCATATTATGAAATGGTTCATTCAAATGAATTAGCAGTAGATGAACAACATCAAAAAGAAATTGATGAAGTAAGACATCAAATGTTTTTAAGAAGTAGAGATAAACAAAAACGTGCTCATAAATTATTATGGGACTTTGTGGAGCATAACATTCAAAGATGGTGGGACTGATATGAAAATTAAAATTGTAAAAATAATAGGTC
>ENA-OUOG01004471-OUOG01004471.1-marine-metagenome-genome-assembly--contig:-NODE-4471-length-12020-cov-4.697396_pt1 | contig 12020 bp, 13 predicted proteins | sample MGYA00248635_ERZ508505 | MGnify/ENA primary metagenome ERZ508505 (study PRJEB26176, sample SAMN06267871) | marine metagenome | isolation source: Saanich Inlet, British Columbia, Canada | place: Pacific...
CTGGCCGTGGGGCTAAAGCGCGGGGTTAATGCCATGCTTTGTCCGCTTGTCAGCGCCCGTTGATTAGCGCCATCTTGATCCATAACAGCAAGACGTTTAACCCGATTATTCTTTTGGCCACTTTCCGACACATAAACAATACGCGTATCGAAATAACCTTTCTCACCAGTCATACGCTCATAAATGGCGTCAGCAACTAAATGCGCGACACGGCGCCAATTATCCTTTGTTGTGAAAAACTGAAGGCCCGTCATTTGCTGTTGCGCCACAATATCCCACAAACGAAACTCAACGCGCAACCGACCATCTGGCTGAATTTGTGCACGCCCAGTGACCAATGCCAATGCATTAATAATGCGCCAGTCACCAAATCGAGGCCGCTCGCTCACCCCGACTGAAGTTTGAACAAACGCATCGCGATTTAAAGATCGAAACAAACCCGTCCTCTCAAGGTCTGCGGTCACAACTTTGGAAATCTGCGCACCGATATCTTCCTCGTCGCTAAAGTCCAAAACCGCAATTGGCAAAGGGTCAACATTACCTTGAGTAATTTCAATTTCTAACAAAGCCAAAGATGCGTTCGTCGAACTCACAAAGAAGGCTAATAGAAAGGCTAATAATTTTATCGACTTTAAACCACTCATTTATCCACCTAACATTTGGAGCGGATCAAAACCAAATTTGATCTCGCGCCATCCTTTGTATTTTTCGGCTGGCAATTTAAAAGGCTGACATCGCCTAATAGCACGCAACACGCTCTCTGCAGCCGCCCTAAAATAAGGATCGCCTAGTTTCTCGCGATTGACAACCGTAGGGCCAGCAACCACCATACCATCGACTGACATTGACACAACAACTTCAACGCGCAAGTTCTCTCCGTTTTTCGCACCAGCTGGGAAACTCCAACATTTGATAAATTGTGCTTTAAACAAATCAATTTCACTTATTGTTATTTCTTCTGCCTCCTCCATATCGTCTTTTGGGGCGACGGGGTCATCAGGCGTTTTATCAAGCAGTGCTTGAACTTGTGATAAGTCCAAAATCGGCTTTGGCGGTGTTTCCTCTTTCGGTGGCACAGGCGTTACCAATTCTGTTTTTGGAGGTGCGGGCATAGGTTCTTCAGGCACTTTACGATCTTCTTTTTTAGGCTCAGCTATAGGCTCAGGCCGCTTTTCGACGGGCATTGGTGCCGCTTCTTGCTTCACAACCTTTGGCGGCGCAGGTTTGGGCTCCAAAACAGGTGCTTTGACAGGTTGCTTTTCGGGTACAGGCTCCTGTTTAACCGGTTCTTTTTTGCGCGTTAAACTTGTTAACTCGCTGAGTGAAACAATTTCAACAGGCAATGGCTCAGAGATCATCGGGGTTTGGCGTAATTGAGGGGTTGAGACCAAAGCAACCAAGAGCAACACTCCATGCAAACAAACCGATATTAGAATATCTTGGCGATCGAGAGCGCCAGCACTCACTTTTTGCTCCCTTTTCCTTTATCGGACATATCAGTAACCAAAGCCACGCGACGAAACCCAGCTGAATTTATACGAGCAACCGTATCTGCAACCCGGCCATAAGCGACAGCTTCATCCCCACGAACATAAATGCGTTGATCATATCCTGTATTTGTAATCGCCCGAAGTTGTGCAATTAACCGCGCTGGATCAACCATAGTTTCCTGAACAAAAACCTCACCTTTTTTGTTGATCGTTATCACCAAAGGCTCTTCTTCACCGCGCAAAGGAGAAGCCTCTGCCTTAGGCAAGTCAACCGGCACTCCCACCGTCAGCAATGGTGCCGCGACCATGAAAACAATTAATAAAACCAACATTACATCGACCATAGGCGTAATGTTAATCTCACTCATTGGCGCGCGCCTAAGCGGTAAGCGACTTGATGCCTGAACACGGGATTGGGTTGAAAAATTTCCGGCCATGACCTACGCCCTAGCCTTTTTCTTTATGGCGACGAATAAAGCCAATAAAATCATCCGCAAAAATATCCATCCGTCCACCCAACCGCATGATGGATGCATTAAAAGCATTATAGGCTATCACTGCCGGTATAGCGGCAAGAAGCCCTAAGCCAGTGGCAAATAGCGCCTCGGCAATACCGGGGGCAACCACTGCTAAATTTGTGTCACGCGAGAGAGCAATAGCCTGAAAGCTATTCATAATGCCCCAAACCGTTCCAAAAAGACCAATAAACGGGGCAACGGCACCAACAGTGGCCAAAAACAGCATGCGCGATTCAAGCGCACCCACTTCACGACCAATTGCGCGCGTTAATGCACGGTCTATTAATTGCTCTGTCTCAGACGTTATTTTTCCGTTTTTGCTCGTATCGGCCCGTGACCATTCACGCATTGCTGACACAAAAAGCCCCGACAAGGGATGCTCGGGTCCTGCGCTTGCCTCTTTATATAATTGCTGAATTGAACCGCCTGACCAAAATTGCGTCTCAAAAACATCAGCGAGCTTATTAAAGCGTCGGACTTTTCGCCATTTTTCAATGATGATTGCCCAACTTAAAATCGATGCAAAAGTCAAACCTAGCATGACCAGCTGAACAACCCAGTCTGCGCGGAAAAATAAAGCCAGCAGAGAAAAATCGGTATGTGCCATCGCCTCTCCCGCTTGCTCTATAATTACTGGATCCATCACACACTCCTAAAGCAAAAATTCGTAAATCAACAATCCGACACCAAGACACCATATGATTAAAAATCATAAGACAAATTCATAAGTTACAGATCACAACCTCTAAACATAAAATGTGACAAAACTTAGACTATCGCTAACTAAGACCCTAATTTCATGGGCCCTTACATCGTTTTATTATGTCTCGATTCTCGTTAGCGCTGAAACAACCGATTGAGGCAATCTCCGCGCCTTGCCGGCCATATCAATACACGCAGCATTAACCGTTGCACGCCAAATAACATCATCCCCAAGATAGATCTCTTGCTCAGCAACCAAGCGCGCCCCACGTGCTTTGGTAAAGCGCGTCATGACCGTTAGCATATCATCTATGCGCGCTGGGGCCAGAAATTGAATATCCATATGCGTGACCGCAAAGGCAAGGGGTGGCTCGCCCATAGCCAAAGCCCGATGGTGAATACCATTATCTCTTAGGCAATCACTGCGACCACGTTCGGCAAATTTCAAATAATTGGCATGATAAACAATACCGGAAAAATCTGTATCCTCGTAGTAAACCCGTACATTTATTTTATGCCAAGCTTGAGACATTACATTAACCCTCATCACCATCAGCATTGAGGAAGAGATCCGGCCCATCTTGGCTTGGCGGTATTATACCCAGATGCGCAAAGGCAACGGGCATAAGCTGACGGCCGCGCGGGGTACGATTAATAAACCCAAGTTGTAAAAGATAAGGTTCCACAATGTCTTCGAGCGCATCGCGCGGCTCACTCAAAGCCGCGGCAATTGTATCAATCCCAACTGGTCCACCAGAAAATTTATCAGCAATCATTCGCAGATAACGATGATCCAAGCCATCAAGTCCTTGGGCATCAACATCAAGCCTGTTCAAGGCCAAATCAGCAACCGCGGCAGAGACAACATCTGCATCTTGAAGATCAGAAAAATCACGCACTCGCCTCAACAAACGCCCCGCAATCCGAGGCGTCCCACGCGCACGACGCGCAATCTCAACCGCCCCATCATCGCTTAAATTCATGCCGAGCAATTCAGCATTGCGCCGAACGATCAATGTTAATTCATCAACATCATAAAAATTGAGATAGACCGGAATTCCAAATCGATCTCGGAGCGGTGTTGAAAGTAATCCAGAACGCGTCGTTGCGCCCACTAAGGTAAATGGCGGTAAGTCAATTTTGACAGACCGCGCCGCAGGCCCCTCGCCAATAATCAAATCAAGTTCATAATCCTCCATTGCCGGATAAAGAATTTCCTCAACAGCAGGACTAAGGCGATGAATTTCGTCGATAAACAAAACGTCATGGGCCTCAAGGTTGGTTAACAAAGCAGCCAAGTCGCCCGCTTTAGTTATGACTGGCCCGGACGTAGAGCGAAAACCCGTTCCCATTTCACGCGCAATGATTTGCGCCAATGTTGTTTTTCCCAACCCGGGCGGACCTGCCAATAATACATGGTCCAACGCCTCTTTGCGCTTGCGTGCGGCGCCTACAAATACAGATAAGTTTTCGCGCGCTTTTTTTTGACCAATAAACTGATCTAAGGTTTTGGGGCGCAGTGCTGCGTCTATGTCTTCTTCACCCGGAGCACGGTCTATCAATCGATCACTCATTGAGATAGCTCCCTTAATGCGCCTTTAATTAGACCCTGCATATCGAGATCAGCATTTTCGTTTCGTAAATGCTGCAAAGCCATATAGGCGGCATTGCGCTGATAACCCAAATTCACCAATGCCGACAGAGCGTCATCTAAAGCACCTGAAGCAATCGAAACAGCACCGTCTGGAACATTAAATTGTGGCGCGGGTGCCTTATCTTTTAATTCTTGCACAACACGTTGAGCCACTTTAGGACCGACACCTGGTGTACGCGCAATTGCAGCCTTGTCCTGTGCGGCGATCGACTCTGCCAGAGCCGAAGGCGTTAAAATACCAAGCACAGCAAGCGCAACTTTCGCACCAACCCCTTGCACGCCCATTAATAACTTAAACCACTGCCGCTCTTCGTCTGAGAAAAATCCAAACAAACGAAATTGATCTTCGCGAACATATGTCTCGATTGACAGACTAACCACTTCACCCTTTTGCGGAGCTTGTGCCAAAAAACTACTCGTGACCTCAACAAGATAACCAACGCCGTTAACATCTATAAGCACAGCATTATCTCGCTCACCAAGATAGGTACCTGTCAAAAACCCAATCATAAAACCGCCTTCACACGCGACGTTAAATTTTGTGTCATATGCGCGTGACAAATCGCAATAGCCAAAGCATCTGCTGCGTGTTCATTATTAATATCAGCTTTGGGCAAAAGCATTGAGAGCATTGCGAGTATTTGTCGCTTATCCGCATGCCCAGCACCTGTAACGGTTTTTTTAACTGCGGTAGGCGCATATTCGGCAACAGAAATACCAAATCGCGCGGGCGCCAAAAGTGAAATCGCACGGGCTTGCCCGAGCTTTAGTGTTGCGGCACCATCTTTGTTTACAAAGGAGTTTTCAACTGATGCCTCGCGGGGTTGCCATTGCAACAAGACATCGCGCAGACCTTCATCTAATTCCAGCAAGCGCTCGGCAAGCGAAAGACGCGCATTGGATTTAACCGCCCCATTTGCAATATGAATAAGCTTTCCCTGAGACACCTCGATCACGCCCCAGCCTGTGACACGTAAACCAGGGTCAAATCCGACAATACGGCGCGTTTGCTCACTCATCACACTGCCACCGGCTAAGCCGATAATCTTTCCATTGTTTCATCCGCAATATCGAAATTGGCATAAACATTTTGCACATCATCGACATCGTCGAGCGCATCCATAAATTTAAGAACTTGTTCAGCAGCGTCATCGACAACATCAATACTATTTTGAGGTCGCCAGATCATTTGCGCTGAACTTGGCTCACCCAATTTTTCTTCTAAAGCGCGGGCAACACTGTGTAACTCATCGGGCGCACAAAAAATCTCATGGCCATCATCACTTGATACAACATCCTCAGCACCCGCCTCGATGGCTACCTCAAAAACAGTCTCAGCCTCCGCGGCGCTTGCTGGATATTCAATCGCGCCAACTCGGTCAAACATAAAGGCGACAGAGCCCGTTTCACCCAAATTGCCGCCATTCTTTGAAAATGCGGAGCGCACCTCGCTCGCCGTCCGATTACGATTATCCGTAAGCGCTTCAACAATCACGCCTATGCCGCCAGGGCCAAAGCCTTCATAGCGGATTTCCTCATAAGCTTCCCCATCTTTATCAGCACTTTTCTTAACTGCGCGTTCAATATTATCTTTAGGCATATTTTGCGCGCGCGCTGCCAAAATAGCCGAACGCAAACGCGGGTTAGAGTCAGGATCTGGCATGCCAAGCTTGGCAGCAACAGTGATTTCCTTGGCTAATCGCGCAAAAATGCGGGCGCGCTTTTTGTCTTGCGCTCCCTTACGGTGCTGAATATTTTTAAATTTTGAATGGCCAGCCATGGGCGTCCTCACTTTATTTCTATGAACGCGACAAATTTTTGCGCGTTCTCAATTTATTTTTTGAATAATTAAACCAAATCAACCTCATCAATATAGGTTAATATTTAAGGCCAATTATAGCATTTCGAATCACCAAATAGGTTACCCTGTTCAATGCGTTCTTGCCAGCCTTCCGCCTTCGCGGAACGGCACAATATGTTTTGCCAGCCCCGAACGCTCATCGGTCTCAACAATAACCCCACATAATGTGGGTGGGCCATCAGCAGGCTGCATGCGCCCATTGCGCATTTTTGACACGAAACGATTGAGCGGCTCATCTTTTTGCATACCAATCACACTGTCATAATCACCACACATACCCGCATCCGTTTGATAGGCAGTGCCACTTGGTAAAATTTGTGCATCGGCGGTGGGGACATGGGTGTGTGTTCCAACAACAAGCGTTGCCTTACCATCGCAGTGATGCCCCATAGCCATTTTCTCAGAGCTCGCTTCAGCATGAAAATCAACAATAATAGCGTCAGCCATATCGCGCAGAGGGCAATTTGCAAGCTCTCGCTCGACACGCACAAATGGGCAATCAAGCGATTCCATAAATAATTGACCCATCGCATTTACGACCAGAATGTTTTTATCTCCAACCGAAAAAAGCCCAACGCCACGCCCAACCGTTCCATCGGGAAAGTTAACAGGCCGCAATAAACGCGGCTCGCGATCGAGATAGCCCTGAACCTCTGTTTGATCAAAAACATGGTTTCCAGTCGTTATAACATCAACGCCGCTGTCAAAAAGAGCATCTGCTATTTTGCTTGTAATGCCAAAACCACCTGCAGAATTCTCGCCATTAACAATAACAAAATCAAGATGATGGGTGTTGCGCAAGCGGGGCATAGCCTGAATGACAGCTTCTCGTGCGGCCCGCCCCATAATGTCGCCCAAAAATAAAATACGCATTGTGACTTTCTTCTATCTTCTATGTTTATGATCATTAAAGCGGCTGATTTAAATATCTACGCCAATCTTGGCAAAAGCCGCCTTATTAATCCAATGAATATCACGGGGCGTCATAATGGCATCCAAACGCTCATCATGCGCATCCATGGGGCAGTTTTCGACCTCTTGAAACGAAAATGCAAGTCCCAGAGCACAAACATCCGAATTTTGACGACGTTGTGAAAGGTAAATATCATAATAACCTCCACCGCGACCAAGCCGGCCGCCATCGCGGTCAAACGCAAGCAATGGAACAAGCAAGAGTGAAGGCAAGACGACAGCTCCATCTGGCTCAGGGACATTAAATGACCCAACCGTCATAGACGCCCTAGGCGTCCAAGTGCGAAATGACATATCTTTGTCAGAGGCCTCTTCATCATTATTTAAAGCACGCGTTGGCAAGGCAACCGTATGGCCTGCATTGTGGCAATGCTCGAGGAGATCATGTGTCGCAATTTCGCTCCCAACAGACCAATAGCCCCCAATGGTGAGCAGACTATGCGAACGAATAGACATCACAAATTGTGCTAAAAGCAGGGCAGCATCGGAAACGCGCTGTATTGAGTTGAGCATCTTACGCTGATGAAGGTTCTTTTCGCGTAATGCAGATTTATCCAGCATTTTCAAACCCCATAGCAAATTCATTACATTTGGGCCGCACATTTTGGCCGCAAAGCCCATAAGCCCGTGCCAAACATTCTGTACCCATCATAATAAGCGGAACCGCCCTGGCCGTTTAGCATGATCCTCGGAGACCTACATAAGTAGGTGGGCACCGTGTGCGCCAGGCCACAGCCTAACACAGGGACAGCTCCCTTAAGGATCGTAAGGTCCCGAGCGTTATATGCATTCTCGAACCGGGCAGTCCCTAAAATTTAAGTCACGTTCCCCTTTAAAGCGCTTTGAACAAGAAAGACTTGGCTTCAAAACACCTCAGGATCAACACATCATTATCATATCTCATAAAATATGGACGCTGGGAAATTGTTATTTCATCCATGTTACAAAACATAGTGCGCAATAGTTAGTAAAGAGCCTAAAGTGGCGCATTATCAGCATCGGGCGGGCTGGTCAGCTCCGCCGCTCCTGAACCGGTCGGCTCCGCCTTGGAAGTAACGACGGCACCACTGGCGTCATTGGCGTCACTGGAAGGCGCAACCAAACCCGCAACAATGGCAGTCAACTGATCCAATAAGCCCGCTATCTGTGCGTCATCATGGATCATTTTTTGTTCCATCAGCTCCATATCATTGGTCTTATTCTCATATTTTTGGAGCATGAGCTTTGCTTCTGATCTTGCCTTTTCCCGATCATCCATGAGGCTGAGGGCTGCCAACATTAAAATTTGACTATCAGAGGCATCGCGCGCTTGGGCGCGAAGGTCACTAATAAAGGCACTTAAATCATGCGCTAGTGCTTCAATGCGCGCCTCATCACCATCATCCACACGAACCGTTAACGGCCGCCTGGCAATGACCAGGTCCAACTCAGCCATTTTTAAGAAGCTCCTCGTTCAACTCATCGATCATCGAAAGTGCCCGTTCAACAGCTCCTAATGCCTTGCTATTTGAATGTTCAGCATCAGCATTTTGACGCCGTGTTTGAGAGAGTTCTGCACGTAAATGAGCATTGGCTTGATCAAGACGCGTATTTTCGTCCGAAATCGCCTTAAAACGCGCCTGAATTCGGCCATCCAATTGTGAAATAGCCTCCGCTAAACGCTCTAAAGATTTTCCCGTCTGTTGCATGTTCATCCCTTTGAGCTAACTGTAATCGAAGCTGAACTCACGGGCAAGCGATAGGTCAACTTAGCGAAGGTTCTCAGAGATTTTATAGAATAATTAAGAGAAAAATATCCAGAGGATAACGACACAGCTCAACGAATCTGGCATTGACTATATTGGCTGTTGAAGCCATGTTGCGGCGTTGACGACGACTGATAGTTAAAGATTGATGGCGAGTAATAATTAATTGGCAAATGAAATCTACCAAAGTGCCTCCAATTGATGACAACACGCCTAAGAACATCGTGATTTTATCAAATGAGTTTGTTGCGTCATTATTTTTAGAAACAGAATATTTAAACGCATTTTCGTCTTAATTATTCTCTCTAGCCGTTTTATCACTATGTAAGGTAATCGGCACTGTGAAGGAAAAAATCGATGGCTGATAGCAGCAATCTTGATCTGACCCAACTTAAAAATATGGCGAATGCAATTCGCGCTCTCGCAATGGACGCCGTTGAAGCCGCCAAGTCAGGCCATCCCGGCATGCCAATGGGGGCAGCAGATTTTGCAACAGTCCTGTTTGCGCGACATTTAAAAATTGATCCACTCAATCCCGATTGGCACGACAGAGACCGCTTTGTGTTGTCAGCTGGTCATGGTTCAATGCTTCAATATGCGCTCCATTACTTAATGGGCTATAAAGACATGACCATTGAGCAAATTAAAAACTTTAGGCAATTAGGCGCAATTACCGCCGGACATCCAGAATATGGGCATGTCGCTGGTGTTGAAACAACAACTGGCCCGCTAGGACAAGGCCTTGCAACAGCTATAGGTATGGCATTGGCCGAGCGTATGATGAATGCACGTTTTGGTGACGATCTTGTGGATCACCGCACCTATGTGATCGCCTCTGATGGTGACCTAATGGAAGGTGTTAGCCATGAAGCGATTGGTCTGGCAGGCCATTTAAAATTATCGCGCCTTATTGTTCTTTATGATGACAATGATATTTCAATCGACGGCCCCCTCTCGCTGGCTGAATCTGGTGATGCACTTATGCGATTTGAAGCAGCCGGCTGGAACGCGACACGCATTGACGGACATGACTTTGAAGCCATTGACGCCGCTATTGAAGCCGCAAAAACCAGTGACAAACCAACACTCATCGCGTGCAAAACAGTTATTGGTTTTGGCGCACCTAACAAACAAGGCACATCTGGCGTGCACGGCGCACCGCTTGGGGGTGACGAGATCCAACTCACCCGTGACACGCTAGGCTGGTCACATGCACCATTTGAAATACCTTCCGATATTCTTGATGCTTGGCGTATGGCTGGCAGAGCGAATGTGCCTTTACGCAAAGCGTGGGAAGAGCGCCTCGAGAGCCAACCATCAGACCGACATGTCCGCTTCTTGCGCACCATGAAAGGCGACTTGCCGAGCGCCCTGCCCGAAACTGTCGACAGTTACAAGCGTCAGCTAGACAAAGATAAGCCCAAATGGGCAACCCGCAAATCATCTGAAGAAGCACTCAAAGCGCTTGTTCCAAGCGTACCAGAAATGGTTGGTGGTTCTGCCGACTTGACCGGATCAAACAATACACGCACACCGGAACAAGAAGCCGTCTCAGCTGATCATTACGAGGGCAGCTTTATTCATTATGGGATCCGCGAATTTGGTATGGCCGCTGCTATGAATGGCATTGCGCTTCACGGTGGTCTTATTCCTTATTCAGGTACATTCTTAGTCTTTTCCGATTATTCGCGGCCAGCAATTCGCCTTTCCGCACTGATGCAGCAGCGCACCATTCATGTGCTTACACATGACAGTATCGGACTAGGCGAGGACGGACCCACGCACCAGCCTGTCGAACATTTAGCAGCCCTTCGTGCCATACCCAATGTGAATGTTATGCGACCAGCTGATGCAATTGAAACACTAGAGTGTTGGCAAATTGCACTTGAGAGCAAGGACACACCGAGCGCAATGGCACTCACACGACAGGCCCTGCCCGCCATTCGCTCTTATAGCGAGAAAAACCTCTGCGCTTATGGTGCATATGAAATTGTGAGCGAGTCGCAAGCCAGCGTAACATTATTGGCAACAGGTTCAGAATTAGCAATCGCCATGGATGCGCGTCAGCAACTCGAAGAAAAAGGCATTAAGACACGCGTTGTCTCTGTCCCTTGCTTTGAACTGTTTGAAAAACAAAGCGCTTCTTATCAAAGCGAAACGTTAGGCGACACGCCAGTTCGCATTGCCATCGAAGCGGCCATTCGCCAAGGCTGGGATCGTTTCTTGCGCCCTGGCGATACATTTATTGGCATGTCATCATTCGGCGCCAGCGCGCCAGCCGAAGCCCTTTATGCTCACTTTGGCATTACAGCTGATGCAATTGTAAGCGCAGCAACGGCATCTCTTGCAGAGGCCGCACCGGAAGAATAAAAGGACCATTAACCTATAATATCGAGATGAATTAAAGATTAGCTCTGGAGGAAAGATCATGACAGTACGGGTTGCCATTAATGGCTTTGGACGCATCGGACGGCTTGTTTTACGCGGAATTATTGAAAGCGGTCGCAAAGACATTGAAGTGGTCGCAATTAATGATCTTGGCTCGGTAGAAGCCAATGCGTTGCTCCTACAATATGATAGTATCCACGGGCCATTTCCAGTTAAAGTCAAATCAACAAAATCAAGCATGAATGTCGGCCGCGGACCCATAAAAGTCTTTGCAGAACGTAACCCTGCAGACCTTCCTTGGAAAGAACTCGGTATTGATATAGCTCTTGAATGTACTGGCATTTTTACAGCACGCGAACAAGCCATGCTCCACGTTGAAGCTGGCGCGAAAAAAGTGCTCATTAGCGCCCCGGCAACGAATGCAGACTTAACCGTTGTTTACGGCGTTAATCATAAGAAGCTGAGAAAGAGTCATAAGATTGTTTCAAATGCCTCTTGCACAACCAATTGCCTCGCCCCTGTTGCCCAAGTGCTTAACCAATTATGCGGCATTGAGCGCGGGTATATGACAACAATCCATGCCTTTACAGGCGACCAGCGCACTGTTGATACACTGCACAGCGACCCCCGCCGTGCACGCAGCGCTTCGCTCTCAATGATCCCAACCTCAACCGGCGCCGCCAAAGCAGT
>ENA-OUOG01004473-OUOG01004473.1-marine-metagenome-genome-assembly--contig:-NODE-4473-length-12018-cov-3.208274_pt1 | contig 12018 bp, 12 predicted proteins | sample MGYA00248635_ERZ508505 | MGnify/ENA primary metagenome ERZ508505 (study PRJEB26176, sample SAMN06267871) | marine metagenome | isolation source: Saanich Inlet, British Columbia, Canada | place: Pacific...
ATTTGTTCCTTGCATAGCACCTTCCCAAATCTTGTGGAAGATATTACCAATACCATTCGCAGTAGATGTAACAATAATCTTAGTTTCTTTACCAGATGATACTACAGGATAAGTTGATGTATAGAATTCAGCTGCACGTTCTACAAATGCAAATTCGTCAAGGTACAATAAGTTAACAGACATACCACGAATAGAAGAACCTGATGTAGCTGCTGCTACAATTCTTGAGTTATTACTAAATTCAATCGATCCTTTATTAAGTGCTTTACATCCTGGTTGTAAAAAGAATGGAATATTCTCAAGCATTAATGTAATACGGCCAAGCATTTCGCGAGCTGTGGCACCCTTGTTTGCCATTACAGCTATCGTTTTTTCAGAATGAAATAAAGCATACCATAGAAGATAAGCGCAAGCAGAGATAGACTTACCTGACTGTCGACAAGCAAGAACAATATTAAATCGATTACCATTGAAGTGTTTGAACATTTCTTGTTGATATTGATATAGTTTAAATGAAACTAATCCTTTATCTAGTGCAATTACTTTAACATAGTTCTCGCAAAAGTACACAGGATCGTGCATGCATTTTGCGTATTCTTGAATAAGATTTTGATCCCATTGTTGGTTAACTCCATCACGCTTGACGTTGGGGTTACCAAGATAGGATTCATTCTGAATCAGACTTGACATCGATTATTTCACTTTCTTTTTGTAACATCTTTTGCAAATCTGCAGTAGATCCTACAAATATATTATTTTGTTGATGCTCGACTTGTTTTGCTTCTTTGGTGGGTTGAGTGATATCTTTATGCTTTTTATTAAGGTCCATTAACTTATCGTTAATGTCAGCAATATTCTTTAACATACCTGCAAGGACTTCATAGGCACGTGGATGTTCTGACTCGCGAGCTACGTGCATCATATCTTCTAAACCTTCCCTGCCTTTTTCAATTAGATCGTAATAAGTTTCGCGAGAATAATCATAGTCACTTTTTACATTATCATCTTTATCTTTCATTGTGCACTATCCAAAAGATTAGTTTCAAATCCAAAGTCAGAATCAGCTAATCCAAAAGTATTAATAGGATTTGGAATTACTTGAACTGTCTCTAAGTATAGATCAGAATCTGCTAATCCAGTATTAATATCGTATAGATTTGCATTTGCTGTACGAATAATTCCAGATGTAGAAATTGGTCCATGAAAACTTACTTTCATTTCAAAATCAAGAGAATAGATAATTGTTCTACGGCTTTCTACCATTCCTTCAAAATCATCTTGGAAAGCAAGTCCCTGTATAATAATAGGTATATCTTCTTTAAAGTCCGGATACTCTGTAGGAAATGGTTTAATTGTCAATGTGTATTGTGGATTAAAATACGGTAATACTTGTTCTACAACTTGCAATGCATCATCTTGAGATTTAGCATAGATATTCAGCTGAAAATTAATTGTATACGGTACCGGTGGAAAAAACTTCTGACGATTACTTGTAGAAGTACCGGTGGTATTAAAAGAACTGGTCTTAGTTAACTGCCGAGTTGTGTCATACGTAAAGTTCGTAATTTCAAAAGACATTCTTGGTAGCTTGATTGCAACTTGAGTATCTGTTGTTAAGTCTGGATTCTCACGTATACGATCGAGATATTTTCTCTTTGGTGCATAAGACAATGGTACCTTGACCTGACTTACTACTTGGCCAGAGCTATTCTGTCTAAGTACATAGATGTTATTAAACATGCGACCAAACATGGCCACACATTTACGTATCTTTTCGTGATAAAAATAAGTACCGAACATTAGCTTTTATAAATCTCTGTAAGTTTATCTTCAAAGGCCTCGACCTTCGTCAATCTATCTGGCCAAAGAATATACTCTTTCTCTGGATTCTTCTTAAGATTATTTAACAATGGAATAACTGCATTGTATAATCTATCTAATTTATCTTGATTTGTAGTGGCAGTTGTAGCAACCTGAGATACTTCTGCAGTTGCTTTTTGTACAGCTTCTAGTTCTGTCTCATCAACAGCAGTAAACCCAAAATCGAAAAAATCTTCACTCATTAGTTATTCTCCGGATCGCCAAATGGGTTATTCTCAGTAAAATCAAGAAAGTCAACAGTCAATGTACTAAAGTCATCGTTCTGTTCGTTATTAGAAATCTGATTTTCTTCAGTAACGGCTGTTACAGTTCCTGACGCTCCGCTAGTAGCACCAATGACAAGTGATCCAGTTACAAAAGTATGATAATTACCATCATCTGCACCAACATGAATTAAATGTACTTTATAATCAGAGTCAGAAAACTTTGCAACTTCGCCAGACATGACAACACCAGATGGAAGCGTTTGAGTAACATTTTCTCCAACAATAAAATTAACTGCTACTGGATCTGCAATTGTAATGTTAGGAGCAGTAATATACCCACCACCAGAATCTGTAATATTTACAGCAGAAATCTTTCTAGTATCATTATCTAAAACTGCTGCAGCTATAGCTCTAAAATCAACTGGAGTTCCGGTTGGAGCATCAATCGTAGCCTCAGGCGTGCTTATATAACCACCACCAGAATCAGTTAAACTAACATTATTAACTCTTCCATTTACTAAATTTAAAACACTTGCTGTTGCTCTAAAATCTTCAGGAGTGCCAGTTGGCGCGCTCACTGTTACTGCAGGTGTTGAAGTATAACCAGAACCAACATTCGTAATGGTATCATTCGTAACTTCGCCAAAGTAACCAATAGAAGCAACTGCTGTTGCAGTATCTATTTCAAAATCAAGCCCCCAAGTAATTGTGCTTGTTCTGTTATTTTCATTTAGAACGTAAGCAATATCATCAATATAAGCTTCGTTAGTAGATATACTAGTACCGGTTCCCGGTATTTGATCATTTACTAACGTCACATTATTGTTAATCAACGGTGTACCATTACCACTAATAAAACTGCCAAATCCAGCATCCCCGACGTATAAGCCATTGCGGTACAATCGTGTTACAGAAGCAAACGTGGTAGGACTATTAGCATAATAGTATCTCTGTATTACTATATAATTCCAACCAGATATTAGGATATTAGAAAAAGTTCTTACAGTTATATTCGAATAATTAGGATCCGTCGCGGTGCGCGTCACGAGATCATCGCCGACATTATAGATTGATGTGTTTTGTGGTCCGTATACTACTCCCCAATCTGTCGTATTTGACGCCCAGTCATCGTCAGAATATACGAAAAATGAAATATACGTAGATGTTCCACCATTATAATATGTAGTATCTAGATCAAAATTCTCATTTGTAAAAGTTGATTCTCTAAATTTATAAGACCTAGATCCAAATTTAGCTTGTTCAGTTGTTACATTATCACTAATTGGTGGCGGCGGATCGATTGTAATTGTAGGTGGAGACGTATAATAATACCCACCGCTATCGATATCAATTCGAGATAATTGATCTCCACTCATAACAGCTGTTAGTTGTGCTGGAGCGACAGGTGCTGTAGGAAGATCGATTGTAATTGTAGGAACAGAATCATAATAATACCCGCCGCTGTCAATTGATATACTAGCAACTCTTTTTAAAGATGCAGACAACGTAATTTCAGCTGGAGCAATAGGAGCAGTTGGTAAGTCAATAGTTACAGTAGGTGTAGAACTGTAAGCATCACCTGAATCTGTTAATGTAATATTGGTAATACCTGTCATGATATACTCACTGTAGCAGTTGCGGGTCTAGGACCGGTCCCAGTTGTAAGAATATACTTATATGCGTACTCGGCTTCAATATTATCAATCTCAGTAATACCTGTATCGAGATCTTCATCATTATATTCAAACAATGTACATCTCATCTTAAAGACAGGAAGATTGCTTAATTGATAGAATGGTTGCTCATGCTCAACGTGCATAATCTCAAATAGTTTGTTTGTCATTGGAAGAAAAATAAGGTCACCTTCGAGTGGTCTAACAGCTGTAACTTCATTATCCATTCGAGAAACTTGCTGAGTCCATCTACGGCGAGAAACTACGAATGTTGCTTCATCTCGAATCTCAACTCCAAATCTTGTAAAGAGATCTCCTTCTCCTTCAAATCCTTCAACGTTCTCAATATACATCTCAATCTTATGAGACGAATTAAAACGAGATGGAATATCATCTCCAAAAATCTTATCTTCGTTAACGATGTCTCTTGGCAAGTAATAGACGTCTTGCCCGTACATCTTCAACGCTTCAATGACGATGTCTTCGTATAGATTCTGTTCTGATCTGACCGCGTCAGAGAAGTATAAGTTTCTCATATTAACCTACAAAGAAATCTGATGGCATTTCGTGCTCAAGACGAATTGCTTCTCTCAGTCTATCGATATCAGTTGTAGCATCGTCAAACAGTTGACGGCCATTCAACATGACACCACCCGGTAGTTGCATTCCTTCGAATTTAATTAAGTTAGCACCCCACTGTTGCTTGATCAAAGCTGTGGTATATTCTTTCAGCCACATATCGTTATAGATCGAAGTGTTTGTTTCAGGATCCAAGATCTTATAGACTTCGGCTACAACATAGTCACCTGCAATGATATCTCCATCAGCAAAATCTCCGAAGATATAAAGTCTATTTTCTCTACGTGAAAACTGAACTTGTGGGTGTCCATTTAACTTCATGTCAAGTAGAGACAAGTACTGCTGCATCTGCTCGTAATAAGCAAGATCACCAGCAAAATGAATCAACGAGGCCATATCATTTAACATCATCTGGTATTTGATGTCAAAGAAGTTCCGGCCTTGATTGAAGTTAGAAGCTAATGGAAATAGTTTTGAGACATAAGTGATATTCGAATCAAGAGTAATATACTCATTGGCAATATCAGCAGATGTTACTTGATGTTTCAGATACGTACGAAGTGTCGCATCAGAATGATATTCTTGATAGTACTGCAGAGCTTCATCGACTCTGTCTTCTAGCTGATCCTCATCGACGTTAATTTCAACGACGGGATCACCCAGTCTTCTTTTACAGTAGTCGATTAAACCCTGCCGTGTTGATGGATTAGCCATAGAAGATTCCTTTAAATGTTCTATAGCTATTTATATCAATTTAAAACTTTATCTTTAATCTTCTTCGCAATTTCTTTGATTTGAGAATCACTAAATTTCATGACTTTATCATTCAGTCTATCTGCAAGTTGACCATCAGTACCACCAATACGAATTGGACTATATACAGTACGTACTTCTCCATTACGATAGAAATCAAAATACTCTGGATACGAAACATTCTTTTCAAATGTTGATCCCATAATCACAAGACCTGGCTTATCAAAAGCTCGAGCCATGTGTTGGCCTACAGAATCGACACCAACAAAGTAATCACATTCATTGATGATTGCCATCCAACCTCTAAGATCTAAACCAGATGGAATCACACTTTTTTGGTCTTTTTCAGATAAAAGTTGTGGTACACCAAAATAAAAACAACCAAACTTTTCCGGTAGTTCGTCAATGAGTTTTAGGTAATCTTCTTGATACATACTACGCTGAGTCTGATCAGAGAATACTTTATTCTCGTTGATATTTGCACTCGCACCATATGGTTGAATCACAACGATCTTATCTTTCTTGTGTTCTTTCTTAACCATTGCAATTGTTTCTTTCGCAATCATTACTTCATTAGTATGAAGATATAATTTTGGCGGTGTCAAATCGCTATGGTCATTCGTATTATTAATCTCTTCATCAAAAGCTTCGGCCATTGATTTTTCTTGGTTATAATACGACCAACGATGATATGGCTCAGGCTGGAACATATTATGAGATTTAATAATAAGATCAAAGATACCTTTTTGTTCTACACTAAATGTTCTTTCTTGTAGAATCGGATGTCCCCAGTAAAGACTTTCCCAACCGTAAATAAGAACTTTAAAATCATCTTGTGGATTTAACCGATGATATTTTTCAAGAGCTGGAATCGCAGAAATAATTCTGCCTGCTCCTCCACTTAAAAGAAAAACGGTATTCCGCTTTCCATCATAATGATGCATTCATAATCTCCTTCAGTTTAGATTATATATTATCAATTTTAGATTCAATAGTTTCCACACGATTAATCAACTCTTGTACTGCTTTCACAAGAATTGGATATGTTCTTTCTGGACTTGCTTCAAGTCTTTCAAACGTTTGATCTGAGTCTTGGTAAACTTCAGATAAAAGTGTCAGCCGAGTTCTATTTGTAGAATTAAATTGTTCTTCTACAGACTGTAAATCCTGAGCAATAAATCCAACATCTGGTATATCTACCTTTGTATTATCTCGAGTATTCCATGTGAATTCAACCGGCCGCATCGCTTTAATAAAATCAGTGCCGTAGGGAATATCGCGAATATCGCATTTATCTCTTTCATCAGAAATTGCAGTGATTGTTGTGACTGCGGCTCGAATTGATGTAATACTTGCATTACCAAAAGTAATTTGGTTAGATACTGTAGCAGTCGATGGTTGTGCATTACAACCAATCGCTATGACATTACATCTAGTTGTGGTACCATTACCAGTACATCCTGCAAGATAACCAATGAAAGTATTATGACAGCCTCTATAGTCAAGATAACCTGCTCTATAGCCAAAATAAATATTGTTACTGGCAGTATTAATTCCACAGCTGCCGTTATAATATCCAGCTTGATAACCTATATTAATATTATACGAGGGATTGTATCTTTGAAAATATCCAGCTCGATAACCAATACTTATTGAATAACTTTGGCAACTAATACCGGACACGTGATACCCAGCTTGATACCCCGCAAATACATTGTAATCGCCTTCGTTATAGTATCCAGCTTGATAACCTATAGCTGTATTAGCAGTGGAAAGTCCATTGCCGTCATATAGCGCGCCTGCTCCTACAGCAACATTGTAATCACCAGTAGAATTCCCGTAACCAGCACAATTTCCCACAAACACATTCTGAAGAGCTCCGTTATTAAAGTAACCAGCTTGCGTACCAATAGCAACATTATAGTTACTAAAGCCGCCTTGAGTATGAGCTAGATAGCCTATAGCTACATTATAACCACAACATAGATATCGACCTGCTGAAAGACCAATACTAATATTAGATTGAGCTAGATTACATGTTTGGTTCGAACCAGAACACGTGCCGATGTTTATTGCATTAAACCCGCTATTAAAGCATCCAGCAGCATATCCAATATTAATTTGCTGAGCACAATTGCTGTTCTGACCAGCTAGATATCCAATATTAATAGTATGATAATTTGAACTGGTCGAAGCAGCACAACCAGCGCCGTATCCGATATTAATTACACAACATCTATTATCGCAACACCCAGCGGCGTCTCCAATATTTACTCCCGCTGAACTAGAACTGTAAAGCCCGGCACTCCTACCAATATTTACTCCCGCTGAACTAGAACTGTAACGCCCGGCCCTCGTACCAATATTTACTGAACATGAGGACGTCGACGTAGCTTCAGCTCCAGCACTATTACCAATATTAACATTTGCAACCCCACCATTTAAACAACCAGCATACCGGCCAATGTTAACTGCTAACCAGTCAGAACACATTCCAGCCTGTCGTCCGATGTTAACATCGCCGCCATTGCCAAATAATGCTCTGCAACCAAATTTACCTGCTTCGTATCCAATTGATACCACACTATTACTACAAACCACCTCAGAGCCAGCTTTATACCCAATAAGTACAGCATCACTATTACTAGTTGAGTTAGCACCAGCTCTATATCCAATGGCAACTGCTGCTGAATCGAGATTGCTAGCGCTGTCTAATGCAAGAGCATCTTTACCAATTCGTACTGATGTCTCATATACAGTAGTTTGTTCATTAATTAGTTTAAGTGTACTGGCAGAATCAGTTCCACCGCCACCAATACCAGCTGCAGAAAAAGCATCAATGGTCGATTGATCAAGGCCAACAATATTAGTTAACGTGGCCGAATCACTAATTACTGTAGTACCTTGAATCTTAATCGCCATTATTCGTCCGCCAAGCTATTGAGTGAAAAACTTTCATAAACTTCGGGCTCTGTTTGTTCTGTAGGATGAGCTCGATCATATTCTCTATCAAAAGCCCAATCTGTCATTTCAGAGCTAACCCTTTGAAGTAGTTCACTCTTTGTAAAATCACTAACCGGCCTATTTTCGTGTGTACATTTAAAATTTGTTGTTTGTTCGAACTGCCACCCATCGCTATCGCACTGTGCTAACCAGTCGACACTCCATTTAAAAACAGTATTATCAGGATTTAGATATGGTGTAGCACTAACTAAGTGCTTAGTATGAGGATGCTTTGCCATCTTCGACTCCATGTTGGTTACTAGGCATAATTCTATTTATAACAATTTTTCTTCTATCTTATCAAATAATCGTATTCGGGCTTGAATTGCTTCAATTGCAGCTTGTTCTGCTTCATGAATAAGAATCGGATCATCTTTACAAAAATAGTTAACCATCTTTTCTGCCATAGGTCCATGATCTTCTCCATCAACTTCAATATGTCTTTCAAGATAATAATGAAACTTAGGAGCATCAGTATCTGATACATTTAATTGTCTAAGAATTCGAGTAAACATCGATGGAATTACGGTCTCTCTTCCATAACAAAAAGAAGCCGCGGCACAATGAGCTCCAGCCTCTACATGCGCTAATGTTACTTTAGAAAACTCTTGAATATCAAATGATTGAATAGAATGTAGAACTGGTTTAACATCACATCCAATTTCTAACATTGCTTGAAGATAGAGATCAAAATGACTAATACATCCTTTTCCATCTGGTGAGATATCTGATTCTTCGCATAATACAATCTCGTTAATGATACGTGCAATATCAGAACGATTACCAGCATGTGGCATCCAGATCTCTGTTGATGGCACTACTTTATTCTGCAGAGATTTAATAAGACTCATAAAGTCCCATACCGCATAGACATGATCTTCCATAAAGATTCTCAGATCTTCTATAGATTGAATCATATTAGTAGTCAGAAGAGAATGATTCTCAAGCAGTGACCGATGTTCTTGTATCTTCTTTGTATCGATCTTCATCTATACCAGTCTCAAGTAGTTCAACTTCTTCTCCAAATAATAAAGCAAATCCATTTTGCTGAATCGCCGAATGCCAGATCTTTTCCACTCTACAGTTGTGTAAGAATACTTCGCTTGGAAACTTAATAGGACAACTAGACTTACATAGTCTTTTTACTGGACAGTGAGTACAATGGTTGTCTTTTCTGTCTAGGTCTAATCCAATAATTCTTACTTTATCAAGCTCATTAATATGACCAGCATTATATTTGTCAGAAGTATGTGGACAGAGTCTAATGTTACCTTTAATATCAATTGAAAGAATATCGGCAGATTCTACTCCACAGTTCGAATGATATGTAATAGGAATCTGATGTTTTACTGTTTTTGCATATCCAAGCATACCGGTGTCTTGATAGACAATTGTAGTTGGTAATAACCGGTTTCCACCATACTTTAATTGATCTCTGTAAATCTTCAAATAATAGTTAAAATTTTTCTTAAGTACTTCTAATGATTCACCTTTGATAATATGATTTGCAGAGTTTACTGAATCAGTTGGATCGTAAATCTTTGCTGGATTATAACTAATCAATGCATTTTTAATTCCAAGTCTTTCTGTCACATCTTTAAAATAGTCATTAGTCTTAAACATGTCTAAGTTAGATGGAGTAATAACAGTGTTAAAACTAAAAGAAATATTAGAACATTTTGCTAATTCACGAATTGATTCAACAACTTTTTCTTTATTAAAGATATCCTCACCGCGTAATTCTTCTTGTGATGGACCGTCATGCGAGATACCAATACACACTTGAGCTTTGAGTGTCTTAAAGAAATCAACGTGCTTTTGTCTTAATGGAGAACCATTTGTAGAAATAAAGAAATGTCTTTTTGGATCATCTAGATATTCCATTACTGGCTTAATATCATTCCAGTATAAGAATGGTTCACCACCCCAAAGCTCAATTCGTTCTAAATCATCTAAATTTAGATTACTATTTAACGAACTAATGAATGTATCCAACCAGATATTCTGTGGTCTCTCGTCTGGATTTCCAAGATCTTTCTGTAAGCAATATCCACAACTATAGTTACATGCATGGCCAAATAAGATTCGAAGAGCAGCAGGCTTATTTGTCTTATGAGTAACTCCAAAGTTATTCTTTGAATTTGCTTCTTCAAAGAACTCCCAACCTTCTTGTGGTTCTAAAGATAAACACTCACCTTTATCGTTATAGATTGCGTTTAAAGTATTTTGATAATAGAATATATTACCAGATTCTTTTAATCTAAATTTTGAATAACTCATTTTATCTCCACAATTGGAATCACTTTATCTTCAGGATATAATAAACCATATTTAGTCATTTTCCAACCTAACTGAATCATACGATAAAAATACTGATGATCCCAGCTTAACATATAGTTTGGAATAAAGTTATAGTTATGGTTCACTTTATATTTTTGAGTATTAAGAAAATACTTCTTCATGTATTCGTCTTGTACATAATCAGCATAGATTAGATAATCTCGTTGTTTACCTTCAAGCATAGCAGATAAAAATCCACGGTAATCAAATCCGTTCTCATCCATCTTAAAATATGGTACATCATACGCATTATTTGAGAAATAGAAAGAATCATAGTAAACAATTACATCGTTATTGATATGAACTTTTACAAAGTTATCTTCATATGAACCTTCTACCCAATTGACTTCTTGTACAGTTTCAAATCCTATCGTATCGAATTCACTAACAGTTCTACCAACAAACTCTACTGGATGGATAACAATAGGAAGATCTTTTTTACGTACCCAATTCATAATTTCTTTTGGATACTCAGTATTCTTATCGATAATAAACTTAATCTTTTGAATTGGCATTAAGTCTTCTAAAGCTGGAATAATTTTATCTGGTCCAACTTTTTCAATAAAACTCAAGCTCAATGCAATTTCGCACATTGATTTAAATTTAATTTCTTTTAGAGTTCTTATTCTAAAGATTCCATTATCAGTCGTACCGTAACTACATTTATGCGCGTTCCGAACATACCACTGATATTCATTTGGATAGTACTCTTTAAAGTAACATGGATCTTCATCTAAAGCTACAAACAAGAAAAAAGAATACAGCTCATCCCAAGATCTTTGCATCTTCTCTAAATCATTATTGTACAATTGATTTGTTCTTGTTTTTATTTCTTTGAGTTGATCTCGAATATAACAAACTTGACAACCATGATCGCAATAGTATGACTTACCAATACCGAAGTATAAGTTATTTGTCAGATAGATTCCATCATTAATTAGCCAGAATTTATCTAAGTTGGTATCTTTATCAATTATCATGAGTTGATTTTTAGATTTTCGTTAAGTCCTACCCAATGTAGAATAGATGGTTTTTCATTTAATTTAGTTAAGTGCATGACAGTGTAGTCAATATATCTATAGAATTCTTTACATGCAGTTCCAGGCGGTTCATCAAACATGAAGTACAGATATTTTAAACCACAACTTGCTCTCTTCTCACATGTCAAACAACTCGAATGAATTCTGCCCTCATCACTAGTATTCTTCCAAATAGTTTTATTCTGCCAATTGCCAATACGAGAATCTGATAGCTTATATTCTAAGAACTCAAACTCGGGATACATATAACCATCAGGACTTAAAATTAATTTTAGATGTTCTCCAAAATACGCTTTGTCAATTCCGGTATAACTTCCGTCAATATGGATTCTGATTTTCTTAACATATAATATTTGTAAGAATTCTAAGAAAGCTGCAAGGAATTGTTTTAGATCAATACGATCAATAATCACATTAAACTTATCTTTTCCTCTCATATGTCTAAGAGGAATAATATTGATATCTAAGTTTTGCGTCTTATAACATGTAGAAACTATATGTTGAATATTATCGAATGAGAATGCGCTTGGGTCTTCAATTGGT
>ENA-OUOG01004476-OUOG01004476.1-marine-metagenome-genome-assembly--contig:-NODE-4476-length-12012-cov-10.177294_pt1 | contig 12012 bp, 12 predicted proteins | sample MGYA00248635_ERZ508505 | MGnify/ENA primary metagenome ERZ508505 (study PRJEB26176, sample SAMN06267871) | marine metagenome | isolation source: Saanich Inlet, British Columbia, Canada | place: Pacific...
GTTTCACCACGGGTGAACAAAGCCGAGCCGTGGGTCCGTGGCAGAAGGCCAGTTTCGCTGACGATATCGCGCACTTTATCAAGCGCGCGGCCATCAATCCGCTTGCCGTCTTTCACGACCGCGCCACGCAGAACGCCCGATTCCAGCTTCTTGAGCGCGGAGCCGAGGTTTGCATCCTCAAGATCTTCTTCGCTCAATTCCGCTTTGACCGCGTCCTTGACGGCAGCAACAGCGGCAGTGCGCTCCTGCTTGTCCAAAAGCGCATAGGCTTCGCGCATTTTGGCCTCACCAAGGGTCTTAACCCGTTCATAAAGATCGGAGTAATCAGGCGCTTGGAAGTCAAACGGCTCTTTCGCGGCATCTTCAGCCAGCGAGATGATCAGGTCGATCACAGGCTGGATTTGCTCATGCGCGAAGGTTACCGCACCCAGCATTTCCTCTTCCGAAAGCTCATAGGCCTCGGATTCAACCATCATCACGGCGTCTTTGGTGCCAGCGACAACCAGATCAAGGCGCTGATCGGGGTTGTTGCGCAGGTCATGCATGTCATCAACGGTTGGGTTCAGGATGTAATCGCCATCCTCATAACCAACGCGGCAGCATGCGATTGGGCCCATGAAAGGTGCGCCCGAGATTGTCAGCGCAGCCGAGGCCGCGATCATCGCAACCACATCAGGGTCATTGACCAGATCGTGGCTCAGAACCGTACACATCACCAGAACTTCATGCTTGAAGCCGGGAACGAAGAGTGGGCGGATCGGACGGTCAATAAGACGCGCAGTCAGCGTCTCTTTTTCGGTAGGGCGTGCTTCACGCTTGAAGAAGCCACCAGGAACCTTACCGGCCGCATAGTATTTTTCTTGGTAATGGACCGTAAGCGGGAAGAAATCCTGACCCGGCTTAGGTGCTTTTGCAAAGGTCACGTTTGCCATGACCGAAGTTTCGCCGAGGGTGGCAATCACCGAACCGTCAGCTTGGCGGGCAACTTTGCCCGTTTCGAGTGTGAGGGTCTCTTCGCCCCACTGAATAGATTTCGTCGTAACGTTGAACATTATCGTTTCCTGTAAGGGAGCACTCCCGACCCCGTGTCGGGTCTCCCGTTTCATGGGTGGCCCCATTGCCACCGACCCCAATCCTTCGCACAACGCCGGGGTCTAGAGCGTCACGTCTCAGATGGGCGGCACATACACTGGATTGCGCTATTTGGAAAGCGGCTTGGCAAAAGGGCCAAAAAAGAAGAGCCCGCTCAAGCAGAGCGGGCCCCTCAAAAATCTCATTTAGCGGCGTTTAGCGGCGGATGCCGAGACGCTCGATCAAGGATTGGTAGCGCGCTACATCCTTTGCTTTGACGTAGTCGAGCAGCTTACGGCGCTGTGCAACCATCATCAAAAGACCACGACGCGAGTGGTTGTCTTTCTTGTGCGACTTGAAGTGCTCGGTCAGCGTCGAGATACGCGATGTCAGGATAGCAACCTGTACTTCGGGCGAACCAGTATCGCCTTCTTTGGTCGCGAATTCTTTCATCAAGCGTGCTTTTTCTTCAGCAGTAATCGACATCGTGGGCTCCTTTAAGGGTTAAGGGTCATGGCGCAGGCCGGGATGTCGTCCAGCAAGGCCCTTGGAGTGCGGCATCAGATAAATCCGATGCAGATGCGCGCATGTAGGAGAAAACACCGTCGATGGAAAGAGGTTTTGCGCATACACCCTCGCCCAAGGCGCGATTTAAGGGGTTTTTGGACAGATTGCGTTAACCACCGGCGCAGATTCCTCTCTCGGAAGCGCTCTGCTTTGGGTATATTCGCGCCATCCTGTGCTGTCTTTCACACAGATTCGGCGCCACAACGCGCCTGACGCACCGCGCCATCCCAGTGATCACGCGGTATCGCCATCAGGGCGAGGGTCAAACCGACCTCGGATCAATCCCCATTTGATCGTTCCGGTGCCGGAGGGCGAGATGCTTCTTTTGACAGGGCTATTTAGCAGTTTGATGGCAGGCTTTGCCCTGACCAGCTTCATCATGGGTGAAGACACGGATGACGACGAGCCTGAAATCCGCAGCAATGAGTTCGAGGCAGGCAGCACCCAATCGGTTCAATCCACCATTATCGGCACCCAAGACGACGACGCCTTGCAGGGCAGTTTTCTGGATGACGAGATATTTGGCAGCGATGGCAACGACACGATCGAGGGCGGCATTGGCCGTGATCTGATGGATGGCGGCGCGGGGGATGATATTTTGCGCCTCGAAGATGGTGATCTGGCCATTGGCGGTGAAGGAAATGATCTCTTCGAGACCGCGGGCGCCCCTGCGCAAGGTGAGGCCATTCCCCAAATCCTCGACTTCCAAATCGGTCAGGACATGCTGGTGCTTGAATTCGAGGGCGATGGCAGCACATCGCCCGAAATCACCTTTGATGAAGACAGCCAGCCCGGAAAGACATTGGTCATGGCCGATGGCCTTGCGACCGTGGTGGTTGAGGGGGTTTCGGGCCTTGGCATTGAAGATATCGACTTGCGGTTCTCCGATGCGCCCGATGACCCCATCTTTGGCAATGTCACCAATCAATATTCCAGCGATGCGATGAATATCCGCGATGCCATGGCCCCCCAGCTTGATCCTGAACAAGGCGATGCCCTGACGGGGTCCTTCTCGGAGGATGTGATACAGGGCAGCAGCGGCAATGACGCGATCTTTGGTGATGAAGGCGATGACACCCTGTCTGGCCTGCAGGGCAATGATGAAATCTACGGCGATCAAGGCAATGACAGCCTGAGCGGCGGCTCGGGGCATGACTTTCTTGCAGGCGGCGAAGGCGATGACAGCATCCAAGGCAATACGGGCCAAGACGGCCTTTTTGGCGGTGACGGAAATGACACGCTGGATGGCGGCGACGGGGGCGATGTCTTGAGCGGCGGACTTGGCGCTGACAGCATCGCGGGCGGCGCGGGCAATGACCTGATTGACGGCACCCATGCCCCTGACGGCGGAGGCGATCTGGACCAAGGCGACAGGCTGGATGGCGGCACTGGCAATGACACCATTCTGGCAGGTGCGGATGACACGGTATCGGGCGGTGAAGGCGCCGATACCTTCTTGTCGGGCGCGCATATCGAACAGGCCGAGCAAGCCAGCCATATCCTCGACTTTGACCCGAGTGAGGACCAGATACAGCTTCTTTATGATCCCATTGAGAGCCCTGACCCAACGATCGGGGTTGAGGATTTCACCGATGGATCGGGGGCCAATATTTTGCTCAACGGACAGGTTGTGCTCAAGGTCACGGGCGCGCAGGGGCTTTCGCCCTCCTCCATCAGCTTGCGCCCGATCAATGAGGCCGCCTAAGGCCTATCCTGCGGCATACCCCTCGAAATGGGGAAGAACCGCCGCAAGGATCGCATCAGGGACCTCCTCCATCGCGAAATGCCCTGTCTGGGCGACTTCGATGCCTTGCAGGTCGTCGGCCCATTCCCGCCATAGGCCAAGCGGATCACCCGTATTGGCGGGGAACCCGTTTTGCGCCCAGACAAACAACAAGGGCGCGGTGATCTTGCGCCCCTTTGCCTTGTCTTCCATGTCCAGCGCGCGGTCAAAACTGGCCCCTGCACGGTAGTCATTGCACATTGCCGCAATCCGCGCGGGCTGGCTGGCTTGTTTGCGATAGCTTGCCATTGCAGCCTCCGAGAAGGGCGACAAATCCTTGACATGGGTCCAAGCGGCCAAGGTCCAATCCATATAGGCCACTCCATCTGCCGAGATCATCCGTTCGGGCAAAGGCGCGGGTTGGGCAAGGAATGTCCAGTGATAGGCCTTTAGCGCCAGATCAGCATTCCAAGACTGCCAAAAATCCCCCGTTGGGACGATCTCGATAATTCCCAGACGGGCCAGACGGTCAGGATGATCCAAGGCAAAGCGATAGGCCACCCGCGCGCCCCGATCATGGCCCAAGATATGGGCCTTGGTGATCCCGAGCGCGTCCATGATGCCCAGAATATCCTTGGCCATTTCACGTTTGGAATAGGCGCGGTTGTCGCGGGTGTTATCAGGAATATCACTATCACCATAGCCGCGCAGATCGGGGATGATGCAATGAAACCTCTTGGCCAGCTCGGGGGCGATCTTGGACCAGCACATGTGGTTTTGAGGATAGCCATGGATCAGGATAAGCGGCGCGCCTTGGCCGCCTTGATGCACCGACAGACGCGTGCCGTTCGTATCGATCATGCTTTGGGTGAAACCCGCGATATCAGACATCCGCCGCCGCTCCTGATGTGATGTGCCTAGAGAACCGAGCGTGGCGCGCGCAGGGCCTCAGGTCAATCCGTAGCGGGCCAAAGCACTGGCTGGACTGCATAGCCGATATAGAGCGGATGCTTGGGATGCCCGTCTTTGGACAGGCCCAAATGGAACAAGGGCGCGCGCGTTTGGCGCAACAGCGTCTCGACCTCAAGCCCTCGCCCGAGATGCGCGCCATGGGTGCCCCAAGCACAGATCACCTGATCGGCCCAAGCCACCCCGTCAAGGATCGCCGCATCATTGGCAGGGCCGACGGGATCAGCCGCCTTGCGCATCAATCGCGGGTCGGTGTCGCGCCATGCAAAGATATTGAGAACACGAAACCCGCCAAAGCCAAGCGTGCGCGCGCGACGCTCGCAGCGCTCGACCGTGGGGTCATTTTGCACCTCGGTCGCGGTGGATGGGTTAAGCATGATGAAAACTGCGCGCTGGCCCGCCTCTTCCCAAATCCTTGTCAACGAATAGCGGTATTTCTCGCAGGGCGAATAGATGGCCACACTGTCCGCGTCACCTTTTTGATGACTGCGCGTGATCACAGGTTAAACACCCGCGCGGGATGCAATTCCCCAGAGCGGTAGATACCAACCGCCACCGGTTGCCCCTGATAGGAGGCCCAAGCCTCTTCGCCAAATTCGGGCAGCTCGGCACTTGGAACCACCTGCCCCGGATTGCCGTTTTTCAGCCGCGCAAACCCCTGATCGGTGCAGCGCAATTCGGGCAGATCATCCAAGGCCACAGCCACAGGCAACAGGTATCCATCCAGACCTTCGGTGCGGGCATGCTCCTCGACCAAATCAAGGCTGACACCGTCCTCCACATCGAAAGGGCCTGACCAAATACGGCGGAGTTTCAACACATGCGCATGGCAGCCAAGCGCCTCGCCCAGATCGCGCGCGATGGAACGGACATATCCGCCCTTGCCGCAGACCAGTTCCAGCTCGGCGTGATCGTCATCCACGCGCTTTTGCAACGTCAGGCTATCGACAAAAAGAGGGCGCGAGGCCAGCTCAAGATCTTCGCCACTGCGCGCCAGCTTATAGGCGCGCTCACCATCGATTTTCACGGCAGAGAACTGCGGCGGCACTTGCTGGATATCGCCAATGAACTGGTCCAGCGCTGCGGTGATCTGATCATCACTGGGGCGGGTCTCACTGCTGGCGATCACCTCGCCCTCGGCATCATCGGTATTGGTGGCCTGACCAAAGCGCACAGTGAAGACATAGGCCTTCATCGCATCGGTGATATAGGGAACGGTCTTGGTCGCCTCACCAAGGGCGATGGCCAAGACGCCTGTCGCTTCGGGGTCGAGCGTGCCTGCATGGCCCGCCTTATTGGCGTTCAGCGCCCATTTCACCTTATTCACCACAGCGGTCGAGGTTGGGCCTGCGGGTTTATCAACCACCAGCCAGCCCGAAATATCGCGACCTTTTTTTCTGCGTGCCATTTGCGTTTTGCCCCTTGTCGGAAGGCCGTGCTGCTACCCGCCTGTGGCGTCCTCGTCAACCACGACACCAAGGATCGGCCCCATTGGAAAACCGAAATCCGATCGCCCCAATTCAGGCGCATAGAGCCGCGAGACACGCCCATCCAAGAACAAGGCATTGGGCAGTTGGAGATGGTCACGAAAGACGCGCGCGAAATGATGGAAATTCACAGCATCATCCGAGATCACCGCAACAAGGCGGCTACCCGTTTCATCAACCCCCACTCCATTGCGGAAATTCAGCGATGCGCTGCCTTCCAGAAAGCGGGGGTGCAAAGCGCCATCAATAACCAACATTGGCCCTGATTGAGTGGCAAAGCGGCAATCGGGAAGGGTCTGGGCATAAAGGCGGCTCTCGATCACCTCGGCGCTGTCGTCATTGACGCAAAGCACCCCATTGGGCAGCAATCCAAAATTGCCTGGCCCCTCCGAGGTGATAACGCGCATTTCCTGATCACCGTTTTCAATATAGAGACCCACAGGCCTGCGATCCTCATGGAACATGCCCGCATTCATCGCAAACCCAAGGGTTTGCCCCGCAGGAAGGCTGTCTTCGACACGGGTGAAGCTGCCAAGAACCTCGCCCTCATCATTGCGCAGCCACAGGCGCAGATCGGCGTCGGGCACAGAATATTCACAGGCCGAAAACCTCGCCCCGTCAAAATCGAAACTGCGACAAGACGCATTGGCCGCAGTCACTGCAGCAAAACCAAGAAACGCCAAGAGGGCGCTTTTGATCATGCGTCTTCTCCCTCACCACCTGCGTCCAGATCACGCTTCACACGGTCATCGGCAAACAAGCGGCGCGTCTCGTCCATTCGGTCGAATGTCTCATCGATCAAGAACCGCAGATCGGGCGAATACTTGAGGCTCATCTCCTTGCCGATGGCGCGGCGCAGCTCGTATTTATTGCGCTTGAGCGCCGCAATGGCCTCCTGACGGTCACCGCCGCCCAAAGGCATCACAAAGACTGTCGCAATCTTGAGGTCCGTTGACGTGCGCACTTCGCCCACTGTGATCGACATGCGGTTGAGTTCGGGGTCATGGATATCACCGCGATTAAGCACATCCGACAGCGTGCGGCGCAGCAGTTCCCCGACCCGCAATTGCCGTTGCGACGGGCCTGGCCCATCATGAAATTTGTTCTTTGCCATCACATTTTCCTTTCCCCAGCATCTAGGGGAACACCCGCCGCCTCGCAAGCAACGCTTTCGCAATCCGCGCCCTTAGGCTAGGAGAAAGCGCAGTTTAGCGGAGAATTGAGATGACCGACAGTATTGGCATCGCCATCATGGGCGCCTCGGGGCGCATGGGTCAAATGTTGATCGAGACGATCAATGCCAGCGAAAAGGCGCATTTGGTCGGTGTGACCGAACGCGCAGGACATGCTTGGATCGGCAAGGATTTGGGTGAGGCCATGGGCAGCGCCGCAAATGGCGTGCCTGTTGTGGACGACCCGATTGAGGTGATCGCAAAGGCCCAAGCCGTGATCGACTTCACCTCTCCGGATGCCACGATTGCCCATGCCGAGCTGACCGCGCAGGCGCGCTGTGTGCATGTGATCGGCACCACGGGATTTGATGACAGCCATCTGACAAAGATCAATGCCGCCGCGCGCCACGCAACGATTGTGCGCGCAGGCAATATGAGCCTTGGCGTCAATCTTCTGGTGCAACTCACCCGCAAGGTCGCCGCCGCATTGGATGAAGATTTCGACATTGAAGTCATCGAGGCCCATCACAACAAAAAGGTTGATGCCCCCTCAGGCACGGCTTTGATGTTGGGAGAGGCCGCCGCCGAAGGGCGTGGAATTTCGCTCAAAGATGCGACGGATAGTGGCCGCGACGGCATCACAGGCGCGCGCAAGCGTGGTGATATCGGGTTCTCTGCAATCAGGGGCGGCGACATCGTGGGCGAGCATGACGTGATGTTCGCGGCAGCAGGCGAACGCATCGTGTTGCGCCATCTCGCGACCGACCGTGCCATTTTTGCCCGTGGCGCGTTGAAAGCCGCCCTTTGGGGGCAAGACAAGGGTCCGGGCGAATTCGACATGCTGGATGTATTGGGCCTTTCCTGATCCAAACTTGATTTTGCCGCGTAAAACCCTGTGAGATGACCTCATGGGGGGCAAAATTATGCGTCATGCAATTTTGGCAGTGGCCGCTTTTTTCTGGATTCACACGAACAGCGCTGCGGCGGAAGAATTCGACATCGTTCAATCCCGCGATACCTTCGTGGGCCTGATTGACCAGCGGGAGTTGACCCGTTTTGGCATCCGGCTAACCGTCGCCCCTGACGGTGACATTTCGGGGCGCGCCTTTGGAACGCCTGTGACGGGGGAATGGGATTGGAATGGCGGCTATTTCTGCCGTGATCTTTTCTGGGGCGAGACGAATCTGGGAAGCAATTGCCAAAGCGTGCAGGTGCGCGGCGACACCCTTCGCTTCACCACAGATCGGGGCGAAGGCATTTTTGCCGATCTGACTTTGCGCTAGGGCATGGCCTCAGAAATCGACGGCGATGCCCTTTTTCTCCCAATCCCCGTAGCGCACGGGCTCTGGCCCGTCTCTGCCGCCAAGCTCATTCGGGAGATCAAGCGCCTTTTGCGCCTTGCGCCGTTCTTCGGCCTCGGCCAATGCGCGCTGCGCGGCTTCGGGCAATTGGGTTTTCGGTGTATCGGCCATGGGCGCGGCTCCTTGCAACTTGCTACCCTGTGATATACGCCGCAGCCTCTGCCAAACAAGGGTAAGGTGAACATGTCGAGCGAAGGTCTGGAGCCGCGCCGCGCTGCGTTGGCAGCACTCAAAGCGGTCTTGCAAGAACAACGCATGCTGGCCCATGTTCCGGAATCACACCGCCTCGCCCCTGAAGACCGCGCGCGCGCGTCCCGATTGGCCTCGACGGTATTGCGCCATCTTGGCCGCATTGATCAATTGCTCGCCCCCTATTTCGAGCGCCGCCCCAATCCGCCCACCTTGAACATCTTGCGGCTGGGAACGGCCGAATTGCTGATTGATGGTGCCGAGGCCCATGGCGTGGTCAATGCCGCCGTTACCATCGCCAAATATAGCGCGGGCACGTCACGCGGCGCGGGGTTGATCAATGCCGTGCTGCGCAAGGTCGATACCGAAGCCCGTGAGCGTTGGGATGAATTGCCCGCGCAACGCATTCCTGTCTGGATGCGCAAGACCATAGGCGGCAAATGGGGCGAAGACACAGTCCGCGCGATTGAAGCCGCCCATGAAAAAGGCGCACCCATCGATCTGACACCGCGCGACGGCAGTCTGGAGATCGAGGGCGCCGAGCTTTTGTCAACGGGCAGCTACCGTCTGGCGCAGGGGCAGGTTTCGGGTTTGGCAGGGTTCTCTGATGGCCAATTCTGGGTGCAGGATGCGGCAGCGGCCCTTCCCGTGCGGCTTTTGGGCGATCTGGCAGGCAAACGTGTATTGGACCTTTGCGCCGCGCCAGGTGGCAAGACGATGCAATTGGCCGCGACGGGAGCCCATGTCACAGCGCTTGATGCCTCCAACAAACGCATGCACCGCGTCCGCGAAAACCTCGCGCGTACGGGGCTCAAGGCCGATTTGGTGGTCGAGGACGCATTAACCTATGAGGCCGAGCCTTTTGACGCAATCGTTCTGGATGCGCCGTGTTCGGCGACGGGCACAATCCGCCGCCATCCCGATCTGCCCTTCGTGAAATCCGCCCGTGAGGTCGAGGAATTGACCCGATTGCAGATGCAGATGCTCGACCATGCGGCGGGATTGCTCAAAGAGGGCGGCGTGATGGTCTATTGCACCTGCTCGATCCTGCCCAATGAGGGTGAGAACCAGATCAAGGCCGCGCTCAAACGGCACGCTGATCTGGAGATTTTGCCGATCAATCCCGAAGACTTCGGCGGTGAGGCCGAATGGGCCAGCCCTGAGGGTGGCCTGCGGATCCTACCCTCCTATTGGGCCGATCTTGGCGGGATCGACGGGTTTTACATGGCGCGCCTGCAAAGGCGGTGACAGCTGCCCATTCGATAGGTATGACTGCGTCCCAAGAGACGCCAGAGCAGGCCCCAAGGAATGTCCGAACCGCAAATGCCAAACACATCTACGCGGCCAAAGCGTAAGGCCTTGCGGGGCAGCATGCGCAACAGATGGGCCGCGTGGCGGGCGGGCTTTTCTGGTACGGCCCGTGGCTTCACATGGAGGCCCGAGCCAAAAACAATCGGCATTGATGCGCGGGGGCGGCAGCTTCTGGCGGGGAATTTTATGTTTGGCGGCGTTCTGATCGAAGCCCCGAAAACCATCCCTTGGACGATCACACCGCCGAATGAAGCCTTTTTGCATGAACTCCACGGTTTTGGCTGGATGGACCATCTGGCAGCCGTTGCCGATGGATCAGGGCGCGTGGTCGCGCAGGCTTGGCTGGCCGATTGGCTCAACCGCTTCGGCAAGGGCAAAGGTCCGGGTTGGGAGCCTGATTTGGCAGGGCGCAGGCAAATCCGCTGGATCAGCCATGCGTTCTTTCTGCTCAGTGGGCAGGACAGCTCTCAAAACCAACCCTTTTTTGAGGGCTTGGCCAGACAGACCGAATTCCTCGCGCGGCGCTGGCATGTCAGCAGCCATGGCCTTCCCCGTTTCGAGACCCTGACTGGGTTGATCTATTCGGCCTGCACATTGACAGGCATGGAGCACCACCTTGATCGCGCACTGCGCGCCTTGGCACAGGAATGCGCACGGGAAGTGGATGCCTCTGGCGGGATCGTAACCCGTAACCCCGAGGAATTGCTGGAGGTCTTCACGCTTTTGACTTGGGTCTCTGCCCTCTTGGCGGAAACAGGACGCAGCCCCGACCCCGCTGTGCAAACGGCGATCATGCGGATCGCGCCTACTTTGCGTAGCCTGCGGCACTCAGATGGTGGGCTTGCGCGGTTCCATGGGGGTGGGCGCGGGATTCCGGGTCGCTTGGACCAGAGCTTGTCACAATCAGGCGTGCGCCCCTCAACCGTGAACGGGCTTGCCATGGGCTATGCGCGCATGTCGGCGGGCCGTGTCAGTATCATTCTGGATGCCGCCCCTCCGCGCAAAGGCCCCAAAAGCTATAATGCCCATGCCTCGACCCTTGCGATGGAATTGAGCTCGGGCCGACGCCCTGTGATCGTGAATTGCGGGTCGGGTGTGTCTTTCGGACCTGAGTGGCGCCAAGCGGGGCGTGCAACCCCGTCACATTCGACGCTTTGTCTTGATCGCTATTCCTCTGCGCGCCTTGGGGTCAGGGCATTAGGTCAGGGGATTTTGCGACAAGAACTGCTGGATGGTCCGACCAAGGTGGAGGTTCAGGATACCTCTTTGGGTGCCGCGCGCCAGATCACGCTCAGCCATGACGGTTATGTCAAAAGCCATGGTCTGACCCATATCAGATCACTCACGCTGGAATCTGACGGGCGCTTTTTGCAGGGCGAGGACGGTTTGGCCGCAATGGATGGGGCGGACCGCGATGTGCTGGATAAGATTTTCGCCAATTTGACCGAAGCTGGCCTCGGGTTTGCGCTGCGGTTTCATCTACACCCTGAGGTGGATGCCAAAATCGACATGGGCGGGCATGCCGTCTCGCTGACCCTTCGAGGCGGCGAGGTTTGGGTGTTCCGCCATGGTGGTGAGGCCGAATTGCGGCTTGAGCCCTCGGTTTATCTCGAATCTGGGCGCATCAACCCACGCGCGACAAAACAGATTGTTCTCTTTAGTCGGCTTACAGAGTATGGGAGCGCCATAAGTTGGAGCTTGGCCAAACCCAGCGATGCCCCCGTGACGCATCGCGACCATGAGCCCGATCCGCTCCGATTGTGACACTGGAACTGTTTAGGACCCAATATGACCGACCGCCTCCCCCTCTCTCGTGCTTTGATCTCCGTCTCCGACAAGACGGGCCTTCTCGACTTCGCAAAATCCCTTTCAGATCGCGGGGTGGAGTTGCTCTCGACTGGCGGCACAGCCAAAGCGCTGCGGGATGCGGGCCTGCCTGTTCGGGATGTGGCCGAGATCACGGGCTTCCCCGAGATGATGGACGGGCGTGTCAAAACCCTGCACCCGATGGTGCATGGCGGTCTTCTGGCTTTGCGCGATAACCCCGCGCATGTCGCCTCGATGGAAGAGCACGGCATTGGCGGTATCGATCTGTTGGTCGTGAACCTCTACCCGTTTGAAGAGACCGTGGCCAAAGGGGCCGATTACGACACCTGTATCGA
>ENA-OUOG01004477-OUOG01004477.1-marine-metagenome-genome-assembly--contig:-NODE-4477-length-12012-cov-4.262338_pt1 | contig 12012 bp, 7 predicted proteins | sample MGYA00248635_ERZ508505 | MGnify/ENA primary metagenome ERZ508505 (study PRJEB26176, sample SAMN06267871) | marine metagenome | isolation source: Saanich Inlet, British Columbia, Canada | place: Pacific...
TGGATCACAAACACCGTTACCGGATTGGATCAAGATTGATGCCGAAACCGGCAAATTAACTGGAGAACCTCCAGCCGGTGTCGATTCTATTAATCTGGCGATTAAGGCTGTGGATGCGAATGGTGAATCACGCGTCATTATTTTGAATTTAAACGTCGCAGAGGGTGCTACTGCAGCGCCGGCTGAGGGCGAAAACTTAGGATTTGTTGAACCAGTCAAGTCTCATGGGACTGAGCGGTTCACAGAGCAATTGAAGCGTAGCGCGCAAGCGGTCGCTTAAATAAGGGTAAATAGCAAAGGGCATAGTTATGGAATGGAAAAATAAGCTGGGTTTGGTCAGCGTATTTTCTCTGGTGGTGTTAACAGGTTGTTCGAGTAGTCCGGACTTCTTCTCGCGTCAGGATCTCCTGAAGCTTGCGGAAGACGACCGCGAGGCGCTGTACGCTGATAACGAACCAACCAATGGTGACATCACGTTGGAGCAATCGATTTCTCGAGCACTTCTTTACAACCGCGAGCGTCGCGTACAAATGCTGGAAACAGCGTTGTCGGCATCTCGTTTGGAAATGACATCCTTTGATATGTTGCCTCAGCTTGCTGTGTCAGCGGGCTATAACTACCGTGATACCTATGCTGCGAGTACATCAAGTCTCGACGGTATGAACGATAGAACTCCTGATACCTCTGACTACTCGGTATCAGCATCACGAGATGGTGTGACTGCGAGTACTACGCTGAATTGGAGTGTTTTGGATTTTGGTCTGTCTTACGTGCGTGCCCAGCAGGGATCAGACCGCTATCTCATCGCCAAAGAGCGTGAGCGCAAAGCCGTTCATAACTTGATGCAAGATGTTCGTACTGCGTATTGGAGAGCTGTCTCTGCCCAACGGCTGCTCGATCGTGTTGAACCATTAGCATCACGTGTGTCGATTGCGATTGAAAACTCACGTCAGATCGAGCTTGAGCAGCTTGAGAATCCACTCGAAGCGCTGCAGTTCCAACGTGATTTGTTGGATATTCAGCGAAACTTGGATGGCCTTTATAAGGATCTCGTTGGTGCCAAAAACACATTGGCGAGTCTGATGGGGATGTCTCCAGACGAAGAATATCGTCTGTTTGATGATGGTCCTGGTGTCGTTCCTGCGCTGAAGTATGACGTCAAGACCATGGAGCGCGCTGCCCTCGCGTTCCGTCCTGAGTTGGCTGAAGCCCAGTACACACGACGGATTACTGATAAAGAAGGTACGACTGCATTACTGCAGTTGATGCCAAACCTGTCACTGTCAGCTGGTGGCTATTATGACAACAGTCCGTACCTTCTCAACAATGACTGGTCAGCAGTGACTGCGTCTGTTGGTTTGAACCTGTTGAACGTGTTCCGTTACCCAGCGCAAAAACGTGATGCGAAGGTTGCTGCTGATTTGGCTGAACAACAACGGATGGCGTTGACAGTGGGCGTATTGAGTCAGGTGTATCTGTCTCACGTGGCGTATGGTCAGTCGATCGAAGCCTATGAGAACGCAGTGAAGTACCTTGACGTTGTTGAGCGCATTCGGGGGCAGATGGCAGCACGGGTTGGTGCTGAAAACTACACAGAGCTTGATCTGATTCGTGAAGAGTTCACAACGATGCTGGCTGAAGTTCGTCGTGATGTTGCCTATGCAGATCTTCAGAATAGTTATGGCCGCATTTTTGTCACAGCTGGCTTGGATCCATTCCCTGCGACTGTTCCTGATGTGACTGTTGATGGTTTGGCAAAAGCATTAACCCACCAATTGATGGATTGGGATGCTGGTCGTCTTGGTTTGGTCGCTGCGCCACTGTTTGATCAGATCCAGGAAGTCTATGAGGGTCCAGGTGATCACTCATTTACATTTAATACAGAAACATTCGTGTTGGGTGGCAATGTGGCCTATGACGCGCGTCAGGTAAATGGTGAAGCACTACCCAATTGGTGGACACTGGATGCTGAAACCCGCACGTTCAAAGGTAATCCACCGGGTGGTATCGAGCATTTGGATGTGATCCTGACTGCGTCAAATGATATGGGTCTGTCGTCTCAGGATGTTGTTCGGTTTGTGTTTGAAGACACAAACGACGTTCCAACACTGACTTCGCTTGATGACATCAACGTCGAAGCTGGTTCATTGGTGATAGGTCAATTCCCGCAGACAGATGTTGAAGGCGAGCTGCTCGTGTTCGATCTGATTGAGGGTCCGAAAGGTTTCTCAATCTCGCGTGACGGGATGTGGCGTTATGACCCAACGCAGGAAGATTACACAATCAAAGCACTTAACGCAGGTGAGTCGCTATCGGATATCGTGAAATTCCAGATTGTTGACCCGAACGGTGACCGTAGCGTTGTTGACGTTGATTTCTTGGTACAGGGTGTGAATGATGCACCGGTCGTATCATCGACGTACCACGCCGTTGTCTTTAACGAAGATGATACGGTGAGTAAGTCTGTGTGGATTCGTGCTCACGATCCAGACAAGCGCAGTAAGCCTGTGAACTATCGATTTGATCCGCTGTCAGATGTCCCTGATGGCGTCACATTGGATGAGTACAACAAAGTTGTGATCAATCCGAACCGACCGCGCTTCCAGAAGTTGCGTGAAGGCGAGACGCTTGTCGAGCGCTTTAAGGTTGAGCTTTATGATGAACACGGCGCGATGAGTGATCCTGTTGAGATCGCGATCACTGTCCACGGACAGAATGATAAGCCTGTACTACAGGGTTCTGAATTGGCAGTGACTGTTGCGCCATCAGCGGGTCGTTATTTCGGTTTCTTGAATCTCACTGATGTGGTCGACCCAGAAGGTACGCGTGTGAACTACAAGTGGGCTCCACCGAACTTTAATAACTCAATGTATGAATATTTGGATATTGAGCCAGTCACAGGACGTGTCGTGATTAAAACTAAAGAAGACGGCACACCATTCATCAAAGGCCATAAGAAAGTTCGCTTGGCAGCGATTGATGAAGATGGTGGTGAGAGCGTGTTGGAAGTCTCTTTGACGGTGACCGATCAGCCGGATAATCCTGTTGCCATGGTTGATGTGGACTAAATGATCCGCGTTGCAGCAGTTCTCGGTATGACGCTGGTTTCAGCGTCATGCTTTGCTGAATATCCTGTTGTTCTCGAACCAGCAACTCAAGCGACGTTCAGTTCTGAGATTGGAGCAACGATCGCCAAGTATTCTCTGCGCGAAGGTGATGCTGTTAAAAAAGGGCAGACACTGATTCAGTTTGATTGTCGGTTACATAATGCTGAAGTCGAGCGCGTGAATTCGGATGTGGATCGAGCGCAAGCACGATATGACAATATCAAGCGCTTAGAAACACTCAAGTCAGCAAGTCAACTTGATGTGGTTTTGGCTGAAGCAGATCTCAAGCAGGCGAAGGCAGAAGCCAAAATCGCAAAACTCAATCAAAGTCGCTGCGAGATTTATGCACCTTGGCCAGGTGTTGTTGCTGAGAGTATGGTGAATCAATTTGAGATGGTTTCCGTTGGTACGCCACTGTTTAAGATTATACGGCTCGATTCCCTCGAGGGACGTATTTCCATTCCATCACTCGCATTAAAACATCTCTCGATTGGTGATCCAGTTGCCGTCTACATCGCCGAAATTGATGCTCAGATTCCAACGACGATTTCTCGAATTGGGATTGAGATCGATCCTGTCAGCGAAACCATCGAACTTGGTGTTGTGATCCCTGATGGATTGGGTGCCTTACCTGGTATGAGTGGGTCAGCAGTGTTGAATCTGCCGACGACCGAACGGTAATTCCATTGATAGCGGGTTTATTAAAGCGCGCGTCGCTGACGAAGAGCTTTAAAGAGCTTTCATTGCTCGTTGTGAACGAGGCTCGAGGATTGGTGTCTTGTGAGCATTGCTCTCTCATTCAAGTGTCGCACGGCGCACCAAAAATCACGGCAATTTCTCACGTACCGGTTGTGGATCGCACAGTTCCTTTTGTGCAGTGGCTAGAATCTGTTGCGCAAGAATATGTAGGTTGTTTGGAGTCAGATCCCGTCATGGTCAATATCGCGAACCTGTCTGAAGGATTGGCGACAGACTGGAACGATCTGGCTCCACCGGCATTGTTGTTTGTCCCAATACAGGGTTCAAATGGTGCGCTGAAGACGATTTTGGCATTTGCGCGTCACGATCCATTCAGTCATGGCGAAATGGGCGTTGCACAAACGATTGGGTCAGTTTGGGCGTTGGCGACAAGGAGCCAACGGCAACGGGTTGTTAAAAAGCGCGGACTTGCTACGTCTCTAGTCTTGGTCACTGTTGTGTTGCTCGCTTTCGTGATCCAAGTGCCGATGACTGTGTTGGGTGAAGCTCAGATTGAGGCCGAAAACTCTCAAATTGTGACGGTGCCTTTTGACGGTATTGTGGCGAAGTTATGGGTCGATGATGGACAGTCTGTGGCGATTGGTGATGATTTATTTTCACTGGAGCGATCACAGCTTGAGGCGGATTTGGATGTTGCGCTTCAAGCATCAGAAGTTGCTAAAGCTGACTTTACTCGAGCTCAGAAACAAGGATTTCGTGATGCCGAAGCTCGGCGTTCGGTGGCATCCAAGGAGGCGGAGTATCGATTGCGCGTGTTGGAGGCGAGGATTGCTGAAGATCGATTGAATCGCTCGGAGGTCACAGCCGAGCGTTCTGGCATCATCCGGCTGGATGAAACCGATGGTTGGATTGGGCGCCCGGTCAGAGCTGGGCAGCGTGTTTTAGAAATCTCAGACCCGTCGTCTGTTGAAGCGTCTGTGTACATCCCTGTGAAAGATGCGATCGCACTTCAAATCGGAAATCCCGTTCGTGTGTTCTTAGATGATCGTCCTAATGATCCATTAGAGGGTCAGATCGCGTCCTTTTCATACGCCCCAAAACCATCCCCACTGAACGTCATGTCATATGAGGTGTCTGTGAAGTTCCCGGTACAGCCTGAGAATGTCGGTCTCGGGGTGCGAGGCAGCGCGCGTGTGTATTCTGATGATGTGTCCTTGCTGTATTACCTTTTCAGACGGCCACTTCTCTTCGTGATCCAGCATTTGGGTATCTAGATGAGTCAGTCGCAAGAGCAACTCATACTTCCAAAGCTTAGAGAGGACTTGCAGCTTGTTGAAGGGGATCAAGATCCCATGACCTTTGAGCGAAGTTGGATGATCTATGATGGTCTCCAGCATCGCTATTTTAAGATTTCATCGCGGATCGTTCATTTATTGGGAGCTTGGATTCCTGGAGCGAATGGTGATGAGTTTCGTGATCAGTTGTCGGGCGACTTAAGTGATGTGTCTGAGTCGGAATTGCGAGAAGTCGTCTCGTTTTTAGCGAGCCACAACCTCATCCAATTAGAGTCAGAAGTCGCCTCTCAATATTTGTTGAAGCAGCATCAATCCAAGCAGAAATCGTGGATATCCCAGCTCGTTCATAATTACTTATTCTTTCGGATTCCTGTGGTTCGACCACAGCGCTTTCTTCGAGAGACGGCGTGGATCCCTCATCTTCTTTTAACACCGTTAGTCCTGTGGGCGATTTGGATTTTTGGTCTTTTCGGACTTGGCTCTGTGGTGACTCAGTTTGATCAGTTTTGGTCAACATTCAGCTTGATGATCAGTTGGGAGGGTGCGGCTCTCTACGGCGTTTGTCTTGCAGTTGTTAAGTCTATACACGAATTGGGTCATGCCTACGCTGCGATACGCTACGGTGCGCGGGTATCTTCGATGGGTATCGCGTTTTTGGTGTTATTTCCAGTGTTGTACACCGATGTGACAGACGCATGGCGACTGACTGATCGTTATCAGCGATTCAAGATCGCAATTGCAGGTATCGCGACAGAGTTTCACATTGGACTCATCGCCTGTGGTATCTGGGCGTTATCAGATTCATCACTCGTTCAATCTGTGGCATTTGTCTTCGCAACAACGTCTCTGATTGCTTCGGTGATCGTCAATATTTCACCGTTTTTACGATTTGACGGTTATTTCGCGATGTCGGATTTAGTTGGCGTGGAGAATCTTCAGCAACGTTCATTCGCGATGGCGAAATGGCGGTTAAGACGATTGTTGTTTGGGTTTGATAAGGCGCCACCAGAGCAATTCGAAGCGACTCTGCGTCGTACGCTGATACTCTACGCGTTTGGGACATGGATTTACCGTTTCTTTCTCTTTTTAGGGATTGCGGTATTGGTTTACCAATTGGCCTTTAAGGTATTAGGAATCATCTTGTTCGCGATCGAGATTTTGTATTTCATTCTGCTCCCGATCGCACGTGAATTCATTTATGTCGTCAGACATGCAGATGGAATGCGCTGGACACGGTCGAGTGCACTATCTCTCATTCTTTTTGCTGCACTCTTGGGTACAGTGTTTGTGCCACAAGCGCACCGTGTTCACATTCCTGTTGTTTTGACTGATGTGGAATATCACGCAGTATTTGCACCTGAGACGGCTCAGCTAGTCGAAGTATTCGTGGAGCCGGGGGAGTGGGTTGAAGAAGGCCAAATACTTGCACGCTTTCAAAATCGAGATCTCTTGTTTGAGCGTGATCGTTTCAATATTTTGCTCGAGCGTTATTCCGAAGAATTAAAAGATTCAACCGTTGCAAATTCTGGGCAAGAAGGGCGGCGAGTGTTGGATCGGCAGATCATCCGCTATCAAGAGTCCTTGGCATCTGTTGAGGACCGGCTTCAGCGACTTGAAATTAAGGCAGCTCTGTCTGGAGAAATTCGGGGGGATGTATCGCCATTAGCAGGAAATATGGTTGAAAAAGGATCGCTGTTATTTGAAATCATGCCAGGTGAACAAAGCATTGCCATTGGTTATTTGCCGACTGAGTATTTGGCTACGTTAACCTTGGGTGCTGAGGCACCCATTGTGCGAAATACCAATGCGCTCTCAACACAAAGTGTGCGTGTGAGATCGATCGATCAAATAGCCACTCAAATAGTCGAACATCCTGAACTGCTGTCATCATGGGGTGGCGAACTCGTCGATATGAATCAATCTGGAGTGCCGACTGGAAATGAGCAGATTCGATTATTCGAGCCGCATCACAAAGTAACGTTTGAATTCGATGAAGGTCAAACAGTCGCAACGCGAATGCGTGAATCAGGAGTTGTCATCGCGAGTCAAAATCAGATTTCTTTCGCTCAACAATGGTGGACGTTGATACAAATGACCTTAATTCGAGAGCTTCAGTTTTGAATATATTGCGTGGATATCACGGAAACTTTGAGAATCTCGAATATCTTTATCGAGATCGGTTCTCGTTGATCTCTCTCATGATTGTGTCGTTGTTTTTAACACTGATGCTTGGTTTCTCAAATCAGATTCCACAACAGGACGCGATTGCCTCAATCACATCCGCCCGCTATTCAGTCGATGGTGAGAAAAAACTAATTAATCACACGACATTCGCGAATCTCGGTTTTACCAGAGACACCCTGGAATTCGATGTGGTCTATGCGAATACAGATTTTCTGAGACGGCAGCGATATCTCACTATTGGACCAAGCTACACAGACTACGTCCAAGTGAAGCATTTTGATGCATGGAATAATCAGATCAAAATCGAATGGAAGGGTGATCGGACTCCACACTCGCCAACTAAGCGATGGGACTTTGATTTCGGAAGTTACGTATTCGATGTGCCTTCTCACGCAACACGTTCTGTTTTGATGCTCTCGGGGACGGGGAATTTAAGAGCAAATGTAGCTGTTTTGAATCAGTCGGAGCTGATTCGTAACACGTTTCATAGTGCTGGTATTCAATCTTTTTTGCTCGCGCTATTGGTGTTTGGATCATTGGCGTGCTTGGGTTTTGGTTTGTTTAGTCGTGATGGAATTCTTATTTCCGTTGGTTGTTATCTATCTGTATGGTCATTTTTGCTGCTTGGATTATCCAATATCGTCCGAGTTTACTACCCCGCAACTAATCAATTATCTGATTATTTCGTGAGCTTTGGTGCGATTGCGGCAACAGGATTTGGTGCCTACACGCATGCACGAATCATTGAGTACGGTACCAAATCCCGAGTTCTTTCATTGATTTTGAGAGTTGTTTCTTGGGCAGCGGCTGGATTGATCATCGCATTCGTTCTTGGTTTTCAGAGAGAAGCTTTGCAAACTAATATCGCGCTTGTCAGCATCGTTCCATTGGTCATGTTTATCGGGGTATTAATCGTCCCTCCGAGGAATCGGATCGTTGGCATTTTTTGGCGTCGTATTCGGGTATTTTATGCCGGTTTGTTTGTTATTGTGTCGGTAACAGCAGTTTCCGGGTTGGGCGTTGGTAATCAACTGTCGTTAACGTATTTTCATGCACTTCTGACGATGGTGATACTGATGTTTTTAGTTCTCACTCGGTCGTCACTTGAGCGACGTTTTTATGTTCGTTCGCGAATTCGCAACATAACCCTGAAACAAGCGAAGACGCTGTTGGAAGATCAGTTACAAGATCAGCGATCATTCGTGTCGATGCTGACACATGAGATTAAAACACCACTGACCACTTTAAAATTAATGACCCGTAAATTTGCGCAAAATGATGCTGTGGGCGCTCAGATTAATCATATCGATCACGTCGTTGATCAGACTAGGATGCTCGAGATGATGGTGACGGGGTCAACGGTTGAGCGTCAGATTGATCTCCAGAATATTGTGTTAAGTGAAATTAATCGGTTGTCTCAAACAACAGAATCTCCCGCTGAAGTGGTATTTCGATGGCGTGGAGCAACGTTGATTCAGAGTGACCCAATGATTGTCACAACTGTTATCCGAAATTTATTGGAAAATGCGAACAAGTATCGAACTCCTGGTACTCGAGTTTTCTTAAGTATTTTTGATGTTCGTGGATATTTAGGGCTTCGTATTCGTAATCAAACACCCTACCCAATCACTGATACGTCTCAGGTGTTTGAAAAATATTGGCGCTCACATCGCGCGACAGGTGTGCGTGGTACGGGACTTGGGTTGTGGATATTGAAAAAAATCTGTCGTGCGAATGGTTATCAAATTAAAAGTAAGATGATGGAAGACCAATTTATCATTGAGGTAGTGTTTCGGACGGAGCATCGATGAAGACCATTTATCTATGCGAGGATGATTTAGCGCTTGGTGAAGCAATCAGTGATTTACTCATTATCGACGGTAGATTTCGTCTATCTCGAGCATTTGATGGTGATGAGTTAAGAGAATTGCTTGCGGAATCGACGCCCGATTTGTTGATTCTGGATATTCAACTTCCTGGCGAAAGCGGGATTGAGATTGCTGGCTCAATTTCGCCGCATATTCCGAACGTGCCCATCATGTTTTTAAGTGCGTTTGCGAATGTTGAGAATCGGATCGCGGCTGCTCATGCGGGAGGAATTACTTTTCTTGCGAAGCCATTTGAGCCAGACGAGTTGCTCGCGATCGCGAAGCGATTAACGCAGCTATCAAGAGCTCGGACGATTGGTGGAAGCATCGAAAATAAGACGCTGTGTGTTGGATCCGATGCGGTGAAGCTAACGGATCGTGAGGTCCAGATGATGCGGTTAATGACGTTGGCCGGAGAAGTGGGTGTCGAGTACCACTCATTGATGGATGTTGTTGGGATTACGTTTGACGACCGTGGAACGGCCAACTTGGAGGTGGCGATTTCTCGGCTTCGGAAAAAACTGAGTGAAGTGAATAGTGCTTCGATGATTTTAAACAAGACAGGGTATGGTTATCAGTTATCGAATCCACCAGTATTCTTGTAGGAGAGGTGACTCATAGTTAACTGGGATAGGAGTGAGTACGTCAGGTCCCTTTGACGACGAATAGTATCCTTTGGCAATGGTATTTCTAATAAAGATCAATGGAAGCACTGAACAACGATCGGATGGTGGTCAGAACGAATAAAAGCGTTGGAATCAGCGTAATTACTGGCCTGGCGTTCGTTGCATTTGCCGGACTGTGCATAACCTAGCAGGACTGACTTCGGCAAAAGTTCGGCACCCATATCATTGATGATGCGGCACTGATCGCTCATAAATTTTTCGCCATTAACAGTCGACCCGGCAAGAATTTTGCGTACGATAATGCTTGTGGTTATACCGCAGATTGCAAATCCGTGGGCATTAGCTCGATTCCGGTACGCGTCTTCATTTTTAAATATTTGAAGAATAAAGTTTTTATTTTTTGGGCTGGGATTTTTCTTCTAAGGAAAATAATCCTGCTAGTAGATTCGATATTTATCAATGATTTCTTGCTTGAATTCGAGTCCGACACCAGGTCGTTCAGGTATCAAGAGGTATCCATCTTTAATCCGATATGGTTCTTTTAGTAGAGGATCGACCCAGTTCATCCATTCTAGATAATCAGCAGTAGGAGTAACACGCATAAGGTGGGCTGATACCTCGTGGTAGAGGTGTGAGGACAAGGGCTTTCTATAAGCCTCTGCTAGTGCTGCTGTTTTTAGCCATCCAGATATGCCGCCGATTCTCATTAGATCTGGCATGATGGCATCACTTGATCCTAGCTCAAGACTCAGCGTGGCATGGTCTATTCCGTGAAAGTTTTCCCCAAGAATAAGAGGTGTAGCAATATTTTGACAAAGTTCGGCATAGTTTCGAAATTCGTAATAGGGAATCGGCTCCTCGAACCAGTAAAGACCTCGATCATCTAATCCCTTCAATCGTTTAAGCGACTCAGTAAAACTCAGTACTTGGTTGAAGTCACAAAGAAGATCATCGTCCGAGTCCATTTGGTTTCGGACGGCCTCAATGGCCTTTAAGTCTTGGTCAATTGTTGCTCGGCCCAGCCGGATTTTGAGCGATGAAAAGTCGCCTTCTTTTTTTAATTCTTTGGCTTCTGCTGCCAGTTGATCTGAGGTGAGTAACCAGAGACCTCCAGAGTTATAAGCTTTTACATCAGCAATAGAGCCACCCAAATGCTCACATAAAGGCAGATCAGCATCCTTTGCGCTTGCATCCCAGAACGCGATATCGAGGGCAGCTAGCGCATACATTCCGATTCCAGAACGACCAAGAAGACTCAATTGGCGCATACCGATCTCGTAAAACTCTTTTGGTGCTAGGGGTTTATTTTCAAAGATTTTGAATAATTCGAGGATCACGCTTTCGATTATTTTCGTGTAATTGACGAGATATGGACATATGTAACTGTTGCCCACGACACCGTTGTCGAACCTTATTTCCGTAATAATGAACGGCCATTTAGTGTAGTGGCCGACTGCAGATACTATTGGTCGTTTTAGAGGTAGGTTAATCGAGACAACGGAAATGGAATTAACAAGTGGACGTCGCATGAAGACCTCAGGGAAAAATGTTTTTAATGATTAAAGGCTACTGCTTTTGGGTGAAACGAGGGTAGTAGAGCATTACTACTTGTATGCGATGTTCGTACTAAAGCACGCGATATCACGATCATTTTGAATAAGAATGCGGTTAATGGTGGGAATGCCCATGATGATGGACCACATTTTAGTCAGGTGCTAATTTAAGCTGGTCTCAATGCAAACTCTGTAGCACGCTCTTATTTTCATTATTAGAAATAACAATGTATTGGGTACGCAAGCTTTTGCAAATCTGTGGACATCGGTTCGATTCCGGTGTGCGCTGCCACACCAAGGTCTTGGCCACCAATGTCGTCGTTGTTTCGGTACTTTCACCGTTCAGTTTTGCCCAAACACTTCAGGCACTAGTAACAAGCAACCTAACAAAAAAATAACGCGATTATTATCCCATCTCCTGGAGCATGTCCCGTCTCTGCAATAGGCCGGAAACCGCGTCATCTCGCGTTGACATAAACCAACAGGAGGCCACGTAGAGTTCATCTCACGTTGCGAGACGACGCTGCGCCATTACCCAGTTCGATGATTTCAGCTGTGATCGCTTCCTGTCGCGCTTGGCGCAGAGTAGCCTCCAATTCGCCCAGCTCGCGTGTGATCTGGGTTCCCGAGGCAGACATGGCCTCGATTCTCGCCTCGTTCTCTGCAGCGAAGGCATGAAG
>ENA-OUOG01004478-OUOG01004478.1-marine-metagenome-genome-assembly--contig:-NODE-4478-length-12011-cov-6.127451_pt1 | contig 12011 bp, 10 predicted proteins | sample MGYA00248635_ERZ508505 | MGnify/ENA primary metagenome ERZ508505 (study PRJEB26176, sample SAMN06267871) | marine metagenome | isolation source: Saanich Inlet, British Columbia, Canada | place: Pacific...
GAGGCCTTCGACATCCAAGTGCCCTTCAACGCCAATGACCCGCAAGCCAGCAGTTTCGATATCTCCTCGGTCGCGGCCATCGTGAGGGCGGTGCAAGAGCTGGTGGCCGAGCAACACCCATGAGGCGCGTTGTCATCACAGGGCAGGGCAGCATCAACGCGCTTGGCCATGATGTGCCCTCAACGCTGGAGGGGATGCGCGAGGGGCGCTGCGGGATTGCCGAATTGCAGCTGCGCGATGTCGAGCGTTTGAGCGTGAAGATCGGCGCGCAGGTCAAAGACTATGACCCCGAGGCTTTGTTCAACCGCCAGCAGATTGCCCTTTATGACCGTTTCACCCAATTCACCCTGATTGCGGCCCGCCAAGCGATTGAAGGCGCTGGCATCAGCTTTGTCGGTGAGGGGGCCGCGCGCGCGGGTGTCGTGCTTGGCACGGCGGGTGGGGGCGTGAACACTTGGGATGAGAACTACCGAAGTGTCTATGAAGAAGGAAAGAACCGCGTTCATCCTTTCGTTGTGCCCAAATTGATGAATAACGCAGCCGCCAGCCATGTTTCGATGGAATGGAACCTCAAAGGTCCGGGGTTTTCGGTCTCCACGGCCTGCGCCTCGTCCAATCACGCGATGGGGTTGGCGTTTCAGCTGATCCGTGGCGGCGGCGTCGATGTGATGGTGACGGGCGGCTCGGAGGCGATGCTATCCTTTGGTGGAGTGAAGGCTTGGGAAGGGCTGCGTGTCATGTCCAGCGATGCCTGCCGTCCCTTCAGCGCCAATCGCAACGGAATGGTGCAGGGCGAGGGGGCTGCCGTCTTCGTCTTTGAGGAATTGGAACATGCCCGCGCGCGTGGGGCCGAGATTCTGGCCGAGGTCGCGGGGTTCTCCATGACCTCGGATGCCAGTGATATCGTCATGCCCTCCAAACAGGGCGCGGGGCGTGCCATTGCGGGCGCTCTGGAGGATGCAGGCCTCAATCCGCAGGATGTCGGCTATATCAATGCCCATGGCACGGGCACGGCGGCCAATGACAAGGTGGAATCTGCCGCCGTTGCGGATGTGTTCGGCCATCATGCAAATGAGGTGCTGATTTCCTCGACCAAATCCATGCATGGGCATCTGATCGGGGGAACAGGGGCTGTTGAATTGCTGGCATGCATCATGGCTTTGAGGGAGGGGGTCATTGCGCCCACCATCGGCTATCAGGAGGTTGACCCTGAATGCGCCTTGGATGTTGTGCCCAATGAAGCGCGCCGCGCCGATGTCTCGGCCTGCCTGTCAAACGCCTTTGCCTTTGGCGGCTTCAACGCCGTCCTTGCGCTGCGCAAAGCGCCCTGAGGGACCCAAGTAAAAAGGCGGGCCCCCGTAAGGACCCGCCCTTTGTTTGTTTAACCGTCGTCAGAAGGGCTGCGCGAGGCGAGGTCTTCGAAAGCGGCCGTAAAGCCTGACAAGGACACCTCCAGAGAGACTTCCTGATCGGGGGCGGGCAGAGGCACGATCGTGATCGCGGCCACGCCACCGTCGCGAAGCGAGCCAAGGTCGTCTTCGGTCAGGCCGATGCGCACAAAACAGCCGATCTGTTGGCAAAAGCTGAAAGGAAAGCGCACTTGGTCGCCATCATCGACAGCAAACCGCAGGCCAGGTGTCAGCAATGTATCCAGAGGGGTTACAATCGTGGCCCCCGCCGTCAGTGTGTCTTCGTCAGGCACATCAAAGATATTGATTTCGGCCACCGCATTGCCTTCGTCATCAGAGAGAAGCTGATACATCTGGCAAGGCTCGAACTGGCCCTCTTCCACTGTGATACAGCGGATTTCCCAATCTCCATGGGTCTCGGAAATATAGGTTTCGCCAAGGGCGGGTTCTACGGGTTCACCCAGTGACAGGGTATCCGCAGCGCTTGTGGTGTCTTGAGCGCTCGCAGGAAGCGCGAGGCAGCCGAGCAAAAGGGCGGGAAATAGGCGCAATGCAATGTTCATGGGTCGCGGTCCTTGGCTTCGATCATAATTTGTTGCGCTTTGGCTAACACGGCGCGCGGGGCATGTCAGGGCCAAAAATAGCCGTGTTCAGGGGGGCAAAACCGAAATGGGCCAAGTTTTGCCAATGGCCGAATAGGCTTGGTCGGGGGCGCCTGCACAAAAAGAAAAGGTCCCGTAAAACGAGACCTTTCCAGCAGTTTTTTATATCTCCCCGTCGGACTGGCCGACTTTATGAAGCGGACGCTATGACAGGCTGACGCGGGGGTCAACAGGGTAATTCATGGTCGAGATCACATTTTTTGATCTGAAAAAAGCCGCGTCCTTTTGAAGGGACGCGGCCAGTCAACAGGGAGGAAGTCCATGCCGCCCCAAGGGAAACGGGTGGCATGTGCATCTGACGCTAGCGTAAAGTCGTTAAGAATGTATGTTGATGCCAACATGAGATCGTTGCAGGGGTTATATCACCAATGAGTGACAGCATTTTTATCGGTGGAGGCGGCGTGGATTCTGCCGATCCGCAATCGCTTCTTTTGAAATACGCAAACCGTCATGGCTTGATTGCGGGCGCAACGGGCACGGGGAAAACCGTGACATTGCAAATCTTGGCCGAGAGTTTTTCGGCCGCGGGCGTCCCTGTCTTTTTGTCCGATGTGAAGGGCGATTTGTCGGGCCTCGGGGCATCTGGAACGGCGGATTTCAAACTGCATGAGGCCTTTACCAGCCGCGCCGAGAAGATCGGCTTTTCTGATTATGCCTATCGCGCCTTTCCCGTGACCTTCTGGGACCTTTACGGCCAGCAGGGCCACCCCGTGCGCACGACCGTCTCGGAGATGGGGCCTTTGCTGATCTCGCGGATGCTGGAATTGACCGAAGCGCAAGAAGGGGTGTTGAATATCGCCTTCCGTGTCTTGGATGAAGAAGGTCTGGCTTTGTTGGACCTCAAGGATTTGCAATCGCTGCTGGTCTGGGTCGGCGAGAACCGCGACACGCTCGGATTGCGCTATGGCAATATCGCGACCTCCTCGATCGGGGCGATCCAGCGCAGGCTTTTGGTCTTGGAAGAACAAGGTGGCGAGAACCTCTTTGGCGAGCCTGCCTTGGATTTGGCCGATATCATGCTGCATGATGACGAGGGCATGGGACGGATCAATATTCTTGCAGCCGACAAGCTGATGAATTCGCCGCGCCTTTATGCGACGTTCCTGCTGTGGTTGCTGTCGGAATTATTCGAAACCCTGCCCGAGGTAGGGGATCCCGACAAACCCAAGCTGGTCTTCTTCTTTGATGAGGCCCATTTGCTGTTTGATGACGCGCCCAAAGCGCTTGTGAACAAGGTAGAGCAAGTGGCGCGTTTGATCCGCTCCAAGGGGGTTGGGGTCTATTTCATCACGCAAAACCCCGCCGATGTGCCCGAGGATATTCTGGGCCAGCTTGGCAACCGTGTGCAGCACGCCTTGCGCGCCTTTACCGCCAAGGACCAACGTGAATTGCGTCAGGCGGCCGAAAATTACCGCGAGAACCCCGAGTTCGACACCGAAGACGCCATCCGCGAGGTCGGCGTGGGCGAGGCCGTGACCTCGATGTTGGAAAACAAGGGTATTCCTGGCGTGGTGCAGCGGACCTTGATCCGTCCACCATCCTCGCAATTGGGCCCGATTGCGCCCGCGACACGGGCAGCCTTAATGGGAATGTCGCCCTTGGCAGGCAAATATGAAGCCGAGGTTGACCGTGAGAGCGCCTTTGAAATTCTGACCCAACGCGCCCAAGATGCGGCGCGCGAGGCAGAAGAGGCCGAGCGCCTTGAAGAAGAAGCCGAAGCCCGCGAGGCCCGCGAAAAGCAAGAGGAGCGCGAGTTCAGATCGGGCAGGCGCTATTCGGGCGGCTCATCGGGTGGCACGTCGAGTTCTGGGCGCAGCAGATCACGCTCGTCGCGCTCAGATTCGGTGGGAACAGCTTTTGCAAAGAGCTTTGCGCGCCAATTGGGAACGCGCTCGGGCCAAGCGGTTGTGCGCGGCATTTTGGGCAGCCTGTTCCGTGGACGGTGACACCAGCGGTTGGGGGCTGTGCCCCCGCCGCCCAAGGGCGTCTCCCCCCAAGTATTTTGAAAGCAAAGAACGGGTGATCACGCGCAAGTGAGAGGGCCTGCGGCCTTGCGCCTCTGTTTGGTCTATTGGAAAATCCTCGCGGCAGGCCTAAGGTTTTCGGCATGATAGTAGAACTCGGACATTTCGCCCTGATCCTTGCCTTTTGTGTGGCAGTTTTTCAGATGATCGTGCCATTGATTGGCGCCCATAAAGGTTGGGGAGGCTGGATGGCTGTGGCCTCTCCTGCGGCCAGCATGCAATTTGCGCTGACGGCGGTGAGTTTTGGCGCGCTGACCTATGCTTTTGTCACTTCGGACTTTTCCTTGAACCTTGTGGTGGCCAATTCCCATACCGACAAGCCGCTGCTTTATAAGATCACGGGGGTTTGGGGGAACCATGAAGGCTCGCTGCTGCTGTGGGTATTGATCCTGACCCTGTTTGGGGCCTGCGCGGCGTGGTTCGGAGGCAATCTGCCCCCCACATTGCGTGCCCGAGTTCTGGCGGTGCAATCCTCGGTGGCGGTGGCGTTTTTTGCCTTTATTCTTTGGACATCGAACCCGTTTTTGCGCTTGGTCGTGCCGCCCTTTAACGGGCAGGACCTCAACCCATTGTTGCAAGATCCGGGCCTCGCCTTTCATCCACCGTTTTTATATCTGGGCTATGTCGGCCTCTCGATGGCGTTTTCTTTTGCGGTGGCGGCGCTGATTGAAGGGCATGTGGATGCTGCATGGGGGCGTTGGGTGCGGCCTTGGACCTTGGCGGCTTGGGTGTTTTTGACCATCGGGATCGGTCTGGGATCATGGTGGGCCTATTACGAGCTTGGCTGGGGCGGGTTCTGGTTCTGGGATCCTGTCGAGAATGCCTCCTTCATGCCATGGCTGCTTGGTGCGGCCTTGCTGCATTCGGCCATTGTCGTCGAGAAGCGCGAGGCTTTGAAAAGCTGGACGATCCTTTTGGCGATCCTGGCCTTCGGGTTTTCGCTGATCGGGACCTTCATTGTGCGCTCGGGCGTTCTGACCAGCGTGCATGCCTTTGCCAATGACCCCGAGCGGGGTGTCTTTATCCTGATGATCTTGTGCATTTTCATGGGCGGTGCCTTGGCGCTTTTTGCGGCGCGTGCGGGCGTGATGGAGGCCAAGGGCGTATTTTCAATGGTCAGCCGCGAAAGCGGTCTGGTGCTCAATAACCTGCTTTTGGCGGTCTCGACCTTTGTGGTGTTTATCGGAACCATCTGGCCCTTGGTGGCGGAGATGTTCTTTGATCGCACATTGTCGGTCGGCCCCCCCTTCTTCAACGCGGCCTTCACGCCATTTGTTCTGGGGTTGGCCATTGCTATGCCCATTGGGGCGATGTTGTCATGGAAGCGGGCCAAGATCGGACGGGTGATGAACGGGTTGATCGGGGCTGCGGTTCTGGCTGTGGCCTCGGGCCTTTTGGCCTATGCGGTGTTTACGGGCGATAGTGCCATCGGGCCGATCGGGATCGCGCTGGCGGTCTGGTTGGTGGCAGGTGCCATGGTTGATCTTTGGTCGCGCACGGGGCGTGGGGATATCGGCAACCGCTTGGCCCGCCTGACGCGTTTGCCGCGTGCGGATTGGGGCAAGGCCGTGGCCCATGCGGGCGTCGGCGTAACCATGTTCGGCGTGGTGACCTTGGTGACCTATCAAATCGAGGACATCCGCGTGGCCCAGATCGGTGAGGCCTATGACGTCGGCGCCTATACCATCATGCTGGAGGATGTTCAGCGGGTGCAGGGGCCCAATTATATCTCGACCATGGGGTTTGTTCGGGTGTCGCAGGCGGGTGAAAGCATCGCTCTGCTCAACCCTGAAAAGCGCATCTATCCTGTCGCGGGGATGCCCACCACCGAGGCTGGCATCGACAACGGCTTTACCCGCGATGTCTATATCACGCTTGGCGACCCGCAGGATAATGGCGGGTGGGCTGTGCGCACATGGATCAAGCCCTTTGCCAATTGGATTTGGGGTGGAACGATCATCATGGCACTTGGCGGTTTCCTGAGTTTGACCGATCGCCGCTACCGCGTGGCGGCGGGGGCCGCGAAAGAGGGGAGCGGGGATATACCTGCTCAAACGGGGGTGCCTGCGGAATGATCCGTGCCTATGTCATGGCGGCGGCATTTGCGGCCGCACTCACGCTGGTATTGCCCGCGCCACTATGGGCGGTCCAGCCTGATGAGGTTTTGGAGGATGCAGCGCTTGAGGCGCGGGCGCGTGATGTGTCATCGCTTTTGCGCTGCGTGGTCTGCCGCAACGAATCCATTGACGAGTCCAATGCCCAAGTCGCCCGTGACCTGCGGATTTTCGTGCGTGAATTGATCCTCGAGGGCAATTCCAATGATCAGGTTCTCGATGAAGTCGTGGACCGCTATGGGGAATATGTCTTGATGCGGCCGCCTTTGACGGGCAGCAGCATAGCCCTTTGGGCGGCGGGGCCTGTGCTTTTGTTGATCGGGCTTGGCATGGCGCTGAGTTATCTTCGGCGGCGTTCCTTGGCGCAGCCCGAGGTTGACGATGTCTTGAGCGCCGAGGAAGAGGCGCGTTTGGCTGATCTCATGGGTGACGCGGCAGGGTCCGAGAAACCTTGAGCGGTGACGCGGCGTTTGCGCTTTTCTGAACTGATCAGTTTGATATGCTCGCGTCCGAGGCTTCTGGAAGGACCCGCAAATGCTCTATGAAACGATCACTTTTGACGAGACGGATGGCTGTGCGGTCATCACTTTGAACCGCCCCGATGTGATGAATGCGCTCAACACACAGATGCGGGCAGAGATTGCCCATGCTGTGGGCAGCGCGGGAAAGACGGCGCGGGTTGTGGTGATCACGGGGGCGGGGCCGGCTTTTTGCTCGGGCCAAGATCTGGGCGACCGCGCCTCTGTGGCGAGCCTCAATCTGGAGCGGACGCTGCGCGACGAATATATTCCGATGCTGATGGCGATCTCGGAATGTCCTGTGCCTGTGATTGCGGCCGTCAATGGTACGGCTGCGGGGGCTGGGGCCAATCTGGCACTTATCTGTGATGTTGTGATTGCGGCGCAATCGGCCAGTTTTATCCAAGCCTTCACGCGGATCGGGCTGATCCCTGATGCAGGCGGCAGCTATGTCTTGCCGCGCAAGATCGGGATGGCCAAAGCGATGGGAGCGGCGCTGTTTGCCGATAAGATCAGCGCCGAGCAGGCCAGCGATTGGGGCATGATCTTTGAGGCGGTTCCAGATGAGGAATTTGCCACCCATTGGGCCGCGCGGGCGGCCCATCTGGCCAATGGCCCGACCGAGGCCTTCAAACGCGTCAAGCAAGTGATGCAGGCCTCTTGGGGCAATGGTCTGGAAGAGCAATTGATGCTTGAAGGCCAGCTGCAGGGCCAATGCGGGAATACGCGGGATTTCAAGGAAGGGGTCTTGGCCTTTCTTGAAAAACGTCCCGCCCAGTTTGAAGGGCGGTAGGCCGCCTCCGGCGGAAGTATTTGGAAAGCAAAGATGCAAAAAGGGGCGGTGGTTATCCGCCCCTTTTTCTATGTGGTGATGAGGGCTGCGATCAGCGCTCGGGGATCAATCCGCGTGGGCTGAAGCGCAGCACCAAGAGCAAGATCAGACCCATGGTCATCAGGCGCATATGGGCTGCGCTGCCGAGCAGATGTTCGCGCAGGGCGTTGCCCTCGCTCATGCCGGCGGTGATGCCTTGCATCAGCATCAAACCCAAAGGCTCGACCTGAATCCAGAGCCAATAGATCAAGAATCCGCCCAAGACAGCGCCCCAGTTATTGCCAGAGCCGCCCACGATCACCATCACCCAGATCAGGAAGGTGAAGCGCAGGGGTTGGTAGGTTCCGGGTACGAGTTGTCCGTCAAGCGTGGTCATCATCGCGCCTGCCAAGCCGCAAACAGCCGAGCCGAGGATGAAGATTTGCAAATGGCGCGCCTTGACGTTTTTGCCCATGGCCGAGGCCGAGACCTCATTGTCGCGGATTGCGCGCATCATGCGGCCCCAAGGGGAATTCAGCGCTTTTTCCGAGAGCCAGATCAGGGCCAGCAAGACCACGACAAAGAGGCCTGCATAGCTGAGCTTGACGAAGATCGAGGAGAAGGTGACGGGATCTGCACCGATGCGGGCGGCCAATGCCAAGAACCAATCGGCTTGCTGCAGATTGACCTCATAGGGCACGGGACGCGGCACGCCTGTTACGTTTTTCACGCCGCGCGCCAGCCAGTCTTCGTTCTTCATGATGGCGATGATGATCTCGGCGATGCCCAAAGTGGCGATGGCCAGATAATCCGAGCGCAGGCCAAGAGCGGTTTTGCCGATGATCCATGCAGCCCCCGCCGCAAAGAGGCCACCCACGGGCCATGCGAGGATCACAGGCAGGCCAAGACCGCCGATATTGCCTGTAAGCGCGGGGTCAATCGCCTCGACCACGGCAACGCCCGGGTCAAGCACGGCGCGGAAGATGAAGAAGCCTGCAAAGAGGATGACCGCCACAGCGAGCCCGCGGATCTTGCCTGAGGGCAGTTTCGACCAGACAAGGATTGCCCCCAGAATGGTCGCCGCGCCAAGGATCAGGGCGAGAAGGATACGCAAGGCGCCATCTGTGCCCCATGCGCCCTCGACGGGGTCCATGGAGACAAGCACGCTGGCCAAGCCGCCCAAGGCCACAAAGCCCATGACACCGACATTGAACAGGCCCGCATAGCCCCATTGCATATTCACGCCCAAGGCCATGATGCAGGAGATCAGCCCCATGTTGAGGATGCTCAACATCGTGTTCCAAGACTGGAAAAAGCCCGTGCCGATATAGAGCAGGATCACCAAGCCGAAGAGGGCGAGGTGTTTCGGTTCCATGGATTTCATCATACCGATTTCCCTTTCATGATACCTGTGGGCTTGAACAGAAGCACGATCAACAGGATGCCGAAGCTGACGGCGAATTTGTAGTCAGTGGAGAGCAATTGCAGCAAACCGTCAGGCGACCAGCCCTCTGGCCCGAGATAGGTGATCACTTTGCGGAAGGCATAGGTGATTGAAATCTCGGAAAAGGCGATCAGGAAGCCGCCAAGAATTGCGCCGAGCGGATTGCCAAGCCCGCCCACAATCGCGGAGGCGAAGATCGGCAGCAGCAGTTGGAAATAGGTGAAGGGCTTGAAGCTTTTGTCGAGCCCGTAGAGAACACCAGCCGTGGTCGCCAATGCAGCCACGATCATCCAAGTGACCAGCACAACCTTTTCAGGGTTGATGCCCGAGAGCAGCGCGAGGTCTTCGTTATCGGAGAAGGCGCGCATGGATTTGCCCGTGCGGGTTTTATTGAGGAACCAGAACAACAGCGCAACGGCGATCACCGCGATCACGATGGTCAGGCCTTGGCTGGTGCGAAAGGCGAGCCCCTCGTCAAGGCCAGTGATCTCGCGGAAATTGCGTGCCGAGATGATGAAGCGTTCGCCATCGGCAAAGCGCTGGTCATCCACACCGATGATAAAGCGCACAATGCCGTTCATCACAAACATCACCCCAAGCGAGGCGATCACCAAGATCACGGGTTTGGCCTTTTGTTGGCGGTAGAAGCTATAGACGACCCTATCGGTGCCGATCATCAAAAGCCCCGTGGCCAAAATGCCGATTGGCAGGGCCAGAAGGGCGGTGGGAAGGGGGCCCAGGCTGACGCCCATGCCTTGCAGCCACCATGTCACGAGGATGGTCACCATCGCGCCAAAGGCCATTGTGTCGCCATGGGCGAAATTGGAGAAACGCAAAATACCATAGATCAGCGTCACCCCAAGCGCGCCAAGTGCGAGCTGCGCACCATAGGCGGTTGCGGGAATGATTACGAAGTTCAGGAGCGCCACAACGGCGTTGAGAATATCCATCGGTCAGCTTTCTCGACAATCGGAAGGGCGGGCGAATCTGTGCATATCGCAGCGGGAGCAGGTCATATTCTATCCCCCGAGGAAGCTTTTGCGGACTTCGGGATCGGCCAGAAGTTCCTTGCCCGTGCCCGTAAAGGCATTGCGACCTTGAACCAGAACATAACCTTTGTCTGCGATTTCAAGCGCTTGGCGTGCGTTTTGTTCGACCATGAGAATGGGGATACCCGTGCGGCTGACCTCGATGATGCGGTCGAACAGCTCGTCCATCACAATCGGAGACACACCCGCGGTTGGCTCATCCAGCATCAAGACCTTTGGTTTGGTCATCAAGGCGCGCCCGACGGCGACCTGCTGGCGTTGACCGCCCGACAATTCACCAGCCGCTTGGCGGCGCTTGTCCTTGAGGATCGGGAAGAGGGTGTAGATTTGCTCCAGCGTATCGCGGAAATCATCGCGGCGGATGAAGGCCCCCATTTCGAGGTTTTCCTCGACGGTCATGGAGCCGAAGATGTTATTGGTCTGGGGCACAAAGCCCATGCCCTTGGCCACGCGGTCTTGGGGCGACAGATGGGTGATATCCTCACCATCCAGCATCACGTGACCTTTGCGCAGGTTCAGCATGCCAAACACTGCCTTCATGCCCGTTGATTTGCCCGCGCCATTGGGGCCAACGATCACCGCGATCTGTCCGGGATCAACGGCGATGGTGCAGTCATGCAGGATATCGGCACCTTTGCCGTAGCCACCTGTCATTTCACTGCCGATAAGGAAGGGGTTCTCGCCGATCATGCTTCCATTTTATCCTTGTTTTTCAGACCAGTGCCCAAATAGGCCTCGATCACTTCGTCATTGGCTTTGATCTGGTCCAATGTGCCTTCGGCCAGCACTTTACCCTCGGCCATCACGATGACGGGGTCGCAAAGGCGGCCAATGAAATCCATGTCATGTTCAATCACGCAGAAGGTATAGCCGCGCTCTTTGTTGAGGCGGATGATCGCATCGGCGATTGTGTTGAGAAGGGTGCGGTTCACGCCTGCGCCGACTTCATCGAGGAAGACGATCTTGGCATCCACCATCATGGTGCGGCCAAGCTCGAGCAGTTTTTTCTGACCGCCAGAAATGGCACCTGCGGGGTGATCGGCCAGATGCTCCACGGTCAGGAATTCCAGCACTTCGTCGGCCTTGGCGCGCAGGGCGCGTTCCTGATCGGCGATGCGCTTGCGGCCAAACCATGTGTTCCAGAGCGTTTCACCGATTTGATCGGCGGGCACCATCATCAGGTTTTCGCGGCACGACATGGAGGAAAATTCATGCGCGATCTGGAAGGTGCGCAGCAGCCCTTTGCCGAATAACTCATGCGGCTTGAGGCCCGTGATATTCTCGCCATCCATCCAAACCTCGCCGGAGGTTGGCTCAAGAACGCCTGCTATCACATTGAAAAGGGTTGTTTTTCCTGCACCATTGGGGCCAACAAGGCCTGTGATAGAGCCCGTTTCAATCGAAAGGCTGGCACCATCTACGGCGTGAAAACCGCCAAAATGCTTGTGGAGATCTTTGACGACGATCATCGATATGTTCCGTCTTTAAAAAAGCAGCCCGACCAAATGGCCGGACTGCTTTGTGAAGTCTGAATTCAGATTAACGGTACTGCGCTGTTACCAGCTCGCCGCCCTGAATTTCGATCTCGCGATAGGCGCCTGCCGATTCACCAGGTCCGATCAGCTCAACAGCTGTTGCACCAACGTAATCGATGTCTTCGCCTGCTGCGATCAGCTCGAGCGCGCGGCCCAGTTCACCAGGAAGAATTGGTGTGCCTGGTGCGTTGGCGACATCCATGATGCTGCCCGCGTAGTCGCCAGGAGCAGTGGAGCCTGCGGCCTGCATGGCCAGAAGGATCAAGGCTGCCGCGTCATAGCTTTCTTTGGCGAAAGGCGATGTGCCGTCAAAGCCTGCTTCTGCGGCCATCGCTTCGAGAACGGCCGCGCCTTCGCTATCGGTGCCGGGGTGCTGGCCGAAGGATCCGTTGATATCGGAGCCGAAATTATCGGTCAGGGCTTGGCTGATCATGCCGTCAGGGAA
>ENA-OUOG01004479-OUOG01004479.1-marine-metagenome-genome-assembly--contig:-NODE-4479-length-12011-cov-4.818250_pt1 | contig 12011 bp, 19 predicted proteins | sample MGYA00248635_ERZ508505 | MGnify/ENA primary metagenome ERZ508505 (study PRJEB26176, sample SAMN06267871) | marine metagenome | isolation source: Saanich Inlet, British Columbia, Canada | place: Pacific...
GGTGGAGTCGCCCGGTACCGCCCCGGGGTCTTGTCCGTCGTTGCTAAAGTTTCAACATTACAATACTATTTATACACCCATTACATATGGATGTCAAGTTCTTTTTCTGTTTTAGTTGATACTTTTTTATTAGGATCTACAAGTTTGCGTAGCCAACTGTCAGCAATGTATGCCTTGGGTGATGGACCTAATTGAATGTTTAGATCATCTGCTTCGATCCACCAATAGTGATCGTGAACTGCACAAGTACAAGTCATTCCGTATGCTTCAAATTGTTCGCCTTCTTTGAACTTGCCGATGTATTCTGCTACATTAACAACTCGTCCAACGTTCTTAGGATTAATACTAAAAACTATAACGGCTTTGTCGCCTTCTTCTACGTTCATTCTTCTTCTTTTTTCTTTGGCTTGCGTCCGTAGAAGCCGCCTCTAACTTCTAAGTTTTCTGTTCGAGCGAACGGTTCACAATGTGTAATCTTGCCGCCGTTGGCTAAAAATTCTTCTACTGCTTTTGTTGATTCTTCATCAGTTTGTCTTGGTGTTGGATTCATAGTCCTATCAGTCCCCATCCGTGATTTGCTATTGCATTTAGTATAATAAAAAGGCCAACAAGCACTTCAAATAAAACTATAGCAGTTCTAATCAAAGCAACTTTGTCAGCCTTATCATCTTCGTTGAAGGCCTTACTCCCTAAGGCTTTAGCCCAAACTGTCCACATTACATGTTATTTTTACGTTCTTGGATCTCAGCGCGGCGAGACTTTGTTAGTTTGCCTAGATCACCTAGTGCGCCACGTGCTCGTGTTGCTGCTGCTTTAACGTTCTTGGTTTCCCAAGCTTCGTGTTCAGCAAGGTAAGCATTGAATGCTTCTACAATTTGTTCATGTTGTGTTTTATCGCTCATATTTTTTCTCCTGTAATATGTTCATAAATTTCCCTCCAGTTGGTTACTTTAGTAATACCCGGACGGAGTTTGTCGTTCATGTTGAACCCGTGTTCAACTAAGATTGGCTTTAGACCCAAGTCCAAACCGCACTCTGCGTTTTCTAGTTTGTCTTCAATCCAGTACAACCCTGAATCTTTGTAAGGAGCAAGTGCATCATCTTTCGGAGCACCTGTGTCCAAGCAAACTAGTTCTTCGAAAGCTGTTTTTCCAAACAACTTTTCTAAGTTCATTTGACGTAGCTTTTTAGCATTAGCGTCAGTACTCATACTTGTAATACAACGGAATACATAACCATGTTCTTCGTGCAATCGTTTAACATAAAACATTGCATCACGCAGTGCAGGGAGAAATCCCATTGCAGCACTTTCGTTAAATGTAATTACATGTTTGATTGCTTCATCATGAGAGATACCAAAGCGTGTGGCAATGTCGTATTCCCAATTGCCGTTTTCAATTTGGGTGTGTCCACGCTGTTCTAAATAACAGCAGAATGCATATTCCCAATTCAAAATCACGCCGTCTGCGTCTGTAAGTATTACTTTATCGTTGTATTTCATATCGCCTCTTTCATGCCTAGTTTCATATTATATATTATAATAACATACTAAGAGAAAGTTGTCAACCGATATTATAGTGCATATCCATTAGCTTGTAATACAGGCTTGTACTGAGCAAATTGTCCAGTTCGACTTCCGTTAGGTCCCCATTGACGCTTGGCTCCAATATCAACGTGCACAAAGCTATTATAACAGCCTATACCTGTAAATCCTGCATCAATTATCTTTTGTATCATATCGACTCTGCCCTGTACGCTAGATGTTCCCCATTGTATATCAACTGCTTTGCGCTGAACATGCATACTATTCCTTGCGCCGCCGACACTAGCATTATAAGCTGGAGTTCTATATGCGCTATTAAGTGTGATTACTCTTCCTAGGCTTTGTGCTAATGTTTCTAAATTAGTCCAAACCTGCGGCAGCACTCTAGGGTTTACATGAGACTGTACATTAATCCATTCAGAAGTTGGGCGAGGTATAGTAGAATCTTCCGTAGCATCTGCACCAGTAGCTGTGTCACTTCCGGGTGCACCTACTGCTCCGTCTTGTCCTGTTACAGGACTTGTACCACCTGGTGTGCCGCCACCGAAAGATTCTAGTGCTTCATTAGTGTCAGGATCATTTCCTGCTGCTAATTCAGCTGCTCTTCCTGAAAGTATTGCTCTTGCTTGTGCATCATCGATACCTACAGTATCCTCAAGGCCGAGTGCGTCTGCAACACCGCCTCCTAGTGTTGGTCCGCCGTTTGCAAAAACATTTTCTGATCCGCCAATTGCTGCATCTCCGCCGCTGTCAGTATCACCTACTCTATGTATTTTTGGCATTATTGTGGACCTTCGCTACTATAATCTACTGCGGGCAGTGGCGTATCACTACTTGTGTTTGCTGCTGATTGTTCTTCTGGTGAACGTGCAACTACCTGTCCTGTTGCTGGATCAACTAAATCTGCATTTGGATTAGCAATTTGTGATGCTGTTGCACCTTCAGGTCTTGCAACCGGCCAACGCTTTCTTGGTCTGCTTGGATTTGGAATTTGATCAGGCGGTCCACTTGGAGAACCTACTGTTATTTGGCCAGTTACTTCATTGTCAAATCCTAACAATTCACCTTTAGCAAACGGAGTTACTTGTGGTACAGAGCCACGTAACCCATCATCAGGTCCAGCAGCTGGTTCTGCTTCCCAATAGTAAAATCCTTCTTCTCTCATTAGTACTTTTAGTGTTGCAGGATCTTGGCCAAGTGCTGCTAAAATTGTTGCTCTTTCTGTATCTAAGTCTGCATTACTATCTCCGCTAGGGGCTGCAACTCCGCCGCCGTTAGCACTTACTGTGCCTGCATCGACTGCTGCCGCGACTGCTGCCGCAGTGTTACTGCCTGCGCTACTCATACTAACTGCTAGTACTGCTCTTTGGAAGTCGTTGAGTACTCCGTTAGTTACGATACCTGACTCTGGATCTTCTTGTAGTGTACGCAACAATCTAATGTCGTCACGTATACCTGTTAGTGCTGTTATGATCCGGTTGTATTCCGGAGTCATGTCTAAATGTTGATATGGATCTGCCATTATGCTGTGTTATCCCTCGGTGACATTAATGATGCTAGGTATTGCGGGGCATTTGCTGTTGATGTACGTGTTCCAGTTGATGAGCCACCGCCCCAATATCTGTTTGAAAGTATACCAGTAATTGCTCCTGCTTGCTGACCTCTCCATGCAATATCTACGTGTACGTTACCATTGCTCATATAACCATTACCCATGCCTATACCAGTCGCGCCTGCATTTCGACATTCTTCTGCAAACTTTAACATAATTGCAAGTTGAGCAGGATTGTTGGTATACAGTCTAGTGCCGTCACCGTCTAATACTCTTACATCAGCAGCATAGCCTTTGTCATGTCTATTTGATCCTGTACGATTACGTCCGTCAACACCGCCTTCATTAGCAGGAACTTGCCCGCCGCTTGTGATTACAACATCAACACCTGCTGCTGCTCCAGCTGTTTGTAGTATGTTAAACAGTTCAGACTGAATTGGTAAAGATCTGCTGCCGGCCATAGCATAGGTAACATTTCCTACACCTGTTCCAGATGCAGTAGTAACTTGGTCTAGTGGCACTGTGCCTTCATAGTATGTTGTGCCGTCTTCGCCTACAATAGCAGTTGATGCGCCGCCGCCGTAGCCAGCACTTTGTGCAGTAGCATTGCTGCCGCCTCTAAATCCGCCAGAGCTAGTATTTGAATTTCGTATTGCGTTATAATTTGCAGCACTGGTATTGCCTAAGTTAGTTGGATTACCAACTTCAGCATTAATCATGTCTAACATACCCGAATCTTGTAGGTTGACATACTGTGCGGCTGCTGCCGCTATGTTAGCTGGATTAGGTACAACTGTGTCTGCTTGACGTGTATAGATACCCTTTGCTCTAGTATCGCCCCTGTCTGTAATAATACGCAAGTCTGCTTGAATATCTTCAAACAAACTTGCTATTTCTGCTAGACATGCTTTGTGAGCAAGATCATAATCAATGTGAACATGGTCTGATGGACTACTGCCCGGACCAGTATCAACATCCGGGTGGTTAACTGTAGTTTGACCTACACCTTCTGTTGTTGATTCTTCAAATATATTTGCGCCAGCTATTGACATTTATATTCCTCGTATTATACTAGTATATTTAGCCGAGAAATTATACCATCTGAATGCCGCTGGTCTGCGAAGTATATTGTTTGCTAATTTCTGCTTCGGTCTTGGCAACACAACTTACTGCGGTTGATTGCAGTACAAACTTTGCATCAGGTGATACACTAAACATAAATGGAGCGAGCCCTAGTCCTTGTTGCTGTGCAATAAGTACCATTGGTTTGTGTACTGTGTAGCCGTTAGAGTCTTCGGCTTCTAGTCTACCGATAATTTCTTCACCTGAGCTTAGTTTGAATGAGACGTTATCGCCCACTTTGTATGGAGTTTCGATTAGCATTATAGTGTGTGTCCTGTTCCGTTATAGCCTGTTTCTTCTAAGTAAGTACCTAACTGATCCTTACCACCTATTGATGTTCCGTTAACTTTAATCTGTGGGAAGGTACGTGCTCCGGGGAACATCTCTAATACTTCCTCACGAGTAAAGTCTGTGTCAAGTTGATAATATTTGTATTTTAACTCGCGTTGTTCGCAAATCCGCTTTGCTTGATCACAATGCGGACATGCTGGTTTACCATAAATTTCAATCATAAACTAAATCCTTTAAATGTATCTGTGCTTACATCCTGTTTAGTGCCACCACTAACATATGATGTAATCTCTGTTTCTTGCGGAGCAACTTGTACTTCGCTACCACTAATCCATTTTTGTGTCCACGGCAACGGATTGTTTTTTACACTATAAGGACTCTTTAGATTTACATTAGTCATTCGACGAGTGCAAATAAATTCAATATAGCTGCTTAGTAGTTCTGTGTTGAGTCCAATCATTGATCCGTCTTTGAACAAGTAATCTGCCCATGCCTTTTCTTGATCAACTGCCTCTACAAACATTTTGATGCATGCTTCTTCTGTTTCTTCTGCAATCTTTAGATAATCTGGATCATCTTTTTTAAGTGTCTTGAGCAACATTTGAGTACTTGCCAAGTGTAAGTTTTCGTCACGAGCAATCAATTTAATAATTTTGGCATTGCCTTCCATTTTCTTTGTTTCAGCAAATGCCCAACTACATGCAAAGCTTACATAGAACCGTACACCTTCAAGAATATTAACACTCATTAGTGTAAGCCACAGTAGTTTCTTTAATTCATAAAGATCGACTACAACCTTCTTGCCATTAACAGTGTGTGTGCCTACTCCTAGCAAGTTGTACCAACTGCTCATTTCAATGAGATCATCGTAGTACTTACTAATGTCTCCAGCACAATCTGCAATCTCTTCGATGTCCATCATCTCGTCAAAGATTTTGCTAGGATTGCTGTACACATTACGGATAATATGTGTGTAACTACGTGAGTGAATTGTTTCTGAAAACGTCCATGTTTGGATCCAGTTCTCAATCTCTGGCAAACTCACAATAGGAGCAAATGCTTCTACTGGTGCACGGCCCTGTACACTGTCTAGTAGGATCTGACGCTTCAAGTTACTTGTAAAGATGTGACGCTCGTGTTCACTAAGAGCTTTAAAGTCTTTAGCATCCTGATAGATATCCACTTCCTCTGGACGCCAAAAGAAACCGAGTTGCTTATCGGTCAATTGATCAAACTGTTTGTACTTTAGTGTATCATAACGCTGAATTGTTGGACCACCAGTTGGATCCATAAAGGATGCTACGGTGGTATGGTCGGCACGGTTGTTAACGTCGAAAACGCTCATATTAGTTCTTCCTTTTTGTGTGATATGTTTATATTATAATAGGATCAGGCCCATTTGTCAACCTTAAATTGTACATGATTCGCAATCTTCATCATCAATTTCGCCTTGTTCTAATGCTGCTTCAGTCATTTTATCAACATCAATTTCACCTTGGCCATCAAAAGTATTAAAGTAGTACAATTGTTTGCCACCATACTTGTAGAACATGAGCATATGCTGAAGTAATACACTCATTGGAATCTTTTCTTCTTCAAAGAATACTGGGTTATAGCTTGTGTTAACAGAAATACCTTGGTCAATATACTTTTGGAGTACAGCCATAATTTTCAAATAACCTTCTGGAGATTTTTGATCCCATAGCAAGTCATACTTATTTTTAAGTCTACGGAATTCTGGTACAACCTGTTTCAATACACCATGCTTAGATTGCTTAACGGAAATAAGTGAACGAGGTGGTTCAATACCATTTGTTGCGTTGGCAACTTGAGCACTTGTTTCAGATGGCATAAGCGCCATGAGTGTAGAGTTACGAATGCCAGTTTTCTTTAATTGTTTACGGAGACCTTTCCAATCCATACGTTCTTTATGCTTGACTAGTTCATCAAGATCTTTCTTATATGTTTGGTTTGGTGTAATACCTTGACCGTATTTTGTTTCATCAATACCAGGAATAGATCCTTGTTCAACAGCCAAGTCAGCAGATGCTTTAATAAGATAATAGGACCAAGCTTCAGCGTATTCATCGATTAATGATAGGCCTTCACTAGTAATATCCTGATATGTTAAGTCATGCTTAGCCATCCAATATGCAAAGTTAATAATACCAACGCCAATAGGACGACGTTTCTCTGTAGATAATTGAGCGGCAAGGATAGGATAATTTTGATAGCTAAGTAACGCGTCCAATCCGCGCACTGCAAGGTTACATGCTTTTTCAAAATCAGCTGGTGTTTTTATGTTACCCCAGTTAATAGCCGATAGAGTACAAAGACTAATTTCACCATCAGGATCATTTACGTCGTTTAATGGTTTAGTTGGCAAGTCAATTTCAGCGCAAAGGTTTGATTGACGGATAGGTGCAACTTCTGGTAAAAATGATCCATGGTCATTGGCATTATCAACGTTTTGTAGATAGATACGACCTGTGTTTTTGCGCTCTTCCATAAACGAACTGAATAGCTGAGATGCAGGGATTGTCTTTTTACGTAGACGAGTATTACGTTCAGCTGTTTCATATAGCTCACGGAATTTATCTTGGTCTGCATAAAATGCGTCATATAATCCAGGAACATCACTTGGTGAGAACAATGTAATAACACCGCCGGTAATTAGACGTTCGTACATAAGTTTGTTAAACTGTACACCATAATCCATATGACGAACACGGTTTTCTTCAGTACCTTTATTGTTTTTCAATACAAGAAGTTCTTCAACTTCGTAGTGCCAAATTGGATAATAGATAGTAGCTGCTCCGCCACGTACACCACCTTGAGAACAGGATTTAGTTGCAGCTTGAAACATCTTATAAAATGGAATTATTCCGGTATGATAGGCGTCACCTTTACGAATGGGGGTACCAATAGCTCTGATGCTCCCTCCACCAATTCCGATCCCGGCTTTTTGGGATACATACTTAACAACTGCTGAGGAAGTAGCGTTAATAGAATCAAGACTATCACCAGTTTCGATAAGGACACATGAACTGAATTGTCTTTGAGGAGTACGTACGCCGGCCATAACAGGGGTAGGCAAGCTAATATCATGAAGACTGATAGCATCGTAATAATCCTTTACGTATTGCATTCTGGTTTCTTTTGGATAATCACTAAACAAAGTAGCCGCAATCAATACATAACACATTTGCGGTGTTTCAAAAATCTCACCAGTAACTCTATTTTGGCAAAGGTACTTACCACGAAGTTGTTCCATAGCAACATATGTTAGGTCTTCATCGCGGGCATGCTTTACAAAACCGTTAATACGATCCCATTCATTATCATCATAATAGGTAATAAGCTCAGGATCATAGAACCCCATCTCAATATTACGTTCAACCAATTCTTTTACAGTGCATGGTTCATAACCATTATAGACTTCTTTACGAAGACCATAGTTAATCAATCTACCACCAACATATTGGTAATTAGGGTTTTCATCATCAATCAAGTCAGAGGCAGCTTTAATTAAAGTTTCTTGGATTTCTTTCGTTGTAATACCATTAAAAAATTGAATTTGACTTTTAATTTCAACTTCACTTGGGCTTACACCTGTAATATTATCGCACGCATGGAAAACAACTTTATGCAGCTTCTCTACGTCTAGAATTTCTTTAGTACCATCTCGTTTGGTGACTTGAATCATGTTGTTTTCCTTCGTCTATCTCGGCTTGAGTTATATTTATCTTAATTTTTAATGAATTGTTCAGTTGCTGGAAATATTTTTGCAATAGCTTTAGCGCATTCAATTGCGATATCCATATGTTCTTTTTGTGTACCATTGGCTGAACGTAATTCAATGTAATGGATCCAAGAACGAATAGATCCTTGCATATACAAACGGCTAATAGTATTACCTTCGGGCAGTACAGCACGAGCTTGTTCTTTTGCAATACCATTTTCAATAGCCCAGTTATATGCATTTTGTGCAGCACGAATAACTTCACCCTGTTTTGAGTCCCACATCATCTGCAAACGTTCATCATCGTTCTCAATAGAGTTCTGACGATTTTTAGTGTCTTGTAGACGTGCTTCACGCATTACAAATTGGTTACCCATAAGAGCAGGATCTGCATATCGTTGACTAAACTCTTGGAATGCAAATGAACGATGACGTAGCATTTGACGTGCAATGTCTCGTGTAGTTTCAATTTCCATAGTAGCATTTGCCATTTCAAATGGAGACCAGTGAGCATGCTTAGCAAGGTAAGCTAGCAGCTTAGGTGCTGTCTCTTGGTTCAACTGATTTGTTGGGTTTGAAACACGTGCACAATATGCAATCAAATCTTGTACATCATCCAAACCAATAAACTCACCATCAACAGGTTGAGTATAACCAATCAATCTAATTTTCATATTACGTATCCTTGTTCGCGCAGGCGGGCTTTCCATGCTCCACCAGTTTGTTGCTCTTTAAATTGAAGTTCAAGCCATTCTTTATCTTTGGATGGTTCGAGTGTTGCAATTATTCGTTCTACTAATTCTGGTTTTAAATTAAGTAAGTTCACGTTTTCCTCCATGCGGCAAATTTTAATTCAGCTACCAAACCTTGGTAGGTATTTTCTTCAATGATTCTTTCTGGGTTAGCACCAGCTAAAAACATTTCATTGATGTCTTTTCCAGGTACATCAGTTGGCCATATGCATATTTTAAAACCATTCTTAATGACTTTTTCCATACGACCATGGATTTCTTTATTACGAGGCTCAGCATCAAATACATAAATTGCATTATCAGAAGCTGAGTTACCATTGCCTTCAGCGCCATTCATAGAAATAGCATTCTCTAAAAAGAAACTATCAATAGCACCTTCAACTATATGGTAAGGCTGATTGAAGTCAACTTTGTCAAGGCCAAATATCTTTGGTCTTTCTTCAAACATTATAGTTATATATCTAATTCCGTTAGGATCAAAACCGCGTGCGGAAACACCAAAACATTTTCCATTCTCATCAAGGAAAGGTATGATTAGCCGTGGCTCATCCTTACCAACATTTTCAAACTTATTAGGTATTACACTATTAATCCAAGTTTTGAATTTGTTTGCATAATATAAACGATAATGATGTTGCGTAGGGATTTTACGCTGTTGAATATACCGTTTGATAGGATGGTCATGCTTAAGTTGACTAACCTTTTTAATCTTTAATAGCGGGTTAGTCTTATTAAAGGTTGGTGATTTAGTTTTAAATTGAGTGTCGTCAGTAGTTGACTTGATAGTATTATTAGCTTTGCCAACAAACTTGTCGGCAACATAGTCATTATATAATTGTGGATCCTGTCCTTTAAGGAAATATGAAAAGCCTTGCGAGGCACCACAGTTATGACAATAATAAGAAAACTTATTATCCCGTTCCAATAGCCACCCACGAGCTTTAGATCGACTTTTTTGACTATCGCCACAAATCGGACATCTAAAGTTAATTTTATAAGGATTTGTATTTCGTATTTTAAAGTTATCAAGACGACCAGAAAGCATCTGGGCATATTGAATGTCTACAAAATCTACCATAATATAAAGTTCCACATTGATTATATAAATTATAATAACACAAGGGTGTTATAATGTCAACTAAAAAGTGAAGGCCAATTCACTCTTGCTACTAATAATGCAATGACCAAGCCCATTCCCATCATATAGTAACGCCAATTTTCTAATACGTTTACTCTTTTGGTTTGGTCATTGATCCGATTATGAAGTTGGATTTCCATTTGTTCAAGCTTTTCAAGTACTTCTTTATTACTTGTAGCTCGTTTTTCAGCGTTATGTACCGCAAGCTTTTCGTGGTCAGCCCTAGACGATCTTCTATATTCTTCCAATCGGTCTGAAAGAACAGTCATCCTTAGTTCTTCAGTACGCCTTGTTTCTTCACAGAGCTTTTCTACATCTTCTAATTTGGCTTTAGTATTATCTAGTACTTCATTTTGAACTGCTACATTTTTAGACAGCTCAGCCATCATGTCAAGAGAGTTTTCGACCCGGCCGAAAAATTTATTCATTGATTTTAAATCGGCCTTAATTAAGGCTATATCTGTTTCCCATTTGTCTTGTGCCAATGGTTTATTTCCTTGTCCATTAATTGAAAAAGGGGATACCAAATTGTTACCCCCATTATACCACAACTAATAATATATGTCAATATTTATTCTTTTAAAGCTTCCTCATAGTAAAGAATTATTGCTTTTTGCTCATTAATATACCTTCTTAATTCACCAATTCCTATGGCAAGATTTTCATAACCTTTGGGTCCTACAGCAAATACAACAAAATTGCCGGTTTGGCCTTTTAACTCTTCCATCTTTTCATCAATGTTATCCTCAGTAATAACACTCCACTCAACAGGAGGAAACTCTACCACAGGTGGTCTAGCTTGGATCGGAATATTTTGTCTTTGATATTCAGTCTGAACTACTACTGTCGGTTCCGGTGTCCTCATCCCGCACGCCGTCAGTGCTAGAGTCGTCACCAGGAGCAGTAGTATCTTCAGCGATGTCTTTGATAAGTCTATCAACTGCACGCTGTACCCTTTCCTCTAAGTTTTCAGGATCCTGTAAGGCTTCCATAGTTAAATCAATACGCGCAAATTTGTTACGCAAAGTATTTAAATACTCGCGTGATTCTGCTAATTGTTTTGTAAGATTTTGATTGAGTTCTTCGTTGCGTTGAGCGTCTGCAACCATTTGATCCACTGTATTTTGTAGTGTTTCTGCTGCAGACGCTAACTTAACGTTATTCTCACGAAGTGTTGAAATAGTCGCTTCTGACCATTCATAGTAACTTTTAGCTCCATAGCCAATAGCACCAAAAATACCCACGACTATAACTAAAAGATATAATTTAGCCATAGCTAATTATTTTTTATCCTCATCTTCGTCTTCGTCGTCATCCTCATCTTCGTCTTCGTCTTCATCTTCGTCTTCATCTTCGTCGTCATTTTCAGCTTTCATAGCCTTTTTGTACTTTTCTTCCAAAGCAGCTTGAATGCGTGTTTGCATTTCGTCTTCAAATGCTTCTTTCATTTCTAATGGCTTGTTTTCAAGAGCCATTTGTGCGATTTTTTCTAAAGACATGATGTCCTCCTACAATTATGTTTCTATCTTCTATTTATATTATTTAAACATTATGGCTTGTGTCGCTGGTCCAACAATACCATCTGCAACTAAACCATTAAGCTTTTGCCATTTTTTAACAGCAACTAATGTACCTGGACCAAAATCTCCATCAGCACCTACACCGATAGCTTTTTGCATTTTCTTAACGTCGTCACCTTGCATTCCTTTACGAAGTGTACGAACTGCAGAAGATGTAGTTTTCTTAGGAGTTGGTACTTCACCACCAAGGATAGCTAATGCTTCTTCCCAACGACGGGTACGATCTTCTAAACCAATGGTACCGCCATTAATCTTTTTAGTTAATCCTTTAATGTCACCGTTGTCGGCCCA
>ENA-OUOG01004480-OUOG01004480.1-marine-metagenome-genome-assembly--contig:-NODE-4480-length-12009-cov-4.093530_pt1 | contig 12009 bp, 12 predicted proteins | sample MGYA00248635_ERZ508505 | MGnify/ENA primary metagenome ERZ508505 (study PRJEB26176, sample SAMN06267871) | marine metagenome | isolation source: Saanich Inlet, British Columbia, Canada | place: Pacific...
AACAGCGCACTCAGCATTAGAAAACGAAAATCGGCAATTTCAAGTGACGGGTCGGGTGTAATGATACCTTTTGCGATGGTGTTCACGACGTCTCCGCCCGCTAAAAGCGCACCGGCGGTCTCAAATACGGCCGCAATCAATACCGCCGTCGTTACTGTAATCACCTTGCCGCCGACAGCAGGACCCATGTTATTTGCAACATCATTGGCACCAATATTTAATGCCATATAGCCGCCCACAATCGCGGCAATAACCAAGATCACCATTTGTGTTTGATCGACAGCGATATAGGTGCTCACAACCAAAGCCACAAGGCCAAGGAATATGCCGGCAAAGGCAATTGGTAAAAATGAGGCCATAACAGCCTTTGATTGGCCTTGCGCATATTCTAGGCGGCGAAGATCATTGACGTATCTATTACCGCCATTCTTTTTGGGGGTGTCTTTACTAATGGTGAAAGCCCTCTAGCTAGAAGTGATCAAAACTGGTTTACTCTGCAGCGATTCGGTTTGGTGAAGGCTGCGCGTCATACTCATTTAAGTTTGGTTTGTGCATTTCTTGTAGATACTTCTGAGGCGGAAATGGGTAGAGGTTGGGGTGCCCTGCGTCATCAATATACCAGCTGTCACAGCCGCCAGTTACCCACACTGTGTCTTGTACGCGTTCGATCATGCTCTCATTATAGGCACGATATGCGTCTTGGCGCGGCACGAGGCTAGAGAATTTATGCTTTTTCATCTGATTTAGCATCGATATTATGTAGTCGACCTGATGCTCGGATATCATAATAAGCGATAAATTACCAATTGGGCTGGTCGGCCCTTCAATGAGCCAGAAGTTTGGGAAACCGGGGAGGCTGACGCCGCGATGGGCGCGTGGGGCACCCTTCCAAAAGTCAGCCAAATCAAGCCCGCCATCTCCCAACACTTTTGTGGGTAAAATAAAGGCACTGGCATCAAACCCTGTTGCTAGGATTAAGACGTCTAACTCATGGAGCCTGCCATCTTTGGTTTTTACGCCTTTCGGAGTGATGCAATCTATCGCTTCCGTGACCAGAGAGCAGTTTTCTCTCCTCATGGCGGGGTAGAAATCCGAGGCGAAAATGAGCCGCTTGCAAGCTGCTTGGTAAGTAGGTGTAAGTTTTGCACGAAGTTCCGGGTCTGGTATTTCTGTTTCGAGGTGCTCTGTGCATATGCGGCTAATCATGCGTTGCATACGCTTATTCCCTGTTGTCGCCGGGCCAAAGGTAAGCCTAAAAACGAGATACTTTGTCCAGTAACTCAAAATAAGTAGAAATGGGAAGACTCTAAATAGAGTTTTCTCCAGTCCGCTATACTTTCGCTGAGGCAAAGGCGCGACCCAGTGAGGTGTGCGCTGAAAAACGCTCATATGATCAACTTTAGACGTGATTTCGCCTACGATTTGGGCCGCTGTGGAGCCTGTACCGATAATGCCGACGCGTTTGCCCGTCAGGCTTTGCGTCTCATCCCAGCGTGCGGAATGGAAGGCGTTTCCTTTAAACGTCTCAAGTCCCTTAATATCTGGATAATTGGGTAGGCGCAGAATACCTGCTGCTGATATCACGACATCATATACTTCCTCAGCTTTTTCCGTTTTTAAATGCCAAAACGGATCCTCATATGTCAGTGATGTAACGGGTTCGTTAAAGCGCACACAGCTTGTGACGTCGAATTCAATTGCGGTTTTTTCCATATAGTCTTGAATTTCAGGGCCATATGCATATCGGTGCGACCAGTTGGGATTGCGGGCGAAGCTAAACGAGTACCAATGCGATGGGACATCGCATGAGAGGCCAGGATAACGATTATCGCGCCATGTGCCGCCCACTTTATCGGACTTCTCAAAAATCGTGATATCGGAATACCCCGCTTTTTTGAGTTTTACAGTTGCTGCTATGCCCGACATGCCGGCACCAATAATGGCTATTTTAGGCTGGCGCCCCTCTTGCGCCCAAGCTGAACTACTCATTTATTTTTCCCTTAATCGCAAAGCACATGATATTTAGATGAGGTCTAGCGCCATAGATATAAGCGCACCAATAGAAACGAACCAACTAGCTGTGCGTAAATAGGGGGGGTTAAACATATAAGCTGGTAGGTAAATTACCCTTGCAATGAGCCAAACAGTGGCAGCTTGGCTGGTATCTACGTTTTGGATGATCGAGAGAATTGCCAAGACAAAGAAAACGGGAAGGCTTTCTTGAAGATTGATGCTAGCACGTTTGGCGCGTTGCCCAGCTATTGGAAGGTCTGACTGCTCATCGCGTGCCGAAAACAAGTAGCTGTTTTTGATGCGGCCCGTCAAAACCCCGGTGAGGCTTGGCACCATTACTTGGATCAAAAGCAAAATCATGGCATATATAATTAGTTCAATCATTTTCGACTCCTTTGGACGATGAGCTTAAAGTGTGTCGTTATCAGACCTGAACTGTCAAGAAGCAAATGAGTGATGGGTAATGCCGCATCTTCGTCGCCGGTAAGCTTGGAATAATAAAATGGAAAAAAACACAGAAGAATTATCGGGAATGGAACTCATTGAAGGTGATCTTTTCGATGTGGATCAGCTCAGAAGTTTTGCTGCACTCATCCAGATGGGTAGCAAAAAGCAAGTTTTAAGAGATATTGAAGGGCTTCACGAGTCTGATATTGCACAGCTTATAGCGCTTTTGCCAGCAGACCTCCGCGAGGGATTTATTAAGTTAGTGGGTAGTGAGCTTCCGCCAGAGGTTTTTGCCGAGTTAGAAGCTGGCCTCCTAAGTGACGTTGTAGAATATATGGATTTGGCGACTTTAGCTTCAGCCGTCCAAGAGTTAGATAGTGATGATGCCGTCTTTCTGCTCGAGGACATGGATGAGGCTGATCAAAAAGAGGTTTTGGATCAAATCCCAGAATCTGATCGGCGCGTATTAGAGCGCGCTCTAGATTATGAAGACGATAGTGCCGGACGCTTGATGCGCCATGACTATGTGGCGGTGCCACCATTTTGGACAGTTGGTCAGACCATTGACTTCCTGCGCGAAGATAGAGACCTACCGGATACATTTCTAGAGATTTTTGTTGTTGAACCAACGCATCGCCCGTCCGGTATTGTTCAGCTTAATCAGGTTCTGCGCGCGGATCGATCGCAAATTATGGGCGACATTCGAGATGAAGATTTCTCGGCCGTTAACGTAGAAACAGATCGCGAGCAGGTGGCGCGTATCTTTGAACGCTATAACTTGTTTAGTATTGCCGTGGTTGATGATAACCAGCGTATGGTTGGTGTGATTACTGCCGATGACGTGTTGGAAGTTATTACTGAAGAAGCGGGAGAAGATATTCTGCGCTTGGGTGGTGTATCGGGGGACGCGACGGTGACCGACAATCTTGTATCGGCTGCTCGCGGGCGTTTTTCATGGCTACTAATTAATTTAGGAACGGCAATCGTCGCGTCCGGCGTTATTGCCTTATTTGATGCGTCGATTGAGAAGATGGTGGCTTTGGCAGTCTTAATGCCAATCGTAGCCTCTATGGGCGGCAATGCGGGAACCCAAACATTGACCATTGCTGTCCGCGGCTTGGCAACGCGAGAACTTGTGTCTGCCAATGCGCGTCGTGTGATTATGCGTGAAGTCGGGATTGGCCTGATCAATGGATCTTTGTTTGCGCTGGTTGGCGGCCTTATTGCTGGGCTTTGGTTTCATGACCTGTGGATTGGGGTCGTGTTGGGTGTCGCCATGCTGATCACTCTCGTTATTGCTGCACTTGCAGGCATTTTAATACCCTTGGGTTTAGATAAAGCAAATGTTGATCCGGCTGTTGCATCGAGTGTTTTTGTAACGACTGTTACGGATGTTATTGGATTCCTAGCCTTCCTCGGTTTTGCAACAATATTTTTATTAAGCTAGAGTGAAAAATAGCTGATGTGGCTACTACGCTATTAAGATTTAAGTCCGGTTTAGTGTAACATCGGCCCTCGAAAAGAAAGTAATGTCACACCATGAATGTTTTCCGTAAAATTAATGCTGGGTTTTTCTTGCTTGCGATGATTTCAAGCAGCGCTAATGCCGGCACTTGGCAAAATGTCTCACAAGTCCCCGCGATGCTGCCAAGCGCATCTGCCGCAGTCATCAACGGTCAAATTTATGTTTTAAGCGGTACCGTCGGGCACGGGTTGCGTAATTTTTTTGAAGTATATGACCCTATAGACGACGGATGGCGGCCTCTGTCGCCCATGCCGGCTGACATTTACGATTATGGCGTGGCGGCAACAGGCAATCGATTAATGGTAACCGGTGGGCGTGATCGCCAATCAGGAGAAGCTGTGAAGAGCGCGTGGCTCTATGTTGCAAATAGTGCAATTTGGGTTGAGGTCGAATCATTACCGCAAGCAGAGTTTGGTCATGCCATGATCAATGTCGGCTCTGAAATTTACTTGATCGGCACATCGTCGGGTAAATTGCTTAGGTTTGATAATGTTGGTCAAAATTGGGATATTGTCTCCGACTTGCCGGCCTCGACAAGTTCGGTTTCGGTTGCAACAGATGGTCGCTCGATCTTTATTGGCGCCGATAAAGGGCGCGTGTGGCGTTATGATACGCAGAAAAAAGAGTGGGCTAATTTACCCTCATTGCCACAAAAATTGTCAGCAGGGGCTTTGTTGTATTTGAAAGACCGTGTGCATTACATAGGTGGCGTCAACGCTAATAGCGAGACTGCGTCGGAGAATCATTGGGTCTTGGTTGGTCGCGAGTGGAAAGCCGCGGAGGCTTTGCCGCAACGTCGCCACAATATGGCTTATGCCGTTATCGGTGAAACAGCCTATATTATAGGAGGTGCTTCTGGCAGTGGGTTTTTTAGCTTTTTCACGGGTTCGGACTATCTGTATAAATATGAAGATTAGAGTGAGTTAGGGTTTGTTTGAGACCCCAAAGAGCAAGTGTGACGGTGATTGATGAATCTGAATTTGTTAAAGTTATGCGTCGGTGCGAAATCGGTAGATGATCTCGTTGTCTGGCAAAACCAGCTTCAAAAAGCTTATGGGAGGGTGTTTCATACCACCCGTATGGTGCCAAAGCGAGAGGCAGAGTTGTTGGATAATGGGTCTATCTATTGGGTAATGGGTGGGTCAATTCAGTGCCGACAAACTTTGCTCGATATTGAGATATTCAATGATCGATTGGGTAAACGGCGGTGTAACCTCATTCTAGATCCACAGCCAATTATGACACGCGTGCGCCCGCAAAGACCATTTCAGGGCTGGCGGTACCTCCAAGGCGCTGATGCACCAGCTGACCTCGCAGCGGGGGCTGAGATCGAACAAGATATGCCCGCGGAGATGCGTTCGGAATTATCTGCTTTGGGACTTATTTAAAGGAAGGGGTTTGCTAAATAGCCTCCATATTATCAAGCAGGCGAATGGTTCCCAATCTTGCCACGATTAATGCTCTTCGCGCTATTGTCTCTTTATTGGGGGGCATCAGTGTATCCGCGTCGCGGATCGTTGCGTAATCAACCGAACTAAACCCAGCATCTAAAAGAGCGGCCTGTGCTTTAGCTTCGGCGATATCGTGGGGTTGCGTGCTGTTTGCCAGTTCTTTCATGATAATATTGAGCTTTCCGGCAATAGAACGTTCTTCTGGCGATAAGTAGGTATTACGTGAAGACATGGCCAGGCCATCCGCTTCGCGTATGATAGGGCCAGCCATAACCTCAATGGGAAGGTTTAAATCACGCACCATTTGTCTTATCACAAGAAGTTGCTGATAATCTTTCTCCCCAAATATTGCGACATTCGCGAGACTTTGCATAAAGAGCTTAAGGACGATTAGGCTTACGCCGCCAAAAAAATGTGGCCGTTCGTCGCTTTCGAGGCCAGCTGCGGGTCCTCCAATACTTACGGATGTTTCGAAACCGTCGGGATACATTTCGCGGGCTGTCGGCATATAAACGAGATCCGTTTTCGTTACTGACAATTTTTCGAGATCGCTGTCTTCGGTGCGCGGATATTTGTCCAAGTCTTCATGGGCTGCGAATTGTGTTGGGTTTACAAAAATTGACACAATAATGCGCTCCGCCACTTTCGATATTTCCTCGATGAGCGATAGATGGCCGGCATGAAGGGCACCCATTGTGGGTACGATACCAACTTTTAAACCGTCACGTTGCCATCCGCGGACTGTCTCTCGCATGTCGTCTACGCCGTGATGAATAAAGGGTTCTGGCATATTAGGACTTACCTAGACTTAAATTGAAGCTCATCGGGCGGGTTAATTGCCCATAGCCGAGATGGGACAGCGTTACGCCTCTGCCGGTATCGCCTACGCCCGTCCATCCTAGCGCTGGGTCAAGATAGTCGCATCGGTTCATGAAAAAGGTGCCTGTCTTGATTTGCGGCCCAATCTTTAAAGCCGCATCTCGATCCTGCGTCCATACGGAGGCGGTTAAACCATAGGGGCTGTCATTCATTAGGGTTATTGCTTCCTGGTCACTTTTAACCTTCATTATGCCAATGACAGGACCAAATGTTTCTTCGCTCATAATGCGCATATTATGGTTAACATTCACCAGAATTTGCGGCGCCATGTAGGTTCCTGTTGGGTTTTTAGTTTCGTCAAAGGCGGCTACGTCTATCAATGCTTGGGCACCATTATGGCAAGCAGCGTCAATATCAGCTTGGATGTTTTCGGCTGCTCGCTTGTTGACAACGGGTCCTAGCGTTGTCTTCGGATCAAGTGGGTTGCCTAATTGATAGTTATGCGTAACCGCAACGCTGCGTTCGACAAATTCGTCATAGACTGCTTCATCAACGTAAATACGTTCAATGCCACAACACGATTGACCACTGTTAAAAAACCCACCATCCACAAGGTTTTCGCTGGCAGCGGACAGATCAGCGTCAGCGCGCACATAGGCAGGGTCTTTGCCACCCAATTCTAGCCCCACATTTATAAAGTGGCTTTGAGCACTAGCCTGCACACTGCGACCACCAGCAACCGAGCCGGTGAAACTTACATGTGCAATTTCAGATGCACCAATTAACTTTGAAGATTGCTCATGGGTAAGGACTAGGTGCGTAAATAGCCCATCAGGAAACCCAACTTGGTTTGCGGCCTCAACCAGGGCTTCGCCAACTAAGAGGGTTTGTTGGGCATGTTTTAAGATAACACTGTTGCCAGCCATAAGTGCAGGGATGAGCGAATTAACGGCAATCAGATAGGGGTAGTTCCAAGCTGCAATTACAAATACGACACCTAAAGGCATCGGTCTGATAAAACGCTCTGTGCCCGTCTTTGGCACGGGGGTAAAATCGGCAAGTGCTTCATGTGCGATATCGATCATGTAATCCGCGCGCTCTTTAAAGCCACCCGAAATTTCTTTAGGTGCATACACAATTGGCCGCCCCATTTGGCATGTTAGAGCATTCCCCAAATCTTCTGCTCGTCCAACTAAATGTGCGACAAGCGCGCGACAGAGTTCGCCTCTAACGGCAATCGGTTGTTTTGCCCACTGGACTTGGGCCGTTTGGGCTTTGGATAGCGCCATGTTAATCGTATAATCTGTTGCATAGGGAAGGCGGGCATATACATTGCCGTCTATCGGCGAAATAATTTGGGCTTCATTCATAATTACTACTCTTTTGGTAAAACTGTGTCATCGACCACATAAGCGGCCGAAATACCGCCGTCGATTGGGTATACGCCGCCGGTCATGTAGGCCGCATGTGGGCTCAACAGATAAGCAACGAGGGATGCCACCTCATGGGTTTGTCCGAGCCGGCCTGCAGGAATATGGCGCCGGCGCTTCTCCCACTTTTCTTCAGTGTCAAAATAATGCGCTGTTCTCTCGGTTAGCACCGGACCGGGCGCAATTGAATTTGCACGAATATTATGGCGCGCATAGGCAATGGCAATTTCGCGGGTCATCGCCTCAAGGGCTCCTTTGCTTGTCGTATAAGCTATTTGGGGTGTTGCCGAAGCAGATCGTGCCACAACAGATGACAGGGTTACGATTGAGCCACCATTTGCTAACATATGTGGTAAAACATGTTTGCACATTAAGAATGCTCCTGTGACATTGATTTGCAATGTGTGTTCGAAGCTTTTCAGTGAGGTCTCGCAAGGATTGCCGTCATCGGCGTGAAGAATTGCGGCATTGTTTACGAGACCTGAAATCCCGCCCATATTTTCTGAGGCTCGGGTCACAGCATTGGCTATTGCTTGGGGGTCGGCGAGGTCAGCCGCAAAATAGGCAATGTCAGATGATTTAGGTAATTCGGCCCGTATGACATCGCAGAGTGCTTCATCTTTCTCGAAAAGCGACAGCTTTGCGCCTTGCTCGAGCAGGTTATGGGCGATTGATCGGCCAATTCCGCCGGCCGCGCCAGTGACGATAATGCGTTGGTTCTTTAACATGAAGCGAACATAGCCTGACTTCCTAAAATTTACAGTCAATTTTTACCTACAAAAATATGTTTTTTAGAGTAAGAATTAGGTGTGGGTTAAAATTTTAGCGCGGAAAACTGGATTCGGGGTATTTATGGGCGAAACGCGAATTACCGATCGTTCTCATGTGATTGTTGTTGGCAACGAAAAAGGTGGTGCAGGTAAGACAACGACTGCCATGCATTTGGCTGCTTATTTGCTGGGGCAGGGCTTTAAAGTAGGGACCTTAGACCTTGATATCCGCCAGCAATCATTCACGCGCTATGTTGAGAATAGAAAGCGTTGGGGAGATCGCCGCAACACCCCTTTATCTGAACATGTGGTGCTTGGTGTTTCGACTGGCGATACGGTTTCTGAAATTCGGCGACAAGACGAGGATATGTTCGCGAGTGCTATGGGACATTTACGAGCTACCAGTGATTTTGTTTTGGTTGATTGTCCAGGGGCGGACTCTTATTTATCGCGGTTGGGGCATGCGACTGCGGATACGTTGATTTCGCCGATTAATGATAGTTTTGTAGACTTCGACCTTCTCGCCAGCGTTGACCCTGATACGCTGGAGGTTGGGTCGCCGAGCATATATTCTGATATGGTCTGGGAATGCAGGAAAGCCAGAATGCAGGCGGATCAAGGCATGATTGATTGGGTTGTCATGAAAAATAGGACAAGCCACTTATTTGCTCGTAATCGGGATCGGGTGGATAAATGTTTGGATGTTCTGTCGAAACGATTAGGCTTTAGGCTTGTGACGGGATTATCCGAGCGCGTTATTTTTCGCGAAATGTTTCCTGCGGGTTTAACACTGCTGGACTTAACCGAGGACGAGGCAAATGCAAACCTAACTATGTCGCATGTGGCTGCGCGCGCAGAAATTAGGAACATCATAAAAGCCCTCAAGCTTCCTGGCTTAGAGGCGTGAAATGGCATATTTTTTCTTAGGGCTTGTGGTTTTAGGCCTTCTTGTTTTTTCTGCTATCCAGTTCACACGAATGAAGGAAAGCGCGGCTAAAGTTTTTGTATTTTGGGCAGCTTCTTTGGCTGTTCTTATCCTTACTATCGGGCTCGCTTTGATTGGACGGTTTGGGTTGGCGATTGCATCTGCGGTTGGCTTAGGCGGCGGACTTATCCGCCTGTTTCGGCGTGGTCGATCGCAGGCAGCACAGGATGAGCAGAGCGCGCGTGGTAAAGCAAACTCTTCTTTAATACAGTCTAGATCGCAAGCTTTGGATATTCTAGGGTTAGGCGCATCGGCGTCTTCGGAAGATATTGATGCTGCATATAAACGGCTTATTCAGAAATTACACCCAGACCATGGCGGTACAGAATATCTCACCAAACAATTAAACGCTGCGCGTGACTTTTTATTAAAAAAGACACAATAGACTGTCGCGTGTTTTGAGATTTAAGGCGCGAGCGTAAAGCAACCGCTCCCATCATTAGCCATTTTAGCGCATAGATTTTTGGCGACGCTCTCGCTTAACCCAGCAATACGTGCCCGGTAAAGGCGCTGTCCATTACAGTCGATGCTTGGAACATAAGCTGCGGCTCCTGCGCTCAGCCATTGGTTTGCGCTCTTGATTTGTTGAACGCGTTGAGTTGCAAGTGTGCGGCTTTCATAAGCGCCTAATTGTACTGACCATCCTGTTTTTTGCAGTTGAGGCGATAAGTTCTTACATTTATTCAGAGCTCGTGCATGCTTATTGCCTTTAACAGTGGCTTTTTGGGTGGATGGGGTTTGTTGTTCGCTCGGCAAATCCGTTTTACGAGCACCTGGGGGCATATAATTGGGGCGCGGAAAAGGCAAAGAAGCTGTGGCGAATTTTTTAATACTGGCGCGGTGAATATTTGTTTCAGTTAGTGCTTTTGCGAGACGGTCACGTTCGCGGGCATTTCGCCCACCTATGACAACGGTAATTATCTGACGACCGTCGCGTTCGGTGACTGCAACAACATTATAGCCCGAAGCGCGAATATATCCTGTTTTCATGCCGACCGCCCCTTTGATCTGGCGCAAAACATTATTGTGCGAACTGTAGCGCTCGCCCCGATAGAACATCGTGGTTTGCGACCATGAGGGTTTGAAGTCTGGGAAGTCTCGCAAAAGAGCACGGGCGAGACGTGCCATGTCGCGCACAGTCGATACCTGGTTCCAGTTGTAAAGACCAGATGGATTGGCAAATTGTGTGTCGAGCATGCCGAGCGAACGGGCTTTGAGGTTCATACGCTTAATAAAAGCTTCCTCATTGCCACTAATATGCTCAGCCACAACCATGGCGACATCATTTGCACTGCGCACAATGAGTGCCTCTAAGGCGAGTTTGGCGGTTATCTTCTCGCCTTTGCGCAAATAGAGCTTGCTACGCGGTTGATCCGCCGCGCGTGACGATACTGTCATTTGGGTGTTTGGCGTTGCGCGTCCGGCCTCTATTTCCTCCAAAAGCAGGTAAATGGTCATTAACTTGACAAGAGACGCAGGGTAAAGTTTACGGTCCGGCCGATAGCGCGATAACACTTTACCGCTATGACCATCAATAACGATATTTGCGCGCGTTGGCGCGGCTTGCGCGGGCATGCCGGCGAGGAGCCCTGTTATCATCAGTGCAAATAGAAACCTGGTCATTGTTATCCGCAAAGTTATCCGCAAAGCTTTTCGTTCAACCTCTTTCTTGGCGAGCGCGCTATCTTGAGCACGCGCCGTCATTTATGCAAACCTAAATGCAAAATATGCACCATTATACTTGATGAACTGTTAATATAAGCCTTGTGATTGTTAATAAACGCCCTACATAAGCTTGGTATCCATGTGAGGCTTGCTTTCCCCGTATTTTTGACGTCTCATGAGGTTTATATAGAAATAACAGAGTATTTTATACCCACGCGAACAATGATTATGGTAAAAATGGAACATCTAGGGCCAGAAAAAAGGGGTGATAACCCGAATGACGGTCAAACGGGCGTCATTTTGGAGACCCGTACGAAGACAAAGAAACCATCCATGTATAAGGTCGTTTTATTAAATGATGACTTCACGCCGATGGAATTTGTAATCTTTATTTTACAGTCATTCTTTCAAAAAAGCTTGGAGGAGGCGACGACAATCATGCTTCACGTGCACCAAAATGGTGTTGGTATTTGTGGCGTTTACACGTTTGAAGTCGCCGAGACGAAAGTATCTGAAGTCATGGACTTGGCCCGCCAGCACGGCCATCCTTTGCAGTGCACGATGGAAAAAGATTAGGCTAGGTGAATAGTCAGAAAGGGGCCTTAACATGCCAGCATTTTCAAAAGAACTCGAATTAAGCCTGCACCGTGCCCTAAGCTATGCAAATGAACGCAAGCATGAATTTGCGACGTTGGAGCACTTACTTTTGGCACTGACAGATGAAGACGATGCTCGCGCCGTGTTGGTCGCTTGCGCTGTTGATGTTGATATTTTGGTTGATCAATTAAGCCAATATATAGAAGAAGAGTTAGCTGGTCTCATTATTGATGAGCACGAAGAGTGTAAGCCAACGGCAGGCTTTCAGCGCGTCATTCAGCGTGCTGTAATCCATGTTCAATCGTCG
>ENA-OUOG01004482-OUOG01004482.1-marine-metagenome-genome-assembly--contig:-NODE-4482-length-12007-cov-13.562364_pt1 | contig 12007 bp, 10 predicted proteins | sample MGYA00248635_ERZ508505 | MGnify/ENA primary metagenome ERZ508505 (study PRJEB26176, sample SAMN06267871) | marine metagenome | isolation source: Saanich Inlet, British Columbia, Canada | place: Pacific...
AAAAATAGGCCCCAGAAAAATAGGCCCCAGAAAAATAGGCCATAGTATAGCGCAGTGATGTAAGTGAGGGTTGTAATGAGCAAGATGGACATAACAAATTCTGGCTTCATGGACAGGCGCGAAGCCAATCATGTGCCGCTTACCCCATTATCATTTTTACCTCGGGTCGCTGATATCTATCCGACACGTACTGCGGTTATTTATGGCCAATTGCGCTATAGCTGGGCAGAGGTGTATGAACGCGCGGTCAGGCTGGCAAGCGCACTTGTGAAGGCTGGCGTTAAACAAGGGGAAGTTGTCACCGTGATGGCACCAAACCTGCCAGCGATGTTTGAAGCCCATTTTGGCGTCGCAATGGCGGGGGCGGTATTAAACACCCTAAATACGCGTCTAGATGTATCCACCATTGCTTATATCCTTGACCATGCTGATACCAAAATTCTGATCACTGACACGGCTTTTAGCGCGACCATGCGTGAGGCGATGGAACAAAGCCCCAACAAATCTATAACCGTTATCGATATTGTGGATGAGCAGGATGCAGATTCTGCAGCAGGTCAGCGCCTTGGCGACATAGATTATGAGCGTTTTATCGCTGGCGGCGATGCAGATTACGCATGGCAAATGCCAACTGATGAATGGGCGGCAATGGCGCTAAATTATACCTCCGGAACAAGCGGACGCCCAAAAGGGGTCGTTTATCATCATCGCGGCGCTTATTTGATGTCAATGGGCACTGTGCCTGTCTGGAATATGCAGATGCATCCCACCTATCTTTATGTGGTGCCGATGTTCCATTGTAATGGTTGGGGTCATGCGTGGATGATGGCAATTTTGGCAGGTACAGTCGTGTGTTGCCGCAAAATAGCCGCAGAGGTTATCTACCCTTTATTGCATGAACATAAAGTTACTCATTTTGGCGGGGCGCCAATTGTTTTATCCATGCTGGTAAATGCCCCTGATGAGGTTATCCAACGCCCTAACTGGACTGTCAATGCGATGACAGCAGGTGCGCCGCCACCAGCTGCGGTCTTAGAGAAAATTGAAAAGCTTGGCTTTAACGTTACCCAGGTATATGGTCTGACCGAAACCTATGGCCATCTGACCCATTGTGCGTGGCATGAAGAATGGGACGATTTAGATTTTGGCGAACGCGCAACAATTAAGGCGCAGCAAGGCGTGCGCTTTGCCCATACTGAAGCGATAGAAATACTGGATCAAGAAACGGGCGCGCGTGTGCCGGCAGATGGTAAGACCCTAGGCGAGGTATGTTTCCGTTCCAACTGTATTATGAAGGGCTATCATAAAAATCCAGAGGCAACTGAAGAAGCGCTAGGGAGCGGGTTATTCAAATCAGGCGATCTAGCGGTGCGCCACCCGAACGGCTATATGGAGATTAAAGACCGGCTTAAAGATATTATTATCTCAGGCGGAGAGAATATATCTTCTGTTGAAATTGAGAGCGTGCTCTATCGTTTTCCAGGTGTTGCCTTTGCCGCTGTAGTTGCCAAGCCAGATGAGAAATGGGGAGAAGTCCCTTGCGCCTTCATCGAAATGAAAGACGGTATTAAGGCTAGCGCAGCAGAAGTTATTGCCTTCACGCGTGAACATCTGGCTGGATTTAAATGCCCTAAAGAAGTACGCTTCACCGAAATTCCAAAAACATCTACAGGCAAGCTACAGAAATTCATGCTTCGAGCAGAGCTAATATCTTAAAATCATGCTGATAGAGGCACATAATCTGCCTAAGTTCCAATTATAAATATGTAATTTATGAGGAAAATCCATGTCAAAAGACCATTTTGAAATTGCCATACTTGCAGGTGACGGTATCGGCACCGAAGTTACCGAAGCCACCTTTGCCGTTGTCGAGGCAGCGCGCGCACGCATTGGCGGATTTTCCCTGCAACAGACAAATATTCTAGCAGGTGCCGGCTATTACCGCGATACCGGGAAAGACATTGAAGCGGATGGTGAGGAACGTGCTGGCAAGGCTGATGCCATGTATATTGGCGCTATTGGTCTGCCTGCTATTCGCGCGGTGGATGGCACAGAAATAGCGCCGCATCTGCGGCTTCGTGAACGCTTCCAGCTTTATGCAGGGGTGCGTCCAGTAAAAGCATATAAAGGGGCGCCGCGTATATTGCTGGATGAGCAGGCAAATAATATTGATATGGTTATTATCCGCGAATGTACCGAGGGTCTTTTCTATACAGCTGCGGTGCATGACAGAAGTCCCAAAACCAATGCAGATGAAGCTAGAGAAACTTTGCGTATAACCCGTTCTGTTACCGAAAGACTATGTGATTTTGCCTTTCGTCTAGCAGAAAGACGGGCGCAAAGTGGCGGCAAAAATATGGTAACGTGCGTGGACAAAGCAAATGTATTCCAGGCCTTTGCTTTCTTCAGAAAGATATTTGATGAACGGGCAGCACATTTCCCTGATATCAAAAGCAGCAATGCCTATGTGGATGCACAAGCACTAGAGCTAGTTAAAAAACCATGGGCATTGGACGTGCTGGTTATGGAAAATATCTTTGGCGATATTTTGTCTGATCTGGCGGGTGGCCTAGTTGGCGGTATGGGAATGGCAGCTTCAGCGGAGATAGGCGATAATCATTGTTTGTTCCAGCCTGCACATGGCAGCGCGCCTGACATTATGGGTCAGGATAAAGCTAATCCGCTAGCCGCAATATTAAGCGGGGCGATGATGCTAGATTGGCTGGGCTGGCAAGCTGGTAATCAGAAGATGGTAGATGCAGCACGCCTGATAGAAAAGGCGGTTGAAGATGGCTTTGCTGATGGCGGGTTGCGGCCAATGGAATTTGGCGGGGATATGGGGCTTAAAGATATGACAAAGGCGGTACTGGCCTATACCAGTAAGACAGATTTAGCCTAAAAATATATACCTAAAAAAAAATAGAGGAGCGTGAACATGACCCCAGTTTATATTTTATCTGCGGCGCGAACGGCTATTGGCAGCTTTGGTGGCAGTTTAAAAGATTGCGCGCCTATAGACCTTGGCATTATCGCAGCAAAAGAGGCTATAGCGCGCGCTGGTATGCCAGCGGACCAGATAGGGCACGGTGTATTTGGTAATGTTATCCATACAGAGCCGCGCGATATGTATATCTCGCGCTGTATTACCATCGGAGCCGGCATGGAAGATAGCGCCCCTGCCCTGACCGTCAATCGCCTATGTGGCAGCGGACTTCAAGCAGTTGTTAGCGCAACCCAACTTATCCAGCTAGGGGACACGCAAACCGCTATCGCAGGCGGGACAGAAGTGATGAGCAGAGGCGGATATCTAGTGCCGGCCATGCGCTGGGGCGCGCGCCTAGGCCATGCAGAGATGACTGATATGATGCTTGGGGCGTTGCATGATCCATTTGGGCTTGGTCATATGGGTATCACCGCCGAAAATGTGGCTACTGATTATGATATTACGCGTGAGGTGATGGATGAATTTGCGCTTGCTAGCCAGCAACGCGCTGCGGCTGCCATTGAAAAGGGCTATTTTGCTGACCAGATTGTACCCGTTGAGGTGAAAACACGCCGTGAGGTGAAATCTTTTACAACTGACGAGCATCCACGCGGCGATACAAGCCTTGAAACCTTGTCTGGCTTACGTGCCGCTTTTGCAAAAGATGGTGCGGTAACAGCTGGTAATTCTTCCGGTATTAATGATGGGGCTGCTGCCCTTATCCTTAGTGATGAGGCAAGCGCCAAGTCAGGAGATAGAGCGCCATTGGCCAAAATAATTGCCTATGGGTTTGGCGGCGTGCCAGCGCGCATTATGGGGATGGGCCCTGTTCCCGCTTCACAAATGGCACTCAACCGTGCCGGTTTGAGAGTAAGCGATATTGATGTCGTGGAAAGCAATGAAGCTTTTGCAGCTCAAGCCTGCGCCGTAACAAAAGAGCTAGGCTTTGCCAGCGATATCGTCAATCCGAATGGCGGGGCTATCGCGCTTGGCCATCCGGTTGGCGCAACAGGGGCTATTATCTTGACCAAGCTGATATATGAACTCCATCGCCGAGATGCACGTTATGGGCTTGCGACCATGTGTATTGGCGGCGGTCAAGGCATTGCCGTTATTGTCGATACCAAGATTTAGGTCAGCTAATAAAACCTTCCTTCAATTTTTTAAGATTATTAGAGATTCTTAAAGATTATTGAAGATTATTTACTAGCGCGGATAATCTGCCCAGCCTAGCGGGCCGCCACGATAGCGCGGAAACCCTATCCCCAGAATACAGCCAATATCAGCATCATCAGCGCTGGCAACAATACCATCCTCTACCGCCGTGCGACATTTATCTATCATTGGGGCAAGCAAGTCTGCAGCTAGCGCGTCTAGCTCTTCTTGTGGATAAACAGCTCTTTCGCGCAGGGCTTTTTTCCCCTCCCACTCATAAAAGCCTGCACCAGTTTTGCGGCCGAGCATAGCATCACTACATTTAGCCGCTAACTCGCTATCAGCAGCCTCAGGCATACCCAGCACCTTGCCCACATCATAGCAGACATCTAAGCCTACCTGATCAGCAAGCTCAATGGGGCCCATCGGCATTCCAAAACGTACCATCGCCTGGTCAATTTTATCTGCATTTTCACCAGCTTTCATCAGACAAATCGCCTTGAAAATATAAGGCAGTAACGCCCGGTTTACCAAAAATCCTTTAACTGATTTCACCTTCACAGGCATTTTTTTCAACTGGCCAGAAAAGCGCATCGCACGCGCTAAAATATCCTTATCCGAGCGTTCACCAAAAATGACTTCTACAAGCGGCAGAACTGGAACCGGATTAAAAAAATGCAAGCCTATCAACCGCTCTGGCTGGTTCAGGCAAGCCGCAATATCTTCGATCATAATAGAGGAGGTGTTTGTCGCCAGTATCGCGCCAGGCTTGGCCAACTTCTCCACTTCTTTGAAAACTGCTTGTTTAACCTCTAGCCTTTCGGCCACGGCTTCGATGATGATATCCGCATCGCCAATATGCGCACCGCCAATATCTGCAACCAAGCGTGACATTGCCTCTGCAATCGTGGTATCCGACTTCAAGCGGCGTTCAAACAGGGTTTTAGCGCGCGTTAGTGCCGTTTCCACCGCGCTGGCATCCCTGTCAGAAAGGCTGACCGAAAAACCATTTAAAGCGGCAACAGCGGCAATATCCCCGCCCATAGTGCCTGCACCAATAACATGTACATGGCTAATCTGGCTGTCCCCGCGGGCCGTCTTTCGCACCGCATCATTAATCAGAAAAATGCGCCGCAAATGATAGCTTGCCTCTCCTAAAAGCAGCGGTGCAAAGGCCTGTCCTTCGCTTTCTACCAGCTTTTGCCAATCCCCGCCGCTGCGTCTGAAGTGCTGGACAATCTTGAACGGTGCAGGCGTGGCCGCCTCTATGGCTAGGCTGCAATAGCGCTCCTCTGCCGCCGCTAGTGCTGCTGCAAATCTAGTATCGCTCTCCACCCGGCAAGCTGCTTTCGGCTTTGCCAACTCGTTCCGCATGATATCGCGCAAGCTATCTGCGTCATCTGCTAGCCTGTCTATAAGCTGCAGTGACAGCGCTTCTTCTGCCCCTAATAAGCGGCCAGAAAGCACCATATCGAGGGTGGCCTCGATACCCACACGCCGCAAAGCACGCCCGGTGCCGCCATAGCCCGGGAAAATGCCTAAATTAATCTCAGGAAAGCCCAGCTTGGTATGCTTCTGGCCAACCGCAACAATACGGTCAAATGGCAACGCAATCTCTAACCCACCGCCAACAGCAACCCCATCAATGCCGCAAACTGTTGGGATATCCAGCTTTTCAATAGCAGATAGAACGCTTGCGGCAAGCGCTATCAAATTATGGACATCTGCCTCATTAGCAAGCGTGTTAAATTCGGCAATATCTGCGCCATAAACAAAACCGCCCGGCTTGCCAGACAACATGCATAGGCCGGCAACATCGGTATCAGCAGCAATCTCTTTCATAATTTCTGCCCATTCTTGCATAACCTCTATGCGCAGAATGTTAACAGAGCTGTCCTTAACATCTATTTCCAGCCAAGCTGTCTTATCGTTGTCTTTGCTGTAGCGCCAATGCTGATAGCCCATTAAACTCTCCTAATATTCTGCTCAACCACTCTTTTTTAAACAAATTTACCTATGGGATTTTATCAGATAAATACTGCCCCCTCATCAACGATAATCTGTTTTGTTGTGTTTGCCTATAAATCCCGTTATCGAGTATGAATGCACAAAACTTCACAAGATAATCCAGAGCCGCAGCAAATCCATTTGCTAGGCGGCGCCATTGCGCTATTTGCCGAAATTGCCATTTCCATGGGACTTGCCGCATTAGTAAAACAAATCAGCGCAGATATCTCGCTTGTCACAATTTTATTTTGTCGATACCTATTCTGCTTGCCGTTATTGCTATGGCTAGGCTGGTATCAGCGTGGCCCTGCCCTGTTTAAGGTAAACCAGAAAAGCGTGTTAGCGGTGCGTATTCTAGCTGGATTGGCAGGGTTAAGCTCATGGTTTATTGCCGTTAGCTATTTGCCAATATCCCTTGCCACCGTGTTAGGCGCGTTATTGACCATCTTTATTACCTTGCTTGCGCCCTTCTTCCTTAAAGAGGCCGTAGGCAGGCGGCGCGTTATCGCTGTAATTATAGGATTTTCAGGCGTATTATTCCTCATTAATCCATTCTCTGAGCAAACTGGTGCGCTCAGCTTAATTGGCCTTACTGCTGGACTAGCTATGCCATTTTTTGCCGCGTTGATGTTCGTTTTCTTGCGCAGGCTTGGCCGCACCGAAGCTGCAATATCGACTACCTTATGGTATAATGGTGTCGGAACCGTCTTGTTTGCATCTATTATGCTGGCTAGCAGTGCGCAATTTCCATCGCTAACGTCTGAAAACAGCTTTGTCTGGTTTGTGCTGTTATTTGCGGGTATTGGCTCCAGCTTTCAGCAATTTTTTATGGCATGGTCGCATGAGCTTGCTCCGGCCTCAGCGCTCGCACCGGTGCATTATAGCTCTGTGCCTTTATCCTTTTTTATTGGCATTATCTTTTTTGATGAGCAGATCACTTTGAGCTTTATTTTAGGAACTGGAATTATTATCGGCTCAGCATGGTATATCTTTCAGCGCGAACGGGCACGTAAAGTAGCCCGTTAGCTTTTGATTTATGAAAGACTAACGGTGCTTTTTTTTGAAGCTAATCAGGTGCGGCACTGGATACAGCAGGCCACAGCTGGATCGAATGCTAACCTTTGCGGGGCTATTTCTTCGTCACACAAGATGCAATAGCCAAAATCACCAGCCTCTATGCGCAGCAATGCCGCCGCGAGTGTTTGCATACGTTGTTGGCGGCGTTGTTCGGTGGCTAGCTCCATATTTTGTTTTTGCATCGCATCCATGCGCGATAAGCGGCCTACCGCTTGTTGATCTAGCATCACCGGCGCACGCGCTTCTTCAGATTGCTGGCGAAGGGCAGCTAGGCTTTCCTGCTCTTCTAATAATTTCTGACGGGCTGTTTGTGCATCCATTTTTTGTCTGCTCTAAAATATTTTTAGCCTAAATAATCTTTTAGCCCTGATCTTAGTTTTTTCTGGGCCTTGCATTTTATTGCGCAATTGAAGGGACGGCACCACGATGACCGATAACCACCTCTTCACCAGGTCCTGGATGGCGCGGCACATTAAAAGACAGGATAAGAGAAATACATGCCATCGCCGCACCTGCAAAAAATACAGCAGACGGGCTGATAAGCCATAAACCACCAAACAACACAGGCACAAACACTGCCGCTATATGATTAATGGTAAAGGCGACACTGGCAGTACTAGCCATATCAGCTGGGTCACCAATTTTCTGAAGATACGTCTTTATCGCAATCGCAAAGGCAAAAAACATATGGTCTAGAACATATAGCCCGGCAGCAATCATACCAGATTCAACCACCGCATAAGAAACAAATACCCCAATAAGCCCAAGATATTCAAAAACCAGCGCGGCACGCTCCCCTACCCGTGTTATCAACTTGCCAACAATCGGCGCAAACCAGATATTAAAAGCAGCATTTAGCAAAAATAGAGCGGTAATTTGGGTAACCGAATAGCCAAATTTTTCTACCATTAAAAAGCCAGCAAAAACGATAAAAATCTGTCTGCGCGCGCCTGCAATAAAGGTCAGCGCATAATATAACCAATATCTTTTGCGCAGAATAATTTTACGCGTTTGAAACGTTTTTTCCTTAAAATGCGGAAACAGGAAAAACGCAGCTACTGCCAATAACATTGTTGCCAGCCCGGTTACCAAATAGGTGATCTGATAACTTTCTTTGCTTGTAGCAAGCCCGCTTGAACTGGCTAATGCCTGCCACGATATTTCAGGTAAACTAGAAAGATAGGCGGCAAATATCAGCCCCAGCACGAGCAATTGCGCACAAGCCGCCACCCCAACAATACGCCCCATCATGGTAGGCGCTGTTTTTTTATCCAGCCATTGAAGGGTAAGCGACTGATTACAGGCTTCATAATAATGAAAACCAATAGAGGAAATTACAGTGGTGATATAAAGCCCAATAGCCGTAGGGAAATAACCTGTTAGGGCAACCCCAAGACCCAGCAATATCAAAGAAAATAATGCCAGACGCTGCTCAGCAATAATAAGCAAAACATAAACAACCAGAAACGATAAAAATCCCGGCACTTCGCGCAGAGACTGTAAAATACCTATCTCGCGCCCTGTGAAGCTGGCCACCTCAATGGTAAAATTATTCAACAACACCATCCATGCCCAGAAAGATAGCGGCATGGCTGCGGCCATTAACATCAATAGGTATTCAGGGCGCTCACGCCAATTTTCGGGAAGCCGGAACATAATAATGCACCTATTTATTGCTATAAGGGATGCGGAGTAGCAAAAAACTACTCCTAATCTTCTTAGCTATCAATATTGGTAGCAACATATTCTTACTATCACAGGCATAGATTTTCCGATATGAACTTATAATGCACAGCTCTTATGATAGAGCATTTCAGCCATCACATCACTATTGGCCTGTTCGATGAATAAAACACCTGCCTCAACCACCCATACCGTCTTTGGCATTTTTATGATGCTAGGGTTTGCAGCCTTTGGACCGGTCATAGATGTGTTTGCTAAATTAGCCGGTGAAGCAGGCATTCCAGTTTTCCAGATTTCCGGTGCCCGTTTTGCTGTGCAGGTGCTTATCTTAATCCCATTTGCCTTATTTTATCGTGCTTTGCACCTACCAGATCGGCGTGAAACTGGCTTATATATTCTGCGTGGTGGACTTATTCTTATCGCCACCAGCTTCTTTTTTGCATCGCTGAATTATCTGCCAATTGCAGATGCCATATCTATCTTCTTTATTGAGCCATTTGTGCTGACCCTGCTGGGGGCAATATTGCTAGGTGAGACAATAGGCTGGCGGCGTATAACCGCTTGTCTGGTTGGATTTTGCGGCGCATTGCTTGTCATACAGCCACAATATGCGGCAGTTGGAATTGCTGCCGCCTTTCCCTTAGGCACAGCTATCTGTTTTGCCCTATATCTAATTCTGACCCGCCAAATGACCCAAAAGGCACACCCGCTAGCCGTGCAGATTTACACCTCACTTGCTGCTTTTATGCTTATCATGCCGGTTTTGTTAGTGATGGATGATGGGGCGATCGCCGCCCTTGATATGATCCCGCTAGATAATTATCAGCTTAGTTTGCTGATAGGGGTCGGTATTGCTGCTAGCATCGCGCATATGTTTATCACTGTTGCTTTTCGTCATGCCCCTGTTGCGGTGCTGGCGCCGTTGCAATATTTGGAAATTATTTCAGCGACTTTATTTGGCTGGTGGGTGTTTAGCGATTTACCAAATCAGACAACCTTTTTAGGTATCCTTATTATTGTGGGTTCTGGTCTATATGTGTTTATGCGTGAGCGAAAAGTTAGCCACGAAAAACCCGCCAGCGCTACTGGCTTGCATTCCAAGCCGCCTCACGCACACAACCCTAACGCCAAAGAATAGAATAAAGGCTGTTAGCTATAAGCAGCCATCCATCCGAGGCTATCATCTGTTGTGCCTGTTGGTTTGTATTCAGCGCCGATATAGCCCTGATACCCAGCTTCATAAAAGCGTGGTAGCAATATCGGATAATTTAGCTCGCACCTATCAGGCTCTGCGCGGGCTGGCACTGAGGCAAATTGAATATGGCCTATTTGATCCATAAAATTTTTAGCCCGCATATACAGATCGCCCTGCATAATCTGCAAGTGATAACAATCAAACATAATCTTGATATTATTTGCGCCTACATGGCCAATTAAATCTACTGCCTGCTCAACTGTTCTTAAGTGATAATCCGGGGCATCGCGGTGGTTTAGTGGCTCAATCAGGATAGTGATATCATGTTTTGCGGCTACCTCTGCTGCATAGCCTAAATTATCACAAAATACTTTTGTTGCTGCATCGCCCCCATCCGTACGCCCAGCCATTACATGCACATTCTTTGTGCTGGTTGCATGCGCATAAGCTATCGCTTCATCAATATAGCCGCGTGCCTCGCCCTCACGCCCTGGCAAAGCCGCAACCCCGTTCTCACCTTTCGAGAGATCGCCTTTGCGGGTGTTTAGCCCCAGCATAGGCAAACCAGTTTCGGCTAGAATATCGGCTATTTGGCTAGCGTCATATTCATAAGGCCAGTGGCATTCAACCGCATCAAACCCTGCTTCCCCAGCAGCTTTAATAGCTTCTGGCAGCGTTTTATCTGTCCATAGAAAACCTAGATTTGCTGAAAATTTAACCATGGCGCACCTCATTTAAATCTCTAAATTTATTAAAAAATAAAACCCGAATAATGTTCAAAAAAACAGGCAGCTAAGTGTTACACAAAAGCTGCCTGTCCATTTTGTTTCTATGTTAGCAAGAGATTAGTCGAGAAGACCTATCTTTTTCATGTATGCCAGATTTGAATCCAATGCTTCTTGTGCAAGTGGGCTCTTAGCAGCCATAGCGTTCCATGCTTCAACAGCAATTTCACGGAACTTTTTACGCTCTTCAACTGACCAATCGATAACAGTGATATCTGGGTTAGCCTTATCCTTGGCAACCTGATCTAGACCTTCTAGGGTAGCGTCACGCAATTTACGCTGCCATGTGGCATAGGCCCATGTTTCAAACGCAGCCTGATCTTGAGCGCTCAGACCATCCCAAACACGCTTGTTCATAATAGTCTGCAGGTTGGCCATAGAATGGATACCTGGATATAGCGGATATTTCGCAATCTTGTGGAAACCTGAAGCATGGTTGTTGATGTAAACAGAGGCGTCAGCTGCTTCTACAATGCCCTTTTCCAGTGAAGTATACACCTCAGAGAAAGGAATAGATGAAGGAGAAGCACCAGCACGGCGGAACACGTCAGCAGCCAAACCTTCTGGTGAGCGTAGCTTCAGACCTTTTAAGTCAGCAACGCCGTATAGAGGTACTTTTGCAACAAACGCTTCTTTACCATATGGGCCACAGCCAATAACTTTGATCTTGTTTGGCATCAGCGTGTCATAAATCTTTTGCAGCATTTCCTTGCCGCCGCCATGCATACAATAATCCTGATACTGCTCAGGTGTATCATAACCAGCAATCAAATCGCCCATGATAGCGAAAGCTGGGTCACGGCCTGAGAAATATGCGATGGCGTTAAAGTCACCATCCAGAATGCCATTGGCAACTGCATCAATTGTTTCACGATGCGGTACTACAGACTTCGTTGGCAAAGCTTCAATCTTTAGACTGCCGCCAGTCATCGTTTCCAGAAGCGGTGCCGCATTATTCATGTAAGTATGCGCCCAGTCACCAGCGTTAGAACTTTGCTGAAACTTTAGCGTCTTTGCGTCTGCGACCCCTGCAGCTGTCACAAGTGCAGCGGCCATGGTTAGCGTTGCTAGCCTTTTCATTTTTCTTCCTCCATTATTTTCATCAAAAAGATCCTGAAAATC
>ENA-OUOG01004487-OUOG01004487.1-marine-metagenome-genome-assembly--contig:-NODE-4487-length-12004-cov-2.993125_pt1 | contig 12004 bp, 9 predicted proteins | sample MGYA00248635_ERZ508505 | MGnify/ENA primary metagenome ERZ508505 (study PRJEB26176, sample SAMN06267871) | marine metagenome | isolation source: Saanich Inlet, British Columbia, Canada | place: Pacific...
CGCGAATACGGGAACCCCGTGGTGACATTGGACGTCATCAAGCGGGCAGGCGAGAACCTCATCGCTGCGTCGGACGGCATCAACGCCATCATTGAGCAGGCCAAGCGGGAGGTGTTGCCGCGCAATTTGAATGTGTCCATCACGAACGACCAATCCGATCAGGTCCGAACCCAAGTCGATGAGCTGCAGAACTCCATCATTTTTGGGGTGCTCCTCGTGGTGGGCGTCTTGTTGTTCTTTTTGGGCCTGCGGAACGCCCTGTTTGTCGGTGTGGCCATTCCGTTGTCCATGTTCATGGCGTTCATGGTCCTCAACGCTTTCGGCGTGACGTTCAATGTGATGGTGCTGTTTTCGCTGGTGTTGGCCCTTGGGATGCTTGTGGACAATGGCATTGTGGTGGTGGAAAACGTCTACCGATTGATGGATGAAGGCATGTCGCCGCTGGATGCCGCGCGGTACGGCGTGGGCGAAGTGGCCTGGCCCATCATTGCTTCGACAGCGACGACATTGGCGGCGTTTTTGCCGCTGGCGGTGTGGCCAGGCTTGATCGGTGAGTTCATGAAATACCTGCCCATCACCTTGATTGTGGTGTTGTCTTCCTCGCTCTTCGTCGCGTTGGTCATCAATCCTGTGCTCACGTCCATCTTCATGAAGGTGGGGGTGGAGCGGGTGAATCGCCGGAGGACGTGGCTTGCCTCCGGGGTGCTGGTGGGCGTGGGTGCGGCATTTTTGGCCATGCAGGTCACTGGCATGGGCAACATCTTGATCATCGCAGGTGTGCTTGGGCTGCTGAACACTTATGTGCTTTATCCGGCAACGGTTTTGTTCCAAAACCGCGTGCTGCCCTGGTTGGAGAATGTTTACGAGCGGTTTTTGCGCTTTGCGCTGGCAGGCTGGCGGCCGTGGGTCTTTTTCTTCGGCACGGCGATGCTCTTTGTTGTGGCCGCGGGTTTGTTGTCCGCGTTCCCGCCGAAGGTGGAGTTTTTCCCGTCCAATGAGCCCCAGTTCTTGAATGTCTTCATCACCAAACCCATCGGAACGGATCTCGAAGAAACGAATCGGGTGGCGAAGGAGATTGAGGGGATCATTTTTGACTTTGTGGAGGAGGACCGGTGGAAGCGGCCGAACCTGGAAACGGGCGAGCCCGAAGCGTTCATGGTCAATTCCATCATCGGCCAAGTCGGCAACGGAACGAGCGATCCGAACGATGGACCTGATTTGGGCAACACGCCCCACAAGGCCCGCATCTCCATCAATTTTGTGAAGTTCCAAGAGCGGCGCGGGTTGTCTTCCAAGGACATGTTGTCGGCCCTTCGCGAGCGGTTGCGGGGCTATCCCGACGCGGAGGTGATCGTGACGAAAAACTCTGACGGACCCCCGCAAGGTGCGCCGATCAACATCGAGGTGCGCGGTGAAGACTATGACGCAGTGCTGGCAACAGCAACGGACATGCGGCAATTCCTTCGCGACGCGGACTTTGAAGGGGTCGAGGAACTCAAAATAGACGTCGACAAGCGGAAGCCGGAATTGCCGATCACCATTGACCGTGCAAAGGCCCGGCGTTACGGGTTGTCCACGCAAAACATCGGCTACACCATTCGAACCGCGTTGTTCGGTCGGGAAGTGAGCACCTACAAGGATGGGGAGGACGATTACCCAATCAACGTTCGTTTTCCAGCCGAAGTGCGCAACAATGTGGACGCTTTGATGAACCAGAAGGTCATTTTCCGAAGTGCGTCCGATGGCCAAATCAAGGAAGTCCCCATCTCCGCTGTCGCCACAGCCGACCGCAGCACCACCTTCAGCAGCGTCAAGCGAAAGGACCTCGACCGCGTCATCACACTCAGCTCGAATGTCCTCGAAGGCGCCAATGCGAACGCCATCGTGGCGGACATGAAAGCCGCCTTGTCGCGGGAGTTCAACGCCCCGAGCGGCGTGTCGTATGCGTTCACTGGTCAACAGGAGGAACAGGAGAAGGAATTGGCCTTTTTGTCAAAAGCCCTGCTGATTGCACTCTTCCTCATCATTTTGATCATTGTGACCCAATTCAACAGCATCACCACGCCGTTCATCATCGGCTTCAGCGTGTTCTTCAGTTTGATTGGGGTGTTGCTTGGTTTGGTGATTTTCCAAATGGACTTCGTCATCATCATGACGATGATCGGCATCATTTCGCTCGCGGGGGTGGTCGTGAACAACGCCATTGTTTTGATCGACTACACGGATTTGGTTCGGTCTCGCCGGCGTGAGGAATTGGGCACGGAACAACCCTTGCCGTTTGTCGAGGTGGTCGAGGCCATTGTGATGGGTGGAAAGACCCGCCTGCGACCGGTTTTGTTGACGGCGATCACGACGGTGCTCGGCTTGTTGCCGCTGGCGATCGGCTTGAACATCGACTTTGTCACGCTGGTGACGGAATACGACCCGCGGATTTACATCGGTGGAGACAACAACGTCTTCTGGAAGCCGATGAGTTGGGCCATCATTTACGGCCTGACGTTCGCGACCTTCCTGACGTTAGTGATTGTGCCCGTCATGTACTGGTGGATCAACCGGATGGGGTACAAGTATGGCAAGAAGTTGCCGGTTTGATGGCGGAGCGGGGCTTGGGGCTTGGGGAGAATGGGTTTGGCTTTTGCCAAATCCGCCTCTCCAAACCCTGACCCCCCCTAGCTTCCTTTCTGCAAGCGGCGAACCCGCGGCGGAATGCGGCTCAAGATTTCATAGGGAATGGTGCCTGCAGCGTTCGCCACTTCTTCAACGGTGGGGTTCAGGCCGAAGAGCAGCACTTCATCGCCGGATTGCGCCGCTTCAATGTCCGTGACATCCACCAAGGTCATGTCCATGCACACCTTGCCCACAACGGGCGCTCGTTGGCCATGAATCACCACCCAGCCTTTGCCATGCGACAAATGGCGGGGCCAACCATCTGCATAACCGACCGGCAAGGTGGCGATGCGGCGCGGTCGAGGGGCGGCATCTGTGTGGCCATAACCAAGCCCTTCGCCAGGTGGCAAGTCCCGAATCGCGGACACCACCGTTTCAAAGGAAAGGGCGGGGTGCAGGGAAAAATTCAAGGGCGTTTCGGGGGCGATGCCGTAAAGGGCAATGCCGAGCCGAATCCAATCCCCACCGGCGTGCGGAAACCGGATCGCACCGGCCGAATTCAGGATGTGCGATCGCAGGGGTTGCGCATTGCCCAAAGCCGCCCTTAAGGTGCTGACGGCTTGATCAAAAGCACGAATTTGAGCCGCGGTGAAGGCATCTTGGCTGGGGTCGTCGGCGCTCGCGAGGTGGGAAAAGACGCTTTCAATCCGAAGCGAATCCGCCCAACCGCCCGATTTCCACGCATCGAGAAAGGTCTGCAGGTTGGACGTGGCAAACCCCAGGCGGTGCATGCCGGTGTCGACCTTGAGGTGGACCGGGTAAGGCTGGCTTCGTTGGGCGCTTGGCCGGGTGTGCAGGTGGGCGATGAGGGCTTGGATTTGGGCCAAATCATGGACTTCCGGTTCCAAATCGTGGTCCACCAGTGCAGCAAACGTCCCCGGATCTGGATTGAACACCACGATGGTGCAATCGATGCCCGACTGCCGCAGTTCGACCCCTTCTTCGGTACAAGCCACCGCGAACCGGCGCACGCCCTGTCTGCGCAAAGCGTGCGAAATGGCGACAGCGCTTGCGCCATATGCTGAGGCCTTGACGACGGCCAAGAATTCGACGGGTTTGTCGAGGGCCTCTTGCACGTGGTGACGGAGGATGCGCAGGTTTTGGGTGACGGCCTCCAAGTCAATGGTGAGGGTGGTGGCGTGTCCGTGACGAATCAGCCGGTCGGAGATGCGCTCGAAAGCGGCACGGCGTGGCCCTTTGACCAACACGTCGTGACCTTGCAGGGCGTTGGGTTGGGCCCGCAGATGCTGAAGCACATGATCGACCCCAGCGAAACGCTGGGTGGGCAGCGAACCCGTATCCATGTCGGCCCACTCCTCCCCCACAAGCCAAATCTGGTGAATTCGTTCCGAAGACGCCAATTGTCCGAGGCGCTCGGCGGTCAGGGAATCCATGTTGGGCAGGGGGCCGAGCACAAGTGCTTTGGGGCGTTGTTCCGGCAGGTTGCGCAGGTCCTCCAAGGCCAGGGTCAAAGCGCCCCAGTCATTTGTCCATGCGTCACTCAGCACCCAACAACCTTCAGGGGTTTGGAGGCGTTGCATGCGCATGTCGATGTCGCGCAGGGCCATCATCCGTTGGGCCAAAACCGCGTCGGACGATTTTCCAATGGCCCATGCCGCAGCAAGTGCGGTCAGGGCATTGCGGAAGGCCATTTCGCCTCTGGCGGGCAAGTGCCAAACCCCACGACCGGCAACGACGAACGACTGTGGGTCATCGGCGGGCTGGCGGCCGGTCCACTGCCATTGGGCGGCGGGGTCGCCAAGTGGACCCCATTGGTGAACCGCGATGCCGTCAGCCCGCAACGCAGCCGCCGCTTCGGAGAGGTTGTGGGGCATCACGACCCATTGAGACCTTCGGAACAAGGCGATCTTTTCGCGCATCAGTGAGGGCGCGTCGGGAAAGGCCTCGATGTGCGCTTCCCCAAGGTGCGTCAATACCCCGAAGTCGGGCCGAACGCAGCGTTCCAGCGCAGCCATCTCACCGGGTTCGGAAATGCCGACTTCGATGAGTGCCAACTCATGTTCGGGTCGCAATCCCCAAAGGCTGACGGCCACGCCGAGTTGGCTGTTGAAAGACCGCGGGCTTCGGTAGATGAGCAAATCGGTTCCGAGCAGGGTGGAGAGCCATTCCTTGACGATGGTTTTTCCGTTGCTGCCCGTGATTCCGATGACTTGAACAGGCAAGGCCATTCGCCAAGCCCCAGTGAGTTGTTGCAGTCCCAGCAGGGTGTCTTGGACCACAATCACAGCGCTGTCAGGCAATGTATCTGGTCCCGGGTCTTGTTGGACCATGAACAGGCGGATGCCTCGTTCGTGTGCTTCGGCCAAATGCGCATGCCCATCCCGCCAGTCTCCTTTCAGCGCGGCGAAGACCAGTGGCTTGGGGTCGCCTGGATCGATCGTGCGGGTGTCAAAGGACAATCCGAGAACGTCTGCGCGTTCCGCGCGATCCCACCGGACCGCCACTGCGTTGTCATGCGCCCACGTTTTGAGGAACCCCTCGTTCATGGGCGGTCGGCACCATCGATTGCTTCCGTCTCCTCTCGGCCTGTTGACGGACCTTTTCGCACAGCACGGGCCGCCACGAAGGCCTGTCGCGTCAATGGGATGTACCGGTCTTTTTCACCGACCTCCACCGTCGCTGTTCCCCCGGCAATGCGGTGAGAAAAATGCGCTGGCCGGCCCGTTTCGAGACACACCGCGTTGAGCTTGGCCACCTCCTCGGCGCGGGCAAGCAACTCTGGCATGCAGCCAAAAGGTTCACCGGTGAAGTCGAGGTCCAAGCCTGCGGCGATGACCCGGTGCCCTTCATCGGCGAGCTTCGCGCACAGGCGGGGCAGTTCGTTGTCAAAGAACTGGGCCTCGTCAATCGCCACCACTGGGATGTGCCTCGGCTGACCCGCCATCCACGCCCCGATTTCCGCACTGCTCCGCACCATGACCGAAGGGGATTCATTCGCGTCATGGGATCGAACGGCATGGGCATCCCATCGCGTATCGGTCGCGGGCTTGAAGACCACTGTGGGTTGTTTGGCGATTTGCGCACGCCGCACACGCCGCAGCAATTCTTCGGTTTTGCCCGAGAACATCGGGCCGCAAATCACTTCGAGTCGGCCTTCGCCGTGGGAGAGATGTGTCATGGAGGGGACTTCTGTCACAATGGCGAAGTTAGTTCTGAAGCTACTTTCGCTGCGATGTTGCGTAGGAACCTTTTCATCGGGCTTGTGCTCGCGGTCTTTGCTTTGCCCGCTTCAGGCCAAACCTGGCTCAACCTCGCCGCCGACACCGACCTCCCTTGGTCCTTCAAGGGTTTGATGTCCTTGGAGTCGCGTTGGTCGGCCACAGGGCATGCCTCGGCCTTTGTCGACCTCGACTTGGGGCGAGAGGTCCGAAAGGGTTCGGGGTGGTGGGCCGACGGTCAGCTCCGTCTTTTGGAAACCCACTTGGGTGAGGGGGTGTATCGGCCGGAGCGGCGTTTGGCCTTTCGCATGCTTCGAAAGCAAGCATTGGGCGTTCATGGCCAAATCCGAATCCGAGGCATGTACCAGCACGCCCGTGCCTTGCCCGCCCGATCCCATGACACGGCATGGTCGCCACCGCCGGCGAATGAGGCGTTGCGGGTTCGATTGGCGATTGCCCGTGACATATATAAGGCGTCAGGAGGGCGTCGCTGGCGGTTGGAGGCGAATGGCGAGTGGTTTTGGCGGAGATCTGCTGAGGCCAACCGTTTTGAATCCACCCAACTTCGCGTTCGTTTGGACCTGCACTGGAAGCCGACTGAGCGTCAATCGGTTTTTGTGGGACACCAAACCGAGTGGGCCCTTTCCCCAGCTTCTTCAGGGTCGGTGGGGACATTGCGGGTGGGTGGGATTTGGCATTGTCAATGATTGTGTGGGAATTTGTTCACAACATGCCTTGGGTTGTAAACATTCGTTCGCTATCTTCGCGCCCCCAATAGTGGGGTGATATTTTGAGAATCAGACTTTGACCGTGGATACATTGAGCTACAAGACGCTCTCCGTGAACAAGGAGAATGCCGACAAGAAGTGGTTGATCGTCGATGCTGAGGGACAGACGCTTGGTCGTTTGGCCTCCGCTGTCGCGACGCACCTGCGGGGCAAGCACAAGCCCAACTTCACACCGCATGCCGATTGTGGTGATTATGTCATCGTGGTCAACGCTGACAAAATTGTCTTGACGGGCAACAAGTGGGATGACAAAAAGTACATCCGCTACACAGGTTATCCCGGCGGACAGCGTGTTCGTACAGCAAAAGAGCAGATGCAACGCAAGCCTTTTGCCATGGTAGAGGATGCTGTTCGTGGCATGCTGCCGAAGAACCGCTTGGGACGTGCTTTGTTCCGGAACCTCCATGTTTATGTGGGTCCAGACCACAAGCATGAGGCGCAACAGCCGACCCCTATGACCATCAACGCTTGAACAAGAGAATCACGACCTGAATGGACACAATCAATACATCCGGACGTCGGAAAACCGCAGTAGCGCGTTTGTACATGACGCCAGGCAGCGGCAAGGTGACCGTGAACAAGAAGGACATGGAGAATTACTTCACTACGTCTGTTCTGCAATACAAGGTTCACCAGCCGTTTCAACTGACTGAAACAACCGGTCAGTACGATGTCAAGGTCAATGTTGATGGCGGTGGCATCACGGGTCAAGCGGAGGCTGTCCGTTTGGCCATTTCCAAGGCCCTGGTGGAAATCAATCCAGAGTGGAAGCCCACCCTGAAGCAGGTGGGCCTGACCACGCGCGATCCTCGGATGGTCGAGCGGAAGAAGTTTGGCCAGCCGAAGGCGCGGAAGAAGACCCAGTTCTCCAAGCGTTAATTCCCAAGAATTTTTTCAGTGTGGCAGCCTCGGTTGCCACGCTTTTTCTTTTTTATTCAATCGTTTAGCATCCAAACGTCCTGGACCTCGATCACCGAGCTACCAGGGGGTTGCTTACTCAAGGAACGCAAACAATGGCGAAAGTCAATTTTGAGCAAATGCTCGAAGCCGGTGTCCATTTCGGTCACCTGAAGCGGAAGTGGAACCCCCACATGGCTCCGTACATCTTCACTGAGAAGAAAGGCATCCACATCATCGATCTGCACAAGACTGCAGTCAAACTCGATGAAGCTGCTGCGGCAATGAAGCAAATTGCCAAAAGTGGCAAGAAAATTCTCTTTGTTGCTACGAAGAAACAAGCAAAGGAAGTTGTTGCAGAACGTGTGAAGGCTGTGGGCATGCCCTACGTCACGGAGCGCTGGTCTGGTGGCATGCTGACAAATTTTGCAACGGTCCGGAAGGCTGTCCGGAAGATGTCTCAGATTGACAAGATGGAGACGGACGGAACGTTGAACACGCTCTCCAAGCGTGAACGTCTTCAGGTGAGCCGTCAACGGGCGAAACTCGAGCGCAACTTGGGGTCCATCTCGGATTTGACCCGGATTCCAGCGGCCATCTTTATCGTGGATGTGATGAAAGAGCACATCGCTTTGGCCGAGGCGAAGAAGTTGGGCATCCCGGTGTTTGCCATGGTGGACACGAACTCGGACCCACGTCCTGTGGATTTCCCCATTCCCGCGAATGACGATGCGAGCAAGTCCATTGTGGCCATCATGGACGTTGTCGTCCAGGCAGTGGCTGAAGGTTTGCAAGAGCGCAAGACCGACAAGGACAAAGCTGCAGCAGATAAGGCGGTAGCAGACAAGGCAGCTGAAGATGCTGCAGCTGCAGCCAAGGCATCTGCTGCTGAAGCGACCCCTGAGGAGGCGCCTGCGGCAGAAGCGGCAGAGGATGCACCTGCATCTCCAAAAGGTGAAGCAGACGCACCTGCGGCCGAAGCCTAACCGAGTTATTCTAGACCACAAGAGAGCACATTGAACCGCCAGAGGCCCAAGACCCATAGCCAGTGGGCTTTTGGCACAATTAGAGAATCATGAGCATCACAGCTGCAGATGTAAACAAGCTCCGGAAGCAAACAGGAGCCGGCATGATGGATTGCAAAAAGGCACTCCAAGAAGCCGAGGGAGACTTTGAAAAGGCCATTGAAATTCTGCGCAAAAAAGGGCAGAAGGTTGCAGCCAAGCGCGGCGATCGCGAAGCGGGTGAAGGGGCAATTTTGTCTGGAGCATCCGCAGATGGGACGTTTGGTGCATTGCTGGCATTGAATTGCGAGACAGACTTTGTTGCGAAGAATGCTGATTTCATTGGTGTTGCGCAGACGTTGTTGGACATGGCGATTGCGGACAAGTTGACCAGCAAGGATGATTTGTTGGCCAAGAACTACCCAGGAGCGACCATCACGGTGGCCGAGAAAATCATTGAGGAGGTAGGAAAAATCGGTGAACGCATCGAAATCGGTACGTATGAGACCATCGAAGCGCCTCACGTAGCGGCATACATTCACCCGGGCAACCGCTTGGCGACAGTCGTTGGCTTTTCCGCGAACGTGGCCGATGCAGGTCGTGACGTGGCCATGCAGGCTGCGGCGATGGCGCCGGTTGCTTTGAACGAGGATCAAATCCCCGCTGATTTGATTGAGAAGGAGCGTGAATTGGGCAAGGATTTGGCCATTCAAGAGGGCAAACCAGCAGAGATGGCAGAGAAAATTGCCGAGGGGCGCTTGAAGAAGTGGTTCAAGGAAGTGACTCTAGTCAACCAAGCCTTCATCAAGGACAACAAATCCACGGTTGCGCAGCACGTGGCCGCTGCGGCCAGCGGTGCGGAGATCACGGGTTTCCGTCGTGCCGCTTTGGACTGATTGAAAGAAGAATTGATCTCCAGCAGGAGCATTGCCCCGACCCTTGTGGTCGGGGCTTTTTGTTGTTGAGGGGTGGGGCAAGGGCGAAACGGGGTCGAAGGTTGTGGGAAGAATGCGGACGGGCGTCAGATTTGGCCTGAATAATTCGGATATTCGCGGTTGAAATGAAGTACAAGCGGATCCTCCTCAAACTCAGCGGCGAGGCCCTCATGGGGCAGAAGCAATTTGGCATCGACAATGAGCGCCTTTCGCAATATGCGCGAGAGGTCAAGGCCATTGTGGATCAGGGGGTTCAAGTCGCCATTGTGATTGGGGGTGGGAACATTTTCAGAGGGGTGCAAGCGGAAGAGGGTGGCATGGAGCGGACGCAAGGGGATTACATGGGCATGTTGGCGACTGTCATCAATGCGATGGCCCTTCAGAGCGCTATGGAGGCGGAAGGGATGGATACGCGTTTGCAATCGGCCATTGAACTGAAGCAAATTGCTGAGCCGTTCATTCGCCGGCGGGCGGTTCGGCATTTGGAGAAAGGCCGGGTTGTGATCTTCGGTGGCGGAACGGGCAATCCATTTTTCACGACCGATTCAGCAGCGTCGCTGCGAGCCATCGAAATTGATGCGGATGTGATCCTCAAGGGCACGCGAGTCGACGGGATCTACACAGCTGACCCCGAGAAGGACCCGACAGCTGAGCGCTATGATCGCATCACCTTTGAAGAGGTGTTCGACAAGGGCTTGCGCGTCATGGACATGACTGCGTTCACGCTCTGCAATGAGAACAAATTGCCGATCATCGTTTTTGACATGAACACATCCGGCAACTTGTTGCGTCTGGTGGAAGGAGAGGAAGTGGGAACGCTGGTGGACTTTGAGGCATAACGAAGCAGAACACAAAAGAAAACATGACTGAGGAAATCGATTTGGTCCTGGATTCCGCGAAGGAAGGCATGGTGAAAGCCGTCAAGCATTTGGAGGCAGAACTGGCCAAAATCCGCGCAGGGAAGGCGCACCCAGCAATGCTTGACAGTGTCAAGGTGGATTATTACGGTTCACCGACCCCCTTGGGGCAAGTCTCCAACATCAACTCGACGGATGCGAGGACGTTGGTCGTTCAGCCATGGGAAAAATCCATGCTGGACCCCATTTGCACGGGCATCATCAATGCCAATCTCGGATTGAACCCGATGAACAATGGCGAGGTCATCATGATCAACGTTCCGCCCCTGACGGAGGAACGTCGCCGCGACCTGACCAAGCGAGCGAGCGGGGAAGGTGAGCATGCAAAAGTGGGTGTCCGCGCGGCGAGAAAGGACGCCATGGATGACATCAAGTCCTTGAAATCGGATGGTTTGAGCGAGGATTTGGTCAAGGTGGCTGAAACGAAAGTTCAGGAAATCACAGACGCATACACAAAGAAGGTGGATGAAGTCCTCGCCGCAAAGGAGGCGGACATCATGACGGTCTGAGTGACTAGGGAAACTAGGGAGACCAGGGGTCAGGGGCAGGGGTCGCCGAAAGCGGCCAGTAGCAGGAGCAGGTCTCCCGCGGTGACAACCCCATTGCCGTTGATGTCAGCCGGGCAAGGGTCGTCGCAGCCCAAGAAAATGCAAGTGCCGTCGTCGTAGGTGGCAGCAGGATTGAAGTTTTCGGCAGCATCGTAGGTGCATCCAGCATTGGCGCAGGCTTGGTACTCGCAAGTGCCATCGCTGATGTTGGATTGTGGGTTGAAGTTGCACGCCTCCGGATCTATGCATCCAGGAATCACAACCGGAATTTCACATGGGCCATAGAGTTCGATCTCGATGTCATAGCTGGCAACGCCTGAGGCGGACCAGCCATTCATGGCTGTGAAGGTCCATATGCCAGCCCCGAAAAGGTCGTTGCTTGGGGCAAAAGATGCGTTGTAGTTAGCAGAGGTTGAAGAATTCCAAGTGGAAGGAAAGTTGCCTGTAGCGGCGCATCCAAGTGTCATGTTGTATCCACCGATTTCGAAGCAGGCTCCGTTGGGGGCTTCAATCAACAGGACCAAATCCGCTGCCCACGCACCCGCGGCATTGGCATTGTTGAAAGTCACTTCAATCTCAAAGCTCTCGAGCGTGCCGGTGAGGCCGATGGCATAGTCGTTGGTGGCGCCGGCGGCAAGGGCCGCAGACCACTCGATTTCGGTTTCACAACTGCACGGTGTCTCGGTTGTGGGAAGGACGCAGCTGCCATCGTCGAACAGTGCGTCAGCGTCGTAATTGCACGCCTCGGCCTCGGTGCATCCGGTACAACTGGCGTCGTTGCCTCCACAGACCCCGCAGGCATCCTCAGTGGTGCAAGACCCATCGTCTTCGATCGCGTCCGGGTTGAAATTGCACGCCTCGGCGTCGGTGCAACCAAACCCAGTGAAGGCCGCACATCCATCCAGCAGAATGTCCAAGGATTGGCGGACATTCAGGCGCCCACCAGTGGCCACTTGGTCAGACAGCCCGTCCACGGGATCGACACCCTCGAGAATTGCAGAACGCACCCAATCGGCGACGCCTTGCGGGTCATCGAGTGCCTCTTCTCCGAATCCGGTGCACGGGGCGG
>ENA-OUOG01004488-OUOG01004488.1-marine-metagenome-genome-assembly--contig:-NODE-4488-length-12000-cov-3.568565_pt1 | contig 12000 bp, 21 predicted proteins | sample MGYA00248635_ERZ508505 | MGnify/ENA primary metagenome ERZ508505 (study PRJEB26176, sample SAMN06267871) | marine metagenome | isolation source: Saanich Inlet, British Columbia, Canada | place: Pacific...
AGAGGATACTTAAGTAACCTTTAAAATCATTTAATGAGGGAATCTCAAATGAAAAAAATTATTGCTCTTGCAGTAGCTGGTGCGTTCGTAGCGCCGGTGATGGCTGCTGAAGTGACAGTCTATGGTGACATCGAGTACACGTTGACTGATAAGGATAGCGTGTCTGGCGTTGGAAACGGTTATGGCGATTCGGATCTTTTCGTCTCAGCTTCTGAGGACTTGGGCAACGGCATGTCTGTGAAGGTCGTTCAGGGATGGGAAGACATTAACGCTACAGCTGCAAATGGTGACTCTGAGCTCTATATTTCCGGAGACTTTGGTCAGATCGCGCTTGGTAATGTGACTGCGGCTGCAGCTCTTTATGACGAAGCGGCTGGTGTTGCTGAAGCTGGTGGTGCATATGCTGACGCTTCGTTCCAAGAGTCAGGTGAGTTCACAGCAACATATACCGTTGGTATTATGGATGGTGTGACGCTAGCAGTTTCTGCAGTCGTGGATAACAAGGATGCCGATGGTGATTTCAACGTAACTGAAAACGTTATGCACACATCTGTTGCAGTAAACTATTCTAAAAATGGTTTGACTGCTTTCTATGGCTCGTTTGACCCTGAAGCGGAAGGTTCCGAACAGACTGTGATGAAGAGTACTTCAGTCTACGGTGTTAACTATTCGACTGGTCCTATCTTCGTTGCTTATCAGGCAATCCAAGACGGGGTAGCTGGTGCTTCTCATAGCTCCGGTCACGCTTCGGGCACAACTTTTGATGCGACAACAATCGGCGCATCATACAACTACGGTGCTGGTAAGGTATTCTTTGAGTCAAACTCGTCTGAGGTTGATGGTGCTTCAGACAAAGAAGAAACGATTATGGGTGTCTCGTACAAGCTCGGCGCTGTGAATATGTACCTTCAGGGTGAAGACGCTAACGCAGCTCGTGGCAACGACGATGCAACTGTTGTTGGTGTAGAGTACGCGTTCTAATATATTAATACTCTAGTATTAATAGGAAAAGCCGTGGCTCTTAGCCACGGTTTTTTTTTAGCGATCCGAGGACTCATAACCTCGAACTGTATCTAACTGGAATTTTTGAGGGCTTTTATCCGTTGGTTCTATTACAGATAAGGTCTCAGAGAAGGCTGATCCTGCAGATAACGGAGTAGTACTCAGCTGTTTGTTAATTTCCGTTCTAAATGCACTATCGTCACGTAAATCGTCGGCTGTGTATTTGCCGTCGATTAGTGAATAGATAGCTTTTTGTCCGTTATCTCTTATGTTATCTAAACATTCTTGCATTGTTAGTCGATACAGTTGATACTGTTCTTGATCGACCAGATGTCCACTATAGTAACTCAACAGGCGAATGCGTAAGAGTTCTTAATTACGCTGAAGACGATCTTTATTCTTGTGATAACCTTCCTTCTAAATACAACAAAGTATGGGTACTTTAATATGTTAATATGGCAAAAAGAATCTCCAGTTACTGGTCAAACCAACACTATGGCTATCAATGCGACAGTTGAACAAGTCGAGTTGTGGCAAAATGGTATGCTTATTCAAGATGCTATGCCACAAGCATCTGCGGACGAGAGAGAGTTTCTGATCAGTGGCTGTACTCCAGCTTGCTGGGATCAATTAGGAGGCGAAGAGTAATGAGTACCACAATGGCGTATTGTGACTACATTGCCCATACTATTATTAAGCCAGCTCTTACAAGCGATTTACATGCTACCAATGGCTTAATGGATTATGTTGGTAAAATATCAATGGACTTGCATAAAGAAGGCTGGATGCAAACAACAACAAAGACCATTGAATGCGCTGACGTTAACGGTAAGAAGTACAAAATTACTGTTGAAGAAATTTAAAATAAGTGAAAATAAACGTTTACAAACACTGTAAACTATGATATAATATACCTATATTAAATGATAAAGAAAGGAAAAGATTATGGATAGAATGGCAATGATCAAAGCAGCTGCAGAAAAAGCTAAGCAAAAGAAACAGTTTAAAGCTGCAGTAACTAAGGTTTACTCTAAGCCAAAAGACCATTATAACAAGCTTACCAAGTCTGTTAAAAAAGCTGGTCATCAAGCTCCTAGTAGTCTAGAATGTTTCAAGGAAGAAAACATGTACTACACCGATAAAGAAACCCAAGACTATATTGCGGGATCTTCTTACATGGATGCATACAACGAAATGAAAAACGATTGGGATAACTAAGCTATGACTGAGTATACTGAAGAAGTTCAATCAATCTTGCGTAAACAAGCTGTTGAAGTTTGGGCCGCGCAATGTCAATACATCTTAGGCGAAAAGGGTTATATCGAAAAAGCTTTTAACAGTGGATTAATAACTCGTGAGTACCATGATGGTACTATTGTAACAGTTAAAGAATCAAAGCCTATGGCAACTCTCTTACTAGAAGCACCTAGCAAATTATGAACTATATTGGATCTATAAACTACACCCCATCGGGTCGTAAAAGAAAGAGTAAAGCTCTTAAGACAGTGCGTAAAACCAAGCAAGTGTTTAAACCACTTAAGGTCGAAAAGTCTTTAGCTGAACTTAGAATGGAAGAATTCAATAAAAAGTATCAATCTTTTACTGGAGAATCTAAATATCAAACTCCAGAAGACACCTCTTGGAAAGCAACAGAATCCAAGAATTTCACAGTAGCTCCAGCGTATAATAAAGGAGCATATCAAGTAATTCCACGTAACGATGTGGAACATATAGGAAAGTAACTATGGAAATCATAGAAATAGCAATCGCAACAGTAATTTCAGTGTTTATTATTTGGTTTGGAATAACCTCATCAATTATAGCATCAGAAGAACAAGCAATAAGACGTAAAAACTTTGATGCTGGAACACACGACTATTATGGTAATAAATTAGGAGAAGACGATGGCAAATAGCATGCTACTTAGTGAGTTTTACGGCTCAGATAAATTCAAAAATCGTAAAGCCGATGTACTACGTTCGTTTGGAGAAAGTCCTAGCTTTGGCATTCGAATGTATATTGATGGCGAATCTCTAGGCATTGAGTGGTATAAAGGACATAATGAACTGTATGCCGAGTCAGCCGCAGAAAACTATGTTTCAGGCATTAAAAACTATGAAAGGGATTAATTGAAAATAATTGTTTACATTCGTAGTAAAGTATGTTATAATAGATCTATATTATAAAAGGAGTAGATTATGGCGAGTAAAGCGTTAGAAAAGGCTAGAGTTAAAGGCCGCAAAAACAGAAGTTCTATTGACGAAATTAAGATGGGTGCAGAGCCGGTCTTTCAAAAAGGTGAAACAGCCAAAGACGTTGATAAACGACTAGCTATGTGGAGTAAAGCTGCTGCTTGGTATAACTACTTCTATAAGCCTAAAGACTATATTGATCCTATGCTATCTTTTGCTACTGAAGTCTGCAAGTACGATAAAGATAAAATTAAAACTCTTAAAAAGCTCAAGGATTGGGAACTTACTGGTAAACTAGGTAAAGTTGCAAAGCTTTGGCAAAGAGGCTACGAGTATACTAAGCCTGAAATGACTCGATGGAAAGAAGAGCTTAATGAAATCTATATCAAAGCACAAGCTGCTGTAGAAGAAGAAGTTGCTGCTCCTGCAGAAAAGGCTGTGATATCAGTTCAACAAAGACAAAGAGATAAAATCAACGAAACTATTGCTGTAGATTGGGATGAAATCGTTGATGGGTGGGTTGATGAAAAATACACTCAAAGCATCGATGTGTTTAAGTTGTTTAAGACATATGATCTTAAAGGCTCATCTATTAATATGTTTAAAGATATGGTGATGTATGAATATCAACCAATCAAAGACGCATATGACAATAAGTGTGATCAATGCGTTGAAGCTTATAGTCATATCACTAAGCGTAAGCAGAATAAAATGCTTAAAGTTATGGAAGGTATCTTTAGTGATTTAGAACAGTTAAAGACTGCCAATAAAGCAGCTAAAGTTCCAAGAGCTAAAACGCCTAAAGCGTCTGATGTACAAGTAAAGAACCTTAAATATCGCACTGATAGTTTTGACGATAAGGTGAGTTCTATTAATCCAGTTATGATTCCTGGTAAACATACATTGTTCGTGTACAATACGAAGAATAAAAAGTTGATTCAATATGCTACAGAATCATTAAAAGGGTTTGAGGTAAGTGGTACTACCATTAAAAATATTGGTGACGGGAGTAAACAAACAACTCTTAGAAAGCCAGGAGAAATACTGCCACTTATTTTAAATAAATCAATCAAGCAAATCGACAAATTAGTTTGGGATACTGTTACTACTAAGATCAGTGAACCTAATGGTAGAATAAGTGCCGATTGCATATTACTCAGGGTGCTATGATCATTGATTTAGAACAAAAAATTATGACAAAGAAGCGGTTCTCAACTGCCGTTGAACAACTAGTTGTAAAGGGAAATATATCTTATATAGATGCAGCAACTTATATTATTGAAGAGAGGGGTATGGACTATAGTAATCTAAAGAAACTATTAACAGATTCACTCAAAGATAAGATGGAAGCTGAAGCAATAAGACTTAATTTAATTAGAGGCAAAAAGGGTAATCAACTACCCATTTAGGAGAATATTATGAGTAACGTTATTATACCATCATCACCAGCAGATGTTAAGCGAATCAAAGACTGTATTATTGAAATCAGTAATGCTATGACTTTGATCCAAGCACAAAAAGATTTTATTAAAGAAGCTGTAGATTCATGTTGTGAAGATGTTGAAATTGATAAGAAGCACTTGAGAAAGATGTCAACCATCTACCATAAGCAAAACCTATCTGAAATCCTAGGTGAGATCGAAGATGTGGAAGCTTTGTACGAAGGAGTCATGGCTTAGTAATGGATCCGTTTGAATCATATAAGTTATATAACGCGTTAAAGCTACACTTTGAGTCTGGCTACGATGCTGTTAAATATAACTTTAAGTCTAACGTCAGTCAAAAGACATTCTTTAAACGAAGAGATAAGTACTTCTTTGCTAAGCTAGCTAAGAAACACAATGGTAATCTAAAGGATTACTATATCTCTAACTTTAAAATGGGTCTGAGTTACGTTGGTGACATGATGGATGACGATGGCGAAAGGAACTATAAGGAACATCAAAGAATACAAGAAAGTATTCATAGAGTGTTTTCAGTTGATATAAATAGATTACGAGAAGAGGATGTTTTATTTGATGGATTGTTTCAATCTGTTGATGGTCAACTACCTCCTCTCGTTAAACTATGGTTGCAAGAAGAGATTAGTTTAGAGACTGTTGTTATTCTTAATGCTATTTTTGGATTTGTACCTAGAGAATCTGTAAGGATATCGGACACTATTATGTGGCCGGATACTAAACGGAAGATCGAAAAGTATAGTCCATTCGTAAACTTTAGTCGTGATAAATGTATAAATTTATTACAAAAAACGTTTACAAACGCATGAAAATGTGTTATAATATAACTTATATTATGCATTATGTGAAATACAATAGAAACGACAATTTTGTCGTAATACAACGCAATACGGAGATATAAAATGTCATTTGCAAACCTAAAGAGCTCGCGAGGCTCGTCAATCGACCAACTCGTAAAAGCAGCGGAAGCTGTATCTACTAAAACTGAATCAAAGAACTATGATGATGATCGGTTTTGGAAACCTACTAGAGATAAGGCAGGAAACGGCTATGCCGTAGTCAGATTTTTACCAGCTAAAGAGGGTGAAGACCTTCCTTGGGTAAGGTATTGGGATCATGGCTTTAAAGGTCCTACCGGTCTTTGGTACATTGAAAATAGCCGAACTTCAATTGGACAAGATGATCCTGTTAGTGAATCAAATGGTTTACTATGGAACTCTGGTCATGATGAGGATAAAGCATTAGCCCGTGATCGTAAGCGTAGGTTACATTATGTGAGTAATGTGCTAGTCGTATCTGATCCATCTAATCCTCAGAATGAAGGTAAGGTATTCGTATACAAGTTTGGTAAAAAGATCTTTGATAAAATCATGGATGTAATGCAGCCACAATTTGCAGATGAACAACCAGTAAATCCATACGACTTCTGGGAAGGCGCTGACTTTAAGATTAAAATTCGTAAAGTCGAAGGTTGGGTAAACTATGATAAGTCAGAGTTTGCGAAGGCTGCCCCTCTTATGGGTGGAGATGAAGAACAACTTGAGGGTGTATACAACAAACTACATTCTTTGGCTGACTTTATTGACCCTAAGAACTATAAGTCATATGATGAACTTAAAGCTAAGATGAATAAGGTACTAGGCGTCGACGCTGGTCACATCTCTATGGATAATAATTCCATGATGCAATCAGCTCCAGTTGTTGAACAACCAACAATGCCAGCCGCTGAATCGGTATCTATGAGTTCTAGTGATGAAGGCGAAGAGGATACGTTGTCCTACTTTGACAAGCTAGCTCAACAGGGCTAATATGCAATAATAAGAGTATGGGCTTAGCGGGAAGCTTTGATACCATACCGCCCACAAGGCCACCCCAGTTCAGTCTGGAGCATATCTGATAAAGTGTGTGGCACTCAAGGGATCCTTCGGGGTCCCTTTTTTTATCTCTTACTTCTATAGGTTATTTAGCCATAAGCGTTTTGGAGAGTATCGCCAACTCTATTTTTAGGTTGGGTATTGACTATTGTATTTTGAACAGTAGACTTCTTACTATTATCAGCTACAGCTACTGTACTATTTGATGCTCTAAGGCTTGCTAGATTTGCTTGTCCTTGCGCATTCTCAGCTGATGTAGTCTTAATCTCTTCGCCTTTCTCATTCATACCATCACCTTGAATTTTCATAGAATCGATTTGAGCATCACCAAAGGATTGTACTTTATTAAATCCTTTCATAAAGGCCTCACCCGGAGTATCACCACCCGGCCAAGCGGCGGCTAATCCAGCCACAGCACCCGCAGCAACTGCAAGTGGAAAGGTAGCGATCTTCTTAAAGATCTTTAGCAATTCAAAGCCTACATTTGCTATTGTAGCACCAATACCAATGTCAGCAATAGAATCCTTAATACTACCAATAAACCCTACAATAGTATCAGTAATAGAAGTAAATAGATTGCTGATCATATCAGAGAATGAGAATGAATTAAGTTGTTCAGCGAAGTTCTCAAAGCCTAACTTCGAAGCAATCCAGCTTACTCCACTCTTTAATAGATCAAGAGGCATACCAATTAAACCAGTAAGCAATCCAGATATACCACCAAATAGTCCGCCAATAATACCTTCAAGAAATCCTTTGTCTTTATACTTATCGAAACCAGACAATGCGCCTTTGAATGTATCAAATACACTCATAAGAACCGTAATTGGAACAAATAATCGACCAAGTATTCTACCAAAGCCAAATGCCGCTTTAGTAACGCTTCTCATTATTTTCATTACTCTACCAATGACTTCACCAACAGCTTTCATTGATTTACTAGAGCCACCACTAGGAACTAAAGCTTTAATAGAACTAAGTGCGTTTTTAATTCCATCTACCGGCGCTAATACGTATGCTTTAAATGATCTTAGCATACCTGCCATAGCTTTAAACGGTTTAGCAAGAGTACCTAATAACTTACCCATCTTACCAAAGAATCCAAGCTTACCAAACTGACCAGTGGCAGTTCTAAACACTTTTAATCCAGAGAAACCGGCTGCAAATGCGGCTTTCATATTCTTTAAACTATTAGTAACTACCTTAAATGTACTAGCAATTGATTTACCAATATTACTAGTCCTAGCAACAAAACCAGCGTTAAACGACTTAAAGAATCCACCTATAGCTGAAGTAAACGATTTGACAAAGGGTATCTTATTGAGTAGTTTAAAGACTCCACCAAAGAGTGTTTTCCATAAACGTAATACTGACTTAACTATTGGTCCCACAGCTTTAAGAACGCCTTTAGTTAATATCTTACCTAGTTTAACAAATGATTCAGTAATACCAAAAACAACACCAGCAGAAAGGCCAAGTAAGATCGTGGGAATAGACAATAGACTAGTAAAAGCTCCTTCTGCAACACTATCGATCTTACCAAGATCTTTAGTATTGTCAGCAATATCACCAAGAATATCGATTAGTTGCTGAGCTCTTGCATTAGCTTCTTTACGTTCTTCGGCTTTAAGACCAGAATCGCCAGAAAGAGTAGCCAATAACTTTTCAAACTCACGAGTTTGTTCAGATGTTAGGTCATTACCTTTCTCTTGCAATACAGCTGATAGTTTAGTTTGCGATTCAATAGATTCTGCAGCTGCCTGCTCTTCTTCTTTCGCTTTAACCATCGTTTGTATAAGCTGATCTAGTTTATTGTTACGATCTTCGCCTTGTTGTTCTGCGTCTTTAGCCATGAGTGTCTACCTTTATTTTTTGTTACCAAAGTTCTGTGTTCCAAAGAACGCAGCAACTATACCAGCAACAGCTACAAAGTATGTTGGTGCCATACTTCCTAATGTCTTTTGTGCTTCATCTAAACCAACCAAAGTTGCAAGTACTACAGCAAATGGATATAGTAATAAACCACCTAATGCAAACCATGTCATTTTACGTTGTGCATCACGCATAGCATCTTGATCATCAAGCTCTTTACGTTTAAATTCAAGGTACATAGCTTCTTCTGCTTTAGATACCTTACCATCGCCATTACTATCTGCTGGGTGATGGATCTTTTCCAATTCTTCAGACATTATTATCTCCTTTGTTCCTTCTTAATTCGTTCGTTCTCTTCTTTAATCCAATCTTGCAGAAGAGCAATGTATATTTCCCTCTCCCACGGCAACATATTATCTAGCTCTGTTAGGCTATATTGATGATGTTGCATCATCGTAAAGTTAGTCTTATAATGATTGACTAAACTATCATGAGAGAGGCCTATGTAAAAAAACTTTGTAGTCCCCTCAACTCAGTCTTGTTATCCACACCACATGATGAGCATTTGTATTCTATAACAGACTTAAGTGCTGGCATATTCTCAAAGAACTCTTGAATCTTTGCAAATTGACTAGAGGACATTGATTCAACAAACTCTCTAACCTTTTTAGGACCCTCATCTTTTGCAAGATATACTCCTTCTTCGTCAAATATATTCTCAATACAAGCTTGTATGATACTAAATGCTGTTTCTACTGTTTCTTCAGTATTACTTTCTATAGCAGAAACGTCATCAAATGATGGGTAACGCATAGTAAGTCCAACATCATCTGTAATCATAATAACGTTATTTGATTCAGGTACCTCAACATTAATATCACTAAAATCAATAGTATGATCATTTGCATGTTCGCATGAATCACATTTAACTTTAAGGTTAATGCTTTCACCAACTGATTTAGATCGTAGTTCTAGGAACATATGTTCTACATCAAATACTGCTAGCTTATTAACATCAATATCATCAAATACACATGACTTAATAATATCCTTTGTTGCTCTTACAATTTGTTTTTGATCGCTTGTCTCCATAGCCATCATTAATATCTTTTCTTCCTTAACAAGATAAGGTCTATATGTTACCTTTTGTCCTGTTGAGGGTATCACGGTCTCAAACCGTGAGCTATCTAGTTTTGGTAATGCCATTCTATTCTCCTAATTATATACTTAAATTATATTAAATACCAAGTGTTGCAGCAGCGATACTTGCTGTAGATAAAGCTGTATCTACTATATCCTCTGGTACATAGTTTTCGTAACTCAAAGTCACTGTCATTTTCTGGATAGTGTTCTCACTATTGTTATCCAGATTTATCGCACCTATAGTAACAGGGAATGCACCCTCTAATCTTACACTATAGATTGGAATATTTTGCTGATTTAATTGTTGTATAACAATATCAGTCGTAAAATCTTTTTTGTATCCTGCTCTGTATTTTTCAACGTCAAAGATACCAGTAGACCATGCATCAAACATCTTTTTGATATAGTAGTCATTAGTAAGAATAAATGTCATACTAATATCTTCATTAATAATAGAGTATGGAATCTTAATTGCTTGACGTTCGGCAGTATAATCTATTGTTGTAATCTGCCGACCAGGAAGACTAACTGATTCGCATAGTATTGCAATATCTCTTGGATCTGGTATAAGATTCTTTGGTGATCCACCACTAATAGCATTCTTTGCAAGGTCACCAATCAAACTACTAGTATCCTGATTAAGTAATGACCTAACGCTGTTGGCTGTTGGAGGAGTAAAGAATACATTAAAGCGGTTTTGCATTGCAACTCCGCCTTTCTTTGCTATAGTTGCCTTTAGGTTGTCTATACTGTTCATGATGCGTATTGTTTCCTTGAGTATCTCCAAACAGATTCGGCTTTAACGCCTTTGAACTGTTCTGTTGGTAAGAATATTGCAATAGGCCATTCAGTCATAGGGACACGTACTATACGTGACTTAACATGGTCCATTAAGTAATGCTTAAAACATGGTGCAAATTCTTTATATTTCTTAGCACCAACTATAGTTGCATAACGTAGTTTCTGCAATCGTGTAGTATCATTCATAGTCTTAGGGGCTAAGTCCATCATTGCATCTAAGAACCGAGCACGTACTCCTGGTGATAGATAGTGCAAGTTCAGTCCATAGAAACCACCAGGTGCGGGTTCTACCATGATTGCTAGAGGGAATCTATCATAGTATGGTAGAGTTGCTTTGTGCTTAGGATCATAGAAATACATCATCATATCGCCAACTCTTGGATTTGTTGTAGGTTCTAATGCAGTATCCTTAAGCACTGTTCTTGGATTGGTATCACCCAACTTCTTAACGTTGCGCTTAAACCAGTTTTGAGCATCCTTAGTCCTAGGTGTTACCCCAGCTCTAAATGCTTGCGATTGTAGTGTATCAAAAAGTGAATTTGCCATATAACTATTTATAACTCTTCTTCGATTCGTTAATCATCTTAACACCGATATTTTTCAAGGTGTCCTCAGTCCATATCTGAAACTTCCATCCACGTGACTTAGCATAGTGCTGAGCCGCAGTCCATTTAGATGTGTTCTTAATATATGTAGTAACTTCAGCAAGATACTTCTTAGTCTTCTTACGAGTACTCTTAGGTGGTATAGTCTGCTTCTTAGGTTTGATTTCAACAAGGATAACTTCACCATTAGTCATCTCAATCAGCATATCAACAAAGTATCTATGTATTCGACCATCAGTGTTGCACTTATATGGTATAACAATCTCTTCGCTATTCCATCGAACTATCTGTGGATTAGCCTCAGCCCATCTCATTGCATTACGTTCCCATAGGGATCTATATGTTACCTTAGTAGGATCTCCAGCATATTTCTTTTTGTTCTTTACTGTGTACTTACCCTTGTAAGCGCTTGCGTAAGCCATATAAATAGTTCTATAGTTATTAATGTATTAGTATTTATATAGGTAGACAAACACATGACAATCTTAACATTCCCTGAGACACTCAGGTCAAAAGTATCCGAAGATGGATTTCCACACGTATCATTTTCAATGGCAAGAAAAGGAGTTCCTGAGTTCACTCAGATTCACTTGTTCGTCCCAGTGGGTATAGGATCTAATGACGGTATGAACTACGGGTCTGCTGAATTAGGAGTTGGCGGTGCTATTTCAACTGCAGCATCAGGAGGTGGAGAAGTAGGAGGAGCTGACATTATAGCTGCTACTACAAAAGCATTCAAGAGCGGGGGTGGTGCAAATCTTGCAGCAAGTGCTGAACTGAAGAGTGGATTGATAGTTAATCCCTATACTGCAACGACATTCGAAGGAGTCAATGTAAGACAATTCGAGTTTGCATTCAAACTTGTACCTACATCAGCTGCAGAATCAGTAACAGCTCATGATATAGAAAATGCGTTTAGAAAGTATATGTATCCAAAGGATATAGGTGCAGGATCGTTAGAGTATCCACCTACGTTTCGTATCAAATTCATGGCCGGTGGTAAGGTCAATAAGTATATGCCAAGAATCATAGATACATACCTTACTGGAAT
>ENA-OUOG01004490-OUOG01004490.1-marine-metagenome-genome-assembly--contig:-NODE-4490-length-11995-cov-3.596241_pt1 | contig 11995 bp, 12 predicted proteins | sample MGYA00248635_ERZ508505 | MGnify/ENA primary metagenome ERZ508505 (study PRJEB26176, sample SAMN06267871) | marine metagenome | isolation source: Saanich Inlet, British Columbia, Canada | place: Pacific...
TCAATACTGGTGGAGCGCCAGTGGAATAATTATGCGCGTTTGCTACATTGGACATATATTGACTATATCCACCTCTTTGTCTTTTTGACGATGATCTTCTCTTGGTTCTTTTTCTACCTCCTTTTCTACTTTTTCCTTTTCTACCTCCTTTTCTACTCTTTCCTTTTCTACTCTTTCCTTTTCTACTCTTTCCTTTTCTACCTCTTCTTTTTCCACCACACTGGCTATTTAGACCACGCGAGATGGGGGGATAACCTGAACCTGCGAATAGTGACAAGTTTTCACCGTCAGAAGGTTTATAAGAGTAATAGGGATATCCACCTGTTCCGAACGAGCTTCCACCAGCTTGACCAGCTTGCATAGATGCATTCATATTAGTATCTGAATTAATACCATTATGCTCATAAGTAGAATGTTCTCCTCTATGAACCGAATGTCCAGCACCAACACCTGAACGCTCAACTAGAGTCTGTTGTTGTGAAAATTCATGACCAACCCCACCCATCATCTTATGACTTTTTCTCTTGCTTCCTTTGCCTTTGCCTTTGCCTCTACGACTTTTTCTTGTACGACCTTTTCTTGTACGACGTATGCGCTTTCCACCGGTTTTTACGACTTGATAAAGTCCTTTTTGTTGTAATGCCAATTCACTTCCAGACCCACCACACCCAGTAACTGCTCCAACTTTACTGGAAAAGCCAGGGTTTGGGAAATGCGCATTTTGTGAATTAACTAATCCGGGTGATAGAACGAGTGACATATATATATATATAATAGTGATAAAAAGAATTTTATTGAGCGAATGATCCATGAAATTATTGATTAAATGATTGTCTGTAATGATTTATTTGACTATGAGAATTATATGTTTGACGCTGACCTCTATGATTATGATTCGGTTGATTATTTGTATTATTGTTTGGAGAATATGACTGATATTGTCTTTTATACTGTTGGGAATTATTGTGTCTTTGACTAGTATTGTTATGTCTTTGATTTTGATTTTGATTTTGATTATTGTTACTATATCTTGGATGATTGTTATTTTTACGCATATTGGTTTGTTCTAAAGATTGCTTCGATTCATTCAATTCAGATATTGTTGCAATGGTTCCATTGGAAGATGCCTGAATCGGAACATATGTATTTGTCCTTTTTTGAAAAGAGCATTCCATAGTGACACTCTTGTCTAAAAATACAAACTTGTCTTCACGAATATTTTCAAACTCTTCGTCATCATCACTTTCCTCCAATGCATCTAAATTGGCATTCTCCTTGATGTTTCTAAATATTTTGTTCATCATCACGCTTGTTTTATAATCAGGTATAGCAGCAACATCATATTTTTCTAAATGACTATATTTGTTTTTAGCATATAAATGATATACGTCGTTTTGTACATCGGCTTTAATGACGAAAAATCTATTTTCATTTTCATCTGTTTGACTCGTTTTATACAAAGTAGAATTGTACAATTGTTTATTCTCTTGAAAATTTCTTTGTTGGATAGAATATATTTCATAAGGCACTTGTTTTGCGCTAGCAATAGCATTTTCAAAACTACTTTCAATGATTGGAAGACCTATACATACGCCATTGTTTGTAAGAATAGTCTGTTGTAATTCATTCTCAAATATATGTTTCAATAAATTTAATTTGGATAATTCGGTATAGGACTCGACACATTTCCCACGATAATAATGAACATTTTCGGTAGAAAAGAAAGATTTACCATTCATTGAAAACAAGGTTCCGAACAAAATGGTTCCCAATACTAATTTTTTCTCGAATATTTGAGGAACAATGAACATATTTGCGATTGATTTTTGCGCTCCTGGATTCATCTCTACAAAAATACAAACTTTCTTATCTTGAAAATAAGAGAACCAAACCAAATGTTTCTTTCCCTTTGGAATTAAAAAATACATCTCACTAAAAACTTTCTTATGTATATTTTCATAAGAAAGTTTCAAATTAGGCAATCGTCGTAATAAATTATTCTTGTCATTATGTCCGAGTCTCATATAATATATATAGGTCATATGCCTTTAAACCCATTATGATATTAAAATGACGAATAGCTGCTAGATGATAATGAACCTCCCATTAAATTCTCATTGGTTAATAGACCTCCCATATGATTTACATTTGGCGTTGATTGTCCTTGTCTTTGGTCGTGCCCTTGTCCTTGTCCATGTCCTTGTTCTTGCATATTTGATATAGAAATTGACGATTTTTTACTCTCGCTAAGCTCTTTCAGATAATTTTTCAATTCATTCTTCATATTAGAAGTATCTGCTGGTTCTGACTTTGCAGATTGAATGACTGTTTCCTTCATAGTATCAAATAATGCGTCGTACTGTTTTTGAGGTTTATTTACTAAATCTTTTACTTTGGGAATTGTCAAATTTGTCTTAAAAAATGTGAATAAATAATGAACTAATATGATTAAAACCAATGATATAATACTCATTTGAATAATCCACGGAAGCATGTTATATATTATTTATAAAGTTTTAACAATGATAAAAACGTAATCATATCTTCCTTTATCGATTCAGTGATTTCACCTTCTGATGTTTCAAAATAAATTTCACGGCTATTCACCAATACAATCGTCAATAAACTAGTAGGATGTAGTTTGTACTTTTTCAGTTCCTTTTTAACATAAGTAAAATGTAGTGGAATATAATATAGTTCCTTTCTAATAGTGTCTTGATTTTGAATCATACATGAAATTTCATTACTAAATGGATAATGTTCTAAATCAGAATTTTCAGTGATCTTGTATATTTTATTGCTGGCAATTTCAAAGATACCTTTCTCTGTATCAAAATGTAAAATATCGTGTTTTGACTGAAAATAATCGTCTAAAAGATTGGCGTTGTTAGTAGTAAGAGGTACTTTATTTACAATGCCATTGCTATTGCTATTGCTATTGCTATGAGGATAGATAATCATTATTTTATATAATTAGCAGAAACCATTTAAACCTAAATCGTAAATGATTAGTAGTTATGGTAAATATCGTATTGGTTGAAAAGACTGGCGACTTGAAAGAATGCAAGTATAATGTAGAAAAGGATGAATTGTATAAAAAATGTAAATTCAAGAAGAGTGATGGTTTCGAACTGAGACACTCTTGGCAAACAAAGAAAAGTAAATATTCATTTACATCTGTATCTCTGTATGCACGTGATACAGGAAAGGCAAATACGGAAAACAAATACGACTTGCCTCCACCGATTGATAATATTTTGTATTTTGGATGTATTACACTTGTTGCGAAGAACGAAGCGGGAGAATATGTTGATTTGTCTGTAGAAGAATGGACTACCTTTTATGAAGACCTGTTTGGTGGATTTGAAAATCTGGCGGATACTGCAAAAGAAGACGAAGAAGAGGAAGATGAATTAGCAAATGTTCCTGCCGAAATGAAGACAAAGACCGGTTATTTAAAGGATGATTTTGTAGTAGAAGATAACGCAAGCGATGGTACAATTAACAATAGCGGTAATACTAGCCATAAAGACAGTTGCGAAGATGACGAAGAGTGGGAAGACGATGAAAGTTCAGACTTGGAGCTTGAATTTGAAGACTATGTTTATAGCGACGAAGATTGACTATAGCTTGTTCATATAATATTATTTGGAAATATGAATAGGAGTGTTTATTATATGTATAAAAAATTGATTAAAGAATTATTACTATAAACATAGTAATAATACAGTTATAATTATGCGAGTAATTAATGATTCCGAAGAATTTCGTAGCAATGTTGTTGCCAAGTTAAAAATAATACTAGAAGATGAGATTATATGCTCCAATTTAGAAAAAGGAATCTTTAACTATTCGTTGGAACATGCCGACAAACTGAATGTAGTCAAGAAATGGGATAATAGTTACTTTGTCAAGATTTATCTAGATCGTCTAAGAAGTATTTATACTAATTTACAAGATGATGGTATAAAACAATCCATGAAGAACAAAACTATCAAGGCTCATACTCTCGCTTTTATGACGCATCCTGAAATGCGACCAGATAGATGGAATGACTTAATTCAAGAAAAGAAAATTACAATCTGGAATCAACTTACTATGACAACTGGTTTAGACGACAATGTTTCTTTTGATTGTACAAATGATACGTGTTTATTATATCTTTCTGATCCAGGGACAAGATGGGCTTATCATAATGCTCCTTATACTCTCTTGAGACCAGTAATAGAAAATGCAACTGGTCAAGGGATTAATCTCTATAATTATCAAAAACTTTTAAACCCTATAGGAATGAATGGGATATTCTTGTATAGTGGATATAACAATATATTTAATAGTACATCAAGAAGTATGGCCCGATTTGGGTTATTAATTCTGAATAATGGAAAGTGGGATGGAAATCAAATAATGTCTGATGCTAATTATTTTAATCAGATGTTAAATACTTCTCAAATGCTTAATGAATCTTACGGTTACTTGTGGTGGTTAAATGGCAAATCAAGTTCTATGCTTCCAGGCAGTCAATTTGTTTTTAATGGTGATATTACTCCAAATGCTCCAGATGATTTAGTTTCTGCTTTAGGAAAAAATGGGCAAATTATTAATGTAGTTCCATCAGAAAATTTAGTTTGGATTAGAATGGGAGAAGCTCCTGATAGTTCTCTTGTGCCACATAACTTTAATATAGCGATATGGAATTATATTAATGATTTACCTTGTTCAACCTCATCCATAGACGATTATACAGGAAAAGATACAAGGAAATTAATTGAGATAATTGATGTTTTAGGAAGAAAAAGTAGAAAGTTAAAAAATCAACCTCTTTTTTACATCTATGATGACGGATCTGTGGAGAAGAGAGTAATTCTTGAATAAACAAAAACCCACTCAATTGAGTGGGTTTCTTTTTGGTGGGCAATGAGGGACTCGAACCCCCGACTTCCTCCTTGTAAGGGAGGCACTCTGAACCAACTGAGTTAATCGCCCAAAATGGTTGGCAAATATAACTGATTTTATATCAATCACAAATTTTCATTTCAAAAGTATTTTTATAAAATTTCTGCTACTGTAAATGTACTACCACCTACAAATATTAAATCGTTTTTACTGGCTTTTGATTTTGCAGACTCAAAGGCATCTTTCACAGATGAAAATGACTTTCCATATAGAGCGTATTTTGCAGCTGATTTCTCCAGTTCAACTTCGTTTAATGCTCGTGGAATATCGGCCTTGCAAAAATAATATATAGCATCTTTTGGTAATAAGTTCAATATGTCATTAATGGATTTATCTCCGACCATACCCAATACAAAATGTAAGTTTTCGTAAGGGATTTTTTTTATTTGCTCGACAAGCATAAGTATACCGTCAACATTATGTCCTGTGTCACAGATAGTGAGAGGGCTAGTATTTAAAACTGTCCAACGGCCTTGTAACGAAGTGTTTTTTTGAACATTTTTGAAACCATCGACAATGTTTTTTTCTGAGATTTTCCAGCCTAATTCAATTAGTAATTCAATGCTTGTATTTGCCGTTGATATATTTTCTTTTTGGTAAGAGCCTAGTAAATCTGTTGATAGAGTTGTTGGCTTCGAGACAATTAATGTAGAATTTTTTGTGTCGGCTATTTCTTTGTAAATTGGCAGTGTGCTTTCTTGATATCGTCCAATAACAACGGCAATATTAGGTTTAATAATGCCTGCCTTTTCAATCGCTATTTTTTCAATGGTATCGCCTAGTAAATTAGTATGATCTAGCCCGACATTCGTAATTATAGAAAGCTCGGGCGTAATAATATTAGTGCTATCCAACCGTCCGCCTAATCCTGTTTCAATTATTGCTATATCAACCTTTTCTTTTGAGAAATGGTGAAAGGCCATTGCCACAGTCATTTCAAAAAATGACATGCCTATTTCAGTAAACCATTCTTTATTAGATTCTACAAAGTCAACAACGCTATTGCGACTAATCATTTCTCCGTTTATTCTGATTCTTTCTCTGAAATCTTTTAGGTGAGGCGATGTGTAAAGTCCAGTCTTGTAGCCAGCTTCTTGAAAAACAGAGGCAATCATATGGCTTGTGGAGCCCTTCCCATTTGTGCCGGCAATATGGACGGATTTAAATGTTTTGTGAGGGTTTCCAAGCTTTCCGCATGCTAAAACAATATTACCGATATCGGCTTTGTAGGCTAATTCTCCACTTCTTTGGTACATTGGCAATTGAAGAAACAGCCAATCAATACATTCTTGATAAGTCATTAGTTCAACGTAAAGTTGTAGATGATAGTCCCAATTTGAATTTCGGGTGCAGAACTGTTAGCTTCAAAAGTTGTTTTAAGCGCAGCTTCTTTCGCTTTTGCATAAAGGTAAGTGTTGGTTGTTGTTGAGCCTTTAGCTCCAGGGCTTGCATTAATTACCTTTCCATTTCTATTGACTCTTATTGTAACAACTACTTTACCTTGTTGCTGTGATTCATTAATGGGTTTGATAATATTTTCTATTGTTCGTCCACCCAGTTTATAAGCCACTCCGTTTGTGCCAACACCGCCACCAACATAAGCATTAGATTTTGGATCGCCTTCTTCACTGCCTTGGTCGCCGCTGCCTTCACTAATGCCTTGGCTTGAACTATTATTTTGTTTTTTACCTGGGTAAAGGGCTTTGGTGTTTACTACTGGTTCAGGTTTTTTTTCTTCTACTTTTTCTGCCTCTTCTGTTTTTTTCTGTTCCTCTACCTTTTGTTTTACAACTGGTGTTTCCTCAATTTCTTGTGTACTTATTTCTTCAACAGTTGGGTTGTTTTCAATTATTTCTTCAGGGGCAATTTTCTCTTCTTCAACAATTTGTTCAGGTTGCTCATTGCCACTTCCAAAATCTTCATAACCAAAATTGATAGTTATTCCTTCTTCTGGTGGCGGAGGAATTCGGTATGTCAATCCTAGAAAGATAAAGCAAATCAAAAGAAATAAGTGAAACACTAATGTTCCAACTATTGCTTTTCGTTTGTTGCTTTTTGGATTAGACATTTACATTTTATTTTGGGTTTGTAGCTAGAACGACTTTGTATTTATTTCGGTAAGCGATGTCCATTACTTTGACAGCAAACTCTATATCAACCGTTTTATCTGCGTGTAAAACTATTGCAGGTTCAACTTCATTAGAGAGTATTTGAATAAGTTGATTCTCTAAGTCTTCAAAAGGTACTTTTTTATCTTCAATAAAATATTCTATTTCAGGCGTGATGGATACGGAAACGGTTTGTTTTTCTAGAGTTCTTGCTTTACTGTTTGGTAACAGTAACTTTAAAGCATTTGGACTTACTAGGGTAGAGGTGAGCATAAAAAATATAAGCAATAGAAATACAATGTCTGTCATTGAAGACATGCTAAAATTAGCACTGACTTTATTTTTACTTCTTAAACTCATTTGTTGTTATGTAATAAGTCCATAAAGTCGGTTGTTGTAGTTTCCAATAAAAAGACAACCTTTTCTACTTTAGTCACTAATAGGTTGTAAGCAATATATGCAATGATACCTACTACCAAACCTGCAACAGTTGTTACCATCGCTGTGTATATCCCTTTTGAAAGCATTTCAATATCTATGTTTCCGCCAGCACTTGCCATCTCATGAAAGGCTACAATCATACCAATAACAGTTCCTAGGAAACCAATCATTGGAGCTGCTCCTGCTATTGTTGCTAGGTTAGCTAAATTATTTTCCAAAACATAGACTTCTAACTTACCTTGATTTTCAATAGCTGATGAAATATCAGTCATTGGTTTGTCTATTCTGTCAATGCCTTTTTCTAACATTCTTGAGATAGAACTATCTGTATTTTTACACAAGGTTTTTGCCGCTTTAATATCCTTGTCTTGAACATAATTTTTGATGCTATTCAAAAAGCTTGAGTCTATTTTTCTGGCTTTATTGAGTGTGGTGTATCGTTCAATAAATAGGTAAACTGAAATCACGGACAAAACACCAAGAGTTATCATAATAATGTTACCACCTGTGCCACCACTTGTGATAAGTTCTAGTATAGAAAGTGTTTTTTCTTCTACCATTTCCCCCTCAATGGACGCCTGTGAAAGTGTGTCGCCAAGTGTGTTGATTTGTAATAACAATGATTTCATAGTAATCTATTTTTATAAAAACGAGTTTTTAAAAGTACTTATTGCATTAAGATAAAAGTAATAGCACCAGCAATGTACCCTAAAAATGCTAATAGACTGATTTTTTTCATGTACCAAATAAAATCAATTTTTAGAATTCCCATTGCGGCAACACCGGCAGCAGAGCCAATGATTAATACACTACCTCCAGTACCTGCACAATAAGCCAAGAACTCCCAAAATGTGCCATCGACTGCAAATACTCCAGTTCCAATGTCGTACATCCCCATTGCTCCAGCTACTAATGGAACGTTATCAACGATAGCAGATAATAAACCTATGATTATATTAATGGCATAAATGTTTCCGTCAAAGGTATTATCTAAAATCATTGCCATATCGTCCAAATGACCCATGCTTTGTAGAGATGCCACGGCCAATAGAATTCCTAAGAAAAAGAAAATAGTAGGGACATCAACTTTTTTTAATACTCCAATAATGGTAAGGTTGGATTTATCTTCATGATTTTTACTTCTATGAAGTAGCTCAGTAGTTAGCCACATTACCCCTAAACTAAATAATATTCCTACATATGGAGGTAAGTGCGTTATGGTTTTAAATACAGGAACAAAAAGTAAACCTGCCAGCCCTAAGAAGAAAATAAACTTTCTTTCAAAAGGAGTAGTCGGATTTGTAATATGTTCAACTTCCTCTGATTCTTCAGGGCGGTTAACATTACCTTTTAGCTTAAATGTTAAATATATAAGTGGCACAACCATACATACTAAAGATGGAATGAAAAGCATTGTAATAATGTTAGCTGCGGTTACTTGACCACCTATCCAAAGCATAATGGTGGTTACATCACCAATCGGTGACCATGCCCCTCCAGCGTTTGCAGATAGAATAATCATTCCGGCAAACATCCATAAATCTTCTTTGTCTTTAATGAGCTTGGTAAGTAGGGCTGACATAACTATGGCAGTCGTAAGATTATCCAATGCTGCCGAAAAGAAAAAGGCAAGTGTAGATAAAATCCAAATTAATTTTACTTTGTTAGTAGTTTTTATTCTATCTGTAATAACAGAAAACCCTTGATGAGCATCAACTAACTCTACAATAGTCATTGCACCAAGTAAAAAGAATAAAATTTCAGCGATATCTACTAAATGATGCGAAAGATGTTCACTGACATGGTGAGCGTCAACGCCACTAAAGGCATACAACGTCCAACATAAAGAGCCTGCTATCAGAGCACTTGCTGCTTTGTCAATTTTTAATGGGTGTTCTAGAGCGATGAATAGATACCCAACAACAAAAACTATTAACATTAAAAGGTAAATCATGATTTATGTTTAATTACGGATTATTTGATTTTTGCAAATATACTGTTGTAGATGGAAAAGCAAAATCACATTTGTTATTCTTTACTATTTCCATAATTTTAAAGTTAATCTCTTCTTTTACATCGATGAAGTCGTCCCACTGTGTTGAGTCAACATAGTATAAAACCATAATGTCTAAAGAACTAGCGCCAAACTCCTGAAACTTAACTCGCCCTTCTTGGTCAGTTCTAGGGTGTTCGTTTATTAATGTTTCAATTTCTTTTACCACTTGTTTCAATTGGTCGATAGAAGTATCATATGTTAAACCGATATAAAATCGTGCGCGTCTAACTTTTCTTTTGCCGAGGTTATCAAGCTCTGCGGAAATCATGTTTTTATTGGGTACTGTAACTACACTTTTATCAAATGTTATAATACGCGTGGATCTAAAACCAACTTTATCAACCGTTCCAGTAATATTTCCTGTTGAGACTAAGTCGCCAACAACAAATGGTTTATCAAAAAATATAGTGAACGAACCTAAAAGATTTTCTAAACTTTCTTTTGATGCCATGGCAATTGCGATACCACCAATTCCTAAACCGGCCGCCAGAGCAGTGACGTCTACATCAAAAATTTGACTGAGTAATACAAAGAATAAGATAATATAAACGGTAATTTTTCCAGCTTCAATTACGAAAGGCACCAGTTGGTCATCCATTCTATTCTCAGAAGCAGCGGCTTTATTTTTAAACACAATACCGAAATAATCAACCAATCTTAGTGCAATTCTCAATATTGAAAATAGTACAACAAGGGAGAATACTTTTACAATTAGTTTTTCTAAGTCAAAGTTTGCGTTATCAAAAGTCAGTTCTACGGGAAAACTGATATTCAAAGCACCCAAATAAATGAACAAAAGAAATAGAGCAAATGATATTGGCTTTATAAGAAGTTCATTAAACTTTTCTTGGTTTATTGAGGCGTCTCTGTTAAGTAATTTAAAAAGGAAATTGCTGAGGTATTTTGAAATGAGTTTTTTAAACATCAATCCAAATAGAATAAAGCCTATTTGCCAGCAATAGTTTTCTATTGAGTTACTTAAAAAAGTATGTTGTAAAAGTTCTTTTGTGTCCATAATTAAACAAGTTGGTTAAGTGCAATTTCAAAAGATGTTTTGGAAATATTTTTTCTTGTTGGGTTTATCTTATGAGATTTTTTTAGTGCGTTCATTATAGTTTTTGAAGTGTCTTCAAAAATAGCAGTATCGGTCATTTCGATATCGGCATTCATCAAATAGGCAAAAACTCTTGCCATCCCGCAATTTGCAATAAAATCTGGTATAACACTAAGGCGTTCATCAGTAAATTCACTAATGTCTCCAAAAAAGATTTCCTTATCAGCGAAAGGTACATTAGCACCACATGATATGACCTCTAGTCCTCCGTTAATCATTCTCTCTATGTGGTTTTGAGTAACTAGCCTCGAAGCGGCAGCGGGCACAAACACTTCGGCACCTATGTCCCAAATTTTCGAATTGACTTCATCGAAGGATAGCATTTTGTCTGAAGATAATTTATTACCATTTTTATTTAGGAATAGTTGTCGAATTTCCTCGAAAGAAAAGCCTTCCTCATTAATTAATCCGCCTTCTTGGTCAATAATTCCAACTACCTTTCCGCCAGATTGTGCTTGATAGAAAGCGGCAGCTGAACCAACATTTCCCCAGCCTTGAATTATTATTCTTTTATCTTTTACACTTTCATTGTGAAGTTTGTAAAAATGCTCAATAGCCTCAGAAACTCCATATCCAGTAATCATATCAGCTACTGTATATTTTTTTTCAACATTTGGCGTCAGTGATTCATTTTCAATAGCTAACAAAACGCCTCTTTGAAGTTGAGAAATAATTTTATTTTTTTCTTCGGGACTTGGATTAAAATGGCCATTAAAAACACCCTCTTGCGGGTGTTCAACTCCTAGTTCTCTTGTAATAGGAATGACTTCATGAATTTCATCGACGTTTAAATCGCCACCAGTTCCATAATAATTTTTAAGAAGGGGACTAATCGCCGCATACCAACGTTTTAAAACGCCTTCTTTTCTAGGGTCTTTGGGGTCAAAATTTATACCAGATTTAGCGCCGCCTATGGATGGGCCAGCTACAGTAAATTTCACCTCCATGGTTTTTGCTAACGATACAACTTCATGCTTGTTCAGGCCTATTCTCATTCGAGTGCCCCCACCTGCTGCGCCACCTCTTAATGAATTAATAACTACCCATCCTTGAGCTTCTGTTTGGCTATCGCTCCATTCAAATACAATTTCAGGCTTTTTGTTTTCGTATTGGTTTAATAAATTTTTCATCGAAAGTAAATTTCAGCAAAAGTAATTATTATTAGCTAAAATATTTACCAGTAGTTGAATTCCTTTTTGCACCTGTAACAGACGCTAAACAATTGATTTCATTTCGCCTATTCAACACGCCCAAAAGACCAAAAATCATAGCTTCTTTATACTCAATGAGATTTTTATCGCCCAACACAAAATTTGATTT
>ENA-OUOG01004491-OUOG01004491.1-marine-metagenome-genome-assembly--contig:-NODE-4491-length-11994-cov-6.740874_pt1 | contig 11994 bp, 11 predicted proteins | sample MGYA00248635_ERZ508505 | MGnify/ENA primary metagenome ERZ508505 (study PRJEB26176, sample SAMN06267871) | marine metagenome | isolation source: Saanich Inlet, British Columbia, Canada | place: Pacific...
GATCACGCCAGCGATCTACCCACTGGGGTCGAGATGGCCCGCGACAGCATCGACAGCGGCAAGGCCAAGGCAAAACTAACCGCCCTTGCCCGCCTGACATCGCAAGCCTGACATCGGAGGCCGCATGAGCACCCCCACGATCCTAGAAAAAATCAAAGCTTATAAGCTTGAGGAAATCGCAGCCGCAAAGGCAGCGAGGCCTCTTAGCGAGGTTGAGGATGCGGCACGCAATGCCCCGCCCCTCCGCCCCTTCGCCGAGGCGCTACAAGAGGCCAGCCGCGAAGGCTATGGTTTGATTGCTGAAATCAAGAAGGCGAGCCCGTCCAAAGGGTTGATCCGCCCTGATTTTGATCCGCCCGCCCTGGCACGCGCCTATGAGGCGGGCGGGGCCACCTGCCTCTCGGTTCTGACCGACACCCCCAGTTTTCAGGGTGCGCCTGACTATCTGGTGGCGGCACGCGCCGCAACCACCCTGCCCGCGCTGCGCAAAGATTTCCTCTATGACACGTATCAAGTGGCCGAGGCGCGCGCTTGGGGGGCCGATTGCATTTTGATCATCATGGCATCTGTCAGTGATGCCCAAGCCGCCGAGCTTGAGGCGGCGGCGTTTGATTGGGGGATGGATGCGCTGATCGAAGTGCATGATGAGGCCGAGCTAGAGCGCGCAAGCGCCCTAAAATCACGCCTCTTGGGGATCAATAACCGCAATCTCAACACCTTTGAAACCAGCCTTGAGACCACCCGCCGCCTGTCGCGCATGGCCCCTGAAGATCGGCTTTTGATCTGCGAAAGCGGGCTTTTCACCCCCGCAGATTTGGCCGATATGGCAAAATATGGGGCGCGCAGTTTCCTGATCGGCGAAAGCCTGATGCGCGCGGATGATGTGGCCGCGGCCACAAGCGCGCTCTTATCTGACCCCTATACTAGCACAATGTGAGGGCGGCATGAGCGAGCAAAAACTGACCCATTTCGACAAAGACGGACAGGCGCATATGGTGGATATCTCTGCCAAAGACGCGACTGACCGCGTGGCAATGGCCGAATGTTTTGTGCGCATGGCCCCTGAGACATTGGCGCTTGTGGACAGTGGCAGTGCGAAAAAGGGCGACGTTTTGGGGGTCGCGCGGCTTGCGGGGATCATGGGGGCGAAGAAAACCGCCGATTTGATCCCGCTGTGCCATCCTTTATCCTTGTCAAAAGTGGCCTTGACGCTTGAGGCAGACAGCGCCCTGCCTGGGGTGCGGATCGTTGCGATTGTGAAAACCACAGGCCAAACAGGGGTTGAGATGGAGGCACTGACTGCCGCCTCCACCGCCGCGCTGACGGTCTATGACATGCTCAAAGCCGCCGACCGCGCGATGGAAATCAGCGGGCTGCGCGTGCTGCTCAAAGATGGCGGCAAGTCAGGGAAATACGAGGCGCAATGATTTCCGTAAGTGAGGCCCTCGCGCGGTGTTTGGACTTAGCGCAGCCCTTACGGGTTGAAGATATCCCCTTGCGCCATGCAGCAGGGCGGGTTTTGGCGCGGCCTGTTGTGGCGATGCGTGATCAGCCGCCCTTTGCGGCTTCTGCGATGGATGGCTATGCAATCCGCAAAGCGGATTTGTGCCTTGGCGCGCGGCTGCGTGTGGTGGGGGCGGCCCCCGCAGGACAAGCATGGCAGGGCCAGATTGGCCAAGGTGAGGCGGTGCGTATTTTCACGGGCGCCCCGCTGCCGCAAGGGGCCGATCATATTGTGATCCAAGAGGATGTCACCGCCGCAGAGGATCATGTCGTGATCAATGCAGTGGATGACGCGCCCCATATTCGCCCTGCAGGCGCTGATTTCAAAGCAGGGGCAGAGATGACCCCACCGCGCCGCCTGACCCCTGCGGATCTGGCCTTGGCCGCGGCCATGAATGCGCCGCGCCTCTCGGTTTATTGCCGCCCTGAGGTGGCAATCATTGCCACAGGGGATGAATTGGTCAGCCCTGGGGAAACCCCGCGCCCTGATCAAATCATTGCCTCAAACACCTATGGTTTGGCCGCAATGGCCGAGGCTGAGGGCGCGGTCGTGCGCCTTTTGCCGATTGCGCGCGACGGGCGCGACAGCCTTGCCGCCACGTTTGAGATGGCAAAAGGCGCGGATTTGATTGTCACTGTGGGCGGCGCATCGGTGGGCGATCATGATTTGGTTGGCGCCGTGGCCCAAGATCTGGGGCTTGAGCGCAGCTTTTACAAAATTGCGATGCGCCCCGGAAAGCCGCTGATGGCGGGGCGGATGAGGGATGCGGCCCTCTTGGGTTTGCCAGGAAACCCCGTATCCGCCATGGTGTGTGGGCATCTTTTCATGGTGCCGCAATTGCGCGCCTTCCAAGGGCTGCCCAAATCCCCGCGCCGCACCAAACAGGCGCAACTGTCAACGGATCTGCCCGCCAATGGCCCCCGCGCCCATTACATGCGCGCAAGCCTTGCGCCGCAAAAGGGGGCGGCGCTGCCACATATTGCCCCCTTTACAAGCCAAGACAGCGCGCTCTTGACCATTTTCGCCGAGGCGGGTGCCTTGTTGATCCGCCCCCCGCATGACGGGCCGCGAAGGGCGGGCGATATTGTTGATTACCTCAGCCTTTAACACCTAAAATCACAGGGGCGTTGACAAAATAGGCGAACAAGGGTAGAACATTCATCGAACATAACCGCATCACGCCAAGCGATGCATGAGCAGAGGCCCGTTCGAGATGTTGACGAAAAAGCAGCTAGACCTGTTGGAATTCATCCACCGCCGCATGCAAAAGGACGGTGTTCCCCCCAGTTTTGACGAGATGAAAGATGAGCTGGATTTGCGCTCGAAATCGGGCATCCATCGTCTGATCACCGCCCTTGAGGAACGGGGCTTTATCCGCCGTCTGGCCCATAAGGCCCGCGCGCTGGAGATTGTAAAACTGCCCGATGCGTTAGAGCAGAAATTTGGCACTGGCGCCAAAGCAGGCTTTGCGCCCCGCGTGATCGAGGGGGACAGGGTCGACCCGCCCGCCCGCGCGCAAGCGGTTGAGACCCGCGGGGTCAGCGAATTGCCAATGATGGGCCGCATCGCAGCCGGCACCCCGATTGAGGCTTTGGCGGACATCTCGCATCACGTCAGCGTGCCTGCCTCCATGTTGGCGGCAGGGCGGGCGCATTACGCGCTAGAGGTCAAAGGCGACTCTATGATTGAGGCGGGCATCAATGATGGCGATATGGTCATCATCGAAGAACGCAACAGCGCCGAGAATGGTGACATCGTTGTGGCCTTGGTCGAAGGCTATGAGGCCACGCTCAAACGCTTTCGCCGCAAGGGCAACATGATCGCGCTTGAGGCGGCCAACCCTGCCTATGAAACCCGCGTTCTGCCCGAAGGTCAGGTGAAGGTGCAAGGTCGCCTTGTTGGCTTGGTGCGGGTTTACTGACCCCCCTTTTATCGCGACCTGCCAGACCAAAGCCGCGCACCCTGTGATGCGCGGCTTGTTTCTATTGTGATTGGGCCGATGCCCCCTTGGGGCAAATGCAAGGCCACAGCGCCCTCACGGGCCATATCGCGCGCATCAAAAAATAGGCAAGGCCCCGGACTATCCGATGGGTTTAGACGGGCGGCAAGGATCACAACATCCGCTGCCCCACAGGCAGAAAGGGCATCCGCCAAGGCCGCCTCGCCCCGTCCGTGCCAAAGACGATACCCTTTGACGGTGGCAGCCTGCCCCGCCCCTTCGCCTGCCAAAGCGGTCGTGCGGCCGCCTCGGGTTGGGTCGCAGGATCCCCATCGTTTTCAAGCCAGAGATCCACCACGAACCCCTCGCCGCGCGCATGGCTTGGCACACGCAGGCCCGCCGCATCCATCACCCCGACAAGACGCGCTGACGGGGCAATCAAGATGTCTGGTCGCGGGCTTTGGCCCCAAATCCAAAGGTCTACCCCCATGGGCAAGAGAAAGGCGGCCCGCATTGGCCCGTTCCAAATCAATCCGCCCACAAACCCCGCCGCAAAAACGGCGATGCGCGTGCCCGTGTCAGGTTCAACAGGCAGCGCAAAATATGCTGCAATGCCCGTTGCCAAAAAGAGAGGCACCCATAAAAATCGATCTTGGGCTTGCGCGCTTATATTAGAAACAACAGCGCGCAAACCAAGGCGGCGCGTCCAGATGTGGATTGGTGGATGTGGTACTGCAATCGGCACGTTCTGCGCCCTTGTTTCCCTGTTGCGGAGTGCCTAAACACAGGGCCAAACCTAGCCGTAAGTTTGTAAGAGAAGGGTTAAGGGCCACCGCCCAAACCCGCGAAAGGAAAGCCGATGAGCCAGCCTGTCACACGTTTCGCCCCCTCGCCCACGGGGTATTTGCATATTGGCGGCGCGCGCACGGCCCTATTTAACTGGCTTTACGCGCGCGGGCGGGGTGGGAAATTCCTGCTTCGGATCGAAGATACGGATCGCGCCCGCTCAACCCCAGAGGCGAAAGCGGCCATTTTAAAGGGCTTGGCTTGGCTTGGCCTCGATTGGGACGGTGAACCCATCAGCCAGTTTGAGCGCGCAGACCGCCATGCCGAAGTGGCGCACGCGATGCTGGAAAATGGTACGGCCTATAAATGCTTTGCCACTCAAGACGAGATCGAAGCCTTTCGCGAGGCGGCGCGGGCCGAAGGAAAATCCACCCTTTATCAAAGCCCGTGGCGGGATGTGGCCCCTGAAACCCACCCTGACGCGCCTTTTGTGATCCGTCTGCGCGCGCCGCGTGATGGTGAAACCATCATCGAAGATCAGGTTCAGGGGCGTGTCACCATCGGCAATGCGCAATTGGATGATATGGTTTTGCTGCGCTCGGACGGAACCCCGACCTATATGTTGGCGGTGGTGGTTGATGACCATGACATGGGTGTGACCCATGTGATCCGCGGCGATGACCATCTCAACAATGCCGCACGGCAAAGCCAGATTTATCGCGCAATGGGATGGGATTTACCGATTTGGGCGCATATCCCGCTGATCCACGGGCCAGACGGCAAAAAACTGTCCAAGCGCCACGGCGCTTTGGGGGTCGAGGAATATGCCGCGATGGGATACCCGCCTGCCGCGATGCGCAATTATCTCGCCCGTCTGGGATGGAGCCATGGTGATGATGAATTGTTCACCGATGCCCAAGCGACCGAATGGTTTGATCTGGGCGGCATTGGCAAATCGCCTGCGCGGCTTGACTTCAAAAAGCTCGAAAATGTCTGCCAATGGCATATCGCACAGATGGAAGATGCCGCGCTTTTGGGGGATATTGAAACATATCTCGCAGCGGCCAATCAGCCCGCCCTTTCGCAATCGCAGAAAGATGGCCTCAAATCCGCGCTCTATTGCACAAAGGATCGCGCCAAATCCCTACCAGAGCTTTTGATGAAGGCCACATTTATTTTAAACGAAAGACCAATAAAACCTGATGAAAAGGCCTTAGGGACGCTGGATAATGTATCCCGTGGTATACTGAAATCATTGACTGCGCAGTTGCAGAATGCTACGTGGACGCGTGAGGGTCTTGAAACGCTGATCGGCGCAGTCGCCGAGGCGCATGAGACCAAGCTTGGCAAATTGGCAGCACCGCTTCGTGCGGCCTTGTCGGGACAAACAGTTTCACCGAGTGTCTTTGATATGATGCTCGTGCTGGGTCGGGACGAATCCATTGCCCGACTTACGGATGCAACGGTTGGTGCGGATTAAACCAGACCCGCACCAATGAGGCCCCAAGCGCATGCTACGGCCAGATACGTTAACACCCCCCGTGCAAACCCTGTGTTTTGCGCGGTAAAGCGAGAGGGAACGTCATGACTGACACGAAAACGGCCAAACTCAGCATCAATGATCGCGACTTCGATCTTCCCGTCTACAGCCCCACAGCAGGGCCTGATGTCATCGACATCACCAAACTATATGGCCAGGCGGGCGTGTTCACCCATGACCCAGGCTTTACCTCCACCTCGTCTTGCGAAAGCCAAATCACCTTTATTGATGGCGACAAGGGCGAGCTTTTGCACCGCGGCTTTCCAATCGACCAACTGGCGAAAGATTCGCATTATCTCGAGGTTTGCTACCTCTTGCTTTATGGCGAATTGCCGACAGCGGCCGAATTGGAAGATTTCGAGACCCGCGTGACCCGTCACACCATGATCCACGAACAGATGCATAATTTCTTCCGTGGCTTCCGCCGTGACGCGCATCCAATGGCGACAATGGTGGGTGTCGTGGGGGCAATGTCGGCCTTCTATCACGACAGCACCGATATTGCGGATCCTTGGCAGCGCGAAGTGGCCTCGATCCGTATGATCGCGAAAATGCCAACCATTGCTGCGATGGCCTATAAATATTCCATCGGTCAGCCCTTTGTTTATCCGCGCAATGACCTCGATTATGCGACCAATTTCTTGCGGATGTGCTTTGCCGTGCCCGCCGAGGAATATGTGCCTGATCCTGTGCTAAGCCGCGCGATGGATCGCATTTTCACGCTGCACGCAGATCACGAACAAAACGCCTCCACCTCAACAGTGCGCTTGGCGGGCTCGTCTGGGGCGAACCCGTTTGCCTGTATCGCGGCGGGTATTGCCTGCCTTTGGGGGCCTGCACATGGCGGTGCGAACCAAGCCTGCCTTGAAATGCTGCGCGAAATTGGCACTGTGGATCGCATTCCCGAATATATCGCCCGCGCGAAAGACAAAAATGACCCGTTCCGCCTGATGGGCTTTGGTCACCGCGTCTATAAAAACTTTGACCCGCGCGCGAAGGTGATGAAGGAAAGCGCCGATGAGGTGCTGGATCTGTTGGGTGTTGAGAACAATCCAACCCTGCAAGTTGCGAAAGAACTTGAGAAAATCGCGCTTGAAGACAGCTATTTCGCGGATAAGAAACTCTATCCAAACGTGGATTTCTATTCGGGCATCATTTTGGATGCGATGGGGTTCCCAACCTCAATGTTCACCCCGATCTTCGCGGTCAGCCGCACAGTGGGTTGGATTGCACAGTGGAAAGAAATGCTGAACGATCCTGCGGCAAAAATTGGCCGTCCGCGTCAGCTTTATACGGGCCCAACCAAGCGCGATTATGTCGATATCGCAAAGCGCTAAGGCACGACTCTAGACGGAAAAGAAAAGCCGCCCTCTAGATGGCGGCTTTTTTGTGTCGTGCACGGCAGCGGTGGATTATTCCACGCCTTCAATCAAGATCAATTCGCGTATTGAGCTGTCCTTGGCAAATGCCATCGCCTCTTGATAGGCGGGGCTGTCATAGCAGGCATTGGCATCGGCCAAACTGGGGAACCAGATCACCACATTGCGCGCATGACCCTGCCCTTCTTTGATGATCACCTCACCACCGCGCGCCAAGAATTTGCCGCCAAAAGCCGCAATCGCGGGGCCTGCCAATTCGGCATAGCGCGCATATTCCTCTGGATTTGTAACGGTGACATGCGCCACCCAATATGCCCCTGCCATATTATGATACTCCCTTAATCACATCCCGCACGGCTGCAAGCGCCGCATCGGCTTGGGTGGCATCCTTCGCCCCCCCTTGCGCCAAATCTGCGCGGCCACCGCCGCCCTTGCCGCCAAGCGCCTCAACGGCTGCCTTGACCAGATCAACGGCGCTAAGCCGCGCGGTCAGATCATCGCTCACCCCTGCGGCCACTGCGGCCTTGCCATCGGCTTCGGCAATCAAAAGAACCGCGCCAGAGCCGATTTTGGCCTTATGCGCATCAATCAGGCTGGGCAGATCTTTGCCAGTAACACCTGCAACCACCTGCCCAAAAAAGGCGATACCGCCGATATCTTCGGCAGCGACCTCTTTGGCCCCCGCACCACCACCCGCAAGCGCAAGCTGTTGGCGCAATTGGTCGCGTTCATTCTGAAGCGCGCGGCGCTCCTCCATCAACGACTGAACACGGGCCAAAACATCAGGCCCTTGCGCCTTGAGAATCCCGCCAAGCTGGCTGAGGATGCGATCTTGTTGCGCCAAATAATCAAAGGCCGCTTGCCCCGTCAGCGCCTCAATGCGCCGCACACCCGAGGAAGAGGCGGTTTCGGCAAGGGTCACATAAAGCCCAATGTCGCCCGTCTGGCGCACATGGGTGCCGCCGCACAGTTCAAGACTATAGGTCGCGCCATCGCTGCCCTTGCCCGACCCTGCAAGCTTACCCATGGAGACCACGCGCACCTCATCGCCGTATTTCTCACCAAAGAGCGCCTGCGCCCCCAAATCACGCGCCGCATCAGGGGTCATGATCCGTGTCTCAACAGCCGCGTTTTGGCGGATGAATTCATTCACCTCGGCATCGACCCGCGCCAATTCCTCGGTGCTGAGCGCCTTGGCGTGCGAGAAGTCAAAGCGCAAACGATCCGCCGCGTTCAATGAACCACGCTGCGCCACATGATCGCCGAGCGCGCGGCGCAGGGCCTCGTGCAACAAATGCGTGGCCGAATGGTTCGCGCGAATGGCGCTGCGGCGGCTGTGATCCACAACCAATTCCGCGGCCTGCCCCGTCTTAATCTCGCCTTCTGTAACCTTGGCGATATGCAAGAACAGGCCCGCAACCTTTTTCGTGTCTGATATTTCAGCGCGGCCCGTATCGGTCTTAACCAGACCAGTATCGCCAACCTGACCACCGCTTTCGCCGTAGAACGGGGTTTGGTTCGTGATCAGCGTGACAGCGCCGCCTTTTGCCGCGGCAGTCACTTCGGCCCCGTCAGAAACAAGGGCCAAAATCTGACCTTCGGCCTGTTCCGTGTCATAGCCCAAAAATTCGGTCGGGCCATGTTGATCGGCCAGATCATACCAAATTGCGGCATCTGCCGCCTCGCCCGACCCTGACCATGCGGCGCGCGCCTTGGCCTTTTGGGCCTCCATCGCTTGGTCAAACCCGTCTGTATCCACCTTGCGGCCCTTTTCGCGCAGAGCGTCTTGGGTCAAATCCAGCGGAAAGCCATATGTGTCATAAAGTTTGAACGCAGTCTCACCTGCCAAAGCTGCCCCTTCGGGCAGATCAACAAGGGCCTCATCCAACAGTTTAAGCCCACGATCAAGCGTGGTGCGGAAGCGTTCTTCCTCAAGCTTAAGCGTTTCGGTGATCAGCGCCTGCGCGCGGCCAAGCTCGGGATAGGCCTGCCCCATCTGGCTGACCAAAGCAGGCACGAGGCGATACATCAACGGATCTTGCGCGCCCAAAAGATGGGCGTGGCGCATCGCGCGGCGCATGATGCGGCGCAACACATACCCCCGCCCCTCGTTTGAGGGCATAACCCCATCCGCAATCAAGAATGAGGTCGAGCGCAAGTGATCTGCAATCACACGGTGATGCACATTCTTTGGCCCGTCTGGATCAACGGATGTTGCGTGCGCGGAAGCCTCAATCAAGGCGCGCATCAGATCGGTGTCATAATTGTCGTGCTTGCCCTGCAAAAGCGCGCCAATCCGCTCAAGACCCATGCCCGTATCGATGCTCTGCATCTTAAGAGGCACCATCGAGCCATCAGCGAATTGCTCATTTTGCATGAAAACCACGTTCCAAATCTCGATGTAACGATCGCCATCTTCTTCGGCCGATCCAGGAGGGCCGCCCCAGATATGGTCGCCATGATCATAGAAAATCTCGGTGCAAGGGCCGCAAGGGCCTGTTGGCCCCATCTGCCAGAAATTGTCGGATGTGGCGATGCGGATGATCCGATCCTCAGGCACGCCCACCTTTTTCCAAATCTCAAACGCCTCGTCATCGGTATGATAGACCGTGGTCAAAAGACGTTTCGGATCGATATCAAAATCCCTGGTGATCAATTCCCATGCAAAGGGAATGGCCTCTTTTTTAAAGTAATCACCAAAGGAGAAATTCCCAAGCATTTCGAAAAACGTGTGATGGCGCGCCGTGTAGCCGACATTATCAAGGTCATTATGCTTGCCGCCCGCGCGCACACATTTTTGCGCCGTGGTGGCGCGTGGCGGGTCACGATGCTCAAGCCCTGTGAAGACGTTTTTGAACTGCACCATGCCCGAATTGGTGAACATCAAAGTCGGGTCATTGCGCGGCACAAGTGGCGAGCTTTCTACAATGGCATGGCCGTTGCGTTCAAAATATTTGAGATAGGTTGAGCGAATATCGTTCAAACTGGCCATGAGCACGCGGTCTTTCTGACTAAATCCATCGGTTCTGCGTGGGATACAAGTTTGTCAAAGCACTGTCCACAGGACAAAAACTTGGGGCGGGGATGGAAATTTCAAGGGCCTAAAATACAAGACGCGCGCAGCCCGATTGGGGCTACGCGCGAAACTGTGCTAACGCAAGGAGTGGGGAATTAATCCTCAACCATCGCGCTGTCATCACTGTCATCCATACCGAATTCCAACCCATGGGCGGCGCGGATTTTGTCTTCGATCTCCAAAGCCATGCTTGGATTGTCTTTCAGGAATTGCTTGGCGTTTTCGCGGCCCTGTCCAATCCGCTCGTCCCCGTAAGAGAACCAAGCGCCTGATTTCTCAACCACGCCTGCCTTAACACCCAAATCAAGCAATTCGCCCGTTTTCGAGATGCCCTCGCCATACATGATGTCAAATTCCACCTGTTTGAACGGAGGGGCCACCTTGTTTTTCACCACTTTCACACGGGTTTGGTTGCCGACAACCTCGTCACGATCCTTGATCGCACCGATGCGGCGGATATCCAAGCGCACGGATGAATAGAATTTCAGCGCATTGCCGCCTGTGGTGGTTTCTGGGCTGCCAAACATCACACCGATTTTCATGCGAATCTGGTTGATGAAAATCACCATACAGTTTGAGCGCGCGATGGAACCTGTCAGTTTGCGCATCGCCTGAGACATGAGGCGCGCATGCACCCCGACCGAGCTGTCGCCCATATCACCCTCAAGTTCGGATTTCGGGGTCAAAGCTGCAACGGAGTCGACCACCACAAGGCTGACCGCACCAGAGCGCACCAATGTATCGGTGATTTCAAGCGCCTGTTCCCCTGTATCGGGCTGAGAAATCAGAAGATCATCCAAATTCACGCCCAATTTTTTGGCATATTGTGGGTCAAGCGCGTGTTCGGCATCGACAAAGGCGCAAACCCCGCCCTTCTTTTGCTCTTCCGCGACCGCGTGAAGCGTCAGCGTGGTCTTCCCCGAGCTTTCAGGGCCATAGATTTCGATGATCCGCCCCTTTGGCAGACCCCCAATCCCAAGGGCGATATCGAGCCCGAGCGAGCCTGTCGATGTCGCCTCAATTTCTTGGATGGCGTTCTCGCCCCCAAGGCGCATGATCGAGCCCTTGCCAAATTGGCGCTCGATCTGTGCCAAGGCGCTGTCGAGTGCCTTTTGCTTTTCCGCCGCGTTGCGATCCGTCATGTCCAGAATATCCGCCATTGCCATTGGTTTGGCTCCTTATTTCACACTGCTGCCAAGGCGGCAATGCTTGCCCGTGTTCACCTCTTGTTCTCGGATATAAATGCAAACAAAAAGAGAACATTTCAAGTAAAATCTTGCAAGGCCCATGTTTTACGGTGAATGGTAAAGAAGTGGTTACGGGGATCGCCCTTGGCGATAATATTAATATGCTCTTGTTTTTTAAGCAGAAACTGGTGTTTTTCAGTGTGCCAAAAACAGGCACAACCGCATTAGAGGCCGCAGCCCTGCCCTATGCGAGTGCGGCGATTCTTGACCCGCCGGGGATGAAACATGTCTCCGTGTCGCGCTATCAGGCGCAGCTTGCCCCGTTTTTTGAGGCGCGCGGCAAGCAGCCGCATGAAACCATGGCCATCATGCGCGAACCCATTGACTGGCTTGGAAGTTGGTATCGCTACAGGCGGCGCGACCAGATCAAAGGAAAACCAAATTCAACCGCTGATGTAAGTTTCGCCGAATTTGTTGAGGCATGGTTGCTTAATACCCCCCCGCCTCACAAATCAGCGCGACCGACCACAGCGGTGACATAGAGGTCGTGCGCCCCGCATAGGTCAGGCCCAAGCCAAGGGTC
>ENA-OUOG01004492-OUOG01004492.1-marine-metagenome-genome-assembly--contig:-NODE-4492-length-11994-cov-2.766720_pt1 | contig 11994 bp, 14 predicted proteins | sample MGYA00248635_ERZ508505 | MGnify/ENA primary metagenome ERZ508505 (study PRJEB26176, sample SAMN06267871) | marine metagenome | isolation source: Saanich Inlet, British Columbia, Canada | place: Pacific...
CATTTTTGAATTCACATTTATTTGAGAATCCGACAGTAACTGTTCAGACACAATTCAGCTTGCCTCTTCTATATGTTCCAGCAGGACATTTCTGTTTGCCGGAATTCTGCCAAAATCACGGTTGATTGGAAGTCCGAGTCTTTTACTTAGTATTTAACAACTTGGATACCCATTCAATGACCGCAACTGCCAAGCGTACGATTTTCTGGATTTTGGTTCTATCAACCATTGCCTCCTTGGTGGCTGTGATGTCAGCAACGTTGAACAAGGGCGGTATCTCAGGTCCTGAAGTCATTTTGCTCATGTGCTTTGTTATCACATTGCCGTGGACTGCCATCGGTTTTTGGAATGCTGTCATTGGCTTTGTGTTGTTGCGTCTTTCAAATGATCCTGCAGGTCATGTGTTTCCTGCGTCACGTGAAATTACGGGTGACGAGGAAATCAATACGTCAACAGCAATCGCGATGTGCATTCGCAATGAAGACGTTTCTCAGGTTTACCGCAATTTGAATGCCATGATAGCAAGGCTGGTTGCATCCGGATGTGGTGAGAACTTCCATATTTACGTGCTCAGCGATTCTTTCGATCCATCTATTACCGCTGATGAAGAAACTCAGTTTGCTAAACTGAAAAAGGTTTGGGCAGGCGATATCGATGTGACCTACAGGCGTCGAGAAAATAATCCGGGTTTTAAGGCGGGAAATATTGAAGAGTTTTGCGACCGCTGGGGCGACAGGCATGATTTCATGCTAACGCTCGATGCAGACAGTGTCATGTCCGCCTCTACGATTTTGCTAATGGTTCGCCTGATGCAGAAAAACGAGAATCTCGGGATTGTTCAGAGTCTCGTTGTTGGACTTCCGTCAGACAGCGCTTTTACTCGGGTGTTCCAATTCGGTATGCGAATGGGCATGAAATCTTACACTTTGGGCAGCGCCTGGTGGCAAGCGGATTGCGGACCGTATTGGGGGCATAATGCGCTCATCCGCATGAAACCATTTATGGAGCATTGCCGTCTTCCGCAACTCCCGGGCAAGGGCCCTCTTTCCGGTTGGGTGCTAAGTCATGATCAGGTTGAGGCAGTGTATATGCGACGCGCGGGCTACGAATGCCGTGTGTTGGCCGAGGAGCTGGGATCTTATGAGGAGAATCCGCCGCATATTCTCGAGTTTATCCGCCGCGATTTGAGATGGTGCCACGGCAACATGCAGTATTTTAAACTGCTGCGTGAGCCTGGGTTGAAATTTACAAGCCGAATTCAATTGGTTCTGGCAATCATGATGTTTATCGGCTCACCTGCATGGATCTTGTTTGTGCTGGTTGCGACCGGGGCGCTTGTTGCACCACAATACGTCCCTGTTGAAATGCAGGTGGTTGGCCCCGGTTACGCACTATTTGCTGTGATTATGACAATGATTTTTGCGCCCAAGATTGCGTCAGTTTTGGATGTTTTACTGCGTGGAAAGTTGCGCCGTTCATTTGGTGGAGGCATTGCGGTCATATTGAGCGCAGTGTTTGAAATTGTATTCTCCATGATGCTTGCACCAATCATGGCGATTGCGAACACGGTTTTTCTATTCAAGCTTTTCATCCTTGGAAAACCAAAAGCATGGGCTGCGCAAACGCGCCAAGCTGAAGCATTGCCCTTGGCTTTAACTGCCCAATATCTGTGGCCTCAAATGGTGTTTGGTGGATTGGGTCTGTTCGCTATCACCATGGGTCCAAAATTGGATTGGGTGGCCATTGCAATGTGCTTACCGGTCTTTGTTGGTCCGATGTTTGCTATACCCTTTGCCATTTCGAGCTCGCATCCGGTGATTGGTCGCGCGGCCGCTCGTCTTGGTCTTTGGCAACTTCCTGAAGAGGAGCAGGCTCCGGTTATTGTTCGTGCGCTTAATCTACCGGCGATTGCACAGCGTGCAGAAGTTTCCGGCTCCAGAGAGCGTTTGTCTCCATTGTCAACAGATGAGTTGTTAAGTCTGGGTGCTGAATTGGAGACTGTAACGGCTCCTGCGCGCCGTTCTGGACGCATGGCTGCTTGATTAAGTCCCTGAAATGATTAAGCTAAGCCGGGTTGTGAAAATTGGAGTGCCGGCTTGGTTCTCTTGGGCGGGATCGTTGGAATTTCCGTGCGAATGAACTTATTTGCAAACTATTGAATGAAGATAATTCCATTAATCCTAAGCGGTGGTGCGGGGACGAGGCTTTGGCCACTTTCCAGACGCGCAAAACCAAAACAATTCCTGGAAATAGATAGTGACTATTCCCTGTTTCAGGATACGGTCCGCCGTTGTGATCATGAAATTTTTGATCCGAAGCCTGTCATTGTTGCGTCGAATGAGCATCGTTTTCTGGTTGCTGAACACCTTCGGGAGTTGAATGTTCAGGGTGACATTCTTCTTGAACCCGTTGGACGCAATTCGTTTCCGGCAATTTTGGCCGGATGCATGCAGGCACTGGAACGGGATCAAAATGCTATTGTTCTCGTGCTTGCGGCAGACCACCGGATTATGGACCGTCCCGGGTTTATTCGAACTGTGGAAAATGGAGTTTCCATCGCGTCACAGGGAAAGATTATCACTTTTGGTGTGGAGCCGGATTATCCTGCCACGGGATATGGCTATATCGAACCGGGAGAGGTATTTGACAACGGGTTTCTAATCCGCCGTTTTGTTGAGAAGCCTGATCATAATACCGCCGTTTCATATCTCGAAAACGGGTTACTTTGGAACAGTGGAAACTTCATGTTCTCAGCTGGTACTTTTCTCGATCTGGCGAAATCCATGATGCCCTCAACTTATGACGCAGTTGCACGGGCATTTACCCAAAGAGTTTGGGATCTGGATTACCTACGGCTCCACGAGACTTCTTTCGCCATGGCGGAAAATATTTCAGTCGACTATGCGATTCTTGAGAAAACTGATCGTGCTGCGGTAGTGCCTGTTTCCCACGATTGGTCTGACATTGGAACATGGCAATCGGTCTGGCGCGGTATGAAACGTGATGCTTCAGAAAATGCAATCACGGGCGATGTAGTGGTGCAAAATTCCAGTCGTAACCTTGTGCACTCCAATACCCAACTTACAACGTTGGTTGGCGTAAATGATTTAATCGTTATTGCAACCCGGGATACTGTTCTTGTGGCGGATCAAGCCAATAGTGAGCAAGTGAAGGAGTTGGTAGAGGCACTTGAGAGTGCTAACCGAAGCGAAGCCACCTTGGCTTTGGAAGTGTTCAGGCCTTGGGGAAACTATGAAGCGCTGGATGGTGGTGAGAAATATCAGGTAAAGCGAATCTGCATCCTGCCTGGCGGCGAACTTTCACTTCAGAAACATCAAAAGCGGTCAGAACACTGGGTCGTTGTTGAAGGTGTGGCAGAAGTCACTATTGGAGACAATGTGCGAACCCTTAGGGCGAATGAATCTACCTATATTCCATTGGGGGAAACCCACCGTTTGGCAAATAGAACGAGTGATCCGGTGACAATTATCGAAGTTCAAACCGGGTCGTATTTTGGTGAAGATGATATTATCCGTTTGGAGGACCGCTATAATAGGCCCTCTTCAGAAACGTGAAGTTTAACCCGTGACTTAGCTTTGTGATATCAATGGGAGCCCCGGTGCAATTTCAGCAGACGTTGCACTTTCAGACGCTTTCTGTGTGATATCCTTGTCACGTTTTAGTTGATTTGCCTCATAAGACTTTTCGCGCAGGGCCCGTCTGTATTTACCCTGACTGGCCCAAGTAATACAGCTGCCAATCACAATTCCAGCAATCAGCGCCAGAAAGAGCCAAACAAAAAGTGGTAATTCAAATGCAAGTGCCGGTGTTTCCGCATTCAACGGATCAAGGCTGAATTGTGTTGGTGCCCTGTTTGCAACAGACAATAAAATCAACACGATGGCGAGTGGTACCAAGAATACTAAGTTAAAAAATTTTCGCATTTGTTTACCTGACTGGTTTAGTCATGATCGAAACATTCTTTCTCAAAATTTTTCAACCATTTAGACGTTCTCTAAGTTCTTTGCCAGTCTTGAAAAAAGGCACCCATTTCTCTTCTACGGAGACTGAGGTGCCGGTTTTTGGGTTTCGCGCAGAGCGAGGGGGCCTGTTTTTAACAGAAAATGCGCCGAACCCGCGAAGCTCAACCCGGTTTCCACTTGCGAGTGCATCGGTAATTTCGCCCAGAATTGCATTTACTACATTTTCGACATCACGATGGTAGAGATGCGGATTCTTGTCTGCGATTATTTGAATAAGCTCTGATTTGATCATGGATTTTAACTCTATGTGGAAAAGCAATATTAACGCGAAGATTGCCAAATTGAAACCAAACCGTCAAGGAATAGGCGTTCCCGAATGACGCCTTCCAGCTCCTTTGCATCACTTTTGCTAAGTTCAATCCCAAATTTACGCGCTAACTGAGCCAGAGCGGCGGGGTTGTCAAAGATGCTGTCGCCAGGCCGTTTGGGTTTGTATTCAACAATTTTCAGATCTTTAGCGATGTCTTTTTTGGTTTCCAACCATTTCACTGCCGTGTCCTGTCCGCCTAACGCATCGACAAGGCCATTCTTGACGCCCTGATTTCCTGTGAAAATGCTTCCATCGGCCACGGAACGAACGTCACCTCGGCTCATGTTGCGTCGTTCTGCAACGATATCAACAAACCACTCGTATGTATCCTGTATCACACGATCAATCATTTCCACTGCCTCGGGGCTTGTGGTGTTGAATGGATTTGGTTCGGCTTTAAGGGGAGACGATTTGACCGAATTCATTTTTACACCGATCTTGTTGAGTAGCTCAGACGCGTCTGCATACTGGAACAACACGCCGATTGATCCGACGATTGACGAGCGGTGTGCAACGATGTGATCTGTTGCAGCCGCAATCATGTAACCCGCCGATGCTGCCAAGGTCCCTACGCTAGTGACCGTTGGTTTTGCATCTGCCAATTCACGTACTGCTTCATACATCGCCTCACCGCCCACGGTTGAACCACCGGGGGAGGACATATGGACGATCACTGCTTTCACGCGCTCTTCGTCTTTCAAGCCGTTGATTAGCTTGAGCATGGGTTCATCATTGGTGATAACGCCAGTAATTTTTATTCGGGCAATGTGGTCTTCACTGTTTGCCGAAAAAATCGCATCTCGGGCGGCAAACACCATCATCCCAAGCAGTGCAATGGCTGCAACGACAAAAGTCAGCACACGCCAAAAACTGACCTTCCTGCGCAATTGTCTGCGATCTATGAGTTCGTCTGCGGTTGTTGCCACGATATATGCCTCGCCTAAGCTCGTTTTCGACAGCTTACAGATAATCATTCAAATCCCAAAGGTCCATGCGCAAGTTAAAAAAACCCGTTTGGGCGATCCATGACATCAAATTCGTTGTGACAGCATTCGTGTTGTTTGTTAAGGAAGGTGTATCCTTTCCTCAATGAGAATTAGAAGTCATGTCCAATCAAGCCTTTTCAAATCTGCCTGCCCCAAAAGCTGATGCCATTCTTGCTCTGATGGGGAAATTTCGCGCTGATGAAAGGCCAGAAAAGATTGACCTGGGGGTTGGTGTTTATCGCGATGCCGAAGGCGCTACGCCAGTCATGCGATCTGTTAAGGCTGCTCAGGAAAAGCTGGTCGAAGAGGAAACATCAAAGACCTATGTTGGCCCTACCGGAGATTCAGAATTTAATGCGCTTCTTGCGGATCTTGCACTTGGTGACAGCGTTACGAAAGAGCGGGTTGCTTCCATGCAAACACCGGGTGGCTCTGGTGCACTCAGGGTGTTGTTTGAGCTTGTGAATGAGGCAAGGCCAGACGCAACAGTTTGGGTGTCCGATCCCACATGGGCAAACCACATACCAATGCTGCAAGCTGCTGGTCTGACATCCAAGGCTTATCCATATTTTGATTCTGCATCCGGAAACGTTCGTTTTGATGACATGTTGGAGGCTCTTCGCGCTTGTCCATCGGGTGATGTGGTTTTGCTTCATGCGTGTTGCCACAATCCGACAGGCGCAAACCTTACTATGGAACAGTGGAAGCAAGTTGGTGAGGTTTTGATCGAACGGGGGCTATTGCCGTATTTTGATATGGCATATCAGGGTTTTGGTGATGGCTTCGAAGAAGACGCTGCGGGCATGCAGCTGGTTGCCTCGATGGTTCCTGAATGTGTTATTGCACTAAGTTGTTCAAAGAATTTCGCTGTATATCGCGACCGTGTTGGCGCAGCCGTTGTGGTTGCGGCAAATGCAAATGACGCCAAACTTGCCTTGGGTCAGATGGGTTCGATTGCCCGGCGCTCCTATTCGATGCCGCCAAATCATGGTGCGGCTGTTGTAAAAGGCGTTTTGCAGGATGCTGCTTTGAAGGCTGATTGGATCAAGGAATTGGAAAGCATGCGGCTCAACATGCTCAATTTGAGGACATCCTTTGCAAAAGAGTTGCGACGTTTGTCAAATTCGGACCGGTTTGATTTTCTCGCACGCCATAGAGGGATGTTTTCCAGAGTTGGTCTAACCCCCGCTCAGGTTGACTGGATCAGGGAAGAGCGAGCAATCTATATGGTTGGTGACAGCAGAATCAATATTGCCGGATTGCCAGCAGATAAAATCGAATATGTGGCTGCAGCGATTATTGATTCGCTATCAAATGCTGACTGAGGCTTTATCAAAAATACCACGTAAAAGGCTCTGGCATGCGCAGACTCAGCTGGAACCGGCACCCAATCTCGCAAAGGCTTTGGGTGCCAAGAATATTTGGATCAAGCGCGATGACTGCAATGGCCTGGCATTTGGCGGAAACAAGGTTCGCCAGATGGAGTATTATTTGGGTGATGCCCTTTCAAAACAGGCTGATACCTTACTCATTACAGGTGCGGTACAATCCAACTTTGTAAGAACTGCTGCGGCTGCCTGCGCTAAAGTTGGCATGGAATGCCACGTTCAACTTGAAAACAGGGTCTCCAAGAATTCAGAAGCTTATGCGAACTCCGGAAATGTCCTTTTGGATCATATGCTGGGGGCTCATATTCATTTCTTTCCTGAGGGAGAAGACGAAGAGGGCGCGGATCGAAATTTGGAAATAATTGCAGACAAGCTCTCTGCAAAAGGCCGCAAGCCCTATGTGGTGCATCTTCATCCGTCCCACCCGCCTCTTGGTGCATTGGGGTATGTGGATGCCGCCGTAGAATTGAACCAACAAATATCTGATCAAGAATTGCCAGTGGATTGTGTTTTCGTTCCCTCCGGATCAGGAAACACACATGGCGGTTTTCTGTATGGATGGCACGGCCTAGAGAATGATACGCCGGTATATGGGTCTTGTGTTCGCAGGGATGCAACACTTCAACGCCCGCGCATTGAGGAACGACTTCAACAGGTTGCAGTGCTTTTGGGAGACGCCCCGCTCAAGCGTCCAGAAATTGTGCGCTTGACCGATGCTTTTTTGGCGCCGGGCTATGGTGTTGCGGGTGATGAAGTGAAAAAGGCGATTGCGCTTGCGGCTCAAAAGGAGGCCATTATTTTGGATCCTGTTTATACGGGAAAGACCTTTGCCGCCGCATTTGACTATGTTTTGCAGAATCCGGGATGCAGCATCGTTGTTTTGCATAGCGGAGGTGGCCCCTCAATATTTGGATATGGCATAGAAGAGCTTGTTGGTTAGACCGTCGCGTTAATACATGCCAAGCGACTCTCTTTGTCGCCTTTCGTTCTTTCGTTTGCGCGTGCTGTGTTCTTCCATGAAAATGACTTTAAAAAGGTATTAGTAATGACAAAAATCCCTTCCTCCATGAAAGCTATTGTTCTAACCGGCCACGGTGGAATGGAGAAACTTGAGTACCATGAAGATTGGCCGACACCTACCCCTGGCCCCAATGAAGTATTGGTCAAGGTTCATGCATGTGGCATGAATAATACAGACGTAAACACGCGATCAGGTTGGTATTCCAAGGCAGTAACCGGAGCTACGACCGGAGATGGATATAATACGGTTAGCGAAGAAGACCCGACTTGGGGCGCTGCGCCGTTGACCTTTCCGCGCATTCAGGGTGCTGACATGGTTGGCACTGTTGTTGCTGTTGGTGAAGGTGCGGACGAAGGTTTGATCGGTAAGCGTGTCATGAATGACGGGTGGGTTCGCAACTGGAATGATCCAGCTTCCAAACTTGGTGTTGGATATTTTGGATCCGAGTGTGACGGTGGTTACGCTGAGTACACAACGGTGAACCAACAACAGATCATGCCGGTTACAAGCGATCTTTCAGATGCAGAGCTGGCAACCTTTTCGTGCTCATATACGACTGCAGAAAACCTGCTGAACCGTGTCGGGTGCGGAGCTGATGATACGGTCTTGATAACCGGTGCCTCTGGTGGTGTCGGCGGCGCACTCATTCAGTTGGCAAAGAGACGTGGTGCAAAGACTGTTGCATTGGCCAGTGAGGCGAAACACGAACAAGTTGCCCAATTGCAACCAACTGCAATGTTGCCCCGTGCTCCTGAAGACCTGCCACGTGCGCTGAAGGATGCGATCGGTGAAACAGAGGTGTCGATTGTTGCAGATATTGTTGGTGGGGATTATTTCCCGCAGCTGATTGAAGTTCTTTGTCGTGGTGGTCGTTACGGGACGTCGGGCGCGATTGCAGGCCCAATCGTTGATCTTGATTTGCGTACGCTTTATCTGAACGATCTGACCTTTCATGGTTGCACAGTAACTTCTCTGAATGTGTTTCCCGATCTGGTTGGGTATATCGAACGTGGGGAGATCAAGCCGATGTTGTCGGCCACGTATCCGCTCAAAGACTTCCATGCAGGTCAACAGGCTTTCATCGATAAGAAACATACCGGAAACATTGTGGTGACGATGGAATGAGCCAGGATTTGTTTGAAAATGCACTCGCTGAAGTTCGGAGCTTTTATGAAGCCTCTGATGAACTTTCGGGCTTTTGCCAATTTCCGAACGAAGCCCAGCTTGAGTGGTGTGAACGTGACCCACATTATATAAACCCCGCCACTTTGTTTGCCGAAGATGCGAGTCTTCAATCAGAACAGTTTTCATCAGTGCGTGATGCATTAATCGCGGTCAAGGACGTAGCCTTTTGGCGCGAAACCTACAAGCAGACGGACATAGGCGAAGAGTTCTTAAATCGCTTCGGATGTTATGAATTGTTTGGATGGGATGGTCATTTTCGGTGCCAGGAGACCCGCGGCTTCATTGTGTATTCAACTGCTGATCTCTATTATCCGTGGCACCATCACCCTGCAGAAGAAATGTATTTTATCCTTGCAGGCGAGGCTGAGTTTGCAACGGAAGGCAACGCGCCCGAGATGCTAAGACCTGGAGACACCGTCTTCCACGCTGAAAATCAGCCACACAATATGCAAACCCGTGAGAAAGGTGTTCTTGCCTGGGTGCAATGGCGCGGAGAAATGAGTGTAGCGCCAGTGTTGACAGATTGGTTGAACGGACCGGTTACAAAGCATGAGACCTGAGGCAAAAGCAATTCAGTTGATCGATGATGCCCGTGTCAGAGTAACACGTTTTGAATTTCAACCCGGTGCCGAAACAGGGTGGCATGAGCATGGTTTTGACTATGTGATAACTGCGATCACTGACTGCCAAATGCTTTTGGAGGAACCATCTGGTGAAGCGCGTATAGTTCATGTGCCGGCAGGTGACAGCTATCGCCGTGATAAAGGCGTACGTCACAATGTGATAAACAACGGCACTCAGGATATGATGTTTGTTGAGGTGGAACTGAAATAGTTCACGAAGATTTTGGATGTTATTGCGCTAAACTCTTGAAACGCGTGGCGATCTCTTTACCTTGAGCGCATGTTGAAAATTCTACGCACGTTTATGGATGATCTTGGCAAAGCTGAAAAGCCGGAATCAATCATTCATTCTCAGAGACAGTTGGCGCAGGCCGCGCTGATGTATCATGTCATCGCGGTTGATGGGGTCATTCGTGAAGAGGAACGGATTCGACTGATTGATGTGTTGTCCACGAAGTTCGGTATTGATGAAGTTGAAGCCAAACAATTGGCCAAAGATGGGCGTGACGCCGAACATGAGGCCATAGATCTCTATCAGTTCACCAGTGTTTTGAAGCGGGCTCTGGATGATGCCGAGCGCGTCACCATGATTGAAAGCCTCTGGGAAATGGTATTTGCGGATGGCGTTGTGCATGAAATGGAAGACAATGTTGTATGGCGTGTTGCCGAGTTGCTGGGCGTTGATACCCGTGACCGCATGCTGTTGAAGCAAAGAGTTTGGAAACGCATCAATAAAGAAGAGCCTGCCAATGATGGGTAGTTCAAAACCGAAGATCCTCGCAGTCATGCACCAGGAGGGATCATCCCCCGGTCGGGTTGGTATGATGCTCGAAGATATGGGGTATCACATCGTGGGATGTCGGCCGCCTCTGGGAGAAGACTTACCCGAAACGCTTGAAGAATATGCAGGTGCTATCGTTTTTGGTGGGCCGATGAGCGCAAACGATTCTGATGAATTTATAAAGCGCGAAATCGACTGGATGGAGGTGCCACTGAAGGAGAACAAGCCGTTCTTTGGAATCTGCCTGGGTGCCCAGATGTTGAGTAAGCATTTGGGCGGTGAGGTTAAGGCAAATCCCACGGAGTTCGCTGAGATCGGCTATTATCCGATACGCGCTACCACCGAAGGTCAAGCCATGATGGACTGGCCTGATCATGTTTATCAATGGCATCGCGAAGGTTTCTCTGTTCCGCAAGATGCCACCCTGCTGGCCACGGGCGACGAGTATCCCAATCAGGCTTATAAGTATGGCAATAATGCATATGGTGTGCAGTTCCATTCTGAGGTCACCACATGGATGATGAACCGATGGACAATAAAGGCAGCAGAGCGCCTTGTTCTGCACGGTGCACAGGATCGCGCTACCCAGTTCGAGGAAAGACCCAAACATGACCCGGCAGTGCGCAAGTGGTTGGGAGAATTCCTGGATGTCTGGGTCGGTCCGGCAGACAAACATGCTTGATTTGCCTGCCAATAACGGTCAAATGAGACAAATTCTATTCGGAGACTAATATGATTGCTTTATTGCAAACGCTCTACCTTATCCTCGATATCGCTCAATGGATCATCATCGCGTCTGTTATCTTCTCATGGCTCTATGCATTCAATGTGATAAATTCGTCAAACCAGTTTGTCGGTCAGATTGCCAGCATGCTTTATAGCCTTACAGAACCGCTTTATCGCCCCATAAGGCGGTTTCTGCCAAACTTTAATGGTATCGATCTGTCTCCGCTCGTTGTGCTGTTGCTGATCTTCTTCTTTCAACGTCTGATTGTCACAAGTTTCATTCCGATGTTCAGATAAGGGTTTGGCCACCATGAAGACGCTTCTCTCTTCGTTTGTGATGTTGCTAACAACTGCAGCCGCAGCTCAAGCGTCGGATAGTGCATATACAAAACTTGATCTTGAAAAGAACTGTGTGTTCCATTCCGAGTATGAACTGGGGGCAAGTGCCTATTGTGAAGGTTATAAAGGCTATCCGGTTCATTTCAGCGAAGGCGACCTCCGCCAGATGGTACGGTTTGGCCATATCGCCAAACTACAAGATCAATGGGAGAGCTTTGGACAATTCAATCGTGTCAACGACACGATTGAGTGGCGATTGAAAAACAAAAAACCTTATGCAGCGATCTTGCGCTGGTTCATTGAAAACAGCAGTCAGGATGGAGATTATTCAAAGGAACTGGAAGGGCAGGTACTAGTTGTATCGACTGTTGCAGACCATGCCCGGCCGGCTTCGTGCGTCGTTGGTTATGTGGACGCGCGTGCAAACAAGAATGCCAACGCATTGGCACGCGAACTGGCAGACGAAAAGGCTCCGGGTTTTGAATGTGGCAAAGAAAAGCCCGCATTCCATGGAGAACGCGGGCCGCATGCCGGAGATCCTTCCAGCTTTTTCGAATAAGCCTGAAACGAGTTTTAGCGCTTAGCTTGAAAG
>ENA-OUOG01004493-OUOG01004493.1-marine-metagenome-genome-assembly--contig:-NODE-4493-length-11993-cov-12.374958_pt1 | contig 11993 bp, 12 predicted proteins | sample MGYA00248635_ERZ508505 | MGnify/ENA primary metagenome ERZ508505 (study PRJEB26176, sample SAMN06267871) | marine metagenome | isolation source: Saanich Inlet, British Columbia, Canada | place: Pacific...
AAAACCCACGTCACCTATGTGTGGTTTGAAGCGCTCCTGAACTACATCACCGCCACAGGATGGGGCTCCGACGCCGACGAGTTCGAGAGGCGCTGGCCCGCTGTTCAATTAGTCGGGAAAGACATTGCTCGTTTCCACGCCGTGATTTGGCCTGCGATGTTGATGGCAGCTGGACTCGAGCCCCCGAAGAACGTCTTTGCCCACGGCTGGCTGTTGGTCGGCGGCGAGAAAATGTCCAAGTCGAAACTGACCGGCATCGCCCCCTCCGACATCACCGAGGTATTTGGTTCGGATGCGTTTCGCTATTACTTCCTGCGCGCCATTACGTTCGGCTCGGATGGCTCCTTTAGTTGGGAAGACCTCTCAGCCCGGTATGAGGCGGAACTGGCCAACGGGCTGGGTAACCTCGCATCTCGCGTCATCGCCATGCTTCATCGCTACCGCGGGGGAGTCATCCCCGATCCTCAAGCCGGCATGACCCCGGCAGAAGAATCCCTGCGTTCCGTGATGGCCGATGCGATGACACGGGCCAATACAGCGATGCACGGGTTCGCCATTCACGAAGCGCTGAGCCAGATTTGGCGCATTGTGGAAGACACCAACGGCTACTTGACCGAGCAGGAACCCTGGAGTTTGGCCAAAGATGACGCCAACGCTGAGCGGTTAGACGCGGTTCTGTATCAGTCTGCTGATGCACTGCGCACCCTTGCGCTCGCGCTGCACCCGTTCATGCCCACCTCTATGAGCGCTCTGTGGAGTGCGCTGGGCCAGAGCGGAGAGCCTGGTGATCAGATTTTGCTCGAGGCGGCAGTCCCCGGTGGCATGATTCCTGGAACCACCGTGGGCGAATTGCCTCCGCTGTTCCCCAGGATCGAACAGGACTAACGTCTCATGGCTGCCGCCGAGAGTGACCTTCCTGCGCACATCAGAGCGCGAGGGGACCTCGAAGCGGGAGACCGTGCGGTGTCCTACCCTCCAGCCCCGGCACCTCTCGCGGTAGGGGTCTATGACAACCACGCACACCTGGAATTTGCCGATGGTGATAACCCCATGGACTACCGAGAGCACCTCGATATGGCGGGATCTGTGGGCGTTCTGGGTGTCATCCAAGTTGGCACCGATGTCGAGACATCCCGCTGGTCGGCGCAGTTAGCCCACACAGAACCCCGTGTCCTTGCGGCGGTGGCCATCCACCCCAACGAAGCACCGGTGTTACACCAAGCGGGCGAACTGGACGCAGCACTGGGCGTGATTGACGAGCTTGCCGGTTTGCCGCGCGTGGTCGCCGTAGGGGAGACGGGTCTTGATTTTTTCCGCACGCCACCCGAGCTCCACGACGCACAAAAGGACGCATTTCGCGCGCACATCGAGATTGCGAAGAAGCACGGTATTGCCCTACAAATCCATGATCGGGACGCGCACGATGCGGTCGTGGAGGTCTTACTCGAGGTCGGAGCACCCGAGCGCACGGTCTTCCACTGCTTCAGTGGTGACGCCGCTCTCGCCGAGGTTCTGGCAGAACACGGCTGGTATGCGTCATTCGCGGGAACCGTGTCTTTCAAGAATTCCGAGGGCCTGAGAGACGCACTCCGGGCAATGCCTCGCTCCCAGATTTTGATCGAGACAGATACGCCGTTTTTGACCCCGATTCCCTACCGGGGAAGACCCAATTCGCCCTACATGATCCCCTACACGCTCCGGAGCATCGCCGAGACACTCGAGATGGATGAGAACCTGTTGGCTGCGCAACTCACGGACAACACCACAGACGTCTACGGGCGCTTTGATGACCACCCACCAACCCAGCTGGGGTCAGTTCTTCGTGGACGATAAGTCACCGGGCGGCCTGCTCGGGGCGACCGAGATTCGCCGGCTTGCCGAGAGCCTCGGGGTCGTTCCGACCAAGAAACTTGGTCAGAACTTTGTGCACGATGCGAACACGATTCGGCGCATTGTCCAGATCGCCGGAGTGGGCCCCGGTGATCATGTGCTGGAAGTTGGTCCAGGACTGGGATCGCTCACCCTGGGACTCGTCGAATCGGGTGCGAGGGTGAGCGTTATTGAAATCGATCCACGGTTGGCCGAGGCTCTTCCTGGCACCCTGGAGAGCCGATTTCCCGGAAGCCCTGTGACGGTGATGACAGCGGACGCCCTCACCGTGAGAGAAGTTCCCGGTGACCCGAACGCTGTGGTGGCCAACCTCCCGTACAACACGTCCGTGCCGATCACTTTGCACCTGTTGGAGCATCTGCCCTCCATCGCCACCGTGCTGGTGATGGTCCAAGCCGAAGTCGCCGAGCGGCTTGCCGCGTCACCTGGATCCAAGGCCTATGGCGCACCCAGTGTGAAAGCCCGGTGGTATGGCCGCTGGAGCGTTGCAGGGTCTGTGCCGAGGCAGGTCTTTTGGCCAGTTCCCAACGTCGATTCCCTCTTGGTGAAGATGGAGCGAACCCAGCCGCCCGGTGATGACGCCCTGCGCCGAGTGGTCTTTGAGCTGGTGGAACACGCTTTTGCCACGAGACGGAAAATGGTCCGAGGGGCACTCGCGAACTATCTCGGATCAGATCGGGCAAGCGATCTGATTACGCAGGCGGGGCTGCGCCCCGAAGCCCGCGGAGAGCAATGGACGCTGGATGATTTTGTGTCCCTGGCCCGGGTTGTGATGGCCTCATGACCAGGGTGAGCGGCCCCTCCACGGCATGGATTCTGCTGGGAGTACTCAGTGGTGGACTACTGGGTCTTTACCTCCCGGTCATCAGTCCTGCGCTGATCTGGGGGCAGTGGGGTTTGCTCGCGCTGATGGTGTTTCTGGTGGTGGTGTCGTTGCCTTTGCTCTCCATCGGGCGAGCCATTGCCAAACCGCGGGTTTTGGCGGCGCTGTTTGCGCTGAACCTGATTGTGGTTCCCCTGGTGGCGTTTGTGTTCTCCCGCGTGCTCTTCCAAGTTCCCGCCCTTCAGGTGGGGTTGCTCTTGGTCCTGTTGGCCCCGGGGGTCGCGCTCTCACTCACGACCGCCTATGAAGCTGGCGGTGATGTGGAGAGTGTCCTGGGGTCAAAGCCACTGTTGTTTGTTGGCCAACTGGTCGTTGTCCCCCTCTACACGGTCTTTCTCTCGGGTGGAGTGCTGGGATTTGATGAACTTCCGCCGACGTTCATCGTCATCGGATTAGTCATCATCGCTCCCTCCCTGGTCGCCCTCGCCCTCCAGTGGGCCATGGCACGCTCCGCGTCAGTGGCGGCCTCACGGCGATGGTTGACGATGATCAGGGTCCCTGTGATTGCTCTCACCGTGGGGGTCGTGGTGTGGAACCAGGTTCCCGCTCATCTCGAAGAGCTCGAGGAGCTCCTCCGAGTTGTCCCGCTGTTCTTCTCGTTCTTTGTAGTGCTGGCGCCGTTGGGGCTTTTAGCCGGCATCCTGGCAAGCCTCACCGTCGCGGAAAAACGCGCGATCATGATTGTGGGCGCTGGGCGAGGTGGGGTGATCATGTTGCCGATCAGCCTTGCGCTGGATCAAGACGTGTGGGGGTTAGTTCCCCTGGTGGTGATCACCCAGCTCGCGATGGAGGTCATCGGGATGATGGTCTATCGCACGATTGTTCCCGAGATCATCCCCTCCGGCTCGCGCTAACTATCCCAGCGCACCGGGGCGGTACCCTCGAGCCATGGCACGCGTGAGAGTGAGGGCACCGGGAAAAATCAACCTGGCCCTGCACGTGGGACCTCCTGAAGCCTCCGGCTATCACGACCTCGTGACGGTATTTCAGGCCGTTGATGTGTGGGAAACCGTCACCGCGGAGGATGCCCTCGAGTTCTCACTCACAGTGGCTGGCGACGTTGTCTTGGACGAGATTCCCGTGGATGGAAACAATTTGGTTCTCCAGGCCGCACGCGCTGTTGCGAGCGCCACCGGACACACAGGAGCAGCCCGCCTTCACATCGACAAGAAGGTCCCCGTGGGCGGTGGCATGGCCGGCGGTTCGGCCGATGCGGCTGCGGCCCTCGTCGCGGTGGATGCACTCTGGCAGACGAATCTTTCCCACGATCAGATGCGCGAGATTGCTGCCACCCTGGGCTCGGATGTCCCCTTCTGTCTTGAGGGGTACACCCAGGTTGGTCGGGGCCGAGGCCACCTTCTCGAGCGCGTGGAATCTGAACCCTTCTTCTGGGTGGCGGTGCCTCAACCGCTCCACCTCTCGACACCCCTGGTGTATCAGACGCTCGATAATCTCCGAGGGGAGCTCGCTCCCGCCCTTCCGGCGGATCCCTCCCAGGGTTTGCTCGACGCCCTCATCGCAGGTGATGTCGGGGCGCTCGCGGGGGAGTTAGTCAACGACCTCGCAGCCCCAGCGCTGTCACTCGCGCCACAACTTCAGGGCGTTCTTGACTACGGCCAGCAGTGCGGCGCCGTGGCGGGCATGATTTCAGGCTCGGGACCCACCTGCGTGTTCCTCGCCGAGGATCCCGATCACCAAACCCATCTCCTGGAGAAGTTCCTCGCCGAGGGACACACTGCTGTGCGCGCTAGTTCTCCTGTGCAGGGAGCTCATCGGAGTGATCATGAGGTTCCTTACTGAACAGGCTGACGAGGACTAAGAAGATTGCTCCGCCGACGAGGAAGATGTCGGCGACATTTCCCACAAAAAATCCTGCGTAGTCGATGAAGTCCACGATGTGTCCCTCGCCAAAACCGGGGTCGCGAAAGAGTCGATCGCCTAGGTGGCTAATCGCTCCGCCCAGCAGCGCTGCGACTCCCACACCCCACCAGGGGCCGGGAACACGGAGGGCAAAAATAACCAGACCAATAACGGCAGCACCGGCGAGAAGGGTGAGCACCCAGGTGAAATCTGAGCCGAGCCCGAAGGCTGCTCCCGGGTTATAGACCAGCCGCCATCCGAGGATGTTTCCCAGAACCGGGTGATACTCAAAAAGCTCAAGTGAGGTCTCCGCCCACCACTTGGTGAGTTGGTCGACCGCGACGATGACGAGTGCGGAGATTCCGATCCACCAGCGAAGGGCGGGGCTTGACGTGCTCGGGGTGGTCACAGTGTCTCCTGGGAGGGGTTGGCTCCCAGCAGTATTCCATGCCGAGATGGGCGCGAGCCCTATCGATTCTCTACGTTGAGGCTGAGCGAGCGCAGTGCCCGGGCAACGGTTGCCTGCTCGCCCGGGGCAAGAGCGGTAATCAGGGAGTGTTCTGCCTCGATGAGCGTGGAAAACGCTAAGTCCACGGCGGCTTGCCCGGACGAGGTCAGCCGCACGACAACTCCCCGCCCATCGTCGGGGTCAGACGAGCGTGTCACAAACCCGCGAGATTCCAGTCCGCGTAACCGATGGGTCATGGCTCCAGAGCTGACCAAGGTTTCTGCCATCAAGCTTTTGGGGCTCAACTGATAGGGCGCCCCCGCACGCCGGAGAGCAGCCAATACATCAAACTCCCACGACTCCAGGTGTGAGGCTTTGAAAGCCTCCTTGCGGAACTTGTCCACGCGCTTAGCGATTCGCGCCACGCGAGAGAGCACCTCCAACGGGGTGATGTCCAGATCGGGTCTCTCGCGAGTCCATGCCTCGACAATGCGGTCAACATCGTCAGCGGGCGTGGTCATCACACCATTATCGGTCCTCTGGCAGACTAGGGGAGGCCTTAGGGCCTCTTCCGCCTTGGTGTAACGGCAGCACGACAGCCTTTGGAGCTGTTAGGTCTAGGTTCGAATCCTGGGGGCGGAGCCAGCATCCTTCCGCCAGTCTCGTCGCGCAAAGGCCCCAGATGGGCTTAAATGAGGGTATGAGCGCGCACTCGCTGGCAGTCGTTGTCTTGGCCGCAGGCCAGGGAACACGCATGAAGTCGACGCGGGCCAAAGTTCTTCACGAGCTCTCCGGTGTTCCCCTGATAGGCCACGTTCTCGCTACCGCCGAGGCACTCGAGCCCGACCACGTGGCGGTTGTGGTGCGCCACCAGCGCGACGACGTCGCAGCGGTCATCGCCGAACACGCTCCCGCGGCGGTGATTATCGACCAGGACGAGGTTCCCGGAACAGGCCGCGCTCTCGAGGTTGCGCTTGCGGCACTGCCCGAGTCCTTCACGGGCGACGTCGTGGTCATCAGCGGGGATGTTCCCCTGCTGGATTCCGACACCCTCCGAGCTGTGATTGCCCACCACCGCGAGCAGGACGCCATCGCCACAGTCATCACCACACTCCTGGAGGACCCCACCGGGTATGGCCGGATCATTCGCGATGATGCCGGTCTGGTTCAGCGTGTGGTCGAGCAGAGCGATGCAGGCGAGGAGGAGGCAGCGATCACGGAAGTGAATGCTGGCGCCTATGTTTTCGCTCGGGACGCCGCGACCAAAGCCCTCGCGAAGGTCGACACCCACAACGCGCAGGGTGAGAAATATCTCACCGACGTCATCGAGCAGCTGGCTCGCGCCGGCAACGCTGTGCAGGCTGTGCGGGTCGAGGATTCCTGGTTATTGGAGGGAATCAATGACAGGGCCCAACTGGGTGACGTGCAGGCTCGCCTGAACCGCATGATCGTCAGGGGATGGCAACTCGCCGGCGTGACGGTGGTGGACCCCGCGAGCTGCTTTATCGACGTGGGTGTCGAGCTCGCTGACGATGTCACTATTTTGCAGGGCGTTCAACTTCACGGAGCCACCACTATCGCCTCGGGTGCCACCATCGGGCCGGACACCACCCTGAGAGACACCGTGGTGGGGCCAGGTGCCCAGGTTCTTCGCACCCATGCCGAGGGGGCGGAGATCAAAGCAGGCGCCACGGTGGGGCCTTTTTCGTTCCTGCGTCCGGGCACCAGCGTTGGCGAGGAGGGCAAAGTCGGAGCGTTTGTTGAAATCAAGAACTCGACGTTGCACCGGGGTGCCAAAGTTCCGCACCTGTCCTACATCGGTGACGCGGAGATCGGCGAGGGAACCAATATTGGTGCCGGAGCAATCACTGCCAACTACGACGGGCGCAGCAAGCACCGCACCACCATTGGGGCCCATGTCAAGACCGGGTCGCACACTGTCTTTGTCGCACCTGTCGAGGTGGGAGATGGCGCGTATGGGGCGGCAGGCGCGGTCATCAGACGCTCTGTTCCCCCCGGTGCGCTCGCCATGAGTGTCACCACACAGCGCAACCTTGAAGGCTGGGTTGAGGCGAACCGGCAGGGCACGCCGTCGGCCGACGCCGCTGCCGCGGCAACAAAGGGTACAAAGTAAACAATGACGTTGTTCGATCCGCCCATCGACGTGAAGAGGTAAGTGAACCTGTGACCACGATCACCGCCACCACAAAAAAGAACCTTGTTTTGGTGAGCGGTCGTGCTCATCCCGCTCTTGCCGATGCGGTTGCCACAGAGCTTGGGACCGAGTTGGTTCCTGCGGAAACGAGAACCTTTGCCAACGGGGAAATTTATGCCCGCTATGGCGAGAGCGTTCGGGGTTGCGATGCCTTCGTCATCCAGTCCCACACCAGCCCCATCAACGAATGGTTGATGGAACAGCTCATCATGGTCGACGCGCTCAAGCGCGCCAGTGCGAAGCGCATCACCGTCGTGGCGCCCTTTTACCCCTACGCGCGCCAAGACAAGAAGGGCCGGGGGCGCGAGCCCATTTCCGCGCGACTGGTTGCCGACCTTTTCAAAGCAGCCGGAGCTGATCGCATCATGAGTGTGGATTTGCACGCCGCTCAAATCCAAGGTTTCTTTGATGGCCCCGTCGATCACCTGTTCGCGATGCCGGTATTGCTCGAGCACTTCCAGAAGCAGCTTGACCCCTCGACGTTGACGGTCGTAAGTCCGGATATGGGACGAGTCCGCGTGGCGGATATTTGGAGTGACAAGTTGGGTGCGCCACTGGCCATCATCCACAAGCGCCGTGACCCCAAGGTTCCCAACCAGGTGTCCGTCCACGAAATCGTCGGTGAAGTTGAAGGGCGGGTCTGCCTCCTGGTTGACGACCTCATCGACACTGGACGCACCATCGCCAAAGCAGCCCAAGCGCTCAAAGACGCGGGTGCAACACGTGTTGTCGTGGCTGCCACCCACGCGGTGTTCTCCGACCCCGCGGTCGAGGTTCTCCAATCCGACTTCATCGACCAGGTCGTCGTGACGGACACCCTTCCCCTGGCAGAGGACAAGCGCTGGGACCGCCTGACGGTTCTGCCGATCGCGCCGCTACTGGCTCGCGCGATTCGGGAAGTGTTTGAGGACGGCTCGGTTACTTCAATGTTTGATGGCGCAGCTTAGGAACCGGTCAAGGGAACTAAGCGTGGGGCGCCCGGAATAAAGCCCAAGTGGGCCACAAAAATCTCGGTGTCATCGAACATCACCGCGTGACAGTTCCATCCGCCCAACTCGAGTGGAAGCACGCTAAACGTCGCCCGCGATGAGGTCGCTCCCGGCGCGTAGTAATTGGTCGCAATCTGACAGGCGTAGTTCGCGGTGCGCACCTGGGTGGCCCAGGTAACGACGAGACCGGGCAACACCAGCGCGAGGATCGCAAGGAGGACACCAAAGCGCATCACCCCGCGGCGCCGCGGGGAATATAGCGGCGGCTCGAATTCTTCGTCCATGCTCATGTTCACCCTCTAGTCTCCCACGCCCTCTATGGTGTGAGACGTGGCTGGTTTGCGACGGACACTGGGCCCTCTGGGCGCCGCCGGCATTGGTGTTGCCTCCATGGTGGGGGCTGGCGCCTTCTACGTGTGGGCACCGGGCGCCGCACTGGCCGGTTCCCTCCTCTGGGTTTCCGTGATCATTGCCGGAACCGTGGCACTGCTGAACGCTCTGGTCATGGCACAACTGGCGATGCACAACCCCGTGTCCGGCGGTGTCTACCGCTATGGGCAGAAGTATCTCGGCGACCAGGCAGGGTTCCTCGCGGGATGGTTCTTCCTGGTGGGAAAGACGGCCTCAGCTGCTGCAATTGCGGCCATCGCAGGGCGATATCTCTGGCCAGAGAACTCGACGCTCGTTGCGGTGGGCCTCCTGGCCGTGTTCGCTGCGGCGAACCTGTCCGGAATTCGTACCACCGCCATCATCAGCATCCTGAGCGCGCTCGTTGTGGTGGGAACACTCGTGGTGGTTCTCGTTGGCGCACGCGGTGATGGTTCGTTCATCGCAGAGGGTGGGACACCAGAAACGTGGGGGGTGATGAGCGCAGCCGGCTTGATCTTCTTCGCGTTTGCGGGTTACGCCCGGATGGCCACACTGGGTGACGAGGTGAAGAACCCATCCCGTGTTCTTCCCCGGGTGATTGTGGTGACTTTGCTGGGTGTGCTCGCTCTCTATGGTGCGCTCGTGGTGGTTCTCCTGGGCACCCTGGGGCCTGCGGAATTAGCGCAGAGCCCCGCACCACTGGCACAGATCGCTCCGCAGGGAATGGTTCCCTGGGTGGTTGCGGTGGCGGGCCTAGCCAGCCTGGGCTCCCTCGCGGCAGTGTTGGCAGGGCTGAGTCGAACCTCGATGGCCATGGCGGACAGTGGCGACCTCCCCGCTCGGCTGGGCCGCGTGTGGATTCGGACCTCGTCTCCGGCCATCGCGGAAATCACGATGGCAGTGGGCGCCATGATCGCCGTTGCTCTTGTCGACACCGTCTGGTTGGTGGGAGCCTCATCCAGCGCTGTGCTGAGTTACTACGCGATTGCGCACGCCTGCGCGCTCCGAGCGCCCGCCGCAGAAAGGATTCTCCCGGTGATCACGCCCTGGGTTGGGCTGGTGATGTGTCTTGCGCTGGTGGCGACGCTGCCCTGGCAGTCTCTGGCCACTGGAGGCGTGGTGTTTGTCTGCGGATTGGTGCTCTGGAGAATTCGCCACAAACCAACTCTCAACCATTAGACGAAGGCCCCCTTCCTCAGCTAGCATTACGGGGTACTTCGGCGAGGAAGAGTTGTACACGCAACCCTTCGTAATCGACGCGGTGGAGCAGGCTCCTATGTCTCTCCTCACGCACAGCGTACGAGTTCGAGAAAAAGTAGAAATTAGGAGCACACCCCATGGTTGATAACCACGTCGCTGCGGACATCCGCACCACCTTTGGAAAGGGTGCTGCGCGCAAGCTGCGTGCAGCTGGCCAGATTCCTGCCGTTGTCTATGGACACGGCGCTGCACCCGTGCACGTTGCAATCCCCGCCCACGAAACCACGCTGATTGCTCGTCGCGCCAACGCGCTGATCGAGCTCAAGATGGCCGATGGCGAGCAGCTCGTTCTGATCAAGGACATTCAGCGCGATCCCGTGCGTCAGATCATCGAGCACCTTGACCTGGTCATCGTCCGTAAGGGCGAGAAGGTGACCGTCGACATTGCTGTGCACGTCGAGGGTGAGCCCTTCTCCGGCACCATGGTCCAGCTTGAGCACAACACTGTCAGTGTTGAGGCAGAAGCCACCCACATTCCCGAGTTCGTCACGGTCAACGTTGATGGCCTCGAAGAGGGAGCTCAGATTCACGCGGGCGAGCTTGTTCTTCCTGAGGGCGCCGTCCTGATCGCTGACCCCGAGATGCTTGTCCTCTCCATTCACCTTCCCGCGAAGGTTGCCGAGCCTGAGCCCGGAGCTGTTGCAGAGGGTGAAGCTGGCGGCGGAGGCTCCGACGAGGGCGCACCTGCTGAGGGTGGAGACTCTGGTGGCGATGATGCAGGTGGCGAATAACCCTGCCCTGGGGTCTCGGACGTAAGAAAAGCTCCTCCAGCACGGAGTGGCTGGTTGTAGGGCTGGGTAATCCCGGCCCCCAGTACGAGCGAACGCGCCACAACATTGGCCACATGGTGGTTGCGGGCTGCGCAGAATCTGCCAGTGTCAGCTTTCAGAAGTTCAAAAGCCACGGCGTGATCGCGTCGGTGGCTCATCCCGGAGGATTCACCCTGCGCCTCGCTGCGCTGTCGAGCTTTATGAACCGCTCGGGTGGTGGTGTGCAGGCCATGCTTGCTTTTCACAAGATTCCTCCGACCCAGTTGATTGTTGTGCACGATGATCTTGACCTGCCCCATGGCACGGTTCGGCTCAAGTTCGGCGGCGGTCACGGGGGACACAACGGTCTCAAAGACATCGCCCGCGCGCTCGGCACACTCGATTTCTACCGCGTTCGGGTGGGCATCGGGCGTCCCGATGATCCCCGCCCCATGGCCGATTACGTGCTGCAGCGCTTTAGCGCTGAGCAGGAAGCAGGCCTCCCCGGTGTTCTTCGGCACGCGTGTGATGCCATCGATGTTCTCGTCGGTGAGGGGCTGACCGCTGCCCAACAGCAGATTCATCCGCCCAAGCCTTAGACATTCCGCGCAGGCGGCAGAGGCGACACTAATAGACTGCACCGAGTGAGTCTCTGGAATCTTCCCGCTGTTCTGGCCGAGGATTCCGGCGTTCGTGAAAGCCTCGAGAAGTCCCGCGATGGCGGACTTCTCGTCGTCCCCGCGGGAGCGACAACGGCGATCGTTGCCGCTCTAGCGATGGCGTCTCCGCGTCCCTCGGTCACCGTGGTGGTCTGTGCAACGGGTCGTGAATCCGATCAGCTTCGCGATGAACTGCGCTCCGTAGTTCCCCCCTCGACCACGGTGCTTGATTTTCCTGCCTGGGAGACGCTCCCGCACGAGAGGCTCAGTCCTCACGCGGAGACGGTAGCGAGGCGACGCAGTGCACTGCGCCAGATTGCCCACGCCTCACAGACACCCGGAGAACTGGTCGTCGTCGCCTCCGTGCGGGCCCTGGTCCAGCCGGTGAACCCCGATATTGCGACGTTTGAGCCGTGGGTGGCCACTCCGGGGGATTCGTCCCGAACCCTGGAGAGTTGGGTGGAGTATCTCGTCGACGCCGCCTACACCCGAGTGGACTTGGTAACCCGGCGCGGAGAATTTGCCGTGCGAGGCGGCATCGTGGACGTGTTCCCTCCCCTCGCTGAGCACCCGGTTCGGTTGGACTTTTTCGGCTCCGAAATCGAGCAGATGTCCTACTTCCAGGTCTCTGACCAGCGATCTATCGCGGAGGTGGTTGACTCTGCGGTTCT
>ENA-OUOG01004494-OUOG01004494.1-marine-metagenome-genome-assembly--contig:-NODE-4494-length-11992-cov-5.998154_pt1 | contig 11992 bp, 6 predicted proteins | sample MGYA00248635_ERZ508505 | MGnify/ENA primary metagenome ERZ508505 (study PRJEB26176, sample SAMN06267871) | marine metagenome | isolation source: Saanich Inlet, British Columbia, Canada | place: Pacific...
CGGATGACCCGGCTGCGCCCGAGATCAAGCCCGACCCCGAGGTCAAGCCCGACCCCGAGGTCAAGCCCGACCCCGAGGTCAAGCCCGACCCGGAGGTCAAGCAGGAGCCGTTCACCATCCGCGGCTACTTCGGCATCGGCGACTGACGAGGCGGAACGGCGAGGGCGCGGCGCGCGAAACTTTGAAACACAAGCAAGTGAGCGCTCCCTTTATTACAGGTGGATTGCCAGCGGAGCGCTCTCGTTCGCCGCGTGACTCAGCACGAATCCGACTTTCGTGAGAAAATCGACGTTTCCCGTTTCTGTGTATAGGCTTTTACTCTCACCGGGTCCAAAATAAAAGATTTTTGATTACCTGTCACCACCGGTCGCGACGCTTTTGCCAAAAACCAACATCGGAGAAGACGCGGATGCACTCCACTCCCGCACGACGCCTTCACCCGCGTCGTCACGGCAAGCCATCTACGCTCGCCACCCAATCTTCATCCTCACGTTCGTCGCGTAAGCTTCGAGGTACGTCACCCCTCCTCGCGCCCTCGCCCGCCCGTCGTCGTCGCGTCTCCGGCGCGCGCCGGACTGTTTTTCACGACGCATCGAGCTCGCTCGCGCGCGTCGTCTTCGTCGTGACGAAACGTCGACACCGCGCGTGCGACGAATCGTCTCGACGGCGGACGACGCGCGCGACCGCGCGATCGACCGACGACGAGCGTTCGCGCGAGGTATCCCTCCCGCCTCGTCGATCGATCTCCTCGATTCTCGCGTTCTCCGGAGCGAGAGTCTCGCGACGCGTCTCTCATCTTTTCAGTCGAGATTCCGCGCGAACCAACGAGATCGCGCGACGCTTTTCCGCCGGGTTCCGCGCGCGCGAGCGGGCCGACCCGGCCCCGGGACCCGAGCCGCCGCGGCATCGCGTCGTGGCGGCGTTCTCGCGCGCGCGCGCGCACCGGTCGGACCGGGATCTCCCCGAGCCCGTCCCTGCAGCCCTCGAAGTCGCCTCGATCGCCGCGTCGAGTCGAATTGCACAGTCAGAAAAGGGCGGAAATATCCGCGGGAGATACTAGGCGCTGCTGGGGCGAACAGACGGTCGAGACGGGGCGTTTTTGTTTTTGTTTTTTCAGTGTTTTTTTTTCGGGAGAGGGACCGCCGCGCCGAGGCGCGCCGCGACGACGCCGCGCTCGGCTGACTCCGAACCGCGAGACTGACTGACTGACTGACCGAATGTCGCGCCTCCTCCGTTTCCGTCACCCCTCCCTCCCTCGTTCGCAGTGATTCCCACGCCTCTGAGCCCTTCCACATAACCCCGAAAAGAACATCATCATGTCTCTGTTAAACGCTGGCGTCTTCGACGGCGGCGACGCGAGCCGGACCGCCGCGTCGCAGATCGCCTCCCAGGTCAAGTCCTCCCCCTCCGGCTTTCCCGCCGGCGACGTGACTTCGCTCGCGGACGCGCTCCGCGACGGCGCCAAGGGCACCGCGGCGAAGCGCGAGGGCGCCTGCGTGGTGATCGAGACGGTCGCGAAGGAAGCGAAAGCCGCCGCCGAGCACCAGACCGTCGCGCTCGTCGCCGACTTGCTTAAGTGCTGCGCGGACAAGCACAGCAAGGAGACGCAGACCGCGGCGTCCGCCGCGATGGAGGCGTTGGCGCGCACGATGTCCGCGCACGGCCTGCGCGCGGTGCTTCCCTCGTTGCTGGAGGCGATGGACCCCAAGGAGAAGTGGCAGACGATGGTTGGCGCGCTCAACTTTCTCGCCGTCTTCGCGCAGTGCTCGCCGATGTCGACGTCGGAGGCGCTCAACGACGTCATCCCGGTGGTGACGCAGATGGTGAACGACTCCAAGGAGGAGGTTTCCGTGGCGGCGCGCGAGTGCCTGAGCAAGATCTGCGAGTCCATCGACAACAGGGACGTCGAGCCGTTCATCCCCGCGCTCGTCTCCGCCACCATCGACCACGAGGAGGTTATCGAGTGCGTGCAGAAGCTGGCGTCGACGACGTTCGTGCAGACGGTGACGGCGGCGCCGCTCGCGCTCATCGCGCCGCTGCTCCTTCTCGGGTTCCGCGTGCGCTCCACCGCCACGAAGCGCATGTGCGCGGTGATCATCAACAACATGTCCAAGCTAGTGGAGGACCCCGAGGATGCCGCGCCGTTCCTGCCCAAGCTCATGCCCGCGCTCGAGAAGGCGAAGGAGGAGGTGACGGACCCTGAGGCGCGCGCGGTGTGCGGCAAGGCGTTCGAGCAGCTCCAGTCCATCGAGGAGCGCCTCAAGACGCACAACTCCGTCAAAGCCGTGCCCGACGTCGTGGCGAAGGAGGTCGCGAACGCGGGCGTCGCGAAGGACAAGGCGGCGTACGTCCAGACGCTCGTCTGCTCGCTCGTCAACTGCAAGGTTCACGACGACGACGACTGGGCGGATGAGCTCAAGGCTTACGGCGTCGACGAGGCGACCGCGAAGAAGCTCTTCGCGCCGCTCGCCAAGCTGTACTTCACGGACGCGATCGAGGAGGAGGAGGATGACGACGCCGAACTCTTGTGCGACTGCAAGTTCACGCTCGCGTACGGCAGCAAGGTGCTGCTGCACAACACCAAGCTCAAGCTCAGGCGCGGGCACAAGTACGGGTTGCTCGGCGGGAACGACTCGGGGAAGACGACGCTGATGCGCAGCATCGCCAACGAGCAGGTTGACGGGTTCCCGCCCGCGTCCGAGCTGCGCACGGTGTTCGTCGAGGCGGACATCATCGGCGAGCTCTCGGATCTGCCCTGCGTGGACTACATCCTGGCGGACCCGCGCATTAAGAAGGCGGGCATCACGGAGGAGGTTGTCGAGCGCATGCTCATCTCCGTCGGGTTCGGGGAGATGCAGAACGGCGCGCGCAACCTGGTGACGTTCCTCTCCGGCGGGTGGCGCATGAAGCTCGCGCTGGCGCGCGCGATGTGCCTCAACGCGGACATCCTGCTGATGGACGAGCCCACGAACCACCTGGACGTGATGAACGTGAAGTGGGTGGAGGAGTACCTGCTCGGGCTGAAGAACGTCACCTGCATCATCGTCTCGCACGACACCGGCCTCCTCGACCGCGTGTGCAACAACATCATCGCCATCGACTCGCTCAAGTTAAAGCAGAGCCGCGGGAACTTGAGCGATTACGTCGCTAAGAACCCCAAGGCGCGGTCGTTCTTCGAGCTCAAGAGCAGCACCGGGTTCGTCATGCGCTTCCCCCAACCCGGGTTCATCGAAGGCGTCAAGACCAAGACGAAGCCGCTGATGAAGATGGCGGGCGTGACGTACACGTACCCGGTGAACCAGGAGCCGACGGTGAAGGATGTCACCGTGCAGGTTTCCCTCGCGTCGCGCGTCGCGTGCGTCGGGCCGAACGGCGTCGGCAAGTCCACCATGATCAAGCTGCTGACGGGCGAGGTGGTGCCGCAGGAGGGCACGGTGTGGAAGCACCCCAACGCGCGCGTGGCGTACGTCGCGCAGCACGCGTTCCACCACATCGAGCAGCACCTGGACAAGACGCCCAACGAGTACATCCGCTGGCGTTTCCAGCACGGCGACGACAAGGAAGCGCTGGTGAAGGACACGATGACGCTCACGGAGGAGGAGAAGGCGAAGTGCAAGGAGCCGTGCGTGTTCGAGCTGAAGGACGACAAGGGCAACGTGAGCAAGGTGAAGTGGAGGATCGAAAAGCTCACGGGCGGGCGCAAGCAGATCAAGAAGGAGTACGAGTACGAGGTGCAGTTTGTGGGCATGGACTACAACTCGAACCGCTACGTCAGCGCCACCAAGCTCAACAAGTGGGGCTTCGAGAAGCACATGAAGGTTGTCGACGAGAAGGTGGCGCAGCGCGCGGGTGCCTTCTCCACGCCCCTCACCAACGTCAACGTGGAGAAGCACCTCGAGGATGTCGGTTTGGACAAGGAGTTCGGCACGCACACGCGCATGGCGGCGCTCTCCGGCGGGCAGAAGGTGAAGGTTGTCATCGCCGCCGCCATGTGGAACCAGCCGCACATTGTGATCCTCGACGAGCCCACCAACTACCTGGACCGCGACTCGCTCGGCGCGCTCGCCGGCGCCATCGAGGTGTTCGAGGGCGGCGTCGTGATGATCACGCACAACAACGAGTTCTGCAGCGCGCTGTGCCCCGAGACGTGGCTCATGCAGAAGGCGGACGACGGCATCGCGCGCTGCAACTGCAAGGGTGACGCCGAGTGGATGGCGAAGCAGTCCAAGCTGGCGGTGAAGGGCGCCGCCAAGATGGAGGAGATGACGGATGCGCTCGGCAACGTCGTCGAGGTCAAGGAGGCGAAGAAGAGCAAGGACAAGATGTCCCGCGCCGAGAAGAAGAAGGCGGAGAAGATCAAGAAGGCCAAGCTCGCGCGCGGCGAGTCCGTCACCGACTCCGAGGATGACGACTGGGATTAAATCCCTCCCGTCGAGAAAACGCGCGAGGCGAGCGGGTTTTTTTTTCGTCCGTCGTCTCTCCGACGACGTCGGCGAAGGAATTAAAAAGTCGCGCCGGACGCGCCGCGCGAGCGCTCTTGTGAACCACCCCGCGCGCACCGCACGCCACGCGCGCGGGTCCCTCATTGTTTCATTGTTGTAACGAAGAATGATCTTGTTTCTCTCGACCAACCGCCTCGGCACATCGCGATGCGTGCGATGAAGCGCGATGGCTCTCGTCTTAATGTCGCTTAAAACGCGACGGCGTCGTCGTCCGCGCGCGTGCGTTATTTACGCTCGGTTTCACTAAAAAAAAAGTACCAGTACCGTCCGTCTTTAAAACCGCTTCGTCACCGCGCCCGGCCCGTTTTCGTGGTACTCGAACCTACTCACGTGGTGGTTCTGCGCGAACACCACCTTGCCCAGCAGCGCGCCCCCGAACCACGCCGCGTGCCTCTCCGCGCCCAAAGGCATGTGCTCGGGTTTGCCCGCGCCCATCGGCCGCGCGCTCGGCGGAAGCGCATCCTCCAAGTCGCCGAGCACCCGTTTGTCGAGGCCGGCGGCGCGCCCGGCGCCCCCCGCCCACCCGCCGTGCACCGCGACCGCGTCCAGGCACGCCAGCCTCTGCTCCGGCGTGCACGCGTGCATGGCCGCGACGAGCGCGTCCGAGACGCCGTACGTTTCCTTTTTTTTGTCGAAAGTCCAGACTGAAGGCCCGCCCGCGAGCGCGGAGCACCCGGCGAGCGCCGCGAAGCGCGCCGGGAAAAAAACAGCCTCGGCGCACATGCGCCGCGCGCGCGGCGGCACGGAGATCTCCGCGCCGTCCGGAAGACGCACGTCGAGGCGTTCGGTTTTTGTTTTCGTGTCGTTCGTGTCGTTTGTATCGTCGTTTTCGTCCTTCTCGTCTCCCGTGCCGCGTCGCAGACGCTCGCGCGGGCGGCTGTCGACGAGGCACGCGGCGTCGCGCGCGGCGTCGAGCTGCGCCTCGGACAGGCGCGCGCCGGCGTCTCCGAGCAAGCCGCCGAGCGCGTGGGCGACGTCCCTGGAGCCCACTTCGGTTCTTCTGGCGGCGGCGGCGACCACCGCGCCGTCCACCACGGGCGCGACGTCCGTGACGGCGTAGCCCACGTCCACCGAGACCCCCGAGGTCTTGCCCAGGCCGTACAGCGCGAGCACGGGCTGCTCCGCGACGTACAGGCCGGAGACGTTGAACGACTCGAACAGCGTCTGCGCGAGCCGCTCGCGGTCCGCCCGGGACGTGAACAAGGGCTCGGAGACGAGCACCGCGCCTTCGTCGCCCTCGACCCAGCCGAGCTGGCGGTAAAACGCGTGCGCGTACAGGGACTCCAGCTGGTCCCAGTCCTGGACCTGCCTGCTCGCGATCGGGCGGAAAATCTCGGCGCCCTCCCCGGGTCGGCGGACCGCCGTGGGGAGCACCACCTGCGGGTCGCGCTCGGGGATGCAGTACCCCGCCTTGAAGAAATCGTCGTCGTAGTCCACGACCACGACGTTGTCGCCGATGGGGGTGGCCATCGTCACCCGCGCCCGCGAGCGCGCGGTCTGAAGCGCGCGATGAGCGAGTAGGTATTGCCTTCAGTCACGTCAACTGGGAAAACACCGCTTCCGAGAGGGTGTCTTCTCTCGTGGGAACTTGCGAAACCACGACTGTCGCCTGCCTCGCAGTCGGACATGCACGTCGCGTCGGCGACGACGCGTCTCGTCTCCGCCCGCGCGACACCCCACGCGTCGCGTCCCCGGCTCGACGCTCCCGCGGTCCGCGCGAGCCCCTGTCGAGGCACGGCTCGACCGACGCGGCGCGGACCGGGAGCTGACTCGGCACCCGACGTGACGAGGACGATGGCTTCGGGAGTCCCCTCCGGTGGCCTCGAAACCCACCCCCCGCTCGACCCGCCGCCCCCCTCGTCCCCGGAGGACGTCGCCGCCGTTCGCGCGTACGTGCAGAGCAGCCCTCTGTTCCCCCAGCTCGGCCTACACCCCGCTTCGACGACGGACGCGGCCGCGGAGACGTGGGCGCACCTCGCGGAGACGCTCTGCGCGTTCCTTAGACTCGACCCGAACGATCTGGCGCAAGACTCGGCGGCGCGCGTGTACAAATACTACGTCCCCGCGTACCTGTGGTGCGTCGGCAGGCTCGAGAAGCACAGACACGAAAAACGCGCGAACGAACGACCGAACGCAAAAACGCGACCGCTGTGCGTCGCGCTCACCGCGCCGCAGGGGTGCGGTAAGACGACGCTCGTCGCCGCGTTGGCGTTTTTGTTTGAAAATAACGGCGTCGCCGCGGCGAGCGCGTCCGTCGACGATTTCTACCTCACCGGCGCCGAGCAGGATAAACTCTCTTTGGCGAATCCCGGGAACGCGCTGCTTCGGTACCGCGGGAACGCGGGGACGCACGACGTGCGATTGGCGGTGAACACTTTGCGATCGCTGCGATCGATCAACGATGATGATGATTTCGCGACGTTAACCGTCTCCGTTCCCCGGTACGACAAGACCTTAAGAGGTGGTCGCGGCGACCGCGCGGCTCGCGAGACGTGGCCCGAGGTCACGGCGCCGCTGGATATCGTTCTGCTCGAGGGGTGGATGCTCGGGTTCGCACCCGCCGCCGACGCCGACGCGTTCGCGGCGCATCCCGACTTGCGCGCGGTGAACGCCGCTCTGCGCGACGACGCGTACGGCGATTTGCACGCGCTTTTGGACGACTGGATCGTCGTGCGCGTGCGGGACACGCGCTGGGTGCGGAGTTGGCGCCTCGAGGCGGAGCAGCAGGCGAGAAGCGAAGGAAGGCCGACGCTGACGGACGCCGAGGTGGCTGATTTCGTGAACCGGTTCCTCCCGGCGTACGATCTGTACGCGGGCGCGATGTACCGCAGAGGGCCGTGGCGGGGAGGAACAGATTTGACTCGAGACTCTCTTCCGTGCGACGAGGGGAGCGTGTTCGTGGTGGAGGTGGACGCGACGCGAAACGTGGTGGGGGGGCGGGAGGAGTAGTCGCGGGAGGAGTCGCCGCGGCGAGTCGTTTAGGATCGCCGCGCGCGCATAGACTCGAAACGTCGTCGTCGAATTGCAAAGAGGTCGCGCGCCTCGCCTCGACCCTTCGTCACAGCTCGAAAAAAAAGTCGCCGCTTTAAGAGCGGGGCTTCTCCTTCTTCTCGCGGAACAGCGCGGAGAGCGCCACACCCGCCACCTTCACCACCTTGAAACGGACGCCGGGGATATCGCCGACGGCGTGTCCCTTACGGCCGAAACCCGCAATGAGCACCTCGTCGTTCTCGTCGACGAAGTTAAGGCAACCGTCTCTGGGGACGAACGCCGCGATCTTCTTGCCGTTCTTGATGAGCTGCACGCGGACGCACTTACGAATCGCGGAGTTGGGCTGCTTCGCCTCGATGCCGAGCTTCTCCAGGACGATGCCCTTGGCGTGCGAGCAACCGGCGAAGGGCTTCTTCCACTCCGAACCGAGGTTCGCCTTGTTGAAGTCCTTGTCCGCCCAGCGGTTTTCGCGGCGAAGCTTGAGCAGCTTACGACCGGCTCCGAGACCACGAGTCTTACTGTTGGGGTGTACGCGAAAGGCGAGGGGGAGGGGGGCGCGGAGGTCAGCGGAAGGCGCGCGATCCGGGAGACGAGCGCGTTCGGGAAAAAAAGAACCCTAGCGGGCGAACGCGACGAATCTCGCGCGACCGGCGCCGGACGCCGACGCCGGCGCGCGAGCATCGCGGCCGGCGACGGCGGCGACGACGGCATCGAGCGCGTCAGACGCGCATGCTGTCGTCGCGAGGCGTCTGCGGCGTCGCGCGACGACGACGACGCCCTCCGCCGGACCGATGACACCCGCGCGTGTCGCATCGCGCTCGTTTCGCCCGCTAAGCCCTAAAAGAAACACGCGACCGATGACGGAGGCGCGGCCGGGCACGGCCCGTCGACGCCGCGGCGTCGATCGACGCGCTCGAGGGGTCACGAGGTTCGGGCACTCACCCCATGGTTGGTGTTGTTTACGTGCGTGCGTGCGTGACGCGCGTCGCGAAGAGGGTCGCCGAGCGAAGCCTCGGCGCGCTATACGATTGCTCCGAGCCGGACCATTTTCGCGCGAACGTGGGCCCCGAAACTAACCTGACGAAACGCCGCCTGACTAAATGCCCACCCGCGGTTCTATGCGGAAAAGTTAACTCGCCGATGACTCCTCCTCGGTCGCGCGCTCGCTGTTCAGATCGCCCGCCACGCGGCAGAAACTCGAAGCGCCTGCCGCGGAGAGGCACTTCGAGGAGGCACGCGGGTGGCGCCTTCACGGACGCGGACGGGGTTCCGGGCGCGGGTTCGGATTCGGCCGACCCCCCTCGTCGCTCGTCGTCGCCCCGGAAGCCCGTAAGCCTCAACCCGCGCGCGCCTTAGGCGGTCGCGCGGAGACGTCTCCGGCGTCGATTTGCGAATCGGCAGCGTCTCGGCTTCTGAGCGCGCAAAAATGAAGCGCACGGACTCGCTGCGCGACGTGTCCGCGATCGCCAGCCACTTCCCCACGTACTTGGAGCAGAGGGTGGCGACGGAGTCGTGGGCGCAGGAGGCGCTTCAGTACGCCGCGTGGCTCCCGCTCGCGCTCGGCGCGCGCTACCTCGGATGGAACGGCGTCGCGTACTTGTTCCTCACGTGGTTCATCCTGGGCGAGGCGCTCAACGTGTACGTCCGGCAGACGTACGTGCGCCTGCGGTGGTGGCAGGTGCTCCTGGGCGTCGTGCTGGTGCACGTCTACTTCGGCGCCGAGCTCACGCTGGAGGCGAACAGCTACTGGAGGTTCCTGGTCACCTACGTCATCGGCGGGATCGTCTTCATGGCGACGGCGCTGCCGCTGATGCCGCGAAAGTTTCTGCGCGCCGCGCCCGAGTTCCTCTTCGGCTTCTTCGGGTTCCTCAAGCAGCCCGAGCCCGCGCCTGCGACCGCGGCCGCGGAGACGCGCGAGAAGAAGACGGAGTAGCAGCGAACGGATGATAAGATGAATGGAACGACGACGACGAAAAAAAAAAGCGCGCGCGTTCGTGTATTAGACGTATCGCTCGTCTCGCGCCGCCGCCTTCTCCGCCTTCTCCGCTTCCCCCCATCGCATCGCCGTCATGACCGCCGCGGCGACGTCGCGCACGAGCGGCACGGCCACGGAGTTCCCGAGCTCGTGCCAGGCGCGTTCCGGGTCCGGCTGGAACGTCTCCGGGAAACCCATCAGCCTCGCCGCTTCGCGCGCCGTGTAGAAGCGCGGCCGGCGCGCGCGCGTCGCCGCCGACGGAGGCACGAGCTCGGCGTTGTACGCGCTCGATTTTCGGTACGACGCGCACAGCGTCCGAGCGTGGCCGTCGACGGAGGCGGCTAAGTACGCCACGTCCTCCGTGGCGGTACCGTCGCGCGCGGTATCGTCCTCGACGCGAGCGCCGGTCGATTCGCGGCGCGCGAAAAAACCAGCCGCGCGGTCCATCTGGTACGCGGAAACCTCGCACGCGCGCATCGCGTCGCCCGGCGGCTCCGCGGCGTCCTCTTCGCGCTCCAACACGGCGCGCACCGTCGGCGCGTTCGTGACCCTCGACGCCTTCGGCCACGCGAAGCGTTCGAGCGCGCCCTCCTCGACTCTGTCGTCCCGAAACCCGACGAAAAACACGCGACGGCGGCGTTGCGGCGTCCACCCGTCGGCGGCGTCGAGGACCTCGTACGTCACGCCGTAGCCGCACGACGTTAACGCCTCGAGCACCGCGTTTATTGTCTTCCCCTCGTTCATGGTCACGAGCCCGTCCACGTTCTCCAGGATGAACGCGCTCGGGCGGCACGCGCTCAACACGCGGCAGATCTCCAGGTACAACAGTCCGCGCGGGTCCTCGAACCCCAGACGCTCGCCCCGCACGGAGAAGGACTGGCACGGGAACCCGCCCGTCAACACGTCGTGCGGGGGTACGACGCTCTCGCACACGTCCGTGACGTCCCCGACGATCAGAGGGCCCCTCTCGGAGGGTTCGAGACCGTCGTGAGGGTCCGAAACCGACAGACCGCACCCGCACCCGTGGTTTAAAACGTACGTGAAACGCGCGTGCGGATCGATCTCGGCGGCGAACGCGGGGACGCCGCCGATTTCGCGAAGCGCGTAGCAAAACCCGCCGACGCCGGCGAAGAGTTCGGAGAAGGTGAACGGTTTAAAGGTCTTCGTCGGACCTTTAGGGGTCCAGTCCGGGACGCGCACTGTGCCCAACGCGCGCGCGTTTGACTCGGCGTCGCGCCGCTCTAAGTACGCCTCGAGGCGAGCCGACTCGGTCATCAAAGGGCGGAACGCGGAGAGCATCGCGTTTCGACGTAATCGCGTTTCTCCGCGTGAAGAATCGATTGTCTTCCCGAGGTCCACGTAACACGCGGGGTTGCCCAGCCGCAGGTTCGGCACGAAGCGCGTCGCGCCCGAAGCCACGAGTTTGAGGAGCTCGTCCGGCTCGCGCTCGCCCGCCGCGGGGGCGAACGCGTGCACCGCCCACGGGTCCGGCGACGCGGCGTCGGCGTCGCCGAGGCGGGGGGATGCGAAAGCGTCGGCGGCGACATCGGCGTCGGCGAAACCGAGCGCGGCCCACGTGTTTGGGTCGAAGCGGGTCACGCCGTGCGCCTTGAGCCGCCCGGTGTCCATCAGTGCCGCGCGCACGAGCTGCACCGTCGCGGCTTCGGCGCACACGTACGCCCCGACGGGAATGCCCGCGTCGGGAGGGGGGGGCGCGGAGGCATGCCCCGACGTCGAAACGCGAGGCGGCCGCCACGCGCACACTGGGAAACGCGGTTGGCCGCCCCTCGCGAGCGACTGCGCGTCACCCACGCGCCCTCCTTTGCCGCCGCCATCCCCGCCGCGCGTGCCGCGCCTCCCGGACGAAGACGCCGCGGCGTGCGCGACCGCACGTGCCGCCTGCGCAGCCTGTGCCATGGAAGTGGAAAACGCTTCACCGCTGACGCGGCTGAAACGTTTCTCGGCAGTGACGAAAACGTGGCTCAAAAAAGCTACGACCTCGAGCTTCGCGTGCGACCGCGCAGAGGCGGGGCGCGCGCGGAGGCGGGGAAGGGCGGTCGACCGCTAGCGATGGGGAAGAAGAAGAGGTGCCGGCACGGCAAGGTGAAATGCGACTGCGCGGACTGCAACCCGTGCCCGCACGGCAGGGTGAAACGCAGCTGCGTGGACTGCAACCCGTGCCCGCACGGCAAGCTGAAGAAGAACTGCGTGGACTGCAACCCCTGCCCGCATGGCCAGCTGAAAACCAACTGCGTGGACTGCACCGGCTGCCCGCATAACAAGGTGAAACACAACTGCGTGGACTGCAACCCCTGCCCGCATGGCAAGGTGAAACGCAACTGCGTGGACTGCAAAGGCTGCCCGCACGGCGAGCTGAAACACAACTGCGTGGACTGCAACCCCTGCCCGCATGGCAAGCTGAAAACCAACTGCGTGGACTGCAAGGGCTGCCCGCACGGCAAGGTGAAACGCTTCTGCGCGGCCTGCAACCCCTGCCCGCATGATAAGCTGAAAGGCGACTGCG
>ENA-OUOG01004496-OUOG01004496.1-marine-metagenome-genome-assembly--contig:-NODE-4496-length-11989-cov-4.686451_pt1 | contig 11989 bp, 10 predicted proteins | sample MGYA00248635_ERZ508505 | MGnify/ENA primary metagenome ERZ508505 (study PRJEB26176, sample SAMN06267871) | marine metagenome | isolation source: Saanich Inlet, British Columbia, Canada | place: Pacific...
GTCATCGTAAATCTGGTCGTCACCTAAATCGTACCAGTGCGCACCGCAAAGCGATGTTCAAGAATATGGCTGTGTCTCTGATCGAACACGAAGTGATCAAGACTACACTGCCAAAAGCTAAAGAACTCCGTCGCGTTGCAGAGCCACTGATTACTCTGGCGAAAAATGATTCAGTCGCTAACCGTCGTCTGGCTTTCAGCCGTACACGTAGCGATTCTGCTGTCGGTAAACTGTTTAACGAACTGGGCCCTCGCTACGCGAATCGTCCAGGCGGTTACATCCGCATCCTGAAGTGTGGCTTCCGCGCTGGCGACGCTGCACCAATGGCATACGTTGAACTGGTTGATCGTCCAGTAGCTGCTGAAGAGTCTTCTGAAGACTAAGCTTTAGCAGATCTTAAAAAACCCGGCCTTGGCCGGGTTTTTTATTGAGTTGAGCACTGCTTTGTGAAGACGCAAAAACGCCCGCTGTTGCGGGCGCTTTATTAAAAGCTAACTATAAACTTCTGTTTACTCAGTAGCGGTGTTACCAAACGGAGCTTCGTCGAAGGCTCCCTTGGACCAGTCGTACGCTGAGTCCACCACTGCTTCATCGATTGCGTAGCTAGTAATCGGCTGTGGCTCACCGTAAGTTGGTGTCATCACCAGAGCGCTGTCGACCATGGCTTCGTCAACAGCGTAGCTAGTCAGCTCTAGTGGTTGGCCTCGACTAATTTCCATCACGTATGCTGAGTCTACCATGGCCTCCTTTTCTGCGTATGTTAGACCAGCAGAGACGGCTGAAGTTGACATCATAATAGCTGCACCAAATGCGGTAGCGATTTTGATAGTTTTCATGGGGTGTTCCTCCAAATGTTTTATGTAGCGGTGTTCGCTATGTAACTCCCCGTAGGGTGTACTTACATATTACGAGAGTACAGAGAATTGGCCTTATGACATTCCTCTAGAGGAGCGTAGGAGGAACCTCCTAATTGGTACTTTTTCTGAAACTTTCCTGAAATATTTAGGTCTATGATCGATTTGGTCCTTGTTTTGTATCGATAATTTCGTGTTGTTCTATTTGAGGTAGGATTAAAATAACCTTAAAACAATGAGATACAAGAGTTATATCTTTAACGGTAAGTCGTGTTCTAGGTGTTTGATTTTTGGTTCCTTGCAGTCCTACGAATCTGAAATTCAATAACTCAGCTCCATCAGCATTCGGTAGCCTAGACGCTGCCTGCTTTATACTTCTCGTTAAGTCGACAGTTGTGGATCTAGGATTTGGGGTATAAAAAAGCCGGCTCACGCCGGCTTGACGGTATATTGCGAGATAACCTAGTGGTGCGGCATATCGAGATAGCCTCGCATCACTTTGTTTAAAAGTGCTGAACGGTTCTTCACACCTAGTTTACGGTAGACACGTGTCAGGTGGTTGCGAAGGGTGCTCTCGGATACGTTCAGTTTCTCCGCTAAGCCGGTTGCCGAATAGTCCGGGTGCTCTCTAAATAGCGTCACTATCTGCATCTCCCGCTTTGTTAGCTGCTCACCATACTCGCCTTGGGGGCTTGGGTGATGTTCATTCTGTAGTCTGTGTAGAAGGTATTGAGTCGCTTTACCGTGCAGCCACACCTCGCCGCGTGCAATGGCAACGATAGCTCGGCAGAAAGTCTCAATGCTCTTGTCTTCACTGATGATCCCTTTGCAACCAGTCATCAGCGCCTGATCAATAACATACTCATCGATTCGACGTCCCAGAAGGGCGACGGGGCTGGGCTTTCTGGTTCGCTGGTGACGCTCCATCCACGCCAGTGCTTCGGTTGCGTGCTCGTCGACACCAATCAAGATGGCGTCCACGTCATGGCTTTGTCGCGGGTCTAAGCTATCCAGGTTGTTCGATATTTCAACGCTGATCGGTTGCGGGCTTGGGCTATTTACGATTGCGCTAGCGAAAGCTTCGCGGGAAAGCTGGAAGTCGCTCAGCAAGGCGATTCGAATACTGCTATTCATTCCGAAGGTACCTGCCTGGTTGCTTAAATAGTATGTACCTCCTACATACTAGGCAGTTCCTCCTATATTTCATCTGACAGACGTGCTGTTAGTGACTTACACACGATTAATTTATTGAATATTTCGCATATGCACAAAAATATCGAATTAATCGATTAATCGATTAATCGGGTAACCGGACTTGTGTAGGGTGGCTCTTGAACCGCCACATAACACGAGCTAGTCATACGATTAGCCAACCTGGTTGGAAGTTACTGAACAGCACATCTGCAGGGTAAGTCGGCTAAAAACCGACCTACCTTACGAATGCGCACTAAGCAGTTTTACTTGAGCATCAGCTTTAAGAAGCGCCCTGTCTCAGATCCTTTGGTATCGGCGACCTGTTCAGGAGTGCCGGCGGCGATGATCTGCCCACCACCTGAACCGCCCTCTGGGCCCAGATCCACAATCCAGTCTGCAGTCTTTATTACATCAAGGTTGTGCTCGATCACCACGATCGTGTTGCCGTGGTCGCGAAGGCGATTGAGTACGGCGAGAAGCTGTTCAATGTCGTAGAAATGCAAGCCGGTGGTAGGTTCATCAAGGATGTAGAGTGTTTTACCGGTATCGCGTTTAGAGAGCTCTTTCGCCAGTTTGACGCGCTGGGCTTCACCACCCGAGAGGGTTGTTGCGGCTTGGCCAAGGCGGATGTAACTCAGACCTACATCCACCAGGGTCTGTAGTCGTCTCGCTAGAGCAGGAATGGCTTCGAAGAAGCTGAGTGCATCCTCTACCGTGAGATCTAGCACCTCATGAATGTTCTTCCCTTTATACATCACCTCGAGGGTTTCGCGGTTGTAGCGCTTTCCTTTACACACATCACAAGGCACATAGATATCGGGCAGGAAGTGCATCTCTACCTTGATTACGCCGTCGCCCTGACAGGCTTCACAGCGTCCACCTTTGACGTTGAAACTAAAGCGCCCTGGTTTGTAGCCGCGCGAGCGTGCCTCCTGAGTGCCCGAGAATAGCTCGCGAATCTGCGTAAAGATCCCGGTGTAGGTTGCCGGGTTTGATCGCGGTGTGCGTCCAATCGGACTCTGATCGATATCGATTACTTTATCGAAATGGTTGAGCCCGTCGATCTTTGTGTATGGGGCTGGTGTCAGGGTGGTCGCTTTGTTCAACTCTGTCGCAGCCAGCGGGTAGAGCGTGTTGTTGATCAGTGTTGATTTACCTGAACCTGATACACCGGTTATGCAGGTGAAAAGACCGACCGGAATCTCAAGGTCAACGTTTTGAAGGTTGTTGCCACTCGCCCCCAAAAGTTTGAGCTGCTTCTTCGGATCGGCTTTGTGACGTTCTTTGGGAATATCAATCGCACGCCTGCCACTTAGATACTGCCCGGTCAGTGAACGCTCACTTTTGATAATGTCATCATACTGCCCGGCAGCAACCACTTCGCCGCCGTGCACGCCGGCACCGGGTCCTATGTCGACAATGTAATCTGCACTTCGGATCGCATCCTCATCATGTTCAACCACGATAACCGTGTTACCGAGGTCGCGTAGGTGCACCAGGGTGTTCAGCAGGCGCTCGTTGTCACGTTGATGCAAGCCTATCGACGGCTCGTCGAGGATGTACATGACGCCAACTAAGCCAGCTCCAATCTGGCTTGCGAGTCGAATACGTTGTGCCTCGCCACCTGAAAGCGTATCAGCGCTACGCTCGAGTGATAGATAGTCGAGCCCTACGTTGACTAGGAAGCTTAATCGCTCACGGATCTCCTTGAGGATCTTCTCGGCGATCTCACCCTGCTTGCCTTCTAGTACAAGTTGTTCGAAGTAGGCTTTAGCGGCTCCTATAGGCAGTTGTGTTAGCTGTGGAAGCGTCTGCTCATCAATGAAGACATGTCGAGCCTCTTTGCGAAGGCGGCTGCCATTACAACTTGGACAGGGTTGCATATTGAGGTACTTAGCCAGATCCTCGCGTACCATCTCCGACTCGGTTTCGCGATAACGGCGCTCTAAGTTGTTCAGTACGCCCTCAAATGGGTGCGATTTGCTGATGATATCGCCACGGTCGTTCAGGTAACGGAACGGGATCGCTTCGGATCCGCTGCCTTTAAGCACAGCATCCTGATGCTTTTTGCTCAGCTCTTTAAACGGTGTATCGATATCGAATCCGTAGTGCTCCGCAACCGCCTTGAGCTGCTGGAAGTAGTAGAGAGTGCGTCGATCCCAACCTCGAATAGCACCCTCAGAGATCGTTAAACTTGGATCATGTACCACTTTGACAGGATCGAAGTACTGACGCACGCCCAATCCATCACAGCTCGGGCAGGCGCCGTGTGGGTTGTTAAACGAGAATAGACGCGGCTCAAGCTCTTGAATTGAGTGGCCACATTTAGGACAGGCAAAGCGCGCAGAGAAGATGATCTCCTCACCTGCACCCTCGTCCATCCAATCGATCGTAGCGATACCGTCTGTAAGCTCCAGAGCCGTCTCGAAGGACTCAGCCAGACGCTGCTGCAGGTCGTCGCGCACCTTAAAACGATCGACAACCACATCGATGCGATGCTTCTTGTTCTTGTCGAGTTCCGGCGCTTCATCTAGGTCAACGACGATGCCGTTGATGCGCGCACGGACGAAACCCTGGGCACGCAGATTACTGAGGGTGTGTAGGTGCTCGCCTTTGCGATCTTGCACAACCGGGGCAAGCAGCATCAGTTTGCTGCCTTCTGGCAGTGCCAATACCTGATCGACCATCTGACTGATTGTTTGTGCTTTCAAAGGTAGGTCATGCTCAGGGCATCGAGGTTCACCCGCACGGGCAAACAACAAGCGCAGGTAGTCGTAGATCTCGGTAATCGTGCCCACAGTGGAGCGCGGGTTATGCGAGGTCGATTTCTGTTCGATAGAGATAGCAGGCGAGAGACCCTCTATATGGTCAATTTCCGGTTTCTCCATCATGGACAGGAATTGACGCGCGTAAGTAGAGAGTGACTCTACATAGCGGCGCTGGCCCTCGGCATAGAGTGTATCGAAAGCGAGAGAGGACTTGCCCGACCCTGAGAGTCCGGTAACCACTATTAACTTGTCGCGAGGGATATCGAGGTCAATATTCTTGAGGTTGTGCGTACGGGCTCCGCGTACGAGAATCTTGTCCATTACTGCTCCAGTCGTGCGGGCAAAAGCGAAATTATAACACGCGGCCCTAGTCAAAAATCAGCTAATTTTACGGCTGATTCATCAACACTGATCTGTTAAAGTAGAGCGAAATTTTTGAACCATATTGCGGAGAGAACGGATGGCACGCGGTGTAAATAAAGTAATTCTGGTCGGGAATCTGGGGACTGATCCAGAGGTGCGTTACATGCCTTCCGGTGGTGCGGTTACCAACGTCAACATTGCTACCAGCGAAACTTGGAAAGATAAGCAGTCGGGCCAGATGCAGGAGCGCACTGAGTGGCACCGAGTGGTCTTCTTTAACCGCCTAGCGGAGATCGCTGGAGAGTACTTGAAAAAAGGCTCCAAGATCTATTGCGAGGGTTCACTGCGCACCCGTAAGTGGCAGGATAACAACGGCCAGGATCGCTACACTACAGAGATTGTTGCTAGCGAAATGCAGATGCTCGACGCGCGTGGCGGGGAAGGCGGCATGGGTGGTGGTTACAACCAAGATCCAGGGTACGGTCAGCCACAGCAGCAGGCACCACGCCAGCAGGCGCCGCAGCAAGCGCCTCAACAGGCTCCAGCCCAGCAGCCGCCAGCCTTTGATGACTTTGACGACGATATTCCGTTCTGATCAGACCAAGATATACAAAGAAGAACCTCGCTTTTGCGAGGTTTTTTTTGGCCGTTTGACCTCTTTCCATCAAGTGAAACATATACACCAACAATCGCACACTCCTGATGATCCAGTTCTGAAACTAGAGCCGTAGCAGACCTTGGTATGACCAAAAAATAAAGCTAATAACGGTACCTGCTGACAGCGACACGACCCGTTGCGCGATTCGGTGGGGAGGAGATCAAATGAAAAAAAGAGCGTTCCTCAAACTAAGTGCTAGTGCAGTATTGGCACTCTCGATTGGCGGTGTGCAAGCTGCTGAAACTCTGAAAATCGGAGCTGTAGCGCCGAAGACAGGAGGTCTTGCGGGTGGTGCAGTCGTCTCCTTTTGGCCCAACGTTAAACTCTGGGCGCACGACGTAAACACACGTGGTGGTCTAGACGTTGGCGGTACGAAATATATGGTTGAGATCATCGAGTACGATGACCAGACTAACCCCGGCGAAACGATCAAAGCTGTGCAGCGTCTGGCAACACAAGACAAAGCCGACTTTATACTCGCACCTTACTCCACAGGTCTCAATATCGCAGCCGCGCCAGTCTATGCCCGCTACGGATACCCGATGATTACTCATACCGCGATCTCTGATCAGGTGGAGGAGCTCTCTGACAAATTTCCGAATATGTACTTCACCTTGGGCGGCGCTTCGGGCCTAGCTGAGGGTGTTGCTGATGTTTTGGGTGCAATGAAGGCAAAGGGTGATATAGGTAACCGCGTCGCTATGGTTAACGTAGCTGATGCTTTCGGTATCGAGCTTGCCGAACGTGCAGAACCGGCAATGAAAGCGGCTGGGTTTGAGATCGTCTACAAGACATCGTATCCACTGGGCACCCAAGACCTGTCGCCGGTTGTTAAAGGGGCGAAAGATGCCAATCCAGACGCCTTCGTTGCCTTCTCTTACCCACCAGACACCTTCGGCTTGACCAAACAGGCAGTGGTCGAAAATCTGAATGTGAAAGCTTTCTACACCGCAGTAGCAACTGCCTTCCCAGCTTACGCTGGTGCAAATGGTGCTGCAGCCAATAACGTACTGGGAGCGGGCGGTGTTAATGCTGACGATCCGGCGTTCCAGGCTTACATGAAACGTCATGAAGAGGTGACTGGTGAGAAACCGGATTTCTGGGCTTCAGGCATGGTTTACGCCTCTTTCCAGATCTTGGAACAGGCGATTGAGGCTACAGATTCAATCGATCGTAAAGTGGTGTCTGAGTACATCGCCAATAACGACTTCGATACGCTGATGGGCAAGATCAGCTGGGATGAAAACAACAACAACTCTGCCTACTGGACTGTGGGGCAGTGGCAGGATGGCGTCTTCAAAGGCGTTGCCTCAACAGGGCGTGAAGGTGCCGTTGCACCGCGTCTAAAAGAGGGTTGGGAGTAACTCACCAGGTCTGAACTCCGGGGTGACCCCGGAGTTCACTTGCTACTGGCAGTCTTATCTATGGGCATACTCATAACAGGTCTGCTGTTAGGTGGTACCTACGCGTTGATAGCGATGGGGCTCAACCTGCAGTACGGCATGTCCCGCATAATGAATCTGGCAAACGGTGAAATACTGGTTGCTGGAGGGTTTGCGGCGTTCTGGTTTTGGACGGCTGGCGCGCTAAGCCCGCTGCTGACCATCTTCATCGTTGCGCCAATCGCCTTTCTGGTGAATTGGTTGGTTTACGTCATCATTCTTCGCCCGCTAGTAAAGCGCGCGAAATCGAGGGGGCAGTTAGAGGTTGATGCGATACTGACAACCTTCGGACTCTCCTTCGTCGCTGTAGGGATCATGTTGGCAACCTTTGGCGGTGACTATTTTAGTTACTCCTACATGCTTAGCCCGGTCGAACTTTGGGGAGAGACCTACGCTGTTAACCGTATCCTCGCGTTCATCGCTGCAGTGATCATCTGCGGTGCTCTCTACCTCTGGCTGAACATCTCGCGAGCTGGTATGTCGATTCGAGCGATTGCGGTTTCTCCCGACAGTTCCAGGCTAGTCGGGATCGACGTGCCGAAACTTTCAGCGCTCGCCTTTGCGCTGGGCGGGGCCGTAACGGCCGTCGGTGGCGCTTTGATCTCCACTTTTCTGACACTGGATGCATCGACTGGCGTTATTTTTACGCTAAAAGCGCTAGTGATCGTCATCATGGGTGGCGTTGGTGATGTACGCGGCACCATTGTTGCAGCACTACTGCTTGGTGTGCTTGAAACCTTTGTTGCCCGAATGATTGATCCGGGTCTAACACTCGCCGCCGCTTATCTTCTGTTCATCTTGATTCTTCTCTTCAGGCCTCAAGGTCTGTTTGGTCGGAGGCAATCATGAGTGGCATGAAGAAATCTGATTACCAGGCGCTCTCAATTAGCGCACTGCTTCTTGTTATCGCGATCTGCTTGCCGTGGATCGTGGGTGATTTCGCTGTGACCCTAGCTGTCAACATGGCGATGTTTACAGTGCTAACTACCAGCTGGGCCCTCTTCTCTGGACCTACTCACTATATATCTCTGGCAACCGCGGCCTTTTTTGGCCTCGGAACATACACAATGGGGTTGGGTCTTGATTACCTGCCTTTCTGGTTGTTGGTGCCAATTGCCGGCATCTTCGGTGCGATCATGGCGGGAATTATTGGTCTCGCCACTTTACGTCTCTCCGGCGTCTACTTCGTGATTTTTACGCTAGGTCTGGCTGAGATGACGCGTCAGATCATCACGTACGTTCAGAATGCGACAGGACAGAAGGGGATACTGATCTCTATCTGGTTTGAAGAGCCGACGTTCTATTGGATGCTGGTCGCTTTGGCTGCGTTGATCTTTTTAGTGGGTTGGTTGATCGGCCGGTCGCGCCTCGGGTTTGCCCTGCGCATCATTGGCGATGATGAGGAGGTGGCACGTCACTCTGGCATCAATACAGCGCTGTCGAAAGTGTTGCTGTTTATGATCCCGGGTGCAGTGGCTGCCATGACGGGCGCGATTATTGCGCCGCGTTACGGCTATATAGAGCCGCTAATCGCCTTCACCCCAATGCTCTCATTTCAGGTAGTTATCATGGCGCTACTCGGTGGTACCGGTCGTCTCTGGGGGCCGTTGGTTGGCGTCATTCCGTTCTCGATTCTATGGGAACTGATATCTGCCTCCTTCCCTAATCAAACCACGCTACTGTTGGGCCTCAGTTTCCTGATCATTGTTTATTTGCTGCCGCAGGGCTTCGTCGGTCTGTTGTTGAAGATCAAGGGCAAGATGCGTGATGGGAGGGGGCATTGATGAGCGCACAACCAACAGTTCTCTCATTGCGTGGCGTGACGAAACGTTTCGGCGGGCTAGTTGCGGTAAACGAACTCGATTTTGATGTGGCGGAGCACGAAGTGCTGGGTCTGATCGGACCCAATGGCTCTGGAAAATCGACCACGATGAACCTTATTTCGGGTGCGTTGCGTGTTAGTGATGGAGAGATTTTGCTCAGAGACCAGCTTATCAGCGATCTCCCAGCGCAGAAAATTGCCCGTCGCGGTGTAGCCAGAACCTTCCAACTGGTTCGAATGCTACCGTCCATGACCGTAATGGAGAATGTCATGGCTGGCGCCGTCTTTGGTCATCGGCGCCGTTGGGGGCGCGAAGCGGAGCGCCAAGTGATGCGAATGCTCGAATTAGTCGGGCTAGAACGTCGCGCTAACGCCCGTCCATCGGAGTTGACCTATATCGATACCAAGCGGGTCGAGTTGGCTCGAGTTCTTGTCGGGGATCCTAAAGTTTTGCTGCTCGATGAGTGGCTTGCCGGTCTCAATCCAACAGAGTTGGAGGAGGGTATCGCCTTGGTTAAACAGCTTCGTGATGAAGGCCGCACGATTATTCTGGTTGAGCATGTAATGGACGCAATACGCTCACTCTGTGATCGCTGTGTCGTCATGAGCTCCGGGCACAAGATCGCTGAGGGTGCAACGGAGCAGGTGTTGAGTGATCCCGAAGTTATTCGCGCTTACCTGGGAGAGGATGATGCTTGAAGTCAGAGGATTATCGGCTAGTTATGGCAAACACCGAGCGCTGGAGGATGTCAGCCTGCGGGTTACCCCTGGCGAGATCGTCGTTATCTTGGGCGCGAACGGTGCCGGTAAATCGACACTACTCAAATCGATTTGTGGTATCTGCGAGGGGCATGTCAGCGGTGATGTAAGGATTGAAGGCACCGAGCTCTCGGGCATGAAGCCAAATCTTATCGTGGAGGAGGGGGTCGCTCTGGTACCTGAAGGGCGCGGTATTTTTCCCGATCTGAGTGTGCAGGAGAATCTTCTGCTCGGCAGCTACAGCTCCCGTGCCAGAGATGAAGAAGCTGCAAGCCTGGAACGAGTACTGTCGCTGTTCCCTAAACTGGCAGAGCGTCGCAAACAGGTGGTGCGAACCATGTCAGGTGGTGAGCAGCAGATGGTCGCTATCGGCCGAGCGATGATGTCTAATCCAACGATTCTTGCCTTGGATGAGCCCTCTTTGGGTCTGTCGCCGCTGCTCTCGAAAGAGCTGTTTCAGAGTCTCAAACGGGTCAAGGACGCAGGACTTGGAATTCTGATGGTAGAGCAGAATGCTCGCCAATCCCTGGCGATCGCCGATAGAGGCTATTTGCTGGAAAATGGCCAGATTGCACACGAAGATCGCGCAGCGAATCTACTAACAGATCCCGCAGTTACAGCAGCCTATCTCGGCGGAAAGCGTGCTTCAGGTCCACAGGGTAACTCGAAACCCATACCGGTTGCGCCGCCATCTGAGCCTAGAACGCCCGCTGAGTCGATCTCAAACATCGCTCAACAGGCGATGGCGAGTTTTGAGCAGAAGCGACCGCAGAAAGCCGTTACATCATCTGTCGAGCAGGCGCAGAAAACTGATCAGGGCCGGCCGGAGCTTGTTGCGATGCCAACCGCTAGGCAAACAGCAGTGCCGGCCCAAGCAGCACCACCTTCGACGACGAATAGTAGTGCAAAGACCTACGGTATGGATCTGAACGCTCTGGTTGCCAGTGCTGCCGCGCAATCGAGTAGAAAAGGGCGTGAGCTTGAGAGCGGTAGGCTGCCAACACGCCCTGAGCCTGCGCCTGCACCAGCAGTGCATCCTTCCGCCAAAATTCAAATGCCAAGCCTTGAGAGCTCTGGCGATAGATTACAGACGATCTTGCGCGAAATTGAAGAGGCGGCTCGCCGCGCTGAACAGTCGCGTACACGCTGATTATTAGGAGATTGACCAGATGTCAGATATCCCTCACAACTCACCAACAATTAAGGGGATGTATATTGGAGGTAGCTGGACCCCTGCAGCCCGCACCTTCGATGACCTCAATCCGTCCGACAATACGCTGTATGCGCGCATACCTGATTGCAGCGCTGCAGATGTGAAACGCGCAGTTGACGCGGCTCAGGCTGCGTTTCCGGCTTGGTCAGCACTACCACACCACACCCGCGCGCACTATCTACACAAGATCGCCGACGTTTGGGAGCGTCGCGGTGGTGACTTTGCCGCCGCAGCGGTTGCCGAGGGCGGCGGCTGGTTCGGCAAAGGGATGTTTGAAGCTGGATATGTGGCAGAGGTTTTTCGCTCAGCGGCGGCACTTTGCTATATGAATACGGGCGAGGTACTGCCGTCTGAGCACGGTAAGTTTATGACCGCTACACGCTGGCCGCTTGGGGTTGTGAGTGTGATCAGCCCCTGGAATATGCCAGGTATCCTGACTTCGCGAGGTTTTGCAGCGGCGCTTGCGGCTGGAAACACGGTTGTGCTCAAACCTTCTGAGGACACTCCATATTCAGGGGGTCTCTATTTTGCTGAGATACTCGAGGAGGCCGGTATTCCTGCGGGTGTGTTCAATGTTGTTACCTGCTCGCGCGAAAGTGTCGGCGCTGTAGGTGATGAGATGATAGAGAATCCGCGCGTCAAGGCGGTTTCGTTTACCGGGTCTACAGCCGTTGGGCGCCATATCGCAGCCAAAGCGGGTGCGCATCTTAAGAAGGCCTGCGTTGAACTTGGCGGTAAGGACAGCATGATAGTGCTTGAAGACGCCGATATCGACGCGGCGGCACGTGCCGCCAACTTCGGTAGCTTCATGCACCAAGGGCAGGTATGTATGTCTACGGAAAAGCTTCTGGTACTAACATTGTAGCAAGTTCCGGTGCACCAGGTGGTGGTATTTCTATGAAGTTAAGAGGAACAA
>ENA-OUOG01004500-OUOG01004500.1-marine-metagenome-genome-assembly--contig:-NODE-4500-length-11978-cov-3.687253_pt1 | contig 11978 bp, 10 predicted proteins | sample MGYA00248635_ERZ508505 | MGnify/ENA primary metagenome ERZ508505 (study PRJEB26176, sample SAMN06267871) | marine metagenome | isolation source: Saanich Inlet, British Columbia, Canada | place: Pacific...
GGCTGTAACAATAAAAAAGATAAGCATAATAAACACGATATCGAGCATCGGTGTCATATCAATGCTTGTATCTTCCTCTGCTCTTGATCTTCTCTTGCGCATAAAGTCCCTCCGAACCGATCAATCGGTCAATAGTAATTCATCTTCAACATGGTTAACTGCTGTTGAAGCGCGTCGCTCCAGGCTTGTCGTAAAAAATAAACCTGAGAGCGCAACGACCATACCGGCCATTGTTGGCAATGTTGCCTTAGAAATGCCTGAAGCCATCGCACGCGCGTTACCAGATCCTGTTACCGCCATAACGTCAAACACTTCAACCATACCCGTCACTGTTCCAAGCAAACCTAAAAAAGGCGCTAATGCGACAAGCACTTTAATATAAGTCAGGTTGCGATTAGCCTGCAACCTAACATCACTGATATACTGGCGCCGCACCTGGTGCGCCGCCCAGCTTTTATGCTCAGAGCGAGCTTTCCACTCGCTCCGATAGTAATCGGCAAGTGCGGGAAACCCATTTCTTAAAAAACTGTAACGTTCATAAATCAGCGACCATAATAGGACTGTCACAACCATAATAACGACTAAGACGTCACCACCAAGCTCAAGAAAGTCCCGAACGCCGCGATAGGCCTCGAAAGGATTTAGAAACATCCAGATGATATCTGAAAACTCCATCTCTAATTCCTATTTCTTATTCGATTTTTCAGCATGAGCCGCAATAAGGCCTGTCGCCTGCTCTTCTAGAACCTGAACAACCTCACGCGAACGCGTTGAGGCAACGGCATGAAGCAACAAGATTGGGATAGCAACAACTAGTCCCAATACCGTCGTCACAAGCGCCTGCGAAATACCACCGGCCATTAATTTTGGATCACCGGTTCCAAATAATGTAATCGCTTGGAAGGTAAGGATCATGCCTGTAACCGTACCCAGTAGACCCAAAAGAGGTGCGACACCTGAAAGTAATTTCAAGAGGGCTAGTCCACGTTCAAGAGCTGGCATTTCTTTCAAAATAGCATCATCTAACTTAAGCTCGAGGGTTTCAACATCTACAGTTTTATTAGCCTCATATGCTTGCCACACACGAGCCAAAGGAGAGTCGCCAGCAGAAGCCGAACCAGCTGATAGCTGAGCACGTACTTGTTTTGCGACACGCGATAGCGAAACGATACGTTCAATCGCAAGTGCTACGCCAAGGAAACCTAGGATCACAATAATATAGCCGACAAGGCCACCTTGATTAACGCGCTCCAATAATGTTGGCATTTGCAAGAACAAGTTTAAAATTGCGCCACGAGACGGATCAACCACACCAGCAGAAATTTCTCCAGCATCAGCATCGGCTAAATCATCAGCAGCATTAATGAAACGCGATGGTGGTTGACGCCCGAGGTCAGCGTAACGCCCTTCTCCCGCATAACGTACAAAATCACCATCACTAAAAGCTGTAAACGGACCAACGCGCATGACGTCGCCTTCTCGGACAGTTCCGTCAAGATTGATAATTTCAGCTTTATAAGATTTGGTCTCACCTTGGGCGGTCATTTCCTGTTGAAGCGCAAACCATAGCTCTTCAAGCTGTTTCATCTCAGGAAGACCTTTTGTCTTCGATAGCTTCTCAAGAGGCGCAGAGCGATCTTTAAGCTCACCTGAAATCAAACTTTCTTCAATCTGGGCTTTTGTTTCGCCTGCGACTTGCCGCACGATGCCAAATAACTCGCCATAAACACCGAGGCGCTCATTGAGAAGACCTTCGAGCTCCGCAAGTTTGAGCTCATTTTCATTAAACGCCTTCTCAAGACGCTCGCTTCGCGCCTCTTCTGCTTTAATTTGGGTTTGTGTTCTTTTCAGCATCGAACGTTGTTTGTTACGATCGGCTAAGAATTCATTCTCACGTTGCTTGAACAGCCCCTGATCCCGTGCCCGACCATCGCGAACGCGGTCCAATAACTGTTGAAGAGTAACGGCATCGTCAGTTGCCGCCGCTGTTTGTGCTTTTGGTGCACTTACACTAAAGCTAGTCGCAACAATACCAGAAACGATAACGAGTTTTAATTTTGTAAAAATTGACATAATCGATGTTCCTTAATTGGCGTTTAGTGAAAGTGGGATAATCATAAGGTCCGGTGCCGCTTGCTGCTTAGCAATGCGAAGTGCATTCTTGATCTCAGAATCAAAGTCTCCGTCAAGATCCTGAAACGCCCTTGCTTCTTGTGACCAAGCCCCGCTCAACTCGCCATCTAGCGACTGATAAATCAAAGCTACACGGCCGATACGAAGGAATGAAACGGTACGTTCCTCTCCCTCTAGCTCCATTTGGCCTTCATAAGCCTCTATTGTACGACCATATTCATTCTCAATTTCATAAGCCTCTAGAATCTTGCGGTATTTTTCGGCCGGGCTTGCATCTGACCGCGCCATCAGCTCACGCAAATTATCAACGCGCATTTTGCGCGCGTCGCTCATGAATGGCACATCAAGCTTCACAAATTGCTCTAACGCATCAATCATTCGGAACATAAGAGGCACGATGCTACGGTCAACATTTGTGACGGCTTCAATTTGATTACGGATAGAGACCATTTCTAGTTTTTGAGAAGAGATCAATGTTTCCAACTGCGCATTATATTCACGCAAAGATTGCAATTGTACGAGCGCCGCACGATATTCGCGCACCAACGCCGATGTCTCGTCGTCCAACTTATCAATTCGCGCCTGCGACTGAACACCATCCTCAACAGCACCTTGGCTTGTTCCAGAGACGTTATCGAGGGTTTGCGCTGAAGTGTCGAAAGTCCAACCCAATACTGCGATAAAAAGTGCATATGTCAAAAGCTGTTTTGTGATGTTTGTAAGTCGCATGCAAAATTCCAATCAAAGAGTTTATGTCGAGGCTTCGTGTGTTTAAGCATTTCCTGAAATCAAATTCAAAACAATGAAATTCAAAAATTAAAATGAAATTCAAAATAAAGAATTCAGAAGATGCCAAACTATAAGGCCTCATAACCATAAGGCCCAAAACGTTAGGGCCTAGAGTCCCTAAATAAGGAAAAAAGACCGCAAACAGGCATCGGTTATAAGTTAGAAATCGCATTGTGACAACATGACACAAGTCAAAACGCTGGAAAAACGACCACAAACGCGCACAAAGCAAATTCAGCGCATTAAAATTGCTTACGAACTAACAAAAATGATGCATTATTGCGCTCATAGCTTGATGCAAATTCGCGCAGCTAAAGAAACATAGTCGTTCTACGTGCAGAGCGAGCCAGATTTGCGAAAGCAATTATGTTTCAATTCTGCGTCAATCTTGTATTAAGATTGCGTGTTAAAATGAGTTTTGGAGGAAGTAATATGACTGAAGCATGGATTATAGACGCTTGCCGCACACCACGTGGCATTGGAAAACCAGGGAAAGGAGCTTTAACGAGCATTCACCCACATCATTTGGGTTCAACGGTTCTTAAAGCACTTGCTGAGCGCAATAAAATTAATACAGCAGAAATTGGAGATATTATTTGGGGAACAAGCGCTCAAAGAGGCACGCAAGGTGGCGACTTAGGCCGTATGGCAGCGCTCGATGCTGGATATGATGTGCGCTCCAGCGCGATGACCCTCGACCGTTTCTGCGGCTCTGGCATTACAACAGTAAACATTGCGGCGGCTAATATTATGTCTGGCATGGAAGATATGTGCGTGGCGGGCGGCACTGAAATGATGTCACTTTATGGGAGCGACAGCTTTAAGGGTGGCTCGCCTTTCATGGATAACGGCAACCTGAATTTGCGTGAAATGCATCCTCAACCTCACCAAGGGGTTTGCGCGGATGCGATCGCAACACTTGAGGGAATTAGCCGAGAAGCCGTCGATGACCTCGCCTATGAGAGCCAGCAACGCGCAAAAAATGCAATCGAAAACGGTTATTTTGATAAGTCTCTCGTGCCTGTTTACCATCAAGACGGTAGTTTGGCGCTCGATAAGGAAGAGTTTCCGCGTCCACAGACGTCTCGCGCTGACATTGGCAATTTGGAGCCCTCATTTGCCAAAATTGCTGATTACCCGCTTGATGAGCAAGGCACTACTTATCGTAAGCTGGTTGCTCAGGCCTACCCTGACCTCGAAATCAATCATGTGCACCACGCCGGTAATTCGTCAGGCGTCGTTGACGGAGCAGGTGCGCTATTACTTACATCTGCCGACTATGCTAAGGCAAACGGCCTCAAGCCTCGCGCACGCATCGTCGCAATGGCGAATATGGGCGATAGTCCGACCCTCATGCTAAATGCTCCAGTTCCTGCAGCACAGAAAGTGCTCAAAAAAGCAGGTCTTAGCCTCAACGATATCGACTTGTTTGAGGTTAACGAGGCATTTGCCGTTGTCACGGAGAAGTTTATCCGTGACTTGGACATTGATCGCGCAAAAATAAACGTTAATGGTGGCGCAATTGCACTGGGACACCCAATTGGCGCAACGGGCGCTTTATTGGTGGGTACAGTTCTCGATGAGCTTGAGCGCCGCAACGGACAATTTGCTTTGGTTACGATGTGTGCAGCAGGCGGTATGGCACCAGCCGTTATTATTGAACGCATCTAAGTCACAAAAAGATCTGAGAAAGGGAGGCGCTGCCTCCCTTTTTTTCACGCTGTCTATCGCGCTGTCTATTAAGACTGTTTCATTGCTTCAAATTGGCACATAATAAGGATTATCGGTTCTAAACCAGACATAAGAAGAGATCTGTCGTATATGCCCCGCCTGCTGAGCTTGCAAATTTTCAAAGAATTCATGAAATGGGTTGCCATTGTGACTGCAATCTGTGGCTTTTTAATTTCCTTCGGCGGCTATGTGGAGAATTTAAGATTCGTAGATAAAATTCAGGCCGAAACCAGTGATGCAGCTATTTTAACGGCGCTCACAGTGCCGGCAATATTGGTCGCGCTTGCACCCTTCATTATTTTATTTTCATCCGTTGTCGCCTTTATAAGGCTTAACGAGTCACGAAGCCTCTCCATTATGAGAGCCGCTGGGCTGTCTGTATGGCAAATCTCTTTTCCTGTATTACTTGCAACTCTAAGTCTTAGCTTCATTCTCATTTTGCTGCTAGATCCTATTGCAAGCAAATCATCAGACATGAAGGAGAGCTTTGAGCAATCATTAAAAGGGCGCGATGATAGCCTTGATCTATTATCAACAGGTGTTTGGGTTCGCTTAACCAGTGAAAGCGAAAACTACATTATTCACGGACAAAAAATCAGGAATACCGACACCATGGAAATGGACGATGTCGATTTGCTAATCATGAGCAAAGACAATGAACTGATTGAGCACATTTCTGCTGAAACAGCGCAGATTATCGATAACGTGTGGCTCTTTACATTGGCCGACGGATCTATCCGCAACCTTAATCCCGATCAAGTTATGAGCGCCTCTGACTTGCGCGAAAAACTGGTCGACCCAGCAAAAATTCCATTATGGCGTTTACCCGAACGTATCAAAAGTGGAGGTGCCGCTGGATTAACAATGACGGCGCATGAATTACGGCTTCACACATTGCTCGCGACACCACTATTCTTAAGTTTAATGGTTCTCATTGCAATTGCTTTTAGTATACCGCGCGGACGCATCGTATCTATGTCTGGCGCTATCATCATTGCGTTCGGCTTTGGGTTTCTTGCAAATGCGACCAGTCAAATCGTTGCGAAAGTTTCGCAACTTGATTACTTACCAACTGCGGCTGCGGCTTGGATTCCTAGCGCTATACTTTTGCTTATCACCATCAGCTTGATTTTGGAACGCGAGGAAAGTTAGAACATACCTATAAGATTGGCATTTTCGAATTGAAATGTTTAACCTGCCCTAAGTCCAGAAAGCTTGCCCTAAGTCCAAAAAGAAAGAATGTATTAATGTCTGAACAGTTGCTTAAGTCTGATTTTGAAGTTTACACAGATGCGCGTTGGCTTGATGCTGTCGCCTCTGCCCTCAAAGGGGCAGGCCTCGAGACGTTAAACTCTGAAGAACCAGGAGGTATGTCTCGACAACCATTATATCGCGAAATTGATGTTAAAATGTCCGCGGATAATTCTGGCACACCTGGACAATTTCCCTTTATACGTGGCAGCTCACATACACCGCAGGCATTTTTACCATGGCAAATTGCTCAACGGTTTACGCCCGACCGCAAGGGTAATGATAATCGAGCGATCTTAATAGATTTAGCAGGCGGAACGAGCGCGCTCGTCATCGATCTCTCAACAGGTGCTAAGCTTGACGACACCCAAGCGGCCAAACTGCTCGGCGGTGTTTTGCTCGATATTGCTCCAATTTCGTTTTTGCCGGGCTATCAAGTTGAGCAAACGCAAGACATATTGAATAATGCATGGGCATCTCAAAAATTAGAGAAAGAAGCATGCAAAGCTTACCTCAATGCGGACCCCATTGGTACCGCCGCACTTAACGGTAAGGCGCCACAAAATATAGCTTTTAAAGAACTCTTTGATTGGGCCAGTGATAAACAAAACGTCACTCTCTTGTGCGCGAATGGACAAATATATCACGCGGCAGGCGCGAGCGAAGGTCAAGAGCTTGGGTTTATGATAGCAACACTGGTTGATTATCTGCGCTCAGGCATCAGTGAAGGCCTAACAGCCGAGGAGCTCGCGTCACGCACGACACTCGCAATCGCAGCCGAAGCTGATTTTTTCGCGACGATCGCCAAGATCCGTGCAGCGAGACTTTTATGGGCCCAAGTTTTCGCCGAATTTAATGTTAAAACAGCAGCACCCTTTGTTATGGCCGAAACAAGTGAACGTTGTTTTTCTACTGTTGATCCTTGGGTTAATATTTTGCGTGCTACCATATCAACGCTTGCGGCCGGCATTGGTGGAGCTGATTTAATAACTGTGGCACCCTGCACTTCTGTTAGCGAGGGTGATAACGACCTAACGCAACGAATTGCACGTAACACCCAAATCATACTTCAAGAAGAAAGTCATATCGGCAAAGTAATGGATCCTGCTGGTGGCGCTTGGTTCATTGAGAAATTGACACGCGATTTAGCGACCCAAGGCTGGAACATATTTCAAAATATCGAAACCCAAGGAGGCATGGCTCAAGCGGTCGCCACGGGTTATATCGATAAACTCATCGCACCCATTCGTGCCGAGCGGCAACGCAAGATCGATAAACGTGACATTGCATTAATTGGCGCCAGTGAATTTCCAAACTTGGATGAGCCCCCTATCAAAGCACGTAAAGCCAACGGCAACGGTGACTTATCAGAACACCGCGTGGCTGAGACCATCGAGGCACTTCGAAGAACCGCGGAGCCGGTAAAACCCAAAACGTATTTGGCCGCAATTGGCACTGCGGCGCGCTCTACACCGCGTATTAATTTCGCTGCTAACCTTTATGCAATCGCGGGTATTCATGGCATTGTCGGTAATGGTGGCACAGACATTGATGCTATCGTGTCTGACTTTAAAAAGTCAGGGGCTAAAATAGCTTGCCTGTGTGGCAGTGATGGCGACTATGACACGCATGCAGAAGCCCTTGCCCAGGCGCTCCTGAAGGCAGGTGCCACGCACATTGCTTTGGCTGGTAAACAGCAAGATATTGTTGGCATTGACACCTATTGCTTTGCTGGATGCGACACCATTTTATTTGCTAAAACTGTTCACAAAAAACTTGGCTTAGGAGAATAAGCGATGACAAATTTTCCAGACTTCACAAAAGTGAGCCTAAACACAGAAATCGATGCGTCAGCACCGGCGGCGTTAGAGGGCGCGCGCAAAACACCTGAGGGTTTAAGTATAAAGCCGCTTTATACGGCCAGTGACATCGCAGACTTACCCTATATTGACAGCTTACCGGGTTTAGCCCCCTTTATACGTGGGCCATATCCGACCATGTATGTGAATAAGCCGTGGACAGTCCGGCAATATGCAGGATTCTCGACCGCTGAAGAATCTAATGCCTTTTACCGACGCAACCTCAAGGCGGGACAAAAAGGGCTATCTGTTGCTTTTGATCTAGCCACGCATAGGGGCTATGACAGCGATCACCCGCGCGTTGCAGGCGATGTGGGCATGGCAGGTGTTGCTATTGACTCGATATATGATATGCGCACGCTTTTCGACGGCATACCCTTAGACGAGATGAGCGTTTCAATGACAATGAATGGCGCCGTTCTCCCTATCATGGCACTCTATATCGTGGCCGCTGAAGAGCAAGGTGTGAGCCCAGACAAACTCGCAGGGACAATTCAGAATGATATCCTCAAGGAGTTTATGGTGCGCAATACCTATATCTATCCGCCCAAGCCTTCCATGCGGATCATCTCAGATATCTTCGCATATACATCTAAAAATATGCCTAAGTTTAACTCCATATCTATTTCTGGCTATCATATGCAAGAAGCAGGCGCCACAGCCGACCTCGAGCTTGCCTATACGCTCGCCGATGGCATTGAATATGTGCGCGCTGGTATGCAGGCAGGCCTAGACGTCGACGCGTTTGCACCGCGGCTTTCTTTCTTCTGGGCAATTGGCATGGACTTCTTTACTGAAATCGCAAAGATGCGGGCGGCTCGCCTACTCTGGTCTCAGTTAACCCGTGGGCTAGGTGCTCAAAAAGAAAAATCCATGGCACTTAGGACACATTGCCAAACATCCGGCTGGAGCCTTACCGCCCAAGATATTTATAATAATATTGTCCGCACATGTGTGGAGGCGATGGCGGCCACCCAAGGACATACGCAATCATTACACACAAATAGCTTTGATGAAGCGCTGGCTTTACCAACCGACTTCTCGGCACGGATTGCCCGCAATACACAGCTGGTTTTGCAAACTGAAAGTAATACGACCAAAGTTATTGACCCATGGGGCGGGAGTTATTTTGTCGAACGCCTCACCCATGACCTCGCTGCGCGCGCCTTAGAGCACATCAAAGAAGTCGAGGCTTTAGGCGGAATGGCGGCTGCCATTGAGAAAGGTATCCCCAAGCTTCGAATCGAGGAGGCCGCTGCATTGACACAAGCCCGCATCGATAGCGGACGACAAACCGTTGTTGGTGTCAATAAATTCAGACTTGAACAGGAAGACCCGATAGATGTTTTAAAAGTCGACAATTCAGCTGTACGCAAAGCTCAAATCGAACGTCTTACGCAGCTACGCGCAGCCCGTGACGAGACGAAGACCTCTGCGGCGCTCGACGCCCTCGCACAATGTGCAGCAACCGGTGAAGGTAACCTTCTTGCTTGCGCCGTTGAGGCCGCGCGAGCGATGGCAACGGTCGGTGAAATGTCAGACGCGATGGAAAAGAGTTTTGCACGACACGCGGCCACGCCACAAACCGTCTCCAATGTTTATGGAAAAGACTTTGGCGAGCAATCAGAGAGCTTTATAAAGGTTCGTGACATGGTCGAACGTTTCTCCGAACGCGAGGGACGTGCCCCCTGCATTTACATCGCAAAAATGGGGCAAGATGGCCATGACAGAGGTCAGAAGGTTGTCGCGACGGCTTTCGCAGACCTAGGCTTTGATGTCATCACAGGCGCCCTATTTCAAACCCCAGATGAGGCCGCAAGAGATGCGATCGCCGCAGGCGCCCATGTGATCGGCGCAAGCTCCCTTGCGGCGGGACACTTAACATTAGTGCCCGAACTTAAAGAAAGCTTGAAGCAACAGGCGCATGAAAATATTATGGTGATCGTGGGCGGTGTTATTCCTCCGCAAGATTTTGACGCTTTGCGTGAAGCTGGCGCCAAGGCTATTTTTCCACCGGGAACTATTATACCCGAAGCAGCAATGGAGCTTATCTCAACACTTACAGCACATCTTGGACATAACGAGGCTGCTTAAGAGAGAGACCTTAATAAAGCGAGAAATGAAAACCTTATTTCTCGTCCCTATGCAAACGCACAAGTCCCTCTTGGGCCGCCGAGCAGATGAGCTTACCATCTTGGGTAAAGAAATGACCAAAGTTCATACCGCGCCCACCAGCTGATTTAGGAGAGTCTTGAACATATAGCACCCATTCGTCTACTTTAAACGGATGATAAAACCACATTGCATGATCCAAGCTCGCAGACTGCAATTTCGGGTTTAAGAAACTTAATCCATGCGCGCGCAAGCATGTGTCTAGCAATGTCGTGTCGGAAATATAGGCAAGCAAAGCTTGATTGACATCGACGTCGTCGGGCATTTTCTCAGTCGCTTTAAACCAAACCATTTGCTTGGGCTCTTGTACCTTCGGCCGTAACATGTTGTTTGGGCTAACGGGCCGCATATCATAAGGGCGCTTTCTTAAAATTCGCTCTCGGTATTCTTCCGGTAACTTGTCAGCCAGACGTTTACGTAGCTCGCTATCTGACTCCAGCGTTTCTGGTTCTGGTGCTTCTGGCATCACAATTTGGTGTTCCAAGCCTTCTTCAAAGCGCTGAAAACTGGCCGCGAGATTAAATATCTGTTTGCCATGCTGAATAGCGACAACACGGCGGCTGGCAAAACTTTTGCCATCGCGCGCATGATCAACCTCATAAATAATTGGGCACGTCGGGTCGCCTGGCCGCAAGAAGTAAGAATGAAAACTATGGCAAACCATATCATCCACTGTGTGAGTTGCCGCGCGCAATGCTTGCCCCAAAACCTGACCGCCAAAAACACGTTGACGTTCTTCCTTAGGACTTTCGCCTCGAAACAAATTAACTTCGAGACGTTCTAAGTTAAGCATGTCTAATAATTGTTTAAGTGTTTGTTCCATTTTTTTCCTACACCTATCTTGCCTTCATAACCAGCGACCAAAACATCCTATTGATGGTTTAAAAAGGCTATGGATCGAAGGCCGAGACCTAAACTTGAGCAGCCACTAGCGTAACACTCTCGCCGCAACCACAGGCGTCCGTCTGATTTGGATTGTTAAAAATAAAGCCAGATGACAGTTTACTCTCAGCGTAATCCATTTCAGTACCAAGCAAAAACAATAGCGCTTTGGCCTCAATTAAAATTGTTACGCCCTTATCTTCAACGACCTCGTCAAGGGGTTGCGATTGCGTGGCATAATCCATCGTATATTCCATGCCAGCACAACCGGCATTCTTAACACCAATGCGCAACCCGATTGGCGCATCGTCACGCCGAGACATAATGTCTTTAATGCGCGCTGCCGCGGTGTCTGTCAGTGTAATTGCTTTCTTCATCATCTATTTTTGCCCTTAAAACATATTTAATGCAACACGTGCCTCATCCGACATCCGGCTTGCATCCCAAGGTGGCTCAAAAACCATATTAACACGGACATCGCAAACACCTTCAACCGAACGCACCGCATCTTCGACCCAGCGCGGCATGTGCTCGGCAACAGGGCAACCAGGTGCTGTCAGCGTCATATCGATTGTCACATCACGATCATCAGAGACGTCAACACGGTAAATCAGACCAAGCTCATAAACATCGACCGGTATCTCTGGGTCGTATACACTTTTTATAGCACCGATTAGGTCATCGGTAAGCGCTGCCATTTCAGGCGTCATTACCTCAGGCGCACCGGCTTCTGCATCAATATCATCAGCTGGCGTCTCGGGTTTGTTATTTTCATTCATGGTTTCTACCTGGTTCATAGTTACTTAAAAAACTTAATTGCTTTATCGAGCGCTCGGCCAAATTGCTCGGCCTCAGCCAGTGTATTATATATTGCAAAAGATGCACGTGCGGTTGCCGGCACGTTTAATCTGCGCATAAGGGGTTGCGCGCAATGATGCCCAGCACGCACAGCAATACCGGACCGATCGAGCACCGTGGCGATATCATGGGGATGAACCCCATCTACACTGAAAGACACAATGGCACTATCGCACGCCTTACCATGAACCGTCACGCCATCTAAAGAAGAGATAAAATCGCGGGCCAAAGCTCCGCACGCTTGCTCGTGCGCATGTAATGCAGAACGGTCGAATTGCGCCACATATTCAATGGCTGAACCTA